>Ga0302324_100018126_pt1 | contig 13909 bp, 9 predicted proteins | sample Palsa_T0_1_FD_201949 | JGI IMG/M metagenome (GOLD analysis project Ga0302324, IMG submission 201949) | Peat permafrost microbial communities from Stordalen Mire near Abisko, Sweden - Palsa_T0_1 | ecosystem: Environmental > Terrestrial > Soil > Palsa > Peat permafrost | place: Sweden: Abisko... | reverse complement strand
TTTGCTCTCGAGAACATCAATCAACCGATCGGGGTGTCCACCTATCGAGTAACCCGCGAGTTGCCGGCACCCATCCAAGACGAGCTGCCTACCGTCGAGGATCTCCAAGAGGTCGTCAACAAGCTCCGCGCAGAGATAGAGACGTTACGGAAGGAGCCAAGCGATGAGGAATAACAGGCTGGGAATAGCTAGCCTCCAATTTTGCAGCAGCCTGCTGCAAAATTGGGATTTGAACACTCATATACCCAGTAAACCATTGCATATCAAGAGGATGCAACAAGCCGGCGCACTCCTAAACCACCGCGTCACATCTCGACTCTACCCGTATTCTGAGGGAACCCCCTATAGAGCGGCCAGGTAAACTGGTTGTAGCAGGGGGCCCGTCAGAAAACGGACAATAGAGCACGCTAAGACCGCGCGGACGGTGAATTGAGCCCCCGCGGGGATTTCGCGTTTCGGAAGCCAACGAGTTCACTCTGCACTTTGCACACCAGTTCCACCTCTCTTTTGACAAATCCAAGAAATCGCGGTTCCCGACGGAGCGCGCCGCATTTGGCGCAACGCCTCAAGTACATGGTGTGCATCTGCTCGTAGAACCTCTCCGGGCATGAACCGATTGGCTGTTGTGCTTAATGTCGCGCTGTACTTAAACTGTAGACAACGGCGATTTGCTGTACTTAACTTGTAGATTTGTAGACTCGCAGCCAAAAATACTGCACTTTACTAGTAGACAATCTGAGAGTGTCAAGCGCGCTGAGAACCGACGACCTCGGTGGAATGCGATGCTGGCAAGTGATTGATTACGCAGTGACGAGTCCTGCCCGTTTTCTTAAGGTGGTAACCCGTTCGTGCGGGGACTTTCGCGATCCGAACGACTCAAAGATGACTGCGTCTACAGGTTAAGTGCAGGAAAATCGACGTAATAATGTCTACGGATTTATTGCAGCAGTCTACAAGTTAAGTGCAGTGTCTACAGGTTTAGTGCAGCATGCAAGTTGCTGAAAACAAACGAACCCCGGTCTACAGGTAAAGTACAGCGCGACAGCAGATTCTTGCCACCGACCGGATGAACGAAATTCCGGGCATCTTTGAGTCCGCCGAAAAGGCCCTACAGGCCGGCCACTATGTTGCCGGATTTGTGAGCTACGAAGCCGGATACCACTTCGAACCGGCAGCGATACGCTCTGCTGGGGATCTGAAAGGTTGCGGCATTCCGCTGGTGTGGTTCGGCATATATCGGGAGCCTGTCAGCTGGGATGAGTATGGAGGCGGGTTCCGCGCCTCAGGCAGTGGCGAGGATGTTGCGGCAGAGGCCCAAGAGATCTCCGTCAGCATTTCCCGCGCCGAGTATGACGAACGAATACAGCAGATCAGGCGGTATATCGAGGCGGGGGATTTGTACCAGGCGAATTTCACGGTGATGGTTCGCCATCCATGCCATGAAGATGCGAGCGCGTTGTTTGAAAGGATGATGGAGACCCAGCCGGTCGCCTATGGCGCTCTGATCCACACGGGAGAGACGCATATTCTCTCGGCCTCGCCGGAGCTGTTCTTCCGCAAGCGGGGCAGCCGGATCCTGGTCCGCCCCATGAAGGGGACGGCGCCGCGCGGACGCGACCGGGAAGAAGATGGCCAAAGAGCGGCATGGCTGGCGGCGGACGAGAAGAATCGCGCAGAAAACGTGATGATCGTGGACTTGCTGCGAAACGATCTGGGACGCATCTGCAGGACCGGCAGCATCGAAGTCACGGACCTGTTTGCCGTGGAGCGCTATCCGGACCTGCTGCAAATGACCTCGACGGTGCAGGGAGAACTGAAAGCGGGGACGAACTACTACGAGATCTTTCGCAGTCTTTTCCCGTGCGGTTCCATTACGGGAGCGCCGAAGGTCCGGACGATGCAGGTGATTCGGGCCCTGGAGGGTGAACCGCGGGGTGCCGCCTGCGGGGCAATTGGATTCATCTCTCCCGGCGGAGACGCGGTGTTCAGCGTCGCGATTCGCAGCCTCACTCTGGGTGACGGCGAATGGCGGATGCGCGTCGGATCGGGGGGGACCTACGATTCCGATGCGGAGGCCGAGTACGCGGAGTGCCTTCTGAAGGCGAAGTTTCTGACGCGCAGTCCTCTTCGGTTTGAATTGGTCGAAACCATGGCATGGGCTAAGGACTTCTTTCTGCTCGATCTGCATCTCGAGCGAATGGAGGCATCCGCGGACTACTTCGGATTCCGCTTTGAGCGGGAGAGCGTGCGGGAGCAGTTATACGACTTTGCCAAAGGTTTGCAGAGAGGACTTCGCCACCGGGTGCGCCTGTCGCTTGCGCGGTCCGGCGTCGCATCGATCTCCAGCGAACCCACCTCCGTTGCCAGGAAGCCGGCCTCGCTTCTGGTCTCCGCGGAGCGAACGGATTCGTCCGAGGCGCTGTTACGGGATAAGACGACCCGGCGGTCCATGTACGATCGAGTGCTTGCCGATGCGCGAGCTCGGGGGTTCGATGATGCGCTCTTCCTCAATGAGCGGGACCAAATGTGCCATTCACAACGTGATGATCGCCAAGGGCGGGAAGCTGGTCACGCCAGCGGTCGAGTGCGGCCTCCTGCCAGGCGTCTACCGCCGATACATGCTGGCCACACATCCCGAGGTGCAGGAGGCTGTTGTCACGCTGGATGACATTCTTTCTGCGGATCGCATTCTTATCTTTAATTCAGTACGTGGACTACGGCTGGCGCGGATCCCAGAGAGAGACAATGATCAACAACTCAGACGCTGATAACAGGCCGAGTCATTCGTTTCCAGGCCCCAAGCTGATCAGAGTTGAGAGTTCCGGCAGCATTGTCGGCAAACAGGAAGTTGGGATCGCTTCCGGTTGGCCCGTCACTCAGGAAGAACGAGGCATGAGGGCTTGTCGCTGTTTAATACGTTCTTTGCAGCTTCATCAATCACCGCTGTTACCCTCGCTGGCTCTTCGAGGATGGACATGTGGCATGTTGAAAGAATCGTGGTCATCGCGCCCATTTTCTCCGCGGCCGTTGCTTGCATGGCTGGAGATACCATTTGGTCCTTCGTGGAAATGAGGGCCCATGTGGGTTTGTTCTTCCACGCGGCCACCGTTAGCTTCTCGTCGAACATGGGACAACATACGTGCACACAAGTGTGGTCTAGTTGGGCGTCGTTAGCTACGCAATTCAAAGGAGCCCACTTGCCCACCATCACAACCAAGGACAGCGTAGAAATCCCGCTCGCGGAAGCCGCGCCCGGAATTCTGGGTCACATGAACGCAGACCACGTCGATTCGATGGTGCTGCTGGCCCGTTCGCAAGCGCACATCGAAGCGGCAGAGGCAACGATGACTGCCGTCGACCGTTTGGGCTTCAATCTTCGGTTGAAAACGGACGATGGGATGAAGGGTACCCGAATCAATTTTCCTCGGGAGGTGTCTAGTCCGCAAGACACCCGGGCCATCCTTGTGGAGATGGTCAGGCAGGCGAAGCAATAATTTTGCTGTCACCTCCTCGAATTGACCGGGAGCGCCACTTACGTTGCATAAACGAGAACCGGCAATTCGAGCTCATCGCTCTCAGCAGAGAAGAGCACTCGTGCGGATGGCAAGTGTACGAGATGCCGACTTTACGAAGCCGCTGGCGCGCGCGGACAGCAGCCCGGGCACGGTTTTCTCGTCTGCCAGGAGTCCGGTACGCATCCGCTTCACCGGGGAGCCATCCTAGCGGCAGAGCCCGGCACACATGTCCGTGCAGGCCGAGTGGCACTCAGCTTGAGAAGATGGCAGTCGAACGGAAACAAAGGACATGGCGTTTCCGTGCACCTCGTTTTGGCGATAGAGAATACAGGAAATTCGATCTGTACTTCCTGCACGGCTCAAACGGAGCACGGAATAGTGGCATGAGAAAGCGAAATGAAGTGTGCTTTCTATGCGATTTCCGTTCCTGCTAAAAGCTGGGCTCCTGATCGCTACCGTCTCGAATTTCCAATCGAGGCACCGTTTTCAATTCGCGCGATGCCCGTGTTTCAGCTGGGACCAAACTTCCGGTTTGACCGTAACTCTGGAGAATTGGTCAGGCGAAGGCGATTTTGACCGCACCGGTCACTTCGACAACTACCGCGACAGCATGGTGCTGATAAATGAATTACCCTCTGTGCACGAGCGCGCTTCGTTCGGGTCGTCCGGGACGACATGCGCAGCAACAAACGGACATAAGGCTAAAGGAAGAATAATGAAACGAAGTGACCTGATTAAGTACGGTCTTACCTTGCTGATCGCTGCGATGACGTTTCTCGGGACAACCGGGACGGCCCAAACCCGGGCCAAGAAACCTAACATTCTGGTCATCATGACCGATGACGTCGGCATTTGGAATATCAGCGCCTATCATCACGGCATGATGGGGGGCCGAACGCCCAACATCGACCGCATCGCAAAGGAAGGAGCGCTCTTTACCGACTACTATGCCCAGCAGAGCTGCACAGCTGGGCGATCCGCGTTCATTACCGGCCAGCATCCCTTCCGCACCGGTCTTTTGGCGGTCGGGCTGCCGGGTTCGCCGCTTGGTTTGCAAAAGGAAGACCCGACGATTGCCGATCTGCTTAAACCTCTCGGCTATGCCACCGCTCAGGTTGGTAAGAACCACCTTGGCGACCGCAACGAATTCCTGCCTACTGTCCATGGATTCGACCAATTCTACGGAAACCTTTATCACCTCAACTCCGAGGAAGAGCCCGAAGATCCGGATTATCCGAAGGACCCCGCCTTTTCAGCGAAGTTCGGCCCTCGCGGGGTGCTCCGTTGCGTTGCTCTGACTTCTGATAACCCGGAACCCGCCGATCCGCGTTTCGGCGCTTGGGGCAAACAGAAGTGCGAAGACACCGGTCCGCTCACCCGCAAGCGCATGGAGACAGTCGAAGAAGACCTGCTCCAGGTGTCGCTCGACTTCATGGACAAATCCGTGAAAGACGGAAAGCCATTCTTTCTCTGGCACAACACCACACGCATGCATGTCTGGACGCGCCTCAGCCCGCAGTGGGAAGGCAAGAGCGGTTACGGCCTGTTCGCCGACGGCATGATGGAACTCGATTCAGTAGTCGGCCAGCTCCTGAAAAAGCTCGATGACCTGGGCATCGCCGACAACACCATCGTCGTATTTACCACGGACAACGGCGCACAAAAGCTTACCTGGCCGGATGGCGGCACCACCCCCTTTCGAGGAGAGAAGGGTACAACATGGGAGGGCGGATTCCGCGTGCCTTGCCTTGCTCGCTGGCCCGGCGTCATTAAGCCAAACACAGAAATCAACGACATCGCCTCGCACGAGGATTGGGCACCTACGTTCCTCGCCGCAGCCGGCGTGCCCGATGTGAAAGACCAGCTTCTCAAAGGGTATAAAGGCGTTGATCGGACGTACAAGGTTCACCTTGACGCATATGACATGACCGACCTTCTCTCGGGCAAAGGACCGGGCAAGCGCAAGGAGATTTTCTACTTCGACGATTCGGGCAGTCTGAATGCATTCAGATACGGCGACTGGAAAGTGACTTTTGCTACCAAGGATTCCTGGTGGGCCGACGTTGCGAAACCGCGCACCGTGCCACTAGTTGTTAACCTTCGAGCAGATCCGTTCGAGGTTACGCCGGATGCTGGAACGTACACGCGTTGGTACGTTGACAAGCTTTGGGTAATGATTCCCGCGCAGGCGATAGTGGGACAGTTCCTCCAGACCTTCCAGGAGTTCCCGCAACGGCAGAAATCCGCATCCGTCAACATTCAACAGGTCCTGGACCAGATGAGGGCGCAAACCGACTGACGCACTTGCGTAACTAGCTCCAAGCGCGAACGGCTCACTTCGCCTCTTCGACGACAGCCTCGACCTTTCAGTCGCGGGTCACACGTTTCAGCGCGCCGTGGTCCTTTTCGTTCTGATTGGCATACGCGATTGAGACACAGAAAATGCACTGCGCGTATACGGTATTGAATTGTCCCGCATGCTGAGGGAGTAACCTGTACATGTCGGGTCAGCAGGGAAGTCAAAACGGAAATTCCTGCTAAATCAGAGATTCTTGCTGAAAGACAACGGAGGTTGAAAGCCATGCCGCGCGACGGGTCACCAGGTTCTCACAGACACATCACCAAGAAGGTCCTGCATTGGTTCTTCGCCTCAACCTTCATAATCACATTTGTTCGGCCCACTTGGGGGGCCGATAAATCAAAAGACGAAGAGGCGCTGAGGAATGCCGCCGCGGTGCTGCGGGGGATGATCGACAGCACGAGTGTTCCATCGGACGTCCTAGCGCGAGCCAATTGTGTCATTGTTCTACCCAGCGTGAAGAAATTCGGTTTCGGCATTGGCGGAAGCGGTGGCCGTGGGCCAATGACTTGTCGCGGGGGGAAGAACTTCAGCGGAAAGTGGTCGGCTCCGGCCATGTACACCATTGGAGGCGCGAGTTTCGGACTCCAGGCTGGCGGCTCATCCACCGATTTCGTTCTCCTCATCATGTCGCAGAAGGGCGTTGACACGATGCTGGCGGGCAAGACCAAGCTTGGCAGCGACGCAACTGCTGCCGCAGGGCCGAGCGGTGTGACGTCGGCTGGCACGATAGGCGGAACCGACATACTTACTTACGGGCGAGCCTCGGGACTGTTTGCGGGAATGTCGCTTGGAGGAGCAAATCTGCAACCTGACGATGATGCCAACCAGCGCCTCTATGGGAAAGCGGTCACTGCGAAGGAAATCGTGCTCGGAAATACTGTCAAAACTACGACCGGGGGTATGGCCTTGGATTCGTTGCTCAACACCAAGATCGCAAAGCACAGCAACTGATAAAAGAGTGAGAGCAAAGCTTGCGTATACGCGGGAATACTCTTCACAGCCCCGAAGAACAACTGGCCTCAGTTCATACCTTTGCGCTGATTCACGAGCGCCTGGTCGTAACTGTCGGTGCGGATGATGCAGAAACGTGGAAATTCGATATCAATGATGGTGTATACCGACACGGTCAGCGCCGCTGCGTAAACGAGTGTATGCAGCCACTGCCGTTTGCCGGTATCGCCCATTCCGAATCCCGCGATGAGCGAGCTTGCTGAGGCGAGCAGAGCAGGGTGACATATATCGCTGCCGGGGGGGTGCGTCGGCATCGCAATAAGTCGTGTGGTCGTGATCGATCATTTCATTGAGTGAGCCGAGGACAAACGTCATGACAGGAGGCGGGGTTCCCTGCTTCCCAGCGAGAGTTCGCCGGCGAACTCTCGCATCTGCGCGTGCCTTTTCAATGCTGCCGTGTCGGTCTCCATGAGCTTTGCCAGATGTTGCGCATACGATGTATATGAACTCTTGAACCCAGTGAGGCATGATGCACAACGAAAGGCCGGGTACCGCTGAAGACGAACGTCTTGCCCAAAATAAGGCTCGAACTGCGAACTGGCAGCGCTGGGGTACATACCTGCCAGAGCGCCAGTGGGGAACCGTTCGCGAGGACTACTCATACAACGGTGACGTATGGAATTCTTTTCCGTTCGAGATGGGACAATACCGCGCTTATCGCTGGGGAGAAGACGGTCTCCTCGGATGGACGGATCGGCAGTGCCGACTCTGTTTCAGCACGGTCTTGTGGAATGGACAAGACCGCACTTTGAAGGAGAGGCTCTTTGGCCTGGGCAACCCGGAAGGCAACCATGGCGAAGACGTCAAGGAGCAGTTCTACTATCTTGACTCGCTTCCGACGCATAGCTATTGCAAGGGCCTCTACAAATATCCGCAGAAAGCCTTTCCGTACGACGAACTTCGCCAGGAGAACAAGCGGCGGGGCTATGACCAGCCAGAATACGAGCTGCTTGATACCGGCATTTTTGACGACAACCGCTACTTCGACATCTGTATCGAAAATGCGAAGTCCGATGTGGAAGATACCCTGATTCGCATCACGGCGCACAATCGCGGTCCGGAGATTGCGTCACTCATTCTGCTGCCGCAGCTTACGGTACGCAACAACTGGTCGTGGAAAAACCTCGAGGAAACCGGGAATACGCGCCCGGTCATCACGCAAAGCGGCCCATTTCGTGTACGGGCGGAACACAAGATCCTTGGCGCTTATCGCTTCGAACCTGTGGAGGGGAACAACCTCATCCCGGACCGGCTTCTATTCACGGAAAACGACAGCAACATGCACCGCCTCGATCCGAATTATGGCGGCCCGGACCACTTCAGCAAAGACGGCTTCGATCGATACCTTGTTCATGGCGACGAGAGTGCCGTCAAGGAGGGCGGGGGGACCAAGTGCGCATTGCTGTACCAGCTGAAGCTGGAGCCAGGCGCGAGCGAGACCCTGTACCTTCGCCTGGTACGAATTGATGGTGGCACGGGCGAAGAGGCAAGCGACGAAAAACCCGATCTTGAACCGCCGGCTATGGACATCGCCCACGCGGAAGAAGTCTTCGCAACGCGCAAGGCGGAGGCGGATGACTTTTATGCGCGGCACATTCCGCAGGAAGCTACTCCGGAAGAGCGCAATGTTTCGCGCCAAGCGTTTGGTGGGCTGTTGTGGTGTAAGCAGTTTTACTACTTCATCGCGGAGCGATGGATGTCAGGCGATCCGACCCAGATCCCGCCGCCGCCTGAGCGCATGAAGAAGTCGGAAGAATGGCGGCACCTCTTCTGTCGCGATGTTCTTTCGATGCCCGACAAGTGGGAATACCCATGGTTCGCCGCCTGGGACACGGCCTTTCACATGATCCCTATGGCGAGGGTCGATCCGGAGTTCGCGAAGAACCAGCTTCTGCTTCTGCTCCGCGAGTGGTACATGCACCCGAACGGACAGATGCCCGCTTACGAGTTCGCTTTTGGCGATGTCAATCCGCCGGTACATGGATGGGCGGTCTGGCACGTCTATCGGCTCGGAGTCGACGAGAATGGCGTTGGCGATCTCGACTTTCTCGAACGAGCTTTTCAAAAGCTGATGTTGAATTTCACGTGGTGGGTCAATCGCAACGACGAGCATGGCCACAACCTCTTCGGTGGCGGCTTTCTGGGGCTCGACAACATCGGCGTTTTCGATCGCTCGGTTACTCTCCCGAACGGCGTCTTACTTCATCAGGCGGACGGCACCGCGTGGATGGGGCTTTACTGCTCAGTGATGCTGCAGATTGCCCTTGAGCTCGCACACCGGCGTTCAAAGGCGTACGAGGATATCGCGAGCAAATTCTTTGAGCACTACATCGCTGTCATCGACGCGATAAACTCGGTCGGCGGAACTGGACTGTGGAATGAAGAGGAAGGCTTTTACTTCGACCAGTTACAGCCTGCTGACGGGCACAGCACGGCGATGAAAGTGCGCTCTATAGTCGGCATCGCGCCCTTGTTCGCGGTCTGCATTCTGAAGCGCGACACGGTAGAGGGCCTGATCGATTTCCAAAGGCGCACTGAGTGGTTTCTGCAAAACAAAAAACAGCTTTCCGAATACGTCAGCACGGCCAAGGTTGCAAATGAGGAGATCGACGGCTCGAAATGGATCGCCATTGCGCCACATGACCGATTTCAGCGCATTCTTGCTCGCGTCCTTGATGAAGCAGAATTTCTTTCGCCGCACGGCATACGCGCTCTGTCTAGGTATCATCTCGAAAATCCTTTTGAAGTCGAACTGCAGAATCAGCGGTTCACCGTTAAATACACACCTGCTGAGGGCGACAGCGGCATGTTCGGAGGCAACAGCAATTGGCGCGGTCCCGTCTGGTTTCCAATGAATATGCTCCTCCTCAACGCGCTGGAGCGCTATTCGCTGGTTTACGGCGACGACTACAAACTGGAGTATCCGACCGGTAGCGGGCAGCAACATAGCTTAGTCGAAATTGCGGAGGACATCGCGCGGCGGCTGGTAAGTCTTTTTCTTCCTGACAAGGAGGGTCACCGCCCAAGCCACGGAGGAGAAGAACGGTATGCAACTGATCTTTACTGGAAAGACCTGATCCTGTTCAGCGAGTATTTCGATGGCGATACGGGTCGTGGTGTCGGCGCAGCCCACCAGACGGGGTGGACAGCCCTCGCCGCAACCCTCATTGAGGCCCTCTACACACGTCGGGAGATACGCAACCGTGCACAATAAGCTACGATCTCGGCAACAATTCTGCTCTGGGGTTACGTCCAAGTGGCCTTAATGTTTGTCTTTCCGGCGGCTGCATCATCGAAATTGAGTCGTTTACTGATTGTCGAGTGTCCGACTTGCCGACTTTACGGCAACCTAGTCTGAACTCGGTTGTCGATGAGTGCATTGGGGATTTATCACTAATCGAACTCTAGTGGCACCTTAACTGAGGCCCTTCGTGATTGCTCATTGGATGCCGAGGTCGGCCAGTTTTTGATACAGCAAACGCCGATGGATTCCGAGGCGCCGAGCGGCGTCCGACTTATTGCCGTGGGATGCCGTTATTGCTTGCTCCACAAGATGGCGTTCCCAACTGGCGACCGCGTCATGGAAAGGAAGTCTTTCGGCTGCTTGAGCGTCGAAGAGGCCCTGTGCGGTACTCCTCTCTCTCGCTAACTCTTCTCGGATGAGCTCGGCTGTGATGGCCCGTCCTCCGGCCTTGACGGCAGCCCGCTCGATCAAATGCTCTAGTTCCCGCACATTCCCTGGGAAGGAGTAGTTTTGCAAGGTCACAACCGTATCGGCAGACAGACCAGTCGAGGCGAATTGATTTCGTTGAGCGTAGCGCGCAAGGAAGTATTCGGCCAATGGAAGGATGTCGGATGGGCGTTCTCGCAGTGGCGGGAGCCGAACCGTAAAGGCGTTCAGGCGATAAAAAAGATCAGCACGGAATGTCTTCTGCTCGACATCATCCTCCAGCGGACGATTCGTTGCGGCAATAACTCTGACATCTGCATGTATAGAGGCCGTTCCGCCCACTCGCTCGAAGGTGTGCTCCTGTAGCACACGCAAGAGCTTGGGCTGAACCGAAAGCGGCAGTTCTCCGATCTCATCCAGGAAGATCGTTCCGTCGTCTGCGGCTTCAAACTTTCCGCGCTTCTGCACGACTGCGCCGGTGAAGGCACCGCGTTCATGTCCGAAGAGTTCGGACTCCAGCAATTCGGGAGGCAAGGCTGCACAGTTGAGGATGATGAACGGGCGACTGCTTCTCGCGCTGTTTTGATGGATCGCGCGGGCAACAACCTCCTTTCCCGTTCCCGATTCCCCCAATAGCAAAACGCCGACATCCGTTGCGGCGACTCTGCCGATGTTTTTGAAGACGTCAATCCATGCTGGCGAGTTGCCGATAAGCTGAGGTTTGACCCCTCCTTCGGGCTCAGTGAGGTCATCAAGAGAACTGTCCTTGAACCGCTGCTGTCGTAATACCTCGACCTCGCGCTGCAGTTCCATATGGCGGACTGCGCGTGCGACGGTGGCGAGGGCCAAGTCGATGTCGAGAGGCTTTGTAATGAAGTCATAGGCGCCAAGCTGCATGGCCTGCATCGCGTTCGGCCCGGTGCCGTGGGCGGTGAGAATGATGACAGGCATCGTGGTCAGCAGCCCTTCGGACTGGAGACTCTTGAGAAACTGCTCTCCTCCGCCACCGGGCATCTTCAAATCGCAGAGCGTAAGGTCGGGGGTCGTCGTCTGAAGCAAGGCTATTCCTTCTTCAGCATTCGTTGCGATTCGGGTCTGATATCCCGCATCCGACAGTAGTTCCCGCAACGTCTCCCCAAAGTTATGATCGTCGTCCACAATGAGCACTTCAGACATCTTGTCCTGCCTCTTCATCTGTCTGTCTTAGCGTATCGCGATCATCTCTATTCAGAGGAAGCCGGACTGAGGCTACAGCTCCTCCAGCATCGCGGTTGGCAAGAAGTAACTCGCCTCCGTGAGCCTGCACAATCTCAAAGGAGATGGAAAGACCCAGTCCTGTTCCGGTGTCTTTTGTCGTATAGAAGGGGTCCATCGCATGACGCAAGGCGGCTGGCGTAAATCCCCGCCCGTCGTCCGCAATGTCGATGCGGGCAAATCCAGCATCAAGGGTTGTGCTGATCTTTACGGTGCCACCTTCCGCGACGGAATGTGAAGCTGAATAAACGGCGTTCTCCATAAGGTTGTCGAGCACCTGGAGGAGTCGACCTCTGTCTGCCGTGACGACGCTACGCGATGTTGCCTTGCAGATAATCTGGATGCCTTTGGCCGCTTCTTTTTCTGCCCACGTCGAGGCCGTGACCTCGCATAGATCATCGAGTGAGACAGCTTGAAGCTGAAGCTGGATCGGTCTGGCGAAATAGAGGAGACGACTAATGATCGTGTCGAGACGGTCAATCTCTTCGAGGATCACTGCGCTGCTCCGCTGGGAAGCTTTGGGATCGGCAGAACGCTGCCACATCTGAGTCCGCATTCTGATTGTGCCGAGGGGATTACGCAGTTCGTGCGCGATTCCTGCGGCAAACTGCCCTAATGCGGAGAGTCGTTCATTGTGGCGAACCTGAGATTCCAATGTCCGCTCGTTCTCGATCTTCTCTTGCAAGGCGAGAGCCAGCGAGTCGATACCGTGGAGAACTCGGTCAAATTCTTCGAGCGGTGGACGGCCCTGCATCTGCTGACTTGCTGCCGGCAAGCCGCCCTCCATTGAACCCAATCGTTGGAGGACGATATTGACTCCGCTGCGAATCTCCGTCGTAACGAATACCGCGAGCAGCGCGGTCATCAGTGCCGCAATGCCGAACCCGACACTTCCAAATAGGAGTTCGCGGCTCTGTCCACCCTCGATTCCAGGGAGGCGCTCCATCAGCCACGCAGCGCCAGTAACTTCATCTGTAGTTTTGGCGGTTTGATCTGTCCGGGAGGGCTCGTGTATCGGAGCCGCTACAAAGAGGATGGCGTCATGCGGCCCTTCAAAGCGAAAGGTCTTGATAGCGTTTGCAGCTACCGCTTCTCGGGCAAGATTCTCGATGGTAGGGCGTTCTCGCTCGGGCATGCCCTTTTCGGCGCCTGGTCCCTCATGAGTGGGGAAAGCATACCCAATCAGAGCATCGGCTCTGGCGGCATAGAAGCCGCCTTCAACGCCGTCTTCGTGCTGCAAGGTTTCGGACGTAAGCCCTTTGAGGAGATCAGGTCTGGGATGCGGTGGCCGGTCATGTCCTGGGTGCGGCAGCGCCGGAGCCGTCTGAGGTGCGAGAGGAGGAGGTGGCGGCGGCGGAGGTCCCGGCTCGATAGCTCGCAGAGAGTTATCAGCAGTTCTATGGTCAGCGTAGTTCTTCGCGAGACTCGCAGCGACGCTGACAAGATGGTGCTCCGTCAGCGACAGCGTTTCCGCATGGCGATTGCGGAGAAACGTAAACAAACTAATGGCGGCGGCCGCGAGGAAGAGAAACGTCAGAACGACGAGCAACAAGATGCGGGAGCGAAGGCTTCTCCAAAAAATCTTCGGCATTCGGCTCCTCTCTCGTCATGCTCTTCAGAACTTCTATCAAGCAACTGTCGTCATGGTAAGCAACTTGGCTGCCATCGGCATCCTGACTGATTTCGGCGGCTGTTACGAAGATCAGATGCTCAGAGCCTCTGCGACTGAGAACGATCTGTACGCAATCCGCACAGCAGGTGAGCGAATTGCGGTCATACACTGGGGCTTCCGAAGTCTCGGCACCCCCAAATGTGCAGTTATTGCAGGACTTCGGCGGTTAGGAGAATTGGCACGCCGCTTGCCCTATGACAGGTAGAGGCATTGCCGATGAACATTCCATCTTCCCTAAAAATCACCGCACTCGGGCTTGGATTAAGCTATGTGGCATTTGCACAGAGTCCAGTTCCCACGCCACCAGCGCCTCCCGCTGTTCCGCACGATGCCGCGACTGCGTTTACTTCGCAGCAACTCCCCACCGTCACCCAATCCTCTCGCGTCCGTGCTTTCAATGCCGGTCCGGGAGGAGAGGTACGTAG
>Ga0302324_100018125_pt1 | contig 13909 bp, 16 predicted proteins | sample Palsa_T0_1_FD_201949 | JGI IMG/M metagenome (GOLD analysis project Ga0302324, IMG submission 201949) | Peat permafrost microbial communities from Stordalen Mire near Abisko, Sweden - Palsa_T0_1 | ecosystem: Environmental > Terrestrial > Soil > Palsa > Peat permafrost | place: Sweden: Abisko... | reverse complement strand
GTGAACTTCCACCAGGACGATCTGGCGCTCGGTGGTCCGGCCAAAGCTGGTCTCGAAGAAATGCACCAGCGGCATTCGTATCTCGCGCAACGTGATTTGATCTAAGCGGATTCCCATTGTCCTAGTAAATAAGTGCCGGCCTGCTCGGATTTCTCAAAGCCGATGACCGCAAGGCCGCGATCGAACGCAGCGCGAAACTGCTCGCCGGCTTTTTGCTGGATCTCTCTGGCGCAGGCGTTGTTGTTTACGCGCAGGGCGGCGATGTCCGACGGGATGGCGACGCGCGCCTCCACCGGGTTGCGTACGAACTTGTGGCCCGAGGTGATCGCGTTCACGCGCGGGCTCGCAATCCACCACTCGGCGATGCAGCGATCGGTCGGCAGACCGCCATGCAGCGGGCTGCTGGTGGTCCCATACTGGTTGGGCACGTAGCGGCGCACAACGGCGCCCAGCCGCTCCATGTTGAAAAACGCGTTCTTGATTTCGAGCGGATCGAAGGTCCACTCGATCAGATCGATGCCGCGCCGCAGAGCGTCGTCGCGCTGGGTCAGCTTAAGCGTTCGGCCGACGCCCGAATTCCGGTATTCCGGCAGCACGCCAAGCATATGGCTGTGCAGGTAAGTCTTGCCGCCGGCCTTGAGCCCGGGAATGGCGATGCAGAAACCGATCATCCGTTGGGCGTCGAACGCGCCGAACACCTGGCCGCCGATTTTCGTGGCGACCACGAAGAGCCGCAACGGGATGAGATCGACATCTTCGAAGCCCCAGATTTCGCGTTGCAACCGCACTACGGTTTTGAGATCCTCGCGCTCGGTCAGCGGACGAACTTCAATCATGCGCCTTGGCCTCCTGCCACAGCGCCTCCATCTCATCCATCGTCGCGCCCGGCAAAACGGCATGCCTTTCGACATGTGCGAAGCGCTTGCGAAACTTCGCGTTGGTCTTTCGCAGCGCCTGCTCGGGATCCACCTTAAGCAATCGCGCCAGGTTCACCAGAACGAACAGCAGATCGCCGATCTCGCCTTCGACTTCCCCTAGTGCGCCGTTTTCCCGCGCCGCGGCGAGCTCCAGAAGCTCTTCATCCAGTTTGTCGAGCACTTGGCCGGGATGCTCCCAATCGAAGCCAACGGCCGCTGCCTTGGAACTAATCTGCCGTGCTTCCACCAGGGCCGGAAGATTGCGTGGCACCGAATCCAGGCGGCCGTTCTGCGGCTTGCCTTTCTCTTTCTTTTCGTCCGCCTTGATCTCATCCCAGCGGCGCTTCACATCCTCCGATGTTTTGGCGTCGCCATCTCCGAAGACGTGCGGATGACGCCGGATCAGCTTCTTCGCGATGGCGTTCAGCGAATCGTCAATGCGAAATGTTCCTTCTTCGGAGGCCATCTGGGCGAAGAAGACGGCCTGCAGCATCAGGTCGCCGAGTTCCTCGGCGAGGCCCGGCCAGTCGCGCTGATCGATGGCGTCGAAAACCTCGTAGGCTTCTTCTAGCAGATACGGCTTGATGGTGTCGAAAGTTTGTTCGCGATCCCAGGGACAGCCGCCGGGCGCGCGCAGACGGGCCATGATCCCGACCAGGCGCTCAAACCGTTCCCCAGTTGTGCTTGGATCTTGTGGCATTCCGGCTGAGATGGAAACCTCAGTCTAGCAAAGGAGGCGGGACCGCTTGCTCAAGCGCGCGGCTCGGTTACAAGAAGGGCCGGACCTCGATTCCGAGGCCCGGCGGTTTGAAGTTAGTGCAGTAAGGCGGTGCTGGCTCCTTTTACAATGCGCATGAACGGCGACGTGAGGCGCACACTTTCATTGGGCCAGTCAACACCCGCAAAAAACGCCATGCCGTCACGGCGCTCAAACAGCAGCTTGGCGGTGCTGGGGGCCGTCGCCTGTCCGGAAGAGATGGTGAGCAGCGCGACCGAGCTCCCCGCGGATCCATGGAGCACCATCACGCCGGAAACCGGGACGTCGACCGTGTACTCACCGGGCGGCATCATTGCGTCGCCGGCTGCGAATTCGAACGGCACATTGGCCTTGGCGATTGGGGACTGCGCATCAGCCGCGAGGGCAAACACACCAAGCGCGCTCATGAGCAAAGCTATATTCAGAAATCGAGTATTCATGTTGTAGACTCCTTTTAAGTCGTGATTCGTTATGTAGGTGGCCTGAGCGCCCTGCGCCTGCCCATGCTTAACAAGACGGGCGGCGCCGAAACAGATTTGGCGTCAGGAAGGACTTCACCGAGGAATAAAGGTTGTCTTCGAGGACTGCTGCTGAAACCCACGGAGCAAGCCTGCGCTCACAGGGCAAGTCTTACAATTCGAGAGTAGACGAAAAGCGGCCGCCGGTCCAATCAATATTTTGTATGCATGCAATATAGGGTGTTTCACCGATTAGAATGAGACGGTTAAAATGAGATAGATGAGCGACCAGGAATATCCGCTTCCCCCGGCAACATTTGAATTCTTGATCCTTTCGCTGAAGGCGCAGACCGAGATGCATCTCGGTATGTACCATTTTGGCGACGAAAAGGACCGGCCCGAGCCCGACTTCCGCATTGCGCGCCACACCATCGACCTGCTGGCGATGCTGCAGGAAAAGACGCGCGGCAATGTGAGCATGGAAGAGCAGCGGCTGGTGGACAACGCACTCACCGAGCTGCGATTCCGCTTCGTGCAGGCGATGGAGCACCAGGAAAAAAAGGCAGTCCCCGACGCGGCAGTCCCCGGGGCTGAAGCCAAGACGGCCGAAATCAAGACGGAAGAGCAGGTCGGCGAGTAGATGGCGGAGGAGCCACTCAGAATCACGGTGCTCGGCTCGGGCACCAGCGTGGGTGTCCCGATGATCGGCTGCCATTGCGCCGTGTGCCGATCGGAGGACCCGCGCGACAAGCGGCTGCGGCCATCGGTGCATATTCGAGTCGGCGATCACGGCGTCTTGATTGACACGACGCCTGATTTCCGGCAGCAAGCATTGCGCTCGCGGATCGAACGCGTGGACGCGATACTGTTCACGCACTCGCACGCCGATCACGTGATGGGGCTGGACGACATCCGCCCGTTCAACTACCAACAAGGCGGTGTAATTCCGATTCACGGATCGGAGGAGACCATCAACGCGATCCGCAGGTCGTTTCCTTATATATTCGACGAGCGGTTCACGGAGTCTTCGCGGCCGCGGCTGGCGACGCACGTTTTCGATCGCGCGCCTATCGATCTGTTCGGCGTGGAATTCAGGCCCATCCGGTTGTGTCACGGCAAGGGCACCGTGTACGGTTTCCGGTTCGGACGCGCGGCATATCTGACCGATCACAGCGACATCCCCGAGGAATCCATGGAGCTGCTGTGCGGGCTGGACGTGTTGTTCTTGGATGCCCTGCGGCATCGCCCGCATCCCACGCATTCTACCGTTGAGCGCTCACTCGAATCGGTGGAGAAGTTGGCGCCGCGCAGGGCCTTTTTTACGCACATCTGCCACGATCTTGGGCACGCGCGTACGGAAGAGAGCTTGCCTTCGCACGTTCGTTTGGCTTATGACGGGCTGGAGATCGAAGTGGGAGAGAGCGCGGCATGATCCAGCGCGGCGCGATCTACCGGGGCTTGGCGGCAACGCCGGCGCATTTTGGTCCGTGCGCCATCACAATCGGCAATTTCGACGGAGTGCACGCCGGGCACCGCAAGATCCTCGGCCGCGTAGCGGCATTGGCACGCGAGGAGGGCTGGAAGGCGGCTGCGCTCACGTTCGATCCGCACCCAACCAAACTGCTTACCCCGGCGAGCGCGCCACGGTTGCTCACCACGTTGGATCGGCGGGCGCGGATGATGCTGGAGCAGGGCATCGACGAGATCCTGATTCTGCCGTTCACGCTGGAGGTGGCCGCGCTCACGCCGGAGGAGTTCGTTCGCGAGATTCTCGTGGACAAGCTCGGTGCGCGGGCCGTGCTGGTGGGCGCGAATTTTCATTTCGGCAAACGCGCCGCGGGCGATGCCGGGACGCTGGAGCAACTCGGCGAGCGCTATAGCTTTGAGACCGATATCCTCGCCCCGGTGGTCTGGCGCAAGCGAGTAATATCGAGCAGTGAAATTCGGCGATTGATCGCAGCCGGGGACGTGTCTACTGGTTGCCGGATGCTGAGCCGGCCGCACTCGCTCGATGGCGTCGTGGTGCGCGGAGAAGGGATCGGATCGAAACAAACGGTTCCCACGTTGAATCTCGATACCAAGGCGGAAGTCGTGCCTGGGAACGGCGTGTACGTGACGCGCACGCGGGACGGGCAGCGCGAATGGCCGTCGATCACCAATGTCGGCTACCGGCCCACGTTCGACGGCCAGCACCGCACCATTGAAACCTACTTGCTTTCCGCGCTGGACGGGCCGACGCCTGAGAATATTTCGGTGGAGTTCCTGCGCCGGGTGCGCGACGAGCGCAAGTTCGAAAGCCCCGAAGCGCTGAAGGCGCAGATCCTGCGAGATGTGGATCGCGCGCAGGCGTATTTCCGCAGGCTGGGCGGCGCTCTAGTGAACCCGGCGGCGCGTTAACGCCGAATGCGCGAGAATCTAGAGAAGGAGAAGCCAGGACATGAGTTTATCGGAAGGAAAATTGCGCCATTTGAAGGCGTTGTCGAACAAACAAGGCGTCATCGCGGCGGCGGCGATGGACCAGCGGGGCAGCTTGCAAAAGGCCATCGCGGGGGCGAAAGGCATTCCACACGATCAAGTGACGTTCGATATGATGAGCGAATTCAAGGTGGCGGTGTCGAAAATTTTGACGCCGCACGCGAGCGCCATCCTGCTGGATCCCGAATACGGTCTTCCCGCGGCCAAGGCGCGCTCCTCCAATGCCGGCCTGCTGCTGGCCTATGAAGAGAGCGGCTACGACAACACCAAGCCCGGCCGTTTGCCCGACCTTCTGCCGCACGTCTCCGCCAAGCGCATCGCGGATTGGGGCGCCAACGCGGTGAAGATTCTGATTTACTACTCGCCCTTCGAGGATCCACAGGTGAACGATATCAAGCACGCGTTCATTGAACGCATCGGCGCCGAGTGCCAGGATCGCGACATTCCGTTCTTTCTCGAATTCGTTGGCTACGATCCGAAGGGCGGCGACGAAAAGGGATTCGAGTTCGCCAAGCTGAAACCCAAGGTGGTGATCGGGAGCATGGAAGAATTTTCGAAGCCGCAGTATAAGGTGGATGTGTTGAAGGTGGAAGTCCCCATCAACGCGAACTACGTGGAAGGCAGCAGTGTCTACAAGGGGCAGAAAGCTTATTCGCGGAGCGAGGCGCTGGATTTGTTCCGCAAGGCCGCGGGCGTGGCGAAGAAGCCGTTCATCTATTTGAGCGCCGGCGTTGGGAATGCGCAGTTCGTGGAAGAGCTGCACATGGCGGCCGAGGCGGGCACGGACTACTCCGGCGTCTTGTGCGGCCGCGCGACGTGGAAGGAAGGCATTCCGATTTACGGCAGGCAGGGCGTGAAGGCGCTGGAGGATTGGCTATCCACTGAGGGCGTGAAGAACATCGAAGCCGTCAATGCGGCTATCACGACGGCCAAGCCGTGGAGTGCGAAGGCGGCGTAGGGCGGTGGTTGTTGGTTACTGGTTGCTGGTTGTTGGTAAGTGGCGATCGGAGTAGGTCAAGATAGCCTCGACGGAGTCCTGTGCAACTTCAAACTGCTCCGCGATTTCAGCAGCGTTCACACCACAGTCGAAGTTGTCGACGATCGGACTGACCGGCAGGCGCGTAGCACGCAGCACGGGAGCGCCGCTGTGCACCGCCGGCTTGACTTCGACTAACGGACATTCTGACCAATCGATATTTGCTTCCTTGCTCATAGCAATCGTCTCTCTGCTACTTGGCGCGCGCGACCGATCCTTGCATCGGACGAGCGGGAACGGAAAGGTCTAGGCCTTCCCATCGCGCCACCACCGCGGTTGCCATGCAGTTGCCGAGCAGATTGACCGAGGTGCGCGCCATATCCATCACCGCGTCCGCGCCCAGCAGCAGCGCGACCCCCGAGAGCGGCAGACCAAACGTCGCAAGAGTCCCCGCCAGGATCACCAGCGACGCGCGAGGCACGGCCGCCACGCCCTTGCTGGTCAGCATCAGCGTCAGCATCATCATTGCCTGCTGGCCGAACGCCATGTGAACGCCCGCGGCTTGCGCCACGAACAGCGACGCCATCGAAAGATACAATGTGCTGCCGTCCAGATTGAAACTGTAACCAGTTGGCAAAACAAATGCCACGATGTGCGCGGGAACGCCCATCAATTCCATGTTTTCGAGCGCGAGGGGCAACGCCGCTTCGCTCGAGGCGGTGGAAAAAGCGATGATGAACGGCTCGCGAACCGCGCGGATGAAGGGCCCGAGCGGGATTCGCGCTATCAGCGCCACCGCGCCCAGAACTACAAAGATAAAGATCGCGAGCGTTCCGTACAACGTCAGCACCAGCTTGCCGAGTCCCAACAACACACCCAGGCCTTTGCTGCCGATGGTGCTCGCCATAGCTGCGCCGACTCCGATGGGCGCGAGATACATAACGTACTTGGTATAGCGGAACATCACCTCGGAAAGCGATTTACAAAACGTCACTACCGGAGCCGCTTTGGCTCCAATGGCCGCGCAGGCGGCGCCAAACAAAAATGAGAACACCACAATCTGCAGCACGTCGCCTTTGGCCATCGCGTCGATGACGCTGGCGGGAAAGGTGTGCTCGAGCGTGCCTGAAAATGTGGGACCCGCTTGAGACAATCCGGTTTCGCCCGCCGACCGTTCCAGCGTCATACCCGCGCCCGGGCGCACCAGGTTGACGGCGCCCAATCCCAACAGCAAGGCGACGGTGGTGAGAACTTCGAAATATACGATGGCCTTAATGCCGATGCGGCCCATGGTCTTGACGCTGCCGGTGCCAGCGATGCCGTAAACCAAAGTGCCGAAGATTAGTGGCGCGATGATGGATTTGATCAAGCGCAGGAACACGGTGGCCAGCGACGCCATCCATTCTGCCTTGCCGATGTTCGGGAAGAATGCGCCCAGCGCGACGCCCAGCAGCATGGCGAGGAAAATCCAAGCGGTCAGTGAGGGCCGCCTCAACGTTCTCCCCACTTCAGCTTCTCGCGCAATACATCGAAGAAAAACATTTTGGGCGGCCGGATCAGGTAAACTTTGTGCTCGGAGCTGCGGCACACCACGCGATCGTCTTCGATAAGCGGTTCACCCACCTGTCCATCCACCGTGAGATAAGCTTCCTTGCCCGGAGCCTTGGAAACAATCTCGATGACGCTTGTCTCAGGGACCAGGACTGGGCGGTTGGTGAGCATGTGAGGGCACACGGGAGTGATGCAGATCGCGGCCACGGCGGGAAACAAGATAGGTCCGCCGGCCGAGAGCGAATACGCGGTGGAGCCGGTCGGCGTGGAGATAATCAGGCCATCCGCTTTGAAGGTGCTGACGTACTGCGAATCCACGTAAGTTTCGAGATCGATCATGCGGGCGATTTGCGTTTTACCGATGACGATATCGTTGAGGGCTTCGTACGATGCGACGGTCTTGCCATCGCGCACCACTTCGCCATGCAACATGCTGCGCGTAACCACACGCTGCCCGCCGCAAATCGCGCATTCTAGTTCAGGGTAAAGCTGATCCAGCGTAATAGCGGTCAAGAAGCCCAAGCCGCCGAGATTGACGGGAAATAGTGGGATCTCGCGGCCTGCGATGGCGCGCGCCGCGGCCAGCAGCGTTCCGTCGCCGCCCAAGACGATCACCAGTTGCGTTCCCTCCGGGACAAGCTCTCGCGCCAGCCCATCTGCGCTGCCGATGTATTGCGCGGCCTCGTGATCGAGCCGCGTTTCCACGCCACGCTCGCGCCACCAGGCCACTAAACCCGACACGATCGCTGAGGCACGCGGAATTCCCGGCTTGGCTATGACGCCCACTGCTTTAATGTCTGGCATGCAAAAGGAACTCCTGATTTCCTTCCGCTCCCAGCACGGGCGACGGAATGACTTGCGCGTGAAAGCCCAACACTTGTATGGCTTGCTCTACACGGTGGCAAGCCTGAAGGTGCAAAGCGGGATCGCGAATAATTCCTCCCTTGCCTACTTGATGCCGTTCCAGCTCGAATTGAGGCTTCACCAGAATAACCATTTCCGCGTGGCTGGCGAGAAGATCGGCCAGGGCCGGTAAGATCATTGTGATGGAGATGAAACTCACATCGCAAACCGCGAGATCGACGGGCTCGGGCACTTCGGCGCGGCTGAGATAGCGCGCGTTCACCTGCTCGCGGACAATCACTCGGGGGTCGTTGCGCAATCTCCAGTCGAGTTGTCCGGTGCCGGCATCGATCGCGTAGACACGCGTGGCGCCGCGTTGCAGCAGGCAATCGGTGAATCCCCCGGTGGAAGAGCCGATGTCCAGGCAGATCTTGCCGCCCACGGAAATTCCGAAGTGATCGAGCGCGGCTTCCAGCTTCAAACCGCCTCGGCCCACATAGCGAGGTTGCGCGAGCAGTTCAATGGTGGCTGCCGCGTCGACGTTCGCGCCGGCTTTGTCGGCTTTCTGCCCGTTGACGAGCACCTGCCCGGCTAGAATGAGCGCCCGCGCCTTCTCGCGAGATTCTGTAAGGCCGCGCTCGACGATCAAAAGATCCAGGCGCTGTCGGGGAGATTTCTTTGAAAAGGCCTCAGGCACGACGGTGCACGATGAAGTCCGCCAGCTCGCGCAAGCGCTCCGCGCGTTCATCCAAGGGCCGCAGCGCCAGGTGCGCGGCCAAGCGCTCTTCTTCGGCCATGAGGCGCGACCGCTCCAGTCCATAAACAGCGGGAAACGTGATTTTGCGCTGCTGCGCGTCCTTGCCCGCGGTCTTGCCAAGGGCTTCGGAGGACTGCTCCACATCCAGAACGTCATCGACGATTTGAAACGCCAGGCCCACGTGCTCGCCATAGCAGGACAGCGCGTCCAGCTGCTCGTGATCGGCGCCGGCGTAGATGCCGCCCATCCGCAGGCTGGCCCGAAGCAGAGCGCCGGTCTTGGCGCGATGGATGTTTTCGAGCAGCGCGGCGGTGGGATGCTGGCCCTCACCTTCGAGATCGCATACCTGGCCCCCGATCATGCCGTCCACGGTGCCGGCGGCTGTGGAGAGTTCCGCGATGAGCGCGACCTTCCGGGCATTCCAATCGTCGGGCCTGCGGCCCTCGGCGCATTCCATCCGCGCTAACACTTGAAAGGCCAGCGTGAGCAAGGCATCGCCCGCGAGAATCGCGATGGCGTCGCCAAAAACCTTGTGGCAGGTTGGAACGCCGCGCCGCAAGTCGTCGTTGTCGAGCGCGGGAAGATCGTCGTGAATCAGCGAATAGGTGTGAATCAGTTCCAGAGTGCATGCGGCCGACTCGATGCCCGCCGGTGCGTCCGACACTGCTTCCGCCGCCGCCACGCACAGAATGGGACGGATGCGCTTGCCGCCCGCGAACAAGCTATAACGCATCGCTTTGTGGATGGATGCGGGGAGCACGGACTCGCGCGGCACCCAGCGTTCGAGCGCGCCGTCGATCCGGGCCTGCTGCCGGACCACGTATTCGGCCAGCGTCATGCTTCGTCGGCCTGCCTCATGCTTTGACCTTCATGCTTTATCGGGCCGGAACGGTTCTGGTTGAATCTTGTCGCCCTTGCGGACCAGCAACTCGATGCGCGTCTCGGCCTCCTCCAGTTGCTTGCGGCAGGTTTCGCTCAATTGCATTCCTTTTTCGAACAGCTCGAGCGCGCGCTCCAACGGCAGATCCCCGCTCTCCATTTCCTTGACGATCAGTTCCAGCTGCTGGAGTCCAGTTTCGAAGCTGGCCGCAGCCTTCTCTTCGGGCATTTTTTTATTCTAGACCGCTTGCTCAAGCGCGCAGCTTGGCCTACGACGATTCGCGATACATCACGCTCGAGCGCGTGATCTCGGCCAGCGACCGCGAGCCGCACTGCTTCATGGTGAGCTCGAACTCGCCGCGCAGAATATCGATCACCTTTTCCACGCCGGGCTGCCCGAACGCCGACAGGCCCCAGATGTAGGGACGCCCGATGCCCACGGCGCGCGCGCCGAACGCCAGCGCCTTATAGGCGTCGGTTCCGCGGCGGATGCCTCCATCCACCATTACGGGAATGCGGCCGGCCACTCCATCCACCACTTCAGGCAAGCACTCGATAGTGGCGCGATATGTCTCGGTGGCGCGTCCGCCGTGATTCGATACCAGAATGCCGTCGACGCCATGTTCGACGCACAGCCGGGCATCTTCGCGGGTCTCGATGCCTTTCAGCACCAGCTTCATGCGCGTGGCTCTCTTCAGCCGATCAACGTGTTCCCAAGTGAACGCCGGAGAATTCATGGTGACGCTTTTCATATCGATGCCATCGTACATCGGCCGGTGAGAGCTGAAGGGCTCGCCGTGACAAGAAGCGCAGTCCCTGGTGTCGATGCGCCGGAAACGCGATGCCGTCTCGGTGTTTCGGCCGGCCAGCAGATCGATGGTCCATGCCACCACGGGACAGCCGGCGTCCTCGGCTCGCTTGACCACTTTCTCCGTCAGTCCCCAGTTTGAAACCGCGTAGAGCTGATACCAGACCGGTCCGCCGCGCGCCTTGATCACGTCTTCGACACTGTGCGAACTGGCCGTCGAGAGAATCTGCAAAGTTCGTTTGGCTTGAGCGGCGCGAGCCGTGGCAAGCTCGCCGTCCACGTTAAACATCCCTTGCCCGCCCACCGGACAAAAGAAGATGGGACTGTCCCAGGTGGTTCCGAAGAGTTCCACGCGCGTGTCGATTTTCGAGACATCCACCAACCTGCGCGGCCGGAGTTGTATATGTTTGTAAGCTTCGTGGTTGGCATCGCGCGTCAGGTTGTCGTCCACGCCCGTTGCCATGTAACCCCAGTGCGCGGGCGGCAGCGCTTTGCGAGCGGCGGCTTCGAAGTCCATCACTTCCAGCGCATCTTTCGGGTCCGTCAGCGGATTCGCCAGCACTTCATCGAGAGTGTGGGTCTGCCAGGCGGCCGCCGGCATGGCAGCGAACAGCGGGCTGGCCGCGAGAAACTTGAGAAAATTGCGCCGATTTCGTAACTGCCGATCTAGGAACTGCCGATCCAAGGATGGTGAAGCGGACGTGGCGGTCATGACTGCTTATTCTATTACTTTCTGTGTAACCGCACCGAGCCGCTTTCGTCCCATGTACAATAGTTCACTGGGATTCCGGCGGTGGAGGATGTTTGAGATTTTGCCCTGAACACTTAAGGCGTGCAACTGCCGCGGCGTTCCTTCCCCTATTTTTCATCTTTGCCTCTGGCGCAGTGGCGCAAACTCCGGTACAGCCGGAGCAGCCGGCCTCCTCCGATGCTTCGCCGTCCACTGCGGCCACGGCCTCCAGCGATGCCACGGCATCCGCCACTACCACGCCGTCCACCGCTGCCACGCCGTCCATCGATGAGTTCATCAACGACGACCGGATTCTTGGCCTGATTCCGAATTTTCTGACGGTCGAGGACCCGACAGCGAAGGTCCCGCCTCTCACCGTGAAGCAGAAGTTCCAGTTGTTCGCCAAGGAAACTTTCGATCCGTTCACGGTTTTATCGGCGGCTGCCGGAGCGGCGCTCTCGCAGGTGGACAACGACAATCCGAAGTATGGCGTGGGCAGTGGCCCGTACGCGGAGCGTTTTGGCGCGGCGGCGGCCGACATCACCACTCAGAATTTCTTTCAGGATGCAGTGCTTGCGTCCTGGTTCCACGAAGACCCCCGCTATTTCCGCAGGGGCCCGGAATTTGGCGTCTGGTACCGCGTGGGCTACGCATTGAGCCGCGTGGTGGTGACGCGCACGGATGCGGGGAACGACCGATTTAATTTCTCGGGGATCCTCGGAATGGGCATGGGCATTGCGCTGTCGAACGCCTATTATCCGGACAGCAGCGTCAGAGGCAGTGAGGTAGCCTATCGGTTTGCCACCAGCGCAGTGGCCTCCGCCCTTACCAATCTTTTGCCGGAATTCTGGCCCGATATTCACGAGAAGTTTTTTCACCACAAACCTCACAACCCGCCTCCATCGCCGTAGGACACTGGGATTAAGACCGGGGCACTGGGATTAAGATAAAGACATGGCTGTTCCGCCGATCCCGCCGCCTCTCGCGCAGCTGGGCGGCCGGCCGTTCTCGTTTTATCCCGCCATTCTCAATGCGGGGCACAACGAATGGATCTATCGCAGCGCCACGTGGTCGGACGTGCTGGTCCGCAACACGAAAACCAACGAGGAAGTTTCGGTGCCGCGCCGCTATTTGGGAGAGATCTCGCGCGTGGACGCGCCGGTGATGATCGTGGGTTTGCTGGCGGAGCTGGAGTATCGATCAGGTTCGGTCTGGCCGGCCGAGCGCCGCGTGATCGAGATGCCGCGCGCGGTGAACGATGCTCCACGGCCCCGTCTAGCGCGGCCGCCAGCGGATGGAGCTGTCGTGGTTGGAATCCGATTGGAGAACGACAGCAACTCGCGCGTGGGAAAGCTGGTGCTGGGCGGCGTCGCGTTAGGGGTGGCGGGTTGCGTGTTGGCCATCAGCCTGTTCCGCGGCGGCGTGATCGCAACGCGAGCCTTCTATGCGCCGTTCAGTCAGTCGGATTTGCCGTTCACGCAGGATGACGACTACTCGGCGGTGGTGCGCGCATTGGGGCAGCCGCAGGCCGAGCGCTGGCGTTCCGTCCCGATGGAACAACACGCCGAACAATACGAGCTGCTCGCTTATCCGCAACGCAGGTTGTACGTGATTTTGATGGGTCACGATCGCGGCGGCGTGCGGTACATCGGAGCGATGGATTGGAATTGGCGTCCGGCGCATGCGGTGGAACTCGCGGGCCAAGGCTCCAGCTACGGCCTCCTGCGACGCCTGCCGCGTTTTTAGCTCACGTTCCGGTCGCCAGGGCGGGAGTCCGCGCAACAGCCGCGGGCTGCGGCGTGCGGACGATACTGAGGATGATAAGCGCGGCGCACGCGAGTCCGGCTGAAACGAAGAACGCGTATTGATAAGCGCCCGTGCTTACGAAGACGCGCGCGCCGAGCACCGGACCCATCACACCGGCAAAGCCCCACGCCAGCAGCAGCACCCCGTAGTTCGTCGCCAGATACTTGGTGCCCCAGAAGTCCCCCGACAAGGCGGTGTAGACGGATAACTGCGTGCCGTAGCAGTAATAGACGAAAAACAGCAGCACGTAAAACGCGAGTATCTCCTCGCGCCAGACATACAGCAGCGGCGTGGCAAGCATGGAGGTCACGATGACGGCGCGCAAGGTATGCAGGCGGCCGAGATGATCGGATAACCAGCCCGAGAAAAACCTTCCCGATGCGCTGCCGATGGCCCCGATCGTAATGGCGAATGCGGCGGTCTTCGCGCTCAGGCCCGCCGATCGCGCGAAAGGAACTAGCTGGCTTATGACCATGGTGCCCGCGGTGGTGCCAAGCGCGTACGCGATCCACAGCGCCAGAAACACCGGGCTCCGAAGCATCTGCGCGGTCGATACGTCGATTGGATGCGCGCGAGGGCCTCCCGCGGCGCTGGATTTTCTAATCGGGCCGGTGTATCCCTGCGGCGGATCCTTCAGCAGGTAAGCGCCCGCCATGGTAAACACGAAGAAGACTCCGGCCAGAACTTGAAAGGTCGCGCGCCAGCCGATCCGCTCCACCAGCATGCCCGCCAGCGGCCCGAAGATGCCGGAGCCGGCCGCGAAAATTCCTATGGCCAAGCCGTTCGCCAGCCCTCGATGGTGGGGAAACCATTTCGAGCAAACGGTAATCGGCACCAGGTAACCAAAGCCGATACCGGCGCCCACCATCACGCCCCATGTGAGATAGAGCATCGGCAGGGACTGTGTCCAGCTTGCAAGCAGCAGCCCGGAAGCGTACAGGGCGCCCCCGAT
>Ga0302324_100018122_pt1 | contig 13910 bp, 8 predicted proteins | sample Palsa_T0_1_FD_201949 | JGI IMG/M metagenome (GOLD analysis project Ga0302324, IMG submission 201949) | Peat permafrost microbial communities from Stordalen Mire near Abisko, Sweden - Palsa_T0_1 | ecosystem: Environmental > Terrestrial > Soil > Palsa > Peat permafrost | place: Sweden: Abisko... | reverse complement strand
TCGCCGGCTATGCTCAGAGTACGCAGAACTTCCTGGCCAATGTGCGCGAAAAGCGCACCGACTTCTACGTGGAAGACCATTGGAAGGTCGCGCCGCGCTTCAGTCTTAACTATGGACTGCGTGTCAACCACATTGGCTCATGGTTTGATCCGCAGGGCCAGATGGTGGTTTTCGATCCCGCGTTATACAACCCGAGCGAGACCGTGAACCAAGCTCCCGGCATGGTCACCCACGCCACCACCCCCAGTATTTCCATCAGTGGAAGCCGCCCGCAAAACTTCCAAATCGCGCCATCCGGCGGGTTCGCGTGGGATTTCCTCGGCACGGGTAATACCGTCATTCGCGGCGGCTTCGGCACCAACTATTACACCGATCCTGGCGTCAACGCGTTTTCCACTGTTCAGGCGCCACCCAACGAATCGTTTACGAGCGTCTATGGCCTAACGACGATCGCGGGAATTCCCGGCATTGCGAAAGATCTCTATCTCCCGCTCGGAGCGTACGGCATCGCCGACATCAACGATCACCGACTCCCTGTGACCTACTCCTACACCCTCGCCGTGTCTCAAGCCTTTGCGCACTCCATTCACGTGGAAATGGCGTACGTGGGAAATATCTCCCGCAATCTGACGGGCTACGCCGGGTCGAATCTGGTTCCCGAAGGATGCGGCCAGGAGCTTGACTCGGTTGCAGGCTACACCACCGGTTCCTATAACGACACGCTTTGCCGGCCCTATCCGCTGGATGGCGATCTCAGCACCATGACGCACAACCTGAGTTCTTTTTACAACGCGGCGCAGGTCACCGCCTCCAAACAGACCGGCAGAATTAACTTCTGGGCGACCTATACCTGGGGCAAGACGCTTGCCTATATCTGCGAAGATCCATTCGACCAGCGCCGTTGCTACGGACCGCCTCCCTTCGACCGCAGCCAGAATCTGAACATTTCTTACTTGATCAATCTGCCGAACGTAAGCGAAAAGTATCTGGGGAACAACAAGGTGCTTAACGGAATCCTCGACGGTTGGCAGTTCACCGGCATCGAACAATTCGCGTCCGGCAATCCGCTGGAATTTACGGCTGGCGCCAACGCCAATGGCGGCGGAGGCAACGAATATGACGGCTTTCACAACCGCACCATCAGCTTCTACAGCGACGGTCCGGACATGAGCAATCGGAACGTTCTCGGCACACCTGACGAACAAGCGGTGCCGACGCTGGTTTGCAATCCTACCGCCGGGCTGGCGAAAGGCCAGTACTTCAACGCTAGCTGCTTCCAGGCGCCGGAGCCGGAAACGGCGCCTAACGCTCCCAACATCGGCACCTACCGGCTGCCTTATATTCATGGCCCGCGTTACGAGAGCGACGACATCGGGCTCTATAAGGCCTTCAAGATCACGGAAACCAAAAACCTACAATTCCGCGCCCAGGCATTCAACTTCGCCAATCACCCGCTGTACAGTTTCGTGGAGTACGACCCCGGCTTGTATCTGGCCTACGCAACCTACGGAAGTCTGCCCACCAACACAGATTCAGCCGGCTTCGCGAAAACCAAGTTGGGCAGTCGCACTATACAGCTGGCTTTGAAGTTTTACTTCTGAGGCAGCTGTCGGCTATCGGCTATCAGCTTTCAGCCGTCAGTTAAACCGCTTTGTGTGGCTTGGACACTCTTGTCCGCTTGCATGCAGCCGAATCGCTGGCCGCGCGGACAAGAGTGTCCGCGCCACACGATTAGGGTCTGTCGAAAACCGTTACCACCGGCAACGCGTTGCCATCGTCATCAAAAAAGCTGCGCGAGTGAATGGGGCTCGGGGAAACCGCCGGCTCCCACCAGAAAATCCCCTTGCCCAACCCTCGGGGCGTTTTTTGCACCACTTGATTCAGTGCCGCAAGAAACTGTTTCTGCCCCTCCGGGGTTTCCGGGAACGGCCCCGCCTTCTTGGTGTATTCCGCGGGCTTCCAGTTGTAGGCCGTCTCGACAACGAAGATATCTTTCTTATACTTCTTGGCCATGAAGCGCAGGTTGTCGCGCAGATTCTTCAAGCTGCCCTGCCACCACGGATAATACGACTGCCCGATCACGTCGTAGGCCACGTGATACGAGTTGAGCTTGTCGAAAAAATACCGGGTGCCTTCGACGTCGCCGCCCCGGTCGATGTGAATCATGATGCGCGGATGGGGACTGTCACCCGCTCCCGCGGCCACGCCGGCGATTGCGGCTTTGAGCAGCTCGGCGAGATTGTCCCAGTTGCCCGGCAAGCGGCCATCCGGCCAGAGCATGCCCGCCGTGATCTCGTTGCCGACTTGCACCATGTCCGGAAGCACGTCCGCCGACCGAAAGGCAGCGATCGTATCGCGAGTGTAAGCGAAGACCGCTTTCACCAGCTGATCATGCGCTAAGCCCGCCCACGCCTGAGGCGTGAATTGCTTTCCGGGGTCGGTCCAGGTGTCCGAGTAATGGAAGTCCAGCAGAAAGTGAAAGCCGAGTTTCTTCGCCGCCCTGGCCGAAGCAATCGTATAGTCAAGGTCATTCGGGAGATCGGTGGGCGCGTGGAAAATACGAAGCCGCACCCAGTTGTAGCCGTGCGCCTTGAGAATCTCAAGAACCGGCGCCGCCACTCCGTTGTCTTTGAAGACGACGCCCTGCTGCTCCGCTTGCCGCGCGAATGATACATCGGCGCCAATCGCGTATTCCTGCGCATGACTACTGCCGAATGCAGCGATCAGGAATGTTATGAGCAGCCCGGGAATTCTATTGCGCCGGCGCAGGCGTTCCTCCCGTGATTGGAGCTGAAGCCGGGGCCGGTTGCGATCCGGCTTCGCTGCGCCGCCAGTCGACATTGTTTTCCGCTGCGACCAAGCCCATCGGATTCAACAGCGTCAGATGCAAACGCAACGCGCTGTTCTGGGCCGGCGGTGGCAACTTCCCGGCTATGGTTTGCGCCTGGGCCAGATCGGGCAGCGCTTGCGCTCCGCTGGCAATGACTTTGTTGTTCTCGTCGCGCACCTCCCATTCCAGCCGGTAATCGCGCAGAGGAAAAGACGGCAGCCGTTCCATGGTGTTGGCCTGCACCGTCGCCGTGAAAGTCTTTGGCGCATCGACGGATGGCTCAAACCGTCCCGCGAGCGACGCCGGGCTGTTCATCTCCTTCCACACATAATAGGAAGGCCGTCGTTGCCGGTACTCATCCACCAGCCCATGATCCACGTAGCCTTCTTCCAGACCGGGCCGCAGGTTGCGGTGCGACTTGTAGTCCTGATAGCACCAGAAGATGGCCCCCGCGATCCAGTCACGGCGGGCCAGCTCCGGTATCTGGTCTTCAATGATTTTTACGCGCATACGATCCGCGTCTTCCGCATCCTTGCCGAAAACTCCTGGCAGTCCGAACTCCGAAATAATCACCATCTTGTCTGGAAACAGCCGGTCGACTTTGTCCAGTGACGCAGGCAAGGCCGCCGCCGGACCATGCCAGCTGCCAAAATACTGGTTCATCATCACGAAGTCCGCATCGCTGGCGGCCGAGTCCTGCGCGCGCTGCAACTTGGCGAGATTGTCGTCCGCATAACTGACAAAACGGTCGGGATCAATCTGGCGAATAAAGTCACGCATCGCGCGGAAGTAAGCGATCCCGCCGGGGGTTGCTGTGTCGCTTTCATTGCAGACGCTCCAGGCGAAGATGCTGGGATGGTTGCCGGCCTGCTCAATCATCTCGCGCATCTGCTGCTGGGCCAGCGCCAGCACCTTCGGGTCGCGCATCTGCGCTTCGCTGAATTGCCACACCGGAATTTCCGGTATCAGCAAAATCCCGTGCCGGTCGGCGTAATCGAGGATGAATGGATTCTGCGGGTAATGCACCGGCCGGGTCAGCGTCACCTGCAGCGCCTTCAGGTCGTCGTAGTCATAGCGCATCGTGCCGGGCGTTTCCGCCAGACCTTCCCAAACCGATTCTTCATGCCGCGTGATCCCGGTGAGGCGGACGCGTTCCCCGTTGATCAAAAGATGGCGATCGCGAATCTCGACGGTGCGCACGCCGAACGTGTCGCTCTGCTCGTCCAGGATGTTTCCCTGGGCATCCGTGATCTGCACCACCATGCGATACACATTCGGATGATCGATGCTCCACAAACTTGGCGCCGGCAATTCCAATTGCAACGCAACAGCCTGCTCATGAGCGCCCGGATCGACTTGTACCGCGCGGGTCTGGGTCGCGACCAGCTGGTTATCGGGCCCGAAGGCCGTTGCCCGCGCCACTAAGTGTTCGCTCTTTTTGAATCGGCTCTCGAGGAAAATTCCGTCCTCGATTGTCGCGGACTTCGCGTGCACATGGCTCCGGATCCGCTGCCGATCGATTTCTACCTGCTCAGTCAGCGTCAGCCAGACGTCGCGGACGATCCCTCCGTAGTCCCACCAGTCGTACCACATCGGCTTGGCGTCCGATCCGCGCATCGCAAAACCTGGGATCGTAGCCTCGCTCACACGATTGTCGACCTCGACCGCCAGATAATTGATGGTGTGGACGTACGGAGTGATGTCGAGCGAGTAGGCGGTATAGCCGCCCTCGTGTCCTCCGACTTCGGTTCCGTTCAGCCAGACCCGCGCCGAATAAAACGTCGCTCCGAAGTGGAGTTTCACGTGCAGGTTCGTCGCTTGCACCGGCATTTCAAAAGTTCGGAAATACCAGGCCTTGCCCAAATAGCTGTCATGCCGGCCAATATTCCATGTATGCGGAAGGGTCACGGACGCTGTGTCGGCGGGAAGTTTCTGTTGCCATCCCGCAGCGGCGCCGATCTGACTTGGGTCGGTGCGAAAAAGCCAATCGCGATCGAGATCAACCGAGGTCGCGGCGAGAGCAGGGGCACTGAGGACCAGCAAAAGAAGTGCCCCCGTGAGAATACTGTTCATGAAGCCTCTTGAACCGCAAATGACTGGAGAGATATAAGTCGTTCTGATTCGTCGTTCTGATTCGTGAATAGGAGCTGGGTATCGACTTTTCCCGCAGCCCGCCAAGAATCTTACTCTCTCGGGCAGAGTCGGGAATCCGACAAAAGTAGGATTACTGGGCCTGAAGTGATGGGGTAGGCAACCGTGGAGGGGTGGTGTCCTGATCTACCACGGAGGCACGAAGACACAGAGCACCCCAACTACCTGGCAAAACCTTCCCGCAGCCCGCCAAGAATCTTACTCTCTCGGGCAAAGTCGGGAATCCGACAAAGTAGGATTACTGGGCTTGAAGTGATGGGGTAGGCAACCGTGGAGGGGTGGTGTCCTGATTTACCACGGAGGCACGAAGACACGGAGCGCCCCAACTGCCTGGCAAGACCTTTCTCTTTTGGTTCTCGTGCGGTTCTTGCAGGTTCAAGTATTTCTCCGTGTCTCTGTGCCTCCGTGGTGAACGAAGCAGATGAGGACACTACCCTGAGGAAGCGAACGCGAAGGCCAATCAAGTTTAGGGACGCGCGGTTCAACCTCGATGGCCAGCGTGCGTCGCCTGTGCGGCCCGCCGGACGGCCGGCCAGAGGCCGGCGCTACAAGCAGAATCGTCAGCGCTGCTCGGCGGGGACGTAGACTGCGTCCGCCGAAACCAGTTCGGCGTTGTGTATTTCCGTCGTGATCTTGACTCGCTGCAGCCCGCTCTTCTTTGGCGGCTTGGCCGTGAAAGTTAACAGATACTGATGAGTCAAGCGGCGCGCCAGGTCCTCCAGGTAAGGAGCGAAGCTTACCGGCGCCCCATTGAAGCCGATGGAGTACGATTCCCCGCCCGTCTCGTCCGTAACCTTCGAGAGGTAAATCTGCCCCGTGTAGGTCCGGTAGAAGCTATGACCGGAGTGGCCCGCGCCCGGCGTGTAGATCGCGAACACAACGATCCCGGCGCGCTGGACATCTTCGATTGCCGACGCCAGATACGGATCGCCCAGATCGTTGCCGTCGTAATAACGATCAATTCCGTCGGAGACCATCAGCACCTCCCGCCGTGCGGTGCTTTCCGGCCAGTGCTTGACCAGGTCGCTGAGAGAAAAATATGGGCTGCCATTCACTCCAGGCTCTCCGCGCGGAAGACGCAGCGCCTTCGCCGCCAGCGCATGATCGCTCGTGAGGCTCTGTTCGAATCTTGCGCTGCCATTGTCCATGTAGGCAACTCCGATCTTGGTCGACGCCGGCTGTGCGTTGATCAATTTCCGCAGATCCTCCAATTGTGTGCCGAGGCTGCTACCGGACGAGTCGTCCAGCAGAACCACGAGTTCGAGTCCGGCGTGGTCTCCCTGCGCGGCAACCCAATCGGTCACCTGGTCTCGATCGTGCCCCTCATGCACCATCACGTCTTCGCGGTGAATGTCCGGTACATCGGAACCATGCACCGCTTCGACCGTGACCAGCATCTTTACCGACGCCCCGTTTGTGGCCGGCGCATTCTGAGCCGCCAGGCTCGCGCCAACCAGCGCCCAAAGCGATAGAACCAGGATTGCGTTCATAACAAATCGGCGGTCGTTCATATGCGTATTTCCTCCTGGGTGGCTGCGGAAAAACTCGGTTCGAGCGGGTTTTGGAAGGGGCGCGACTTCAGTCGTAAACACCTACATCCAAAGGGATGTCTTGGCGGCGATTTTGGTTGCTATTGCCCAGCCCTCTCTGAAAGTAACGGTAGGGATCAACTCCGCCTCGCTACGCGGCGCGCGCCAAAGCTTTGTACTCCTCATCGGATTGCGAAGGCAGCAGCACCCATAATGTATAGATGCCGAGCCCGGTGCCGATCGGGACATTCAACAGCGCGATGAAGCCCATCACCAGCGCAACCGTTCGCGCCCAGTCTTCGCGCTGCAGCAGGCCCCATCCGGCAATGAAGCCGGCGGCGGCCTTCACCAGGATCAGCCATCCGATGCACATAAGAAGGGGCCGCAGCCACGCCGTGACCTCCGGCGATGGCCCGTTATGAATATGAATGTTGCCGAAGATTATGTTCGCGATGATCATCACCACCAATCCCGCAACCACGTGGAAAGCCGCGTACGCCATCCAGAGAATGCCCACCAGCCGAATATGTTCGCGAACCCGGCTGCGCCGAAGTTCGACGAGTCCAAGCACAGTCTTGCCGCAGCGTCCGCAGCGTGGCTCTCCGGATTGCAACTCCGCCCCACACTTATCGCAAAACATAGCTAGACCCCTTCCCGAACACACAATGTTCTACGGATACAGCTTTCAATCGGTTCCCGGTTGCCAGTTGCCAGTGAGAACTGAGAACTGAGAACTGACAACTTTTCCACAAACGAAAAGGCCACCCGGCAACTTGGGCGGCCTCCTCTTTTAAGGGAGAACAGCTCCAACGGAGGCTTTCACATCCATCAGAACTTTCTGCGGGAATCTTATGAGCCTTAAAAGCACAGTGTCAAGCAAAATTTATGACTTAAATAGTCTTATTTTCAATAGCTTACACGCTATGTCCACAAGTCGGCAAAAGGCCTCAAAATCGACCAAAACCTCTTCTTTTTGACGCTAATGGCCTTTGATTGAGTCACTTACCGTTTCCGATGTGTCGCGTGGCCCTCGTCTTCCAAGTGCAAAGAGATGAATTCAACCGCCTCCCGCCGATCGAACAAGGAGTCGGGAAAAAACCGTTTTATCAGCAGTCGCAGGCCCCCGAAAGCGACTCCCGCCACCAGCGCCAGCCCGACGACAATTCCGCAAAGAACAATCGCATTGAACAGAAAATTCGCCAGATTGTCTTTCTTTGTGACGTAGGTGTTTTCGTTCCAGGTCACATCGGCGTCGTAGCTGATGGACGACATCAGCGATCGGGCTTCGCTTTTCGAGAGCGGCCCGGCCGCGATCACGATGATCGGCCCCGTCCGTGTGTCGAAGAACGGCCCGACATCGACGATGGTGGCAACCCCGGGCTGCTGTTGCGTTACCTGATGCGAGGCGTCAATCTGCCGCAGTTGCGCCGCCGCAATCTGCGGCGTCGGATATTCGATCAGCATCAGGGTGGAATCACCCGCATTCACCCCGTACTTGGCAATCACTACTTCCGCGCCCGACTTGAAATCCACCATCGAATTCGGCAGCGGCGATCCGACTCGATCGAGCGTGACCGGACCCAGAATGTACTTGGTCGTGCTTTTCTCCAGAGTCACCTGAGACGGCCGCTTCGGAAGATACGTGGGCAGCGACGGCGGATTCCGCTTGTTTCCCTCCGCTTGCGGCAGCAACCCGGCCAGCACCCGCATTTGCGCGGCCGACATCACGCTCATCCTGTCGAACACCGCATCCACCAGCACATTCCCCTGGTAGAACAGCACCCGGTTGTTCGAAAAAGCCGCCCCGGCGCCAATCGTTTCCTCCCGCATCTCGGGAGCATAGTAGTAAGTGAACGCGCCATAAGCCCCGCTCGCGTCCGCGAACACTGCGGCTTTGATGGCCACCGCGCGCCCATCGTCGCGCGTGTAGGATGCCTTCTCCAAACGCTCGAAACCATATTCCTTTAAGACGGCCGCATCCGTCGCATCCGCCACCGCCGGATCCGAACTGCTGATGACCGGCCCTTTCATCTGCCATCCGGCAAAATCCGTGGGAAGAACCGGGCTCGCAGCGGCGGAGACAGGCCTCGCGGGGACACTGGCCGGGGCCGTCGGCTGAGCCGCCTGGGCTGCGGCGCATATAACAAATAAGGCGAGGAACCGGTGGAAATGTCGAAAAGAATTCATTGAGGGAAAGACACACCCGTGCTGATTAATTAGATGCTACTTGATTAGACTACGGGCGGCCCGGGAAAGTTTCCACTCTGACGTTGTGGTGGAGCGGGCGGCCTCCGCCCGCTGCCTTTGACTTTGATTCCGACTGAGAACTTCTGAGAACTAGGAACTGAGGGTAGCGGTGTGGTTTGAAAATTGCCGTCCCTCAGCGGCTAAAGCCGCAATGAAAATATGACGCTTACGGCCCGGCTGAAGCCGGGCCCTTTCAAAACCAATTCAGCCTTCAAAACCGATTCAGCCCTTTCAAACCAATTCAGCCTTCAAAACCGATTCGGCCCTTTCAAAGCCGACTTAGCCCTTTCAAAACCGATTCAGCTCTTTCAAAACCGATTCAGCCCTTTCAAAACCAATTCAAACTGCGCCACGACCGAACTGAGAGCTGATTCGGTCTCGGCCGCGATTCCACATGGAACTTTGCCGGGCAGACGTTCGTAACCAGAACCGGAGGATATATGAGGAAGGTTCTTCTGGTTCTTTGGGCCCTGGTGATATCGATGGCGTTACCCGTGGCCTCCTGGGCTCAATCGGACGCTCGCCCGGAGATTCTGGTGCTCGGGACGTATCACATGTCGAACCCGGGACGCGACATCTATAACATGCAGGCGGACGACGTCCTGTCGCCGAAACGGCAGCAGGAGATCGAGCAGCTGATCGAAGTTCTGAAGAAATTCCATCCGACGAAAATTGCGATTGAAGCGGATGTGGGAAGCGAGCGGGTGGAAAAAGAGTATTCCGATTACCTGGCGGGAAAGTACACGCTGACCCGCAACGAGACCAATCAGATCTCGTACCGGCTCGCCAAAGAGCTCGGCCATCACGCGGTTTATCCGGTCGACGAAGAGGGTGATTTCCCGTATCAACGGCTGGTCAATTACGCGAAGGGCATTGGCCAGAAAGAGAAGTTCGACGCCATGGCGGCGAGCATGGGGGCGCTGGTGAAAGAGCAGGACGACTTCCTGCAGTCGCATACCGTGCTGGAAACATTCGAGTACATGAATTCAGATTCGATGGCGGCAAAAGGCGTGGCTTTCTATTACGGTTTCGTGCCCTACGGAGAACCCGGCGACTATGCAGGACCTGATCTGGTGGCCGCGTGGTATCAGCGAAATATTCGCATCTATCACAATATCGTGAAGCTGGTCGAATCTCCGAACGACAGGATTCTCGTGATCTATGGGGCGGGTCACCTCGGATGGCTGCAGCAGGACATCGCCAATGACGCGACGGTGAAGTTAAGAAAGCTGAACGAATTGACGGGGAAGCAATAGGCGCAGCCGTACTTCTGCGTTGCAGCAAGCGAAAAACACCTCACCAGTCCGGGTTCCGCGCTCGGCACCGTCGCTAAGGAAGGACGTTTTTCGCACCTCTAGCTTGCGGTATCATGCCCCACTAATTCGCGTTTTGTGCGAATGAGTGGGTTCGTTGCGAGCGCGAAGGCTGAAGGGAAACGAGCGGGCGCTGCCGTCACTGTCCCGCGGGTTTGTCGATCTTGCTTGCCACCTTCACGCCGCTCAGGCCGCTGACGTATTTGGACACACCCCTATACAGCGACTCGGCGATGCGCTGGCGACGCTCCGAGGTTTCCAGTGCGCGTTCGTCGGTGGGATTCGATACGAACGAAATTTCCGCCAGAATCGAAGGCATGTTCGCGCCGATCAGCACAATGAACGGCGCCTTCTTGATTCCGCGATTGCGGATGCCGGCATTCTCCAGCGAAAGTCCGCCGTAGAGCGACTCCTGCACGTCGCCGGCAAATTCGCGCGATTCGTCGATCTTGTCTTTTAGCGCGATCTTCTTTACCAGATCCTGCAGCTCGTGGATCGATTTCTCCGAGACCGCGTTCTCGCGAGCCGCAACTTCCAGCGCTTCCGGCGAAGAGGTGAAATTCAGGTAGTAGGTTTCGACCCCGCGCGCATCCGCATCGTGGCTGGAGTTGGCGTGGATCGAAATGAACAAATCCGCCCGCTCGCGATTCGCAATCGCGGTCCGCGTCTCCAGTGGAATGAAGGTATCGTCCCGGCGCGTATACACAACTTCCGCGCCCAGCCGGGTCTCGAGCAACCGCCCCAGGCGCTTGGACACGTCGAGCACAACATCTTTTTCGAGCAGGCCATTCGGACCAATCGTCCCGGTATCATGGCCGCCGTGGCCCGCGTCAATGACGATCTTGCCAATCTTCAGACCGAGCGCGCGAATCAAAGACCGGTCGCCCGCGGCCGTGGGACGCGCTTCGCGAGACTCAACCTGAAGGCCCGCCGTGTCGGAAGCGGCCGAAGCGGCCGATGCAGATGAATGAGATTTCTTCCGGTGCATGGAAGAAGATGAGGACGATGTCGATGTCGATGTTGAACCTGACGGCGAAGTTGACGCTGAAGTTGACAGCGAAGTTGAATCCGATTTTCCCGTCTTCGCCGCGTCGGCGCTCGACACATCGGCGGACGAGTCCGGCGTTATTTCGGGGGAGATTTTTTCATGATCCAGCTTCGCCACCGTCGATGGCACTTTATCCTCCGCCTCGACGATCGTCTTCGGAATTCTGCGGTCCGACCCCTTGACCGCTACCGTGGTCTTAATCACTCCAACGCCGTTCCCGGGCTGGGCGGCAGGTTTGGAGTCCGCGCTGCCATCTTCCGGAGGCAAGTCTGTTTCAACCAGTCCTTTTGAAAAGCGAACCGGATCCTTGCCCGATGCTCGCTGCGTTTTCGCCACCCTGGGTTTCGAATTCCCATTCGACGCCGCCGATACAGCGGAACCGTCGGTTGGCGCCGAAGCCGCCCCTGATGCCGCGTCCGCGCTGGCAATATCCGCGTTCGCTGCGGCCGTCGTCCGGTTCTGCTGCCCGTGGTCATCTTTGGCGTGATTATCCTTGCCGTGAATATCAATGATGAGCCGGTACGGATCCGGCAGCAGGAAAGCGTCGTATCTTGCGAGGTCGTCGACCTCCAGCACGATCCGCGTGCGTCCCGGCTGAAATTCGGCGACCCGAATCGTCTTCAGGAAGCCGTCATCGACGTCGAAGGTCTTGCCGACCAGCGTAGAAGCCAGTTTCGTGTCCTTCAGATCGAAGAAAATGCGGTCGGGATTGGAAATACGCTGGGAACCGAACTTCACTTCCTTTTCGACGTCAATGGCGACGCGAGTGTAGTCCGGCGTGGACCAGTGCCGAACACCGGTGACCCGCGGCAACTCGTTGCGACGCGCACTCGCCGCATCTGCGGATTCGACATCGGCGTTGGAGTTGGAATTGGAGTTGGGGTTGGAGTTGGAGTTGGTATTGGCGCCGGCCACGGCCGCGGCATTCGCCCGATCTTTATCTTTATCTTGATCTCTATCTTTATCTTTATCTTTGGATTTGTCCTTGCGCGCGGCCTTCTGCGCCAGGTGCTGCTTTTCGGCCGCCGCGGAATCGAGTTCCTTCACCGCCGAGCGGGCATCGTCGCACAGCCGGTTACGCGGATAGCGCTGAAGAAAATCATCGAACGTCGCCCGCGCCTCTGCCGGATCATTGAGATCGTCCTTATAGATCTCGGCGATGGTGAAGAGCGCGTCGAAGCGATACCGGCTGCCCGGATATTCCTTGCGCAGAAAGCGATACTGTTCAATGGCGCCGCGCAGAATTTTGTTATCGTCAAAGCGCCGCCCCATCTCGACCATAAGTTCAGCGGTCGCCACCACGCTCGGGTCCGCCTTCGACGACGCCGGAGAGCCAAAGTAGACAGCGCGATAGGAATCGATAACCCGCTGATATTCGCGGCGAGTGCGCTCTGCCTGGGGACGGCCGTTCAAAGCCTCCCGCGCGCGCTCCGCCTTGGCGAATTGCTTACGCGCCCAGGTATCGTTGTGGTAGACGCGAGCCGACGCGGAGACCAGCGGAGCCAGCACCAGCAACAGCACGACGCCAAGACGAAAGGCGCGGCCGCCTCGAGTTAGGGTCGTAGAAGCCTGGGTCTTCACTGAACTTCCTGCTATAGAAAGCCAAACATAACCGCTTCCCGCTACCACGGCGGGGCACACCGCTTTAGTCCGTATTGCTGATGTTCAAAACGCCCCGGGCATCGCGCTGCACGAGAACTGGCTGCACATGGACCGGCGGCACGTGAACCGCCTGGTGCACCGGAGCCGTCATCCGGCTGGCCGTCGTCATCCGGCTGGCAGTCGTCATCCGGCTGGCAAACAGGGGTTCGCCGCCCCCGTTGTACAAGGTCGTGATCCGGCGAACGTAGTCCTGTGTTTCCCTGTAATGCGGAACGCCCGCGCTGCGCGCCACCGCTCCTGAGCCCGCGTTATAAGCCGCCAGACTGAGGCGAACGTCGCCGCCGTAGCTATCCAACAGCTTTCTTAGATGCCGAACCCCGGCATCCACGTTCTGCGCCGGATCAAAGGGATTGGAAACATTGAGCGACCGCGCGGTCGACGGCATCAGCTGCATCAGCCCCATCGCCCCTTTGCGCGACACCGCATTGGGATTGAAATTCGACTCCACCTTGACCACCGAGCGCACCAGGCTGGGATCCACATGATGCCGCGCCGCCGCCGCATCGATCGCCGCGTCAACATCCTGCGGAGTAAAAGCGCGGTTCAGCCGCGCGTGGGTCTGGGTTCCGCGGTCCAGGTAGGTGCTGACTTCGGAAGCCGCCGAGCGCGCCGCGCGCATCACGGCTCCGCTCGTAGGAACCGGCTTAAAACGATGTTCCGTCACACTCCAATAAACCAGCGGGGATCGGGTCGCGGTAGAACCTAACGCAGAATCCAGCGCTCGCGGTGCGGAAGCAGCGCCATTGCCCGCATCGTCGTTAACAAAGATCTTCCGGCCGGTTTCGTCCGTAGTGGACTTGATCGCCCCCAGGCCTGCGCCCGAAGAAGCGCCCGAGGCACCGGACTGCGCGCGCGCCGTCGTCGGCGCAAAAACCATGGGAAGAAAGGAGATCGCGGCTAAGCCAGCCATCAGCGTGATTTGCAGGCGTGTTCGCATACGGGTTTCAGTCAGCCAAAAGACACACGAACTCTACAGCCCACCAACCCGGGAACCTGCTGGAGAATCCTGAACCAGAGTAAGACAATTATAGGTTGCGCCGAAGGGCAGCGGCAATCTATCCAAAGGTCGTTGAACCACCGGAGTAATCTGCGCAAGTGACTGAAGTACTTGCTTTTACGATCACCAGTGC
>Ga0302324_100018118_pt1 | contig 13911 bp, 14 predicted proteins | sample Palsa_T0_1_FD_201949 | JGI IMG/M metagenome (GOLD analysis project Ga0302324, IMG submission 201949) | Peat permafrost microbial communities from Stordalen Mire near Abisko, Sweden - Palsa_T0_1 | ecosystem: Environmental > Terrestrial > Soil > Palsa > Peat permafrost | place: Sweden: Abisko... | reverse complement strand
GGTAGCCGCTTTCGGCCACGATCAGGTTGGCAAACTGCGTGGAGATGTCCACATTCGATTGCTCGAGCGAGCCGCCGGAAAGGGTGCCGCGTCCGCCGGTGCCTGGAACTCCGACGTTTGCTGCGCCGGAAGAGAGCGTGGAAAGGAATTCGTTCGAGCCGTTGCGGGAGAGCCCCTGCTCATTGGCAAAAGTGGCCAGAAGGATCTGGCCGAGCGACTGCGTCTGGCCGTTGCTGAAAGTGCCCTGGATGGTGCCGTCCGCTCCGATGGTGTAACTGGTGAGCGAACCGCTGGCAAAGCCGTTCTGCAAGGTGGAGGCCGTTGCGGAGGGCGCGGCCACCTGGGTGAGCAGGCTGTTCTTGTTGGCGTCGAATAGATTCCAGTTGAACGTGAGCGTATTGGCGCCGTCGGCAAGGCCGGTGATTGCAATTCCGGAAACATTCGCGGCAGGCGCGGTGAGCTGGCCGGAGCCGTTGAATGTGAGGGTACCGCTTTTTATTACCACGGGATTGCCGGTGGTGCCCACATCGGCGGCAGGAATCGTGATGGAATAATTCCAGGCGCCGGCGGCGGTGTTGGTGAAGTTATACGTGAGAATGTGCGGGGCGCCGAGAGAATCGTAGACGGTGAGCGCCGTGCTGAACGTGCCGCCGACGGCCGTGCCGGAATCGAGATTGATGGAAAGCTGGGCGTTGCTAGGGGACTCGGCGGATTGATCGTGCCGCTCGAGATCGTGAGCGCGCCCGGGGTCTGATTGGTGTTGATGACGCCGTTCACAGCGCCATAACCCTGGATCACCGAGCCGTCGGAGGATACAAGCGTTCCATTTGGCTGAATCGAATGATTGCCGGCGCGTATGTATACCTCCTGGCCGTTGTTCACACCGATGAAAAAACCGCTGCCCTGAATGGCCACGTCGGTGGGAACGCCGGTGGACTGGATATTCCCTTCCGTGAAATTCGCGGGCACCGAACCGACCGTGGTGCCGACCCCGATCTGGATCGGGTTTCCATCGCCGCTGGTGCCGATCTGCTGGTAGAACAAGTCCTGGAAAGCGGCGCTCGCTCCTTTATAGGCGGTGGTGTTCAGGTTCGCGAGGTTGTTAGAGATTACTGAGAGATCCTGCGAGTTGGCCTGCAAGCCGGACAGCGATGTTGCGAAGGATGCCATTTGTTTCTCCTTTGATTACAGAATTGCCGCGGACGCCGAACCGGAGTTGGGCTGCACGGCGGAAGTTGGCGAAGTACTCGATTGGGTGCCGGTTGCGGACGACCCGGCGACCGGCTGCGTCAGTGTTTGATTGATATCGATGAGCTGCTGCAGCTGGTTGAATTGCACGAGCTGTGAGACGAAGGCTGTCGGATCGATCGGATTGAGCGGGTCCTGCGCCTGCAACTGCGCTGTGAGCAGCTGGATAAACGAAGCGCCGGTGAGTTGGTTATTGGGCGCCGACGATGTGCTGGAGCTGCCGGAGGCGCCCCCGGTGGAGGTGGTCCCGGTCGGCTGTGACGTTATCGGATTTGCTATCGAAGACATGATTGCTTCTCCTTTCTCTTCTGCTACGCGTGAACGCTGAGGCGGCCTGTGCCACCGCTGGCAGCCACGGCGTCGCTTACACTGGCGGGCGATTCGTCGGGGCCGTTCGCACTTCCTGACCACGTTGCTGGCGCTTGCGCCGCGAATGTCGGAGTGTGTTTCTGCTGCTGGTTCTGGCTGCCGCCTTGATTTGACTGGCTGCCGACCGCGCTGCCGAAGATGGAAATCTGCTCCACGTGCAGATTCTTCTGCGAGAGCGCGTGTTGGAGGCCGGGGAGTTCGCTCGAGAGGAGCGCCTGAACGTCCGCGTGCTGCACGCCGATGGTTGCCGTGAGCCCACTCTGGTGAATGACCGCCCGGAGGTCGATCGAGCCGAGAAGGTCTGTGTCCATCGCGATGTGCATTTCCGCGCCACCGACGCGCTGGTAGAGCCGGCTGGCCTGGACCACGTCGTTCAGAGAAGTGGGCAGCGAGGGAGGGAGAGTGGGCTGTTGCGCCGTGAGGAGCGCGGCGCTTGTAGGCCGCTGTGCGGCGGAGGTTGCGGTGTTGTCGGCTGACGTCTGGGGCGAAACGAGAGCCTCCGGCGTCGTCACGTGACGCGAAAAATCGGCAGAGGCGATGGCGAACGCTCCCAAGCCGTTCGCGGCGGCCAGCGAGCTTCCATTCAGATTCGAACTTGCATTCGGATTCTGGGAATTGGTGTCGCCCGATCCGGATTGGCTGGCGCTGGATGAGCCGCTGTCGGAATTGGCTGGCTTCACGGAGTCGCTCGATGCGGAGCTCAACGTGGAAGCATTTGCGGGTTGTGCGCCTGGCGGGATTGCCGAAGCGTCGGCAAGAGGTGTATCCGAGTTTGGTGCAGGCGTTGGTAGCGCGTCCCCGAATGGCGAATGGAGACGGGCAGTGATCTCCAGAGCGAGCTTCTCGCGATTTTGTGCCCGTTGCTGATTGGCGTCGGGTTGGCCGCCGATGGCGGACGGTGCCGCGGGCTGTTCAGCGGTACTCGACGCAGTGAGCTCGTTTGCGCTGGCGGCGGTTGAAGCGAGCGCGCTTGCTGCCGTTTGTCGCGTCGGTACCTTGGGAGCGGCGGATACCTTTTCATGGGAATTGCTTTGCCCTGAAACAGGCGCGTTGACGGCCAGCGGAACGGCGGAGGCTTGCGCGACTGGGGGCTCTATCGAGCCGAGGAAGACATTTGTGTCTGCGGCCTCAGGCGAATTGTTGGGAGCTTCAGAGGGAGCGCTTGATTTGTCAGGCGCGGTGACCTGCGGCGCAACCTGGGCGGCTTGCTGTACCTGCACGGCCAAGGCGTCCGACGTGGGGGCTGATTCGCCGGAGAATGCTGCAAGCACGATCGGTTGAATTGGCACATCGATGGAGTTTGCCGGTGTGGCGGTCGGGGCAGTAGAGGCACTCGCCAGGTTCGTCCCATCTTGCGCGGAGTTGGGCTGCACTTGTGGAAGATTTGCGGTCAGGTCCGCGTTCGCTGCTGGAACCGCACCTACGCTTGGATTCGCCGGAGATGTTGTGAGAACGGGCAGGATCGCTGGTAGATCGGGATTCGAGAACACGGATGCCAATTGTGTTGTCGAAGCATCGGAAGAAATGCCCGATGCTACCTGCCGGGCTGGCGGCGGGACGATTTGAGCGGGCGCGACGACGGGAACCGTGCTGGGGGATGACGCCGAATGGCTGCTGCGCAGGGTGTTCGGCGGCTTTGGCGGATTCACGCTGTCAAAACTTCGCGGAGCGCTCGACGCGGCACTCTTCGCTTTTGTGCCCGGATAGTTCGCGGCGGAGAGCGCGCTGGCAAACGGCGACGGCGCGGAGGAGTCCGGGTTCGCGGATGGCGTGCGCGCAAATGGCGCGGGAGGAGGAGCAACGCTCGATGACGCGACAGCCGATGGAGTGACGCTTAGCATAGACGGTTCTTTCGCCATCGACGAAAAGGCAAGTGAACCGCCAAATCAAATTGCGGAAGATGCCTGCAGAGCTAACGCGACGGAGACTGAAATAACTGCGCTTACAACTTGCGTGCCAGGAACGATCGCACAACATCCACGCGACATTGCGGCAAGGTCTTACAAACGCGGCAAGGATTGCAAGCTACGTGGCAAAGGTTATTCAAGTTTCACTCCGGCACGGTGGAGGAGATGCATTTCGTCGACCTGCTGCTGTTCCCTGCGATTCTGGTCGCGGCGGTAATCTTCCCATTTGCGGTCGCGCAGATTTTCGAGAATTTCGCGCTTCTGCCGCGCGTTGAGATAGATCAGCCGCTGCTTTTCGTGCTTTTGCGAGAGGTCGGCGAGGCGCGCTTCGAGGGCTTGTTTACGGTCCGCGCGAAGTTTCTCGCACGACGCCTCGAGCTGAAGCTCGACGCCCGCCAAGCCGGTGCCGAGGGTTTGCTGCAGGCGGCGCCGCGCGTCCGCCGATTCCTGTTCGAGTACGGCCATTTCTTCCCGGACCCTCACCATGATGGCGACGAGTCCCAAAAGGCGTAGGCGTTCGAGGCGTTCGTAACTCAGGCGGAGCTTCAATATGGGCTGCAACGAAAAATGGAATGGCATCGCTTATCCAGGAAGCGCGAGGAGCTGCGCGCGCGATTGTTCGAAGGTAGTCTTCTCGTCTTTTTTTTGACGGAGAAATGCGTTCAGCTGTGGCAGAACCTGGAGGGCCTTGTCCAGGACGGCGTCGGTTCCCTTCTGATACGCCCCCACGCGGATGAGATCTTCGGAGGCTGCGTAGGAAGCAATCAGCTGGCGAAACAGCTGGATTTTGGCGAGATGCTCCGGCGTGCATACGGACGTCAGCAAGCGGCTCAGGCTGTCGAGTATGGAGATTGGCGGGTAATGATTCTGCGAAGTGAGGCGGCGGTCGAGAACGATATGGCCGTCGAGGAGCGCGCGGACCGCATCTACGAGTGGATCCTGCTGGTCGTCGCCCTCCATCAAGAGGCTGTAAAACGCGGTGATGCTGCCGGCGCCGAAATGGCCGGTACGTTCGACGAGCTGCGCAAGAATAGCGAAAACCGAAGGGGTATAGCCCTTCGCGGTGGGAGGCTCACCGGCGGCCAAGCCGATTTCGCGCTGGGCCATGGCGAATCGCGTGAGCGAATCGATGACGAGCAGCACATGGCGATTGAGCGAGCAGAAATATTCCGCGATCGTGGTGGCCACCAGAGCGGCGCGCAGCCGCAGCAAGGGAGACTGATCGGACGTGGCGACGACGGTGACCGAGCGCTTGAGTCCTTCTTCGCCGAGAGAATCCTCGAGGAACTCGCGGACTTCGCGGCCGCGTTCGCCGACCAGCGCGAGCACCGTCAAATCGGCTTGCGTGCCGCGGGCCATCATTCCGACCAGGGTGCCCTTGCCGACGCCGCTGCCTCCAAAGATTCCCACGCGCTGGCCGCGCCCGCACGTGAGCATGCCATCGATGGCGCGGATGCCGCAGCCGAGCGGCTCGCGGATCGGCGTGCGGTCGAGAGGCTGAGGAGGAGACGCATAAAGCGGGCGGTACACCGAGGCGCGGTAGGCGCCATGCGAATCGAGCGGCTCGCCGGTGGCGTCGATGACGCGGCCGAGCAGTCCTTCTCCGACCGCGAGCAGAGGCTGCATTCCATAGGCAATCACGTGATCGCCGTAACGGATGCCGCTCAGCCGGCCCAGAGGCATGGAAAGGACCGTCCTGCCGCGGAAACCTACGACTTCCGCCGGGTACGAGGCGCCGTCGCCCGTGACAATTTCGCAGCTTTCACCCACGGAGCAAAAGGGGCCCTCGGATTCGATCAGGAATCCGACGGATTTGGTGACGCGGCCAGTAGAGCGCCAGGTGGAAATTTGATCGAGGCGCTGGAAAAATGGCGCGAGCAGCGGGGCATCTGCGGCGACGCCCTTGTCATTTTTGGTGGTTTCGCTCATGCCGCTCACTTGGCGCCGGGGCGCTGCGCCAGCAGATCGAAGAGGCCCTGCTCGATTTCCTTGAGTTGCGTCTCGAGGCTGAGGTCGGTGATTCCCAGCTCGGTTTCCAAAGCGCACTGATCGCGCTCGAGCGCCGCATCTCCGGAGAGTTCCGGCTTCACGGGCATGTCGTCGTGCTGCGCGAAGTATTCCTGCCAGATCGCGATCTGCGATGGATGCACACGAAGGCGGACGTTTTGGGTGAGAGCCAGCTTTTCGAGAGCGACGCGAACCAAGCCGGACAGGAGAAGCGGGTCGACTTGCGACTCCCGCCTCAATATTTTCCGGACGATGGCCAGAGCGAGCGCGACGACTTCGGCTTCCACGCGATGGAAGTAGGACTCGCGCTCCCGAACGAATGCTTCGAGCGCGGCCGCGATGGCATCGCGCTGCCGTCCGACAGCGGCTTCGATGTCGGCTCGCTCACGGGCGACTCCTTCGCGAAAGCCTTGCTCCCACGCCTGTTTTTCGCGAGCGTGGAATTCCTCTTCGCGCCGGCCGGAGTCCCCGGCGACGCCGGCACGCGGTGGACCGGCTTCATGCAAAGCCGCTAAATGAGCGGCTTCGTTTTCGTTTGCGGCAGTCCATCCGGGAGCCGGTTGATATACGAATGGAGAAACGGGCATGGCGCTACCCCTTGGCTCGTCGATTCACGGTTGGACGATTGATGGCTAGGCGATTTGGGTCTCGGAGGTTCATGGCTACACGATATACGCCTCCTGCTGATCGTTGTTCAGGACGAGCTTTCCCTGCGCTTCCAGGTTGCGCGCGGCCTGCACGATTTCCTGCTGCGCCTGCGTGACGGCTTGCGCGCGGACCGGGCCCAGCGATTCCATATCTTCCTTGAGCATGTCGACGGCGCGCGACGACATGGTCTTGAAAATGTGGTTCTTCAAATCCTCGGGCGCGCCTTTGAGGGCCGTGGCGAGTGATTTCTTATCCACGCTCGAAAGCAAATCGCGGATGCCGGATTCCGGAACTCCGAGCAGGTCTTCGAAAGTGAACATGCGGTTGCGGATATTGAGCGCGAGGCGGGCGTCCTCCGCCTCGACAGTTTCCAAAATGGCTTTGCTCACGTCCGGCTCGATGCGGTTCAGAAGCTCCGCGGCAGTTTTCACTCCGCCGTAGGATCGCCGCACCTGGTCGCCAAGGCTCTGCACTTTTCGGTGCAGCACGAGCGAAATCTTTTCCGCCATTTCGGGCGAAAACTGCTGCATTTCGGCGAGGCGTTTCACGGTTTGGCCGCGAAGTTTCTCGGGCAATAGGACCAGAAGGGACCCGGCAGCTTTTACTCCGAGGTGCGCGAGGACCATGGCGATCGTCTGGGGATGCTCCGACTGAACGAATTTCACGAGCTGCTGCGGATCGGCCTTTTGCAGCGCGTCGAAATTTTTCCCGGTCTCCTGGCGGGCCCGCATCACCTGATCCAGAAGAATCTTTGCGGCGGGTTCGCCGAAAGCCTTGGACAGCATTTTCGCGGCGACCTCGGGACCTCCGGCCGCGAGCGATTGCTGCGTCATATAGAGCCGGTGATATTCGCGCAGAATGTCGTCCGCTAGCTTGGGGGGAACATTCTCGAGATTCGCGATTTGCTCGGTAAGCTGCTGAAGCTCGGAATCGTTCAGGTGCTTGTAGATTTCCGTGGCTGCATCGTCGCCGAGCAGGATCAAAAGTATCGCGGCTTTCTGCAGGCCAGTGGGGGCGTCCGCGGCTGGCATCAGCTTTCCTTCTCGTTGATCCAGTGGCGAACCAACTGGCTGGCCGCCCCTGGCTCGCTTTTTACCTTCTCGACGAGGTGGCGCTTCATCTTGACGACACGCTCCACCTCGGAATTCGTTTCGTTCAGTTCGCGCTCGAGGTCAATGTCGCTTACCGGAGCGCTAGGTTGCGCCAACGCAGCACCCGGCGAACCCGCCGAACCGGCGAAGGCACCGGCGAATGCCGGCGAGCGGATTTGACCGGCAGGTTCCTGGAAAGACAGCAGTAACTGGTTTTTCACCGGGCGAAGAACGAGGAGATAGATCATGGCGAAGAGCGCCAGCAGCACCAGATAACGCGCCAGCCAAATCCATTTCTCGGTGACCACCCGCACGCGCTCGGTGATGGGCATCGGTTCGGGAGCTTCGTAAGGCGAATTGACGAACGAAACGTTCTGAACGGAGAGAACGTCGCCGCGGGTGGCGTCGAAACCAATCGCGGCCTGCGCCAGCGCTTCGATTTGTTTCATTTCATCGGGGGTGCGCTTGCGGCGGGTCTCCTGCATTTGGCCTTTGGCGTCCTTTTTTTGCTCGATGACTTCGTCCACGATCACTGCGGCCGCTAACTTCTCGATTCGCCCGGAAGGATCGATCCGGTGACGCAGCGTCTTGCTGACGGCGTAGGTGCGGCTTTCACTGCGCTGGCCTTCGGACTCGGTGGAAGAAAGAATCGGATTGGCGGGATTAGGGGCCAGCGTGGCGGGCTTCGCATTCGCGGCCTGATTTGGCGGCGCGGTGGCGGGAGGCGTGGCAGGCTTTGCCGCGTTGGCCGGCGATCCGGGCACGGGAGCCGAAGGAGTGTTGCTGGGAGTTCCCGGAATGCCGGCGGGAGGCGATCCGCCAAAATTTTCTTCCTGGACTTGCGAGCTTACGAGCGCGGCGGTGGCTGGATCGTAGGTTTCCTGCGTCGTGTCGCCCGAGCTTTGATCGTAGGCGACGGTGACGCTGGCTTTGACGCGGTCCGGGCCCACGACGGGCGAGAGCGTTGCGACCAGCTTCTCCGCCATGGCCGCTTCCAGCTCGACCGAAGCCTCCTGCCCCTTCACGCCGTCGCGCCCTTTGGCGACCAGGGGCGTGCGCCCGTCCGCGCCGATCAGGGTGACGTTTTCAGGCGAGAGATTGTCCACGGCGCTGGCTACCAGGTGGGTGACGGCGTTCGATTCATCGTCGCTGAGACCGCCGCCGCGAAGTTTCATCACCACGGCAGCCTTGGCGCCGCGTTCGCGATCAGTAAAGAGAGAATCGTGGGGCAGCACGAGAAGTACGCGCACCGACTGCACGTTGCCGAGGGTCTGAATGGTGCGCTCGAGTTCCCCTTCGAGGGCGCGCTGGTAATTCACCTGTTCGGAAAAATCACTGCCCGCCCAATTGGGCTTGTCGAAGATTTCAAATCCCAGGCGCCCGGTCTGCGGCATCCCTTCGGCGGCGAGCGCGAGGCGCGGCTTATCGATCTGGTCGGCCGGGACGCTAATGCTCGTGCCGTCGGTGGAAAGCTGGTAGGCGATATTCTTCGTCAGCAGGCTCTGCGCCACCGCCTGCGCATCTTCGGGCGAAAGGCCGGAATAGAGCGGCTTGAAATCGGCGGACTCCGACAGCCGCACGAACAGCGCGATCACGCCAACCACGAGCGCGAGGCCCACGCCGATAAGGATCCTCTGGCGCCAGGAAAGGCCGCGCAGGAAGGCTTCTATCTGCTTGAGAACTTTTTCCACGTGTGCGCGGTGAATCGCCTTTTAGGAAATCACTGCTGCCGTGCAAAACTCGCCTTGGAGAAGCCCAGCGAAGGTCAGAACGGTATCTGCGAAATTGTCTGGTAAGCCTGAATGATTTTGTTGCGCACCTGCATCATCAGCTGAAATGAGAGGTCGGCCTTCTCGACGGCGATCATGGCCGAATGCAGGTCCTGGCCGTCGCCCTGAAGAAGCGCGGTGACCTGGCTCTCGTAGTCGTTGGGCATGCCGCTGGCCTGGTTCATCATCGTGTCCAGCTTCTGAAAGAATTCCGAGTTGTCGCCGCCAGGGGTGGCGCTGGTGCCGGCCGTGGGCTGCGTGATTTCCGGAAGCGACGACGCGCCGCCCGGCAAGCTTTGGATCGGGTTTCCCATCGATGGCCTCTCTCAGCTGCGCGATCAGGAAAGTATCTCCAGCGCGGACGCGATCATGTTTTTGGTCGCGAGAACGGCGGAAATATTGGCCTGGTAGGAACGCGCCGCACCCACCAGGTTTACTACCTCCTCGATGGGATTGATGGCCGGAGAAGACACGTAGCCTTTGTCGTCCGCATCGGGATGGCCGGGCTCGAAGCGGCGGATGGGCGGAGCGGCGTCGGGGACAACGCCGTCCACCTGAACCCCGCGCGCGCTGAAATCCACCATGGTGGCAGCTGCTGGCCGAACGGCAGTCCGAAAGGCCGCTGCGACGCGAAAACGACGTGCTGCCGCTGGTAGGGACCGCCCTGAGGCGTGCGAGTGGTTTCCGCGTTGGCAAGGTTGCTGGCGAGAATTTCGGCCCGCTCGCGCTCGGCGAGAAGGGCGGTGCCGCTGATTGTGAGTACGCCAAAAAGGTTCATGATTCCTTCCCATCGTTGATCGCGCCGAGGAGCCGGCGGAATTCGGCGCGGATCAATTCGATTGCGCCTTTGTATTGGAGCTGGGTCTGCGCGAGGAGCATGCCCTCGCGATCGAGGCTGACGTTGTTGCCGTCCGGCCGCTCGATCAGGCCGTTCACGCGGCGGACCATCGGCCGCACGGGCTGCTCGAAGTTGTTGAGGCTCGCCCAATCGAGTTCGCTTTGGAAGGCGACGTCGACGGAACGATAGCCCGGCGTGTCTATGTTCGCGACATTTCCCGCCACAAGCGTTTGGCGGAAGGACGCGAGATCGAGATAGCGTTCGAGAAAAGCTGTGTACGACGTGTCCATCAGATTCATGCATACCTCCTGGGCGGCAGGCCGAATTCGCGAATTTTGTTGCGCATGGTTCGCGGGCAAATGCCGAGAACCCGGGCGGCGCGCGTGCGGTTGCCTCCGTGGGCTTCGAGCGTGGATTCCAGAAGGCTGCGCTCCATCTCGCGCATGGTCGTTCCGGGGACGGAGCGCAACAACTCCTTTGACTCGTTCGGGTCCTTCGGGGCCTGCAGAATCCTCGGCGCGTTTGGTGGAGTGAAGCGTGCCGCCTGCGAGCAGCCGCCGGCGTCAAAGACCTCCGGGCCAACCCTTTCCCCAGGGTGAAGCGCGATCATGCAGCGAACAAAATTCTCGAGCTCGCGCACGTTTCCCGGCCAGGGATGCGCTTCAAGCCGGGACAAGAGCTCCGGCGAGAATTCCGGGGCAGCGGCGGGCACGCGCGAGGCGTGCTTGCCGAGGAAGTGGTCGATCAGCGGCAGAATGTCGCCCGGGCGCTCGCGCAGGGGCGGAATCGTGAGCGGCACAACGTTCAGGCGATAAAAAAGATCGGCGCGGAATTTGCCCGCTTCCACCAGGCTGGAGAGCGGCTGGTTGGTGGTGGCAATCACGCGGACATCGACGCGTTGCGGCTTCGTATCGCCCAGCCGGTCAATTTCACGCTCCTGGAGCGCGCGCAGAAGTTTCGGCTGCAGCTGCAACGGGAGTTCGCCGATTTCGTCGAGCAGCAGCGTGCCGGTGTGCGCCAGCTCGAACTTGCCGGGTTTTGACGCGAGGGCTCCCGGTGAAAGCTCCGCGGGCATGGCCGAAGAGTTCGCTTTCGAGAAGCGTATCGGGAAACGCCGCGCAATTCACGGCGACAAAAGGCCGGTGGGAGCGGTCGCTCGACTGGTGAATGAACCGCGCCAGCAATTCCGGTTCCGCTTTCGGCGATTACCAGGACATCCATTTCGGTGGACGCAACCTGCCGAGCGCGCTCGATCACGCTTTGCGACGCTTCCGACTGCCCGATCAAATCGCTCTGCGGCGCCGTGGCGAGGGCCGCGGAGGTGCGGGCGAGCACGCGGCGCGCGGCTTCCTTCAACTGGTCGAAGCAGACGGGCTTGACGAGGTAGTCGCAGGCACCGGCGCGAATCGCCTGGACGGCTTCGGGCACCGAGCCAAAAGCGGTGAGGAAAATCACGCCGGCGCGCGGGGCGACTTCACGAATCCCTCGCATCACGCCCAGGCCGTCGCCATCGGGCATGCGCATGTCGGTGACGACCAGCGAGCAGGGCGCGCGGCGGAATTTGACGAGCGCATCGTTTGCGCCGTAAGCGGTGGTGACGTCCCAGCCGTCGCGGCAGAAATGAGCCTCGAGCGCTTCGCGCATGGGCGCTTCGTCGTCGACTACGAGCACCTGGTTCATGCGAGTCTCCTGGATGCGGCGGAGCGCGGCAAAATCAGCGAGAAGGTGGTCCCTTTGCCGGGTTCGCTGGCTACTTCTATGCGGCCCTGATGCTGCTCCATCACCGTGCGGCAGACGGCCAGCCCCAGGCCGGGCGTGCCCTGCTGCGTGGTGTAGCCGGCTTCGAAGATTCTTGGGAGGTGCACGGGCGCGATGCCCTTGCCCGTGTCCTCGAAATCGATGCGGATTTCATAGCACGCGCCGGGATCGCTCCACTGAGCCCGGACGAGCAGCGTGCCACCGAGCGACATGGCGCGGAAAGCGTTGAGCGCCAGATTAAAAAATACCTGCTGAAGGCGATGAGGGTCTGCCGGAAGTTCCAGCTCGCCGACCGAGTTGTGCAGGTCGATCCGCAAACCGGATTGGCGCGCAAGGGGCCGCAGAAAGTCGATCGACTCTCGCAGCAGGCGGCCGAGATTTACGGGAGAAAGCTGCGGGGCGGGCTGACTGTGAAACTGCAGAACGTTGTTTACCGTGGCCGAGAGCGAGCGAAGCCCGGCCTGAATATGATCGGTCCAGCGGCGGAGTTCCGGCTGTTTCACGGCGGCATCCGCGAGCAGGCCGGCAAAAAGTTCCAGGCTGCCGAGCGGGTTGCGAATCTCATGCGCCAGCAGCGTGGCCATCTCCGCAAGAGATTCCTTGCGGCGGGCCAATTCGCTCTCCGCGGCCTGGCGCTTTGCTTCGGTCACATCGCGCAGCAGAAACACGGACTCACCGGACGAGCCGGCATCGCCTGCCTCGCCCAGTACGGCGCAGGTTAGTCCAACGACGCACGAACCGCGGTCGGTCTCGATTGTAAATTCCTCATCAACGCTTCCACGATCCCTTTGGGACCTTTCCATCGATTCGCGCAGCGGCGGCGGGACCACAGCAAGCGAGGAACCGCCCTCTTGATCCTGCTTTAGCGACAGCAGGAGGCGGGCAGCCGGATTCATGAGACGCAACTCACGGCGGGAGTCGACTACGACGACGCCGCACGGCAACCCCTCCACAATCCGCGCGAGATAGCGGCGCATGGAGGCGTTTTCTTCGAGGCTGGCGGTGAGATCGCGGTTGGTGCGTTCCAATTCAAAACGCAGGCGCAGCACTTCGGCCTGGAGGTAGCTATAGGAGCGCTCGAGGGATCCGGCGGCGGTGGTGAATGTCTGAAAGGCCGCGGCCAGCGAATGCCTGGTGGCAGCGCGCTGTGAATTCAAGGGCCTGGCCTTCTTTGCCGATACGGCATTTGCGGACATGGCAAAGATGATCAAGCACGGCGGGTTCCATGACAAAGGCGCCCGGCTTAGAATTCTCTCAGCTATTTTCGGCGAGCATGGAAAAATCTTCTCCGCGAATCTGCTCGTTCTCCTCGGACAATACGAACGCGCGCTCAACCCAGTGCTGAAGTTCGCGCACGTTGCCGGGCCACCCGTGCGTGGACAAGGCGGTTTCCGCTTCCGGGCTGAAACTCTTTGCCGGGACGCAAGCCTTGCTGCACAGCGTTTGCAGGAAATGCCGGGCAAGCGGCAGCACGTCTCCCGTTCTGCTTTCGAGCGGCGGGAGGTGCAGCGGAAAAACGGCCAGACGGTAATAAAGATCCTCCCGGAACTGCTTCTCGCGAACGCGCTGGCGCAGGTCCGCGTTCGTTGAGGCGATCAGCCGGGTGTTCACGCGAAACAGGTCCGCGCTTCCCAGGCGCTGCACTTCCCCCTCCTGCACGAAGCGCAGGAGCTTAGCCTGCATGCTCAGCGGCAATTCGCCGATTTCATCGAGCAGCAAGGTGCCCCCGTGCGCGGCGTGAATGCGGCCCAACCGCGCCTGGAAGGCGCCGGTGAACGCGCCTCGCGTGAACCCGAATAGCTCGGCTTCCAGAAGGCTTTCGGGAATGGCGGCGCAGTTCACGACGACGAAAGGTCCGCGGCTGCGCTGGCTGAGTTCGTGGATGCCGCGCGCGATCAATTCCTTTCCCGTGCCGGTAGCGCCGACAATCAGCACGGCGGTGTCGCGCGGCGCCACCAGACGCGCGAGGCGGTAGAGTTGCTGCATTCTGAGGCTTGTGCCGATCATGCCGGGCAGCGGCTCGATCCGCGCTACGCCGGGTTCAGCGACCGGCGCATCCAGCGGCAGGCATTCGTCACACGGTTCCGGCTCCTGCGTTGCGATCATGTCCTGGCCCGCTGCGTCTTCACCGGCGAATGAGAGCGAGTATCGCTCGAAATCCTCCTGGGTCCTCGGAACCATCACGGCGAGGCCAGGAAAACGCGACCGGATCGTTACCAGCAGTTCGTCGAGATCGAGATCGTCGATTTGCGGATCGAGAACGAGAGTGCTGAATT
>Ga0302324_100018115_pt1 | contig 13911 bp, 8 predicted proteins | sample Palsa_T0_1_FD_201949 | JGI IMG/M metagenome (GOLD analysis project Ga0302324, IMG submission 201949) | Peat permafrost microbial communities from Stordalen Mire near Abisko, Sweden - Palsa_T0_1 | ecosystem: Environmental > Terrestrial > Soil > Palsa > Peat permafrost | place: Sweden: Abisko... | reverse complement strand
ACGAATCCTATCAAGGCCGATTACGAGCGCCTGTTCTCCGCAATGGCAGCGGCTGCGAAGTCGCGACACGAAGGCGGTGGCGTCTGGATTTCCGGCTCCTTCGGCTCAGGCAAATCTTCGTTCGCGAAAAACCTCGGATACGTTCTGGCGAACCGTGAAGTACTTGGCGCCTCCGCAAGTTCACTTTTCCTGAAGCAGGTGGAATCCAAGCAGGTTACCGGGTGTGTTGAGTTCCTGAATCGAGCGATCCCATACGAGATCTTCATGTTCGACCTTCAAGTGGAGTTGCCGGTCGAAGCCAACGCGGTGCAAAGCGGCTCGGTTCAGATTGCCGAAGTCATGTACCGTATCGCACGGCGGCAACTGGGCTATGCGGAAGACTACGATATATCAAAGCTTGAGATTGAACTTGAGAAAAAGGACAAGCTTGCGGTGTTTGAGGATCTCTGTCGCGTAGAATACAGGGAAGAGTGGAGAAAGACCCGCGAAGGCAGCCAGAAATTCACGCGCTGCAGCACCTTACTTCACCGGCTTGATCCCCGGACTTATACCTCGCCGGACACCTGGCTGAAGATGCTTAAGGCGCGGCCTTCAAGCCGGCTGAGTATCAAGGACCTGGTCGAAAAACTGTTCGAGCTATGCGAAACCCGCCGTCCCGGGAAGGCCTTCGCCTTTATCGTGGACGAATTGGGCCGATACGTTGCCCCGGAAGGCCGGCATCTGGAAAACCTAGGCGCGGTCGTCGAGCAGTTTGGCAGGGAGAGCCTAAATCGGCTGAAAGCCGGGAAGATCCCAGGCCCCGCGTGGATCGTCGTTACGGCCCAGGAGAAGCTGCCAGAGGTCGACAATTGCCTCGCGGCCCGCGGCATCGACCCGCCTAAGCTCCAGGACCGCTTCAGGCACCAGATCGACCTGTCTTCCGCCGGCATCCGCGAGGTCGCCACTCGGCGTGTGCTGCGCAAAAAGGAGAGCCAGCAGTTTATTCTCAGGAAGCTGTTCCGGGATCGCGGTGCGTCGCTGATTGAGAATGTCAAGCTGGAACGGTGCTCCCGCCGTACGGAGTTCAACGAAGATCAGTTTGTCCAGTTTTATCCATATCTTCCGCATTTGATCGACCTTTCCATTGACATTGTGGCCGGCATCCGCCGGCATCCCAACGCGCCAAGACGAGTCAACGGCAGCAATTGCAGCATCATCAGGCAGGCTTTTGAAATGCTCGTGTCCGACCGGACGCGGCTCGCCGATCAGCCCGTCGGCATTCTGGTGAGTATCGACAAGATATATGACTTGGTGGAAGCGAATATTCCGCCGGCGAAGCGGCAGGACATACTCGATATTCGCCAACGCTTGGACAACCACAAAGACTACCCTGGAATGGCAGGGCGGGTGGCGAAGGCAATCTGCCTCATGGAGTTTGCCAAGAGCGACCTGCCGCGCACCACGAAGAACATCGCCGCACTGCTGGTACAACATGTCGCCGAAGCTCCCCCAACATTCGCGGCTGCCGCCATCCTTTATCACCTGAAACAGGCGCTGTTTGTCCGCGAAAGCGAAGACGGTTGGAAGCTCTATGACTTCGATGAGCTGCGCCGCGCACCGGACGCCCTGGCGGGACTAAAGAACGCCGTGGCTGCGGTGAATCCCCGGCGTCCCGGGTGGCACAACAACCTGATCCAACTTACTAAGAAGTTATTTCTTCGGGGGATGGCATGGTTTACGCGGCCCTTGAATGAATTCAATGCCACCGTAAGCCGATCGCTCGACGAAGTTGTGTGGGCTCTCGACCACCTTTCCAGGGACTTGGTCGATCAACGTTCCACGAACATGGCTGCCTTTGACCGCCTTTCCATGGACATTGTCGCGCTGGAAGGACGATTGGTCCAGTCGGAGAAGAGGAATGCCATCCTGGCGGAGTCAGTGGCAGGGCAGCTTGCTCTCCCGAGTCAGAAGGCCGTGGCTTTGCGAACAGCTTACGTTATCGGGTTGTTCGGCACCGGACGCCGGTATATCAATGCGTTGATACTGCAGAACATTGGAGAAAGGGCGAAATACTTTAGGGATACAATCCGCTTTCACCCAGGTCCGACGCCTATGATCTACAGCGGCCATGCCACAATGAGGCATGTCTCCCGCGCTCAGGAGCTGCCGGAGGTAATGGGCCGCATATTGGAAGCGGTCGGATCCGGATTCGCCAACTTGACTTTTGTCTATCGTCATCCCCTCGATTCGCTGCTGACGAATTGGATTTGGTGGCGGGCGTTCATTCGTGACTACAAGTCGATTTCCGGTATCTCCCGGGTGTATAAGAACACAGATGATCTATGTGCCGATTTGGAGCAGAACTTTATTGAATTCAAGGCCTTTGCCGCCGGCGACCCCGATTTTTTCGCGGGCGCGCCAGGCCCGCGATTTCTGTCCTTTGCGGAATTTGTAGAGGAAACCGAGCTTCATCTCGAATCCGCCACGCTCACGTTGCGCCTGGAGGACTTCATGATCGATCCGGTCTACGAGTTTTCCAAGTTCGCTGCAGTCTTGTCGGTGGATCTCGATTTGAGCCGCTTATCTATAGCTCCCCCGAGAACCAAGCCTTACGGCCATTTGGCGGTTAAGGACAAAGTCCCACGATTCAGAGACTTTATCAATGAGCTGGATGCCGAAACAAAAAGACGGATTGAGAATATGGGCTATGTTGTGGCGGTGTGAGCTATGCGCGCCGCGCCGCCCAGGCGCGAGTCACATAAGTTGTCTCGATCGCCGCCAGACCGGCGATCAGTTTCCCGGTGATATCCAGGAACTTCCCGAAAAGTTCCGGACCCAATTGCACCTGCAGATCGTTCACCGAGCGCCACGCGCCGATATACTGTGCAGGCGTCTGGCGCAGGGAATGCCGGCCTTCGAGGTACAGCACGTCGGCAAATTGCGTTTTGGCGCTCAACAGGTCAGTAAGCCGCTCGGTGATGCCGGAGCGGCCGGACGATACGCGACGGATGCCGGGCTTGAGCCGCGCGATCTGCGCCTCGATTTCGACGAGCAACGGGTTCGCTTCGATGAAGCGTGGATTCCACAAGGCGGCGAAGACGCCCCCCGGCCGCAGGATGCGATGGAACTCGTCGCACGCTTTGTCGAAATCGGCCCAGTGGAGCGACGAGGCCATGCTGACCAGATCGGCTGAGCCGTCCGGCAACCCGGTAGCTTCCGCGGAACCTTTGCGCCAGGCAATGTGCGTGCCGCGCGAGGTCTCGATGCCCTGCCCGCGCATGTCGTCATTGGGCTCCACTGCGACGATGGAATTGAGGCCGCGAGCCGCCAACATGCGTGTCCAGATGCCAGTGCCGGCGCCGATGTCGGCGGCATCGACGCTGGCCGCAGCGCGCCCCACATAACTCAGGATCGCGCTGGCGACCTGCGGTGCGTAGCCCGGCCGGAACTTGGCGTAGTCGCCAGCCAACCCCGTAAAATCTCCATGCTTGATCATGGCTTCATAATGGTTTCATCATGTATCGGATAGCGTATCCTCGATCCGGAGCTCTCCCTCCCTCACCATATTCCGGTACAGCGCCACGTCTTCCGGGTTGTCGATTTCACCCCATTGGCCGTCGGTGCCGAAAGTGTCTATGGGGATCTCCTTCCCGGCCAGCAGGCGGCGCAGCAATCCGGTCACATCGAGGCGATCGCGGACCGCTCCGTCCAGTGTACCGAGTAGCGCCTCGACGGCGATCCACGCTGGTGGCGTGAATTTGAAGAGGCCCATATATTGCCCCTCGATATCTTCGATCCGCGTGGTCTTGCCGCCGATCTCCAACAATTGGCCGGCCGCATTCATCCGGAAGGTTTCGGCATCGGCCAACGGATCGGCGAAACGCCGGGTCCACAAGCGGCGCCAGGCCCGGTCGTAACTGATGACCAGCTGGCCCGGGGCGCCGGCCAGACCGCGCACCAACTCGCTGCGGTAGAAGATATCGGCATAGCTGACGATGACCGGCTCCGAACGCAGCCAGGCCGCGGCCGCGGCGAGCGACATCACCATATTGGTTTCAGCCCATCGCTCGTTGGCGAAATAGAAGAGGCCGGGAAAATCGATCGTCTCGGCGCGATAGCCGCGGACCACCCCGATCTGGTCCACCCCACCGCGCCGGAGCGCTGCGATCTGGCGCACGATCAACGGCTTGCCTTCGAGCTCGATCAGGCATTTCGGGCGGTCGCGGCCGAGATGCCCCATGCGGCTGCCGCGGCCGGCGGCGAGAATCAGCGCGCGCATCGGGCGATTCCGATCATGCGACCCCGAAGGCCTGGCGGAACCGTGCGACGTCGGCAGGCGAGAACGGGGCGCATCGCTCAGGGTGCCACATAATGCCGGTTATAGGCTCAGCCGAATGGCGAATCGCTTTGACTACCCCGTCGTCGGCGACCGCCCAGACTTCGAGCGGCGGCCGTGAGTCGAAGGCGGCAAAGCGATGATAGCTGTTCACCTCTTTTCGCGCGCCGTCGATACAGATTACCTGACTTTGCGCCACATGGCCTTCGACGCGGCGTAACGGAATAGCGAAACGCCGCTGAATCATTTGCATGCCGCGACAAACTCCCAGGACCGGCAGCCTGCGCCGCTGCGCCAAATCGAGCAGGGCATTTTCGACGGCGTCGCGTTCCGGGGCATCGCCACCCAACGCCGCCAGATCGTTACCGCCGGTCAACACCAACCCGTCGACATTGTCCCCTTCGCACAAGGCCAGAGCCGCCTCGGCGACGTTGGGGAGCAACACGGGAAGCAGCCCGCAGGCTGCCAGGAACTTAGTCCATGCTTGATCCAGGCAATCCCGACGTTCGCCGTAGGCCGGGACGACCGATACTCGCTGGGTGATGGCGACCGCTTTCATGCGACCACCAACACCTTCCGGTTCGCGCCGTCATCGAGGAAGCCGGAGATGTGTAACCAGTTCATACACCTTCCAAATGTTATCACCGCGCGCCATGGCTGCCCAATGGATGCCCATGCAAATATTAAATTATAATTAAATAGTTTTAATCTGAGCGAAAATGATCCGACCAGGAACACTATAACCTGTTGTCCGGCTAGATAGAGCAACACCGAAGCGGCCTAGGCCGCAGGCCGGGCATCTGGAAACCGGACGATTGCCAGTTACGTCGCACGCTTGAGACGCCGTAATCATGTCGGAACTGGAGTACGTAGTCAAACACGCGGGACTGACGCCTAAACGGCTCTTGAAAAGGATTACCAGGCGGGGGTTCGGGGCGTCCGTACTAAGCGGTCTCGCCGGTGCGGCAGCATCGCGTCTCATAAGTACACCCTCGGTAGCGGCCGCGGGCGCCGATTTCACTATTGCCATTATTCCCGATCCGCAGTATCTAGCTGAAGCGTGTCCCGACACTTTCGGCGGATATTACGCTGGCATGATGAAGTGGATCGTCGACCACAAAAACATCGTTTTCACATCCAGCGAACCTTCCTTTGACGCTAACATCAAGGCCGTCGTGGGCGTCGGCGATTGCGTGAACCAGACCGCGGGCACGAGTCAGTACACGAATGCGCAGGCCGCCTGGACGATTCTCGACACCAATGGCATTCCATTCACTACGCCTCCGGGCAACCACGACTATGCCGGCAAACCCTCTTCCCGGAGCAGGCTTGGATCGCAATTCGCAACCGGCTATTTCTCCGCGCGCCACCGCTCTTCGGTTTACGGCTCAGGTATCGGACTGGGCGGCGGAGACACGGCTTATTGGATTGGATCTTATGACACAACAGGAGCCAACACTGCTATAAAACTCGTCATCTCCGGCATAAAAATGCTTGTCCTGGCGATGGATTTCTTCGCCGGCAATGCCGCATGGTCCTGGGCCTATGACACCATGCTGGCCAATTCCGATTGCGAATGCTATATCACGACGCATGCGTGGCTGACCGCGAGGGGAAGGCAGTTCCAGCGAGCGGATAGTTACGGGCCAGACTCATACTCGATGGCTGGCGCACCGTACTCCAATTCGGCGGCGGAAGCGTGGAGAACTGTAAGAGTGGGCACCTGGTCCAACTTGTTCGGCATTTTCAGTGGCCATGATATTTTCGACAGCCACGATTCAGATCCTCCGTCTCCCGCATGGTTTTGGCATCAGGTTCCGGTGAAGAGCCGCAGTTCCCGCGGGCAGACGGTACATCAACTGTTTGCCAACTCTCAGCAACTAGACGCAGCTTGTGGTATGTCCGTGAGTAAAGCAAGTGGAGCGGGGCAACTTGCGAGCGTGTTCCTGCTCAGCCGCCGGACCGCATTGGGAGTACTCGAAGGCCGCATGATTTCCACGCAATCGGGAGACTGGTTTGAATCGAGATCCGAATCCTTCCCGGGCGGAACAAGCTGGAGCGCTTCCGAAACGCTACTCTTCTCGGTTCCGTTCACAGGGCTCCAGAACGGGCAAACTCAAAACTCCACATAAGAACGCTCGGTGGCAAACAGGCCAAGAAACGGGTGGTGCCCTCCTGCCGCGCTACGGGCTCGTCCTCGGCGGTCCACGCTTCACTGACCGCGCCAATGATAAGTGCGCCGGCCGTGATCGGCACTCACGAGAAGCGCTGTTCCGTGCCTTAGCCTGGAGGCGTCGATCGCGCGCCGTCTGGGGAAGGTTACAAGTTTATTACGATTCGTTTGGCGTGCCTGCTTTCATACCATTTCATGCGATGACCAAAACCTGCTGGTTCGTACAATCGAGGCACAGCTTGCGCGCCTTCTGCCATCGCTGGAACAGGGCTTCGCCGGCGCCGATTACAGCGGGTATGCCCAGCTCGCCGGCGCGGATCGCCATATGCGAATTGGCGCCGCCGAATTGGGTGACGAACCCTGCGATATCGCGCGTGAAGATCCAGTCGAAGCCGGGGTCCGCGCTGGGCACGAAAAGAATCCGTCCAGCGAAGCTCTCCGGCGGGTCGCCGACTGAGGCTACCGGTGCGGTGACACTTTTTCGCGTAATGAAATTAGGCTGGCTGGGGGGAAGGTGAAATGCGAACACGTCGCCGGGCGACGCGACGATCGGCGGAAGCACAAGATTGCGCGTGAGCGCGTGACGCTCTCTGCCATACGCGGCACTCTCGAGCAACGCCGCGCGCACAGAACCACTCTCGCTATAGAGCGTGCGGACGACGTCGTAGTTCAGATATGCGCAATCCTCCGGCGAAAGACCATGATCCTCCCCCAATTGCTTGATCAGCGATAGAGCCTGGCTGAGGCTGCGCGTAAACACGAACTTCGCGTATTCGCGGCCCTCAATGCCGGCCTTGATGAACTCGATCAAACTCAGGACGTCGATTTCGAGTTCATGTTCCTTGAGCAGACGCTCGATGCGGCGCAACTGTTCGATCGAGAGCGCGAAGCGCGGCGGTGCAGGCGCCTCCGGCCGGGCGCTCGACCAGTCGAAATAGAGATCGGGCGCCTCGTCGTATCGCGGCGACAGGATGTCGTAGGTCCCCGGCCGGAGGTGGCCGTAGCGCGCCAGGAAGTCGGCTTTCGGAAGCTGCGCGAAATCCCGCCCGATGCGCGACCCCACGGTATCCACACTCGCCATGAATGCCGCGCCCTCTTCGGCGTTGAAAACGCCCACCTCGATGAAAGACTGCAGCATCTGCACCGCTATGAAGCCTGCCCGCGCCAGACCGGCGAACGGCAGCGTGCCGTACCGTTTGCAGTCCTCGATCAACCAATAAATTCGGCTGATCTTGTCGATCTGAGCGTTGCAGATCGCCGGAAACCGCTGTGCCAGCAGGTCGATCTTCGCGTGGTCGCGCCGCCATAGCGCGGCTTCGCCATGCATGATGCGATTGGTGAGCAGCCGTAAGGCACGCGAAAGTTCGCCCAGGTCTTCCTGGGAAAATCCGTGCCCGGCGAGCCGACCCATCCGCTTCGGCAAATCGAGCGTGTAGCAGGAAAAGATGATTTCAAATTCGACCTTGTCGTGAAGATGCGGCTCCGCCAGGAGGCGATCGATATAGTAGTTCACCAGGCGCCCGGCAAGATCGTCGGGCACGCCGCGCGGTATGAAGGAATTAAAGCTGACACGTACGTCGATGTAAGGCAATCCGTGAAAGCTGACCAGCAGCGGAAAACTGCGAAGGTTCTGGTATCCGTAATTGTCCCGCTGATAAGCCCAGATCGCGTCGGTGATGAGTTCGCAATAGAGAGACAGCGAGAGGGGCCGGGGCCGCACCCCGATGATTTCGGCCGGGTTCCAGTCCGGCATGACGCCGAATATCGCCCGGCTCCCGTGCAGGTAGGGATGCGGGCGGCTGAGCAATTCTACTTTACGCGCGACATCGGCGAGCGCGGTGTCGACCTTCGCGTCCCCTGCCGGTCCATGACGGTCGACGGCCAGAGGGCGCACTTGCAGAAGATAGAGCTGCCCGTCGCCGCCGATGGCGAATTCCACGTCTATCGCATCGCACGCCAGAAAGCCTTCCAGCTCGCGGACGAGAGCGATGACGGGCGCGAGCGGCGGTGGACACGCATCCGGCTGCGACTTAAGGCAAAGAAAAGTCTTGAGCCCGTCGCCGGCGCCGGCGGTCACGCGATCGGTCAGGCCGGAACCGTCGTCGTAATTAACCACGAAATAGGGGCCGCCGATGGGACTGCGCGAGAAGGCCACCCCGGCTATCGCCACGCGGTCAAGCATGGGCTGCACGAAGATCTGGTCGTCGTCGCTTCGGTCGTGCCTTTCGCCCTGGCCTGCGTTCTCACCTTCGTCGTGGGCGAACGAGGCAATCACGCGGTCGATTGCCTCCGCCACTGCTGCGCTGCCCGCCACTCCGAGTACGGAATCGTACTTTCCGGCCTGCGAGTTTCGCGCGGCGTCCTCGGCACGCGCACTGCTGCGTACGATAACCCGTCCTGAACCCCAAGGCGCAGCGGCGACGGCAGCCAGCACCCGGGCAGCGTCCGACCGCCAATCCCCAACCGAGAACCGGACCTGTGGCAGCACGCGGGCATGGCGCAACAGGGGCGCCAGTACTTCCAGAGATTCCGCCTTCGTTTTGAAGTCGACGATACGTGCCGGCTGCGCCGCGCCCGTGCCATTCCGGCGGGCACATGCCGCCAGGATGCGGTCGACCGCCGTCGAAACGTCGAGCGCCCCATAGTTGTCGAGGACCAGATCCGGAGCCTCGGGAGCCTCCGCCGGCACGTCAAGGCCAACGACGTCGTGCGTGTCGCCGCGCCAATCCCCCACGTAGATACCCTTGCTGTCCCGGCGGCGCAGCTCATCTATCGGGACCCGAAGATAGATCTCGCGATAACCGGGGATGTTCTCGCGGTTCCAACGCTGCACCTCGTGAAACATCGAGATGGTTGCGCAGACAACATCTCCGCCCTGCTCAGCCAGCAACCGGCACAGCCGCGCATTGCGCATTGCCGATCGCCGCCGATGGCCCGCGCTGTGGTCCAGATCTTCGGCGATCGCAGCACGGAGCGCGTCGCCATCCAGGAAGGTTGCCGGACGGCCAGCGGCACGCAGCCTGTTCCACAATTCCCGTCCCAGGGTTGTCTTGCCGGCGCCGGATAACCCGGTAATCCAGAAGACGCGCCCCGGTGAGGGTTCGTGTCCAGCTTCAGGCTGGCAGCCGGCGGTTCTTATGTCTGTCAGCATCGGGCGGGCGATTGTTTCAGATGTGTTAACGACGATTGGAGGACCGATTAGGATACACCACTTGCACCGAAAAAAACCTACCGGCCAATCAGGATCCAACCGGGATCAACGTGTCAGCTTGTTTATCAGTTCCAGCGCCTTGAGAATCTGCGGGTCGCGCTGGGCCTCCACTTCGTCTCCCTTTGCCACTCCCAGCGTCAGGTTAAAGATTTCCGTCTTTAGCCGGTTGGCTATGAAGTCGCGCTCCACGGACCACTCGGTGACTCCGGGCTGGATACCGTGCTGCGAGAGGAATACCTGAAAATCGTCGAGCAGCATCGGGGTCACTTCGAAATCTTCCGTGATTTTATGATCGGCGACGTATGCGGTGGCGAAAGTGGTGAACGATCCGCTGCCGTCCAGCACGGCCCGCAAGCGGGTGACCACCGGTGGCGCGACGACATAGTCGGGCACGATGCCGCCTCCGCCGGTCACCTTCCGGCCCGCATCGGTGTGAAACTCGGATTGGCCATTGGGGTGGGCGGTGGCGGCGGCCAGCGCGAACTGGGATGAGTCCAGCGGTTTCTGAATCGAGCGTCCGCTGGGTGTGTAATAGAGCGCTGTGGTCAACGCCAGCCCGGTGCCTTCTGAGAGCGGGTATACGCTCTGGACCAGACCCTTGCCGAAGCTGGCTTGGCCGACGACGGCCGCGCGGTCGTGGTCCTGCAGGGCGCCGGTCACGATCTCCGAAGCGCTGGCGGTCTTCTCGTCGACCAGGATCACCAGCGGGAAATCGTAGGGAGTGGCGGCGGTGGGAACGTCTTCGGATTTCTCGGCCACGTTGCGGCCGCGCACCGTCACAATTCTGGCGCCGGGCTTAAGAAAAAGGGCCGCGGTTTCGAGCGCAGAGGTCACCAGGCCGCCGGGATTCTTTCGCAGATCGAGCACCAGGCCCTTAAGGTTGCGGCCGCCCAGCTTTTCGATGGCGTCGCGAATAAGCCTGCCAGTCTTTTCATCGAAGCTGGATACGCGCAGGTAGCCGATGCCGGACTTCAGGAAATAAGCGCGATCCACACTGGGTTCCTGCATCTCCTCGGGTGTGAGGACGAAATTGAGGAAGCGCGCATTGCCGGGGCGCCGGACCACGAGTTGGGCCTGCTGCTGGCGCGATTGAGAAAGCAGGGCGATGAGCTGCTCCATATCCAGGCGGCTGAGCTGGTAGCCGTTGACCGCCAGGATCTCGTCGCCGGGCGACATGCCCGATTTCGCCGAAGGAGTGCCGGGCAGCGTTTGCAGGACGATGACGCGGCCGGGAAGGACGGAGACTACACTGCCGAAGCCTTTGTCGGTAGACGTTTGCAGTTTCTTCAGCTGCTCGAACTGGCCGGGATCGAAAAACACGGAGTGCGGATCGAGGCGGTGCAGCATGCCCGGGATGGCGCCTTGAAAGAAGGCCTGCTCGGCGGAAATCGGCTCTGCCTCGTTATCTTCGACGATCGCGTAGGCTTCGGTGACGCTCTTGATGCTGGGCTCCAGGCCGTCGTCCGACGCCAGGGACGCCAGACATAACAGGAGTACTAGAATCGCGGACGCACGGAGACGATTGCGCATTTCGGTTGTGGTAACTCCATTTTAGCGCGGGAGTCGCCCACCGCTACAAATCGCGCACTGGGCGAAATCCGATGTTACCGGTGGCACTGTGGGGCGTGTTCGCCGTTCGCGCGGCGTTCCGGTACCTGAAACAAAACGATGCATGGCAAAGGTACGATCCACCCTTCATGACCCGCGTGGTTCCGGACGGCGGACCCACGGGATTCACCGGCGTGGCGGTCTGGCGCCATCGCGCATCGAAGTAGTCGGCACACCACTCCCACACGTTGCCGGCGACTGTGTGCAGGCCGTAGCCGTTCGGTGCGAAGCTATCCACCGGCGCCGGCGCGGAAAAGCCGTCCTCGGCCAGATCGATATCCGGAAATGTTCCCTGCCAGATGTTGCACATGTGGCGCCCGCCGGGCATCAGTTCGTCGCCCCAGGGGTAACTCTTCTGCTCCAGACCGCCGCGGGCGGCGAATTCCCACTCGGCTTCCGTGGGCAGGCGTAAGCCGGCCCAGTCGCAGTAAGCCTGGGCGTCGTTCCAGGAGACCTGCACGACGGGGTGATTCCGGCTTTCTTGCACAGGTTTGTCCCGGCCTTCCGGATGCGCCCAATCGGCGCCATCGATGCGCACCCACCAGGGCGTGGCGGCCAAAGCGGGTCCCCGCCGCGGCTCCGGTAGGTGGTTGCGGAACACGAACGACCAGCCCCAGCGCTGCGCCTCGGTGACATATCCGGTGATCGAGACGAACTCCGCGAATTGTTCGTTGGTCACCGGAAACCTCGAGATATAGAAGGGGTCCAGGAGCACCCGGCGAACCGGGCCCTCTCCGTCGCTGGCGAAGGCCTCCGGCGACTCGCTGCCCATTAAAAACCCGCCGCCATCAAGCAGAACCATGCCCGCTGTGGATCCGGCAGTGACCCGCCGGCGCTGGGCGGAGCTTCGCCGCGACTCGTTCAGTTGCTGCAGCCGGGCCCGCGCAGGCACGCAGCAGGGTGGCGGTGGCAATGACATCAGCGGGCCGCCCGCTGGGGGGCGAGGCTCTGCGCTTCGCGGATCGAAATACGGCGGATCTGGGCCCGAGCGCGCAATCGCGCCGCAACCTTACTCCTGGCCTCTTGTTCGTGGATAGCCGTCAGGAATCGCCTTATAGTATCCTCTACCTCGCGCAGTTCCGAAATACCGCCGCCCGGTCTCTTGGAACGGACCTCGGCGATGTGAAATCCGAACGGAGTGCCAAAGATCGGGCTGCGCTCTCCCGGTTCCAGTGCGAAAACAACGTTGTCGAACTCTTCCACCATGACGCCGCGCTCGAAGGAACCCATATCGCCGCCGTTTCCTTTGCAATCCGAATAGCTGTCGGCGACTGCCGCGAACGGCTCCCCACGCTCCAATGCGACGAGCGCAGCCTTTATGCCGGCGCGTGCGTCTGCTTCCGCATGAGTCTCGTCGACGTGCTTCACGACGTGTGCGGCATGCACGATCTCCGGCCGTTCGAAATCGTGGCGGCGGGCTTCGTAAAGCCGCACGATTTCGTCCGGGGTAGGCTCGGGCAATGGACCCATGAGGTCACGCAAGGTGCGTTCGAGACGCAGTTGCCCTTCAATCTGCCGCGAAAGGGGAGCATCGTCGTACAGCACGCGGCAACTCTGCGCCGTCATCAGGCGTTGGACCTGGGTAGCGACGAGGGCGGGATCGATCGGGCGCGAATCTTTGTCCGCCTCCTGGCGCAGCAGAACGCGATCGATGACGCAAGACTCCGCCGCCTGCCGCAAGCGCATTCCTTTTTCGAGCCCATCCGGGACGCCCTGCCATTCGGGCAGTTGTGGCAGACTGCGTTCCTGCTCTCGAATCAACTCCGCTGGAACGATTTCGCCGTTTATCACAATAGGCATACGCGCAAATGCCGCATCACACGCCGCTGCACGTGCCGGACCCGCCGGCATAGGTAAAGTATGTCTGCTGCGCTGTGGCCTGGGCCTGGCTCAGCGGATTGCCGTCCGTGCCGGTGCCGATCAACGGCGGATTCAGTTCAGTCGCAATCAATCCGGTCGCGGGCGGCGGCATAGTGCCAAGGGCTTGCATATACTGTGTCTGTATGGCACTAGGATTGCTGTTGCTGTAGTCATTGCCCAGCTCTCCGGTGTTACCCGTAGGATAAGTAGCTGTAGGATTGTAGTTATAAAACTCCCACTGCAGCGGGGTCGCGTCGGGATAAGTGGTGCAGGGCGCCCACTCCGCGTAAAACGACAGCTTAGCGCCGGTTCCCGCTATATTTTTCGTGCGCATGCAGACAATGTGATTGTTTCCGCTGCCCCCGCCTGCGTCGAATGTGTGGAAGATATAGGGAAGCCCGATGGGAGAAGGCGAAATACGCGTCTCGTTGGAGTTGTTGTACAAAAAGCTCCAGACGGATTGCCGGTTCGCCAGGTCCGGGTAAGCCAGCCGCCATTGCCCACTGCCGCTGGTGGCTAAGTCGCACATGAGGCCGAAGAAGTCCACGCCCGAAAACATCTGGTTCATCGTAATCGAGGCGCTTTGTCCGGGAAACTGGATATAGAACGGAGCGCGAATCGATTCGTCGTATGCCGCGTAGCCTTTGGTACGTAAGCCGTGAGATCCTGCGTACTCGCCGTGATCGGAGAGGAATATTACGATCGTGTTATTGGCAAACGGGGAGGTGGCGAGCGCGTTCAAAA
>Ga0302324_100018114_pt1 | contig 13912 bp, 13 predicted proteins | sample Palsa_T0_1_FD_201949 | JGI IMG/M metagenome (GOLD analysis project Ga0302324, IMG submission 201949) | Peat permafrost microbial communities from Stordalen Mire near Abisko, Sweden - Palsa_T0_1 | ecosystem: Environmental > Terrestrial > Soil > Palsa > Peat permafrost | place: Sweden: Abisko... | reverse complement strand
AGGCGTCGATCGCTGCTTTGACCCATGCGGGGACGCCAACCGAACGAACCCGATTTCCCTTTCCGGTGATGTCGACCAAGACCCAGCGGTTCTCGCGCTGGGCGATGGTGCCGATCTTCACCTCGGAGACCAGCTCCGTCCGCCGCAACCCACAGCCGAGGAGGAGAGCCAGGATGGCATAGTCGCGTTTGCCCTTAAGGCTCTCACGGTCCGGAAGCGAAAGCAGTTCCTGCGCCTGCTCCCGGGTGAGCCAGTTGCCAATGCGGTTCCCGCGCCGGGGCGCGCCTTTCACATCGTTGATGGCCACGGCAGTCTCTGCCGCCATCAACCCGGCCATAACCGCCGCTCGGGTCAGAGCTTTGATGGCCGCCAGGTGGACACCCACCGTGGAGGACGACTTCCCTTCCCCGACGAGTGAGACCCGGTAGCTCCCGATCAGCTCGGCCGAGAGCGTCGGGTTCCCTTCCCGGTCGCAAAATGCCAGGAACATTTCGAGGGCGTGGCTGTAGGCGCGACGGGTTTCGTCCGAGGTCATCCCGTCCAATAGTCGTTTGACCAGCTGCCCGACACGGTCCTGCCGGATATCGCCAGGCTGCGCCACCGGGATCAGGGCCGTCGGATTCACGTGGAAACCCCACATTCACCCACCGGCAGGTTTCGGGTCGTGCCGCCAAGTCCAAGGTAAAGGAACTCCGGACGGTCGACCGGCTGGTGGTGCCAAAGCCGGCGAGGGAGTTCGCACACCTCCTTATATAGGAGAGCGGTTTGCTCAACCGGAAAATAGCGGTGGCCGGAAGCGGATCGGCAGGAGGGGCGCATCAGTTATCCTCGGGCAGATCGAGCTCGTTCGGGGCGACCACCGGAATCGGCGACGTGGAGAAGGCGGCCAGTTCGAACTGCCGGTAGAGGTCGGCCTGGCGGATTTCTCGGTGACGCAGGGCGTCTTCGAGATGCATGGTGCCTTCCCCGGCCTCCGTGGCCTGGGCGAATTCGCGTAGGATCGGCAACCTGGGCCAAGTAGAGGTCGACCAGATCGTCGATCAGGTCTGCTATATGGGCGGTGCGGGAAGCATGGGACATGGCCGGAAGCTCCAAAACCGGGAAAACGGCAATTTCGTGTCAGCAATCACTTTACTACTGGTAAGAGGCATTATCAGTAGTAAAAATAAGCCCTTTATGCGCTCCAGAACGGTTCTGAGCAAAAATGTCGTTTTGGCTTAATGAGTAGATTTCGCAGCTAATCAGTAGACAGACGTTGAGATGTGGGCGGCCGATCGTAGGGAGGGAATGGAGGTCTAACTTGGCTGCATCATGTGCATTCCGAAATTATGATGGCCATCTCCGAGTGCGAGCGAAGCAGGCATCGGCTTGTTCTGGGCCGAGGATGCGCGGCAGGCGGGAACAGGCGTCCGGGTGGCCAGGAGGCTGGAGGTGCTAGCCGTGGCGGCGAAGTATTTCGGGAGAAGAAGACAAGCGGTGATTGCCAAGATCGTCTGGCGAAACGAACGGTCTACAGATTAATTGCGATTTCTACTGATTGAATGTGAATTTGCGTGCTCTCGTCCGCCTATACCATTGAAATGCATGAGCGCGAGTCTACTCATTAGCTGAGAACGACAAAAAAGCCTTTTAGGTTCCCCGGTCACTGAGCCGGACGCCAGGTCCAAACCTTGGATCGTCACCCTGCGATCCAAAATCTCCGACTCCGGCCGAGGCCTCGTCGTCGAAGCGGGTGGCGTTCGGTTTGCAATTGTGCAACGACCTGCTGCACAATTGGGCGTCTGTGAGCGCGCACGTCAAAAGTATCCCTCGCAAAAATGCGAGGTCGGAGCGACAGAGAGGAAGGATTGTGGGCTGACCCGCCACGACTCAGCCCACGGCCCAACTGGAACAAAGAATTTTGGTGTCAAATTGGTGTCAAATAGCGCCGACTTGGCCGGTTTATCCGACTCATCCGATTTATAACCGCTTGTCCGTCTATAACTTACGGTTTTATCGGTTCCATGGCATGGAAGAGGTCACCGGTTCGATCCCGGTCAGGTCCACCAATCAAACCAACAACTTACGAGGCCACGGCGGGTTCGCCACCCGATCGTGACGTATGTCATCACCTGCTCTCCTGGTTCCCTGGGAGAAGGTTCATCGAGACAGATGACGTTCTGGGACAGTATTGTCTCCACGCCGGTCAGCATCGCTTCGAGCCCAACATGCCATACCACGAGTATTGGCAACCGACGAGTCGCTGGAGGCATGCACCGCATCATCAGCGGGAGGCCGAACATCGACGGGGCGTGGAGTCAGCTTGCCCTAAGCTGCGCTCTCCGCGACCGCCATTTTGTAAAGAGCTGGCGGAGCTCGATCGGTAAATCTCTCTAGGCGATGAAAATTAGCCGCGGCCCCAGTCAGTCCGCGAATCTTTGATGATCGCAATACTGTTCTCGGGGGGAGCCCGTCTCCAGCTGCCGCGAGAATCTTCGCCACCAGTGGCGCAGATACAAAAAGTGGGCTACCTGGGCCGCGGGCGACTCTCAAAATCGTGCCCTGGACCGCCAGACGACCCGCACTCTTTCCACAGCCTTTCCCAGTTCCAAGATTCCGTCCGACACCTCGTAGGACAGCGGGAATCCGAGCTGATGCGCGAGCATCAGCACCTGTCCGCGATGGCGAGCTTCGTGAGCCAGCATGTAACACAGCATCTCCACGCCAACTGGCCAAGCTGGCCCAGCCGTCTCTAAGTCACGCACTGTCTGGAACCACCGCGGACCAACCTCCCGCCGCCCTAGCTTCTAGCGGTAAATGACGAGTCCGGTGGCCACGGCCAGCGCCGCCTCAACGGAACGCTTAGCGGCCAACTTAGCCGCGCTGCTTGGGACGTAAAGCACGTCATTCGGATACATCTGCACATCGGGATCCTTCCCATTCATAATGCGACTGATATTGATGGGGATTTCCTTAACTTTACCTTCCCCGGTCCCGGATGGGCGCAAGATACGCGCCTTACTCGGCGACGCTTCGTGATCGAATCCCTGGGCGAGCGAAAGTGTCTGCAGCAGAGAGATCGAGTCTCTCCCCTCGAGAGGGAATCCTCCGGCCCTTTTGACCGTTCCCATGACATAGACAACTTCCGCCTTGGGAATCGAGATAACGTCACCTGGATCGACAAAGATATTGTCATCCGGGAACTTCGCTGACAGAAGGTCGTGCAGCGAGATCGTCGCCGTACTGAAGGTGCCTCTGCTATCCATAACGGCTGTGGACAGCGGAAGCAATCCCCATCTCGCTTCGCGCGTTATGATGACCCGCGAGCCTGCGTCGTTGCGCACGCCACCGGCCGTTGCAATGGCCTGAATCAATCGTTGTGGTCCTTGGGTTGAGTGCACACCCGGATTGTTGACCGAGCCGATGACCGACACACTGCGACTCTCGTTCTCTGTGAGGTTGATCGTTACCTGGGGATCACTGACATACTTGGAGAAGCGCTTCGCCATTTCCTTCCGGCAGTCTTCGATTGTCAAACCGCCCACTTCTGTCCGGCCGATCAGTGGAATGTCAATGTATCCATTCGGATCGATTCTGATCGGCTGACTTGAGATCTCTTGAAGATCCTGAACTTGAATAGAAATCTGGTCGCCAGGACCTAGCACGTACTCCGACACACCAGGCTCATGGCGCTCAACGAGTGGTTTTTGTGCTGTACCCTGCGTTACTCCAGCAAGGGGAATCAACACCATCAGCATTAGACGAAACAAAGACAGCGAATTCATGACTCCCTCACGATGATCAAGTGTGAATCGGGTTGGTGCTTAACGGTCCACCACGCTGCGCAAAAGGACCCCGGTCATCGTTCTCGCGCATTCTTCCCACGTGACCCGCTCGCCGGCGAGCCACCACTTCGTTTCAACCTTCACGAAAATGCCTCTGTCGCAGAGGCTGCATTGCTTTTCCAAGCGTCGATTTGCTCGATCACTATGTGTGTTTCATTCTTAGACCCACCTCACCCTACGATTGTCGATGCAGCTCGCAAACCAGGCTGCGCCGAAGACTTAGTGTGCTCATTGGGCAAAAGAAAAATATTCGTTCAATGACAAGAAACCGAGTCCACACCCCAATACGGCCAACATCAACGCCTTCATGCTCCACTGCCGCCAGGGTTGCGCAGCCAGAATCAAATAAGGTAAGGACATGGCGGTGTACCGACTGGAGTATAGATGCGTGTCGAACAGTGGTGCCGCAACTACGCATAGCAACCCGGTATTAATCGTTAAGGCCCTGAGGTCCCTTCGGCTCTCCCAGATCATCCGAAGTAGTATTGCCAGGGACAAGACGCCAAAACTCAAGAACAGCGATCCAGCCAGGTTGCCGTACAGACGTGTCGCCGATGGAGCCAGACATCGCTCTACAAGTGACTTGAGCGGATAAAGCGCCAAGGCTCCCGAAAAAGCATTAGCAAGAATGGTCAGCATCGTCAATGCAATAACGGCCCGCACGTTTAACCATCGGGATCGAGCTCCCAACAAGATGAAGCAAAACCCCGTATAACCGAACGAAAGCAGCGCATGAATCACGGAGAAACCTGGTACTAGATGTTGGGAGGGTGGTACGAAACCCTTCCAGATCGCAAAAAGCGGTGTCGCTAAAATGCAGGTGGTGCCCACAAAGATCGCCACCGGCACACGCAGTCCTCGCTCGATGAGCGCCAATAAAACCGCTCCGCCGCATAATAGTAAGTAGGGCTGCCGCCCCCAAACCGCAATGCCCAGGCAGACTCCCGCGGCCATGAACCACAACACTGCGGAACGACCCGCGCCAAATTCATCCAACCCTCTTAACTGCAGATACAAGCTTAGCGTTACAAAGACCATAGCCGACATTTCGGACAAAGCCATTCCGCCTACCAGCCACACCATCGGCACTACAAGAACCGAGAGGCCCGCTGACCAGTAGTCATTCGCTTTAAGTTTTAACGATGTGACCAAGATTAAGGTCACTGTTATAAGCGAGAAGACGTTCACGAATCGCATTTCCACAGGCCGCAGTTTCGTCAGCGGTTCGAAAGTCGCTTGCACGAACGCGCATAACGGACCCGGGGCCGCATTTAAAGAGTTCAGAAACGTTGGCGTTAACCCGTATCGGTTCAGCAGCAAAATATAGTTGGCAAAGTACGTCTCATCGTACAAGAAGCGATTAGGCGACCTCGCTACCAGCGTAACCAGGGCAAGAAAGGCAACGAGCATGACGCTGAGCGTCACGCGCATGGCGACGCGATCCGCAATGTACGTGCGAGGGGTCGATTTCAAATCCAAAACTTGCTGAGTTGCCATTTAACGCTCCGTATCCATAAGAACCGAGTGTAAGAACACGCAGCTAGCCCGGCTGTCTAGCCGACAGCGCAGTAAGTTATTCGCGGCGCCTTAAGACAAAGCATCGATTAAGCCCGCTGAGGAATCCCCGTTTAACAAATGCTTGGCGCTGTGGAGGAGGCGACAACCCATCAGCTTGCAAAAACTGTAGACAGTGACCCAATAATCCTTATGGCCGGCGGCGACGGGCGTGCATTCTGTTACGAATCGAGAGCAATATGGCGCAGCCGAAGCCGCGCTGGGCAATTGGCGGGGACTCCGAGTTAGACGACTGAACGGAATTTGAATTGCTGGGCCTGTCAACGATTCGAGAATTGAACGCGCAATAAACACTTACAAGACTCCTGCCGTAGTTCGCATCGATCTGGTCGAGAGAAGGGCCCTGGAAATCGTTAGTGCTCTTTCCTCCCAGGTTCCGGTGTGGCTTGCCTGCCACCGCGCCTGCTCTTGCCCATCACGAAAAGACTGGGCCTTAAGCACCATGAGTCCGTGCGCAAGTTCTTGCGGAGTGTCGATTAGAGTCAACAGAGGCTCCTTCTCGAGCAACTCAGCGAATCCTCGGGAAGCCAACATTGGCCGGAGCGCTGCCAAATGCTCGTAGAATCGAGTTGAGCTGCCCGAGTACGTGGGCTCATGCTTCCTGTACGGAAGGACGGCAACGTCCAAACTCCTTGCATACCTCTGAAGTTCTCCGTAGGGCTTCGGTCCTATGAAACTCGCATGTTGTATCGTCCACTCCCGGTCCGCAGATTGTTTGACATCGGTGATTGCGCGGTGGGTGGGACCTACAAAAACCCACGAGAACGCAGGTGTCAGCCGGATGGCCTCTGCGATGAGTTCCCAATCCATGTTCCCGGACAGGTCCCCCAAAACGCCCGCGATCGGCCGCGGGATGTGCGCAATATCCGGAGGAAGGGGTCCAGGCTTATAGCATGGCTGATCTGCGATATTGCTGCTTCGAGTCGCGTTAGGGACGATCACAATTTTATGCGGGTCGCATCGAACGACCTCCTGAAGATGGGCAGCAATCCGTCGAGAGTTCGGACAAACCAGATCAGCTACATGACACATGCGCATCTCCAAAGCATCCACCTGCGAGGAGTCGAGGCCCGCATACGCGGAGGTCAGGTCAGTGGAGTAGTAAATCACAGGACCAAGCCAACCTTCTGCTACTGGCGCATAGAATGGCGTTGAGCACATCAGAGGAGAGTTTCCCGGCTGCGGGGAACGGGATTTAAGCATTGCGAGGAGCTTGTCTTCGAAAGGCTTGAGCCAACGCAGAGGAGCACGCGCGTAACCGCGCTGCAGCGGAAATTCGGTGAATTGAAGAGGTGGGTCAGCCAGATGCTGCCCTTTTTGCCAATCCTGGAGACCGCCAGTAGCCAGCATCTTTGGTTGCCAAGCGACGGTCGGCTCGATGCGCCCCAACGCAGAAGCAAACTCCCTCATCCAAATGCTTCCAACGTCCAGGATATGCCAGATGGGCATTGGCGCCTGCGATTTTGACGATGCGTTTGGCCAACGGAATTCAGCTTCATAGGGACGGGTTTGGTTGCTCAGGAGGCAACCTTCTGCTGATTTGGCTGGGCTGAAGTCCATAACCTTTCAACTCTTTCGAAGAAAACGAGGTAGTCACGCGCGGGCCCGAACGTTTAGTTTCAACGGCGGGTACCCAGCGAAAACACCAGGCTGAACCCGCATCGGGAGCGCGGAGTAAGTTGGCTTAATTGCAGAACTTAAGCAGGCAAGTGAAAGAAACTCACCCACTCTATGGCGCGACGCTTGCCCTCATGGAGTTATCTTTGGTGGCGGCTTCGGAATAGATATCTTGCACTACCGAGTTGTTCGCGTGCCAGAAAGCCCCAAACACCATGAGGATATCCCCGCGACGCGTCGACTCAGTCAACTGCTTGCGTGCTACCTGCAGCTTGTCCGGCGAGGCGTCATTGATCATGTTGACGCTGAACGCGTGAGGGTAATAGTTGTATATCGCTGAAGGCGTTCCCGTATCGCCGTGAAAGAGGAGGCTCCTGAAACCTGCACTGAATCCGTAGTATCGCGGAGTCGTTTTCTCCGGAATCATTAAAGAATCAGGAAAAGCTCGTGACACCGTTTGCAAAATTGCCGGGTCGATCACGTCACCTTTGGTGCCTACGGTGGAATCCAGATAAAAGAGGGTTGCTCCCCATCTGTCATGTGCGAACTTGATTTTCCGAAGCAGCTCGTTTGCGATTTGATCCTCAGAAAGCGCTATTTGTTCGGCTGCCGGGCCGTCCCGTTGAGTGAATTGTTGGGGCCGGACACAGACCCCCACCCGAAATCCGCCGTTTCGAATGATTTTGAAGTAGGCATCGTCCAATTTCATCCCGGCATAAGGCGAAGACGCGGGTATTTTGCTCTCCATTTCCGGTGCGATGGACGCAATCTGATCGGGAGAGCAGACATAGCTCGTTCCCCGCGGATACTGCTCCCCCTCTATGTCCCAGCTCACAGCTCCTTGCGCATCCAATCTGCGCAGAGTTTCCACAGCGGAACCAGCGGCGCTCAGAACCCGTTGCTGAAATTTGGCAAGGCCGTCAGGTGTTCTGATATCTACACCACTCGAAGCTCCAAGCTCGAAATATCGCCGGGGATTAGCAGGATCTGGAGGAGTTCCTGCGGACGGAGAGCTCGCCAGATACAATGCCCCAATGGCTCTCCGATCTTTCCAATCGAGGGTAGAAGGCCACCGTTGATTCCAACTGCTGAATGCATCCGCTGCGATTGTCTGAATCGGCTGCTTGTCATCGTAAAGTCGCAGAGACATGGTGAATCGGTCAGTCTGCCCCGGCATTACGGGACGATCCATGTGTCGCAGGAACGGCGCAAGGTCATCTGGAGAGGTGCTGCTCACGAGCGCGGCGAACGAATCCGGATCCGTCAACCGCCGAAACGCAGCGTAGAGCGGTTTACCTGCGTCGGGAACGACGAGCGCCGCCTTTGCCGTTCCGTAGTCGGCAACTACAACACCGGGAGCGGTGTAGTTATCGCTTATTGCAGGAAACGGTCCAGGGAGAAAGTCGGTGGGCTGTTGGCCGAAATGCAGAACGAAAGGCACAATGGTAGCGCCGTATAATATGGCACCTGAATCCGCGCGGTTGCTTTCCGTCACATTCACATTCAGAATGTTGTTATCCTGCAGCAATTGCACACGGATTGCGCCCCAGGGATAAGAATAGTCCCAGGCTTTTTCCGCTTGGTTCCATTTCTTGCCGGTGTTGTTCTCGCCCCAGCCGTAGTCAGCCTCGGTCTTCGGATTGCCTGCCATATCGGTCATCTTGATGTGTCCGATCATGAAAGCGTCCGCCGGATATCGCTTAACGTCCTCGAGAAGGACGCCACCATAAGCAATCTCGTCAATACCTGATGTTCCGTAGGTGACGACGAGCTGTGGTTGGGACCGGCTGTTGCATCCGGCAACCATGGTAAGGGCTAAAGGAACTACGAAAATGACGGTCTTGAGGTTCATCTTTTCCCACCTTTATGATCTGAGCTAATGAGCAAATCACCGATCCAGGGATGCAGCCTTCGCATGCGACTCCGTGCCGTGTATCATCTCGTGCCGATCCACGAGACTGGCAGAGAGCCGATGGGCCGCTCGCACCGCCCCTTCATCATGGCAACCGTGCGGTTCTCATGATGCGACAGCGAGGCGATCGGTCACTCGCTCCATTTACACTTCATGGCATGTCATTGTTCGGTAGCCGTGATCTGTGACCAGCGCGTCCCTCTCTGCAATTCGCAGATCTTCGGTAACCATTTCTTCGACCAGCGAGGGGAATGGCGTGCGTGGTGCCCAGCCAAGCTCGCGCCTTGCTTTCGTTGCATCTCCCAGGAGTGTTTCCACTTCAGCCGGTCTGAAGTACCGGGGATCTACTTCTACCAGTAAGTTTCCATGTTGGTCGCGACCCTTTGCGTCAACGCCGTTTCCTTCCCAGCGCATGTAGATGCCGAGGCACGCCGCAGCCATCGTGACAAAGTCTCGCACGCTGTATTGCTCCCCGGTCGCAATCACGTAATCCTTCGGCTTGCTCTGCTGCAGCATCATCCACTGCATCTCGACGTAATCGCGGGCATGTCCCCAGTCTCGCTTCGCGTCCTGGTTCCCGAGGTAGAGCCTGTTCTGCATGCCAGAGCTTAATGCGGGTCAGAGCGCGCGTGATCTTGCGGGTGACAAACGTTTCGCCGCGCAACGGCGACTCGTGGTTGAACAGGATGCCGTTGCAGGCGTACATCCCGTAAGCCTCTCGATAGTTGACGGTAATCCAGTGGGCGTAAAGCTTTGCACACCCATAAGGTGAACGCGGATAGAACGGCGTTTTCTCGGTTTGCGGAGTCTCCTGCACCAGCCCATACAACTCTGATGTTGACGCCTGGTAAAAACGGGTCTTATCGCTCAGACCAAGGATTCTGATCGCCTCGAGTACACGAAGTGGTCCCAAGGCGTCCGAGTTTGCCGTGTACTCGGGCGCTTCAAACGAGACCTTAACGTGGCTCTGTGCAGCCAGGTTATAAATCTCATCCGGTTGCGTGGCCTCAATCACGTGGATCAGGGTGGAAGCGTCTGTCATATCACCATAGTGAAGATGCAGGCGGCGATCCGGATCGTGCGGATCCTTATACAGGGGCTCGATGCGGCTCGTATTAAAAAGCGACGTGCGCCTCTTTAACCCGTGCACTATGTAATTCTTGTTGAGCAGGAACTCAGCGAGGTACGCACCGTCTTGACCAGTAATGCCAGTAATAAGAGCGCTTTTCATTCACTTCTCCGGATCGGGAATAGCGGGCACACGCTGACTAGTTTGTTTTGGCAGTCGCGAGGCTTGCCCGGGTGGTGGCTTTTGCATTCGCATCGAAATAGATGTCCCGCACAACCGAATTGTTGGATTGCCAGTAAGCGGCGTGGACCATAAGGATGTCTCCGCGGCGGGCAGACTCGGTTAGCGCCTTGCGCGCCGCCTTCAGCCTATCCGGGGCGACGTCATTGATCATCACGACGCTGAACGCACGAGGATAGTAGTTGTAGATCACCGAAGGCGTACCCGTATCACCGTGAAAGAGTAAGCTCCTGAAGCCAGCGCTGAAGCTGTAGTACCTCGGAGTCGTCTCCTCAGGAATCAGCAGAGAGTCGGGCAATGCCCGGGAAACCGTTTGCACGATCCCGGGATCGATGACATCACCTATGCTGCCGACACTTGAGTCGACATAGAAGAGCGTTGCCCCCCATCGGTCATGCGCATACTTAGCCTTCCGGATCAATTCGTTTGCGATCTGATTCGAAGATAGCTGTACCTGCTTTGCCCCCGATCCACCACCCTGAGTAAATTGCTGCGGTCTTACACACACACCCACCCTGAAACCTGCAGTTCGAATGATTTTAAAGTAAGCATCGTCCAGCTTCATTCCCACGTAAGGAGAGGAGGTATCGTGGATCACGCTCTCCATTTCCGGCGCAGTGGTAGCAATCTGATCTGGTGAGCAAACATAACTAGTCTCCTGCGGATATTGCTCTCCTTCAATGTCCCAGGTCACAACTCCCTGGCCATCCAGCCTCCGCAGATTCTCCACCACGCCATGTGCGAAGCCCAACACCTTCTGCTGGAGTATAGCGAGGCCCTCGGGTGTTCTGATATCGATGTGACTTGCGGCTGCCAGTGCGAAATAACGCCGTGGATTCGCCGGATCGGGTGTGCTGCCCGCGGCTGGGGAACTAGCCAGGTACGCCGCTCCAATGGCCCGGCGATCTTTCCAGTCAAGAGTTGATGGCCAGCGTTGGTTCCAGCTGTTGAATGCATCCGCTGCGACCGTTTGAATGGGCTGTTTGCCATTATAAAGGCGAAGCGACATGGTGAACTGGTCACTCTCTCCTGGCATCACTCGACGATCCAGATGTGGCTGGAACGACGCAAGGTTGTCTAGAGAGGTGCTGCTCACCACCGCGGCGAACGCGTCCGCAGAAGGCTGCCTCAGATAGGCGGCGTAGAGCGGTTTCGCTGCGTCGGGAACAACGAGCAAGGCAGTACCCGCTCGGTAGTTGGCAGCCACCACACCTGGGGAAGTGTAGTTATCACTGATTGCAGGATACGGTCCAGGAGAAAAGTTAGAAGGCGTCTGGCCAAAGTGCAGAGTAAACGGTACGACCGAAGCACCGTACAGTATCACACCCGAATCAGTGCGGTTGCTCTCCGTGACCTTCACGTTGAGAGCCTCGCCATCCTGCTGGTATTGCACGCGGATGGATCCCCATGGGAATGTATAGTCCCAGGTTTTATTGTCTGCATCCCATCTCTTGCCGATGTTGTTCTCGCCCCAACCGTAGTCACCGATAGTTTTGGAAGCACCGGTCAGATCGGTCGTCTTCATGTGTCCGATGTAGAACTTGTCAGATGGATACTTCTTGACGCTTTCCAGGACGATCCCGTCATAAGTAATCGTTTCGATACCGGATGCTCCATAGGTGACGGCTAGATGTGTTTGAGTTTGCTTGTTGCATCCAGCAATCATCATGAGTGCTGAGGGAATGGAAAGAGCAAGGATTTTGAGTTTCATATGCGTATGGCAAAGGCCTGGTTGAGAGCTGTAGTTTAATAACGGTCCTGGATAGACAACTTGCGGCCCGTCTACAGAAGGGGCGCATGTTATCTCGCGGCAGACCACGAGACGAAGCAGACTTGATAGGGCGAGCCCGGGATAGCTTAAGCGGATGCGGGCTGACTAACCTATTTCATAGATGGTTGGCGACCGTCAAGCTTGATGTTTCCTGCAGCATGGATTGCGGGTTTGCAACGACGAGGTGGAGCGCTGCGACGGCCTGCTGCAGCTTCTCAAGAGCTGCAAATAACTGCGGGGGTGACTCACGGTGCTCCAGTCGTGTAAGCCTTAGTTGACCACTACGCCCCAGGCCGATCGTAAGCTGCCATGGGGCAACGCCGTCCACGCTGGTATCAAATTCAGCTTGGTAAGTTCGATCGTTGAGCTCCATCTGAACAGAGGCGAAGCTTAAATCGCGGCACATACTATGGACAATGTCCCAGCAGTCGTCCTCAGACTTCACCTTGGCAAGAGAATTACTTAAATCCTGGAGAAAGATTTCCTCCCTCAGATGGCCTACAAGCCGGTAACCCGTCTTTCGTGCGGCAGCGATTTCAACGTAACCCAGAGCGTTGATCCCGATTCCAATGAGAGTGAGGAAGACTAGTATCACCAAGGCACGCATGTGGAAGCGCGTGAGTGTCTGTAACAGCGCCAGACCAGCACAGATCGTGCAGACCCCATAAAGAATAAGCGCCGCATCCCGGGTACGCAACCCCCGCGCAAGAATCATGTGGTGAATATGGCCTCGGTCGCCCTGGAAGATCGGTTGGCGCCGCAAGCGCCGGCGCATGATGGCAAGAGCAACATCAAGCAGCGGCAACGCCATCACCATCGTAGGCGCCGCAAGGCCAAGCAGGTTCCCCGAGTGCTGTCCCCAAATCAGGCTGAAGCAGCCCATCATGAATCCGATGGTCAGACTACCGCTATCACCCAAAAACACAGAGGCCGGGTTAAAGTTGTACCTCAAAAAGGCGAGCAGGCAGCCGGCCAGAGGAGCTGTGGCCATTGCAAGACCCATGTCACCCTGAATCACTCCAACCGCTGCTGTCGTCAGCGTAGCAAAGAGTCCGACGCCCGCAGCCAGCCCATCCATGCCGTCGATCAAATTAAAGGCGTTGGCGCAACCAATAAGCCACATCATGCTCAGCGGAATCGTGATCAGCAGGGCGCCAGGATGACTGCTTGCCAAAGAGATCGTCTGTCCACACGAGACGGCAAGTGCAGCGGCAAGTATCTGGCCAGCCAGCTTTTGCCAGGGTTTCAGGCAGAACAGGTCATCTATTAATCCAGTCAGAAAGATTACCGCAACCGCCGGGCATAACTCGAGGACCAACCGCCGGTGTCGGACGGTAAGTTCCACCCAGTGTGGCGCGAATATGACCATAAGTAACACCGCGCCGGCGTAAGACAGGATGATCGGAATGCCTCCTACACGTGGAACGGCTCGGATGTGAAGCTTGCGCTGCACGTCTGGACAATCCACGATTGCGTAGTGCAAGGCCAGATCACGCACCATTGGTGTAAATATCAGACAAAGCAGGAAGGATACTCCCGTGAGCACAAGCAGGGCATTCATAGAGAACTTCCTTTGGGCGGGTTGGCCTGTCAGCCTCTTTGAAGAGGACTGGGTGAGAGGCTCGAGCGAGATGCGAGGTGAACATCAACCGGTATCGAACTACCAGTCAGAAAAGATGTGAGCCGGGCAAGTCCTAAGGGCATATCGAAATGATCAACCAGCGTCTGGCGGGCCCGTTCCCCGGCGAGCGCTACTTCCCTTCGGTCGTTCGCAAGACGGTCAAGTAATTCGGTCAGCCCGCGTACGTCTCCGACCGGAACATGCCATCCGCAGTCAAATCTGCGAATTATGCGTGCTGGGGTAGCTTGACCCGGCCCGATAAACAGGATCGGACGGCCGGCAG
>Ga0302324_100018110_pt1 | contig 13913 bp, 8 predicted proteins | sample Palsa_T0_1_FD_201949 | JGI IMG/M metagenome (GOLD analysis project Ga0302324, IMG submission 201949) | Peat permafrost microbial communities from Stordalen Mire near Abisko, Sweden - Palsa_T0_1 | ecosystem: Environmental > Terrestrial > Soil > Palsa > Peat permafrost | place: Sweden: Abisko... | reverse complement strand
GGCCCTCGGCGGCGCCCCTCCCTTGTCGGCCGCCTGATCTTCCTCGCCGCCAGCTGGTCTCTGGCGGTGCTGGTCGCCGCCGGCGTCGCCCTTTCGCTGTTCTTCAGCCAGGCGACCACCACGAGGTTCGACGACGACCTCGCCGAAACGATCGATGGCCTCGTCGCCGGCGCCTCGGTGGAGGGCGGAGGCGTCGTCGCGCCGGCGATGATCGATCCGCAATCGCTCAGGGTATATTCGGGCGCCTATTGGGAGATCGCCGAGCCGGCCCCTGCCAACACCTTCCACGCCTTGCTCAGGTCACGCTCGCTCTGGGACCACGTTCTTGGCCTTCCGCCAACGGGCGCGGCCGTCCTCGCCCGCAACCCCGGCAAGGTCATATTCTATGACAGTCCCGGCCCGCTGAAGCAGAGCCTGCGCGTCGCCGCGCTTGAGGGCCGCCTGCCCGGACTTACCAATCCGGTCGTCTTTATCGCCGCCGAGGATCGCTCTCCCATCGACCGCAGCGTGCGAACCTTCGCCACTACGATCGCGCTGGCGCTCGTCCTGCTTGGCGTCGGCCTCATCGCCGCCGTCTTCGTCCAGGTGAGGGTCGGTCTGCGGCCACTGTTCGATCTACGTCGCGAGGTGGCCTTGGTGCGCACGGGCGAGCGCGAGCGGTTGACGACATTCTACCCCACCGAGTTGGAGCCTCTCGCTGCCGAGCTCAACGCCCTGATGGCCCACAACCAGGAGGTGATCGAGCGTCAGCGCACTCACGTCGGCAACCTCGCCCACGCGCTCAAGACGCCCCTGTCGGTCCTCCTTGCCGAAGCGGCGCGGCATCCCGGCGGCCTCGCGGAGATGGTCATGCGTCAGGCCGAGGCGATGCGCCAGCAGGTCGATCACCACCTGCGCCGGGCGCGGGCGGCGGCCAGGTCCCAGGGGCAAGGCGAACGCACCCTGGTCGCGCCGGTGCTCGACGAGCTGGCAAGAACCCTCGAAAGGATCTTCCAGGACAAGGGCGTGGTCATAGATCCCAGGGCCCCCGACACTCTCTGCTATTTGGGCGAGCGACAGGACCTGCTGGAAATCCTTGGCAATGTCATGGAAAACGCGTGCAAGTGGTGCCGCCAGAGAGTCAGGATCACCGCGGACCCGGTTTCCCGCACCCAGTTCGCCGTGACGGTCGAGGACGACGGACCGGGGCTGGCTCCAGAATTGCGCGCCGCTGTCTTGCAACGGGGCGCCCGGATAGACGAGAACGCTCCCGGCTCCGGCCTGGGCCTGTCGATCGTCGACGAGTTGGTGCGCGCCTATGGCGGATCGCTTCACATCGGCGAGTCTGCTTTCGGCGGCCTGAAGGTGGAACTCGTCTTACCCAGCGCCGGGGGAACCTAGCCTCTCCGGCGACGGCCATGAGCAATTTGGTAGTCACCGAGGCGCTATGCGGTCTTGCGCCGGAGACTGCCCTCTTGATGGACGATCGCCCATGATCGGTTTCTGGATCGCCGCGATATTGCTGGCGGCGGGGGCCGGCGCCCTCGTGCTGGATCGGTCGCGGCGCGCTTCTTCGAGCCTCGGCGCGCCGAATCCGGACATCGCCGTCTATAGGCGGGCGCTGGCCGAGGTCGACGACCTCGTGGACCGTGATCTGCTGACGCGGGACGAACAGGCGGCCACGCGCGCCGAGGTTGGACGTCGTCTGTTGCGAGCCGCCGAGCGGCCGCAAGCGCCGACGCGCTCGGGTAGGCCCCTCTTGATCTTCCTGGTGGCGCTGGCGGCGCCGGTGCTGGCCCTTGGACTCTATCTCGTCCTGGGATCGCCAGCGGCGTCGGACCAGCCTTTCGCCGCCAGGCTGGCGGTTTGGCGCTCCGATCCCGAGCGCTCCTCCGCTCCCGAACTCGCCGCTTCGCTCCGAGCGGTCGCCGCCGAGCGCCCTAACGACCCGGAGCCGCTCCAGCGCCTGGCCATGCTCGAGCTTTCGTTGGGGGACCCGGACGCCGCTATCCACGCTCTGCGCCAGGCGACGGTCATTGCGCCCCAACGGGCCGATTTGATGGCGATGCTCGGGGAAATCCTGGTCCTCAGGGCGCGCGGGCAGGTGGATCCGGACGCCCAGGCCGTCTTCCGTCGGACTCTCGCCATCGATCCCGCCTCTGCGACGGCGCAGTTCTATCTTGGCCGCGCCGCGATCACGGCTGGAGACGTCACGGGAGGGCTCCGGTCCTGGCGGGCCGTGCTGGCCGAGCTTGCCCCGACCGATCCGAGACGAGCGCTCCTCGCCACCGACGTCGAGGCTGTCGAGCGGACGGGCGCCCTGCCCTCTCAGGAATCCGAAGGGCCGCCGCAGGCCGATCTCTCCAGAGCGATCGCTGGCATGGTCGACTCCCTGGCCGCACGGCTGGCCGCCCATCCGCGCGATCCCCCGGGCTGGATTCGGCTCGTGCGCGCCTATGGCGTCTTGGGCGAGAGCGCCAAACAGGCCGCGGCCCTGGCGGAGGCGCGCCGCTACTATGCCGGTCGGGCCGACATTCTCTCTCAGCTTCAGGCGGCGGCCGGTCCGACCCGATGATAGAGTCACAAGACAAATGAGCGCGACCATGTCTTTGCTTCCAAGGTCCCGCACGGCCCGGCGGCGGCTGATGGTGATAGCTGTGGCGGCGCCGGTGCTGGCGCTGGCCGCCGGTCTCGCCCTCTATGGGCTGCGCAGCTCCATCTCCTACTTCTATACCCCGGCGCAGGCCGCCGCGGCGCATGTGGGCCCCGGCCAGCCCTTTCAGTTGGGGGGCCTCGTGCGGCCGGGCAGCGTCGTCAAGTCCACTGACGGGGCGGTGGCGTTTGTCGTCACTGACAGACGGGCGAACGCGCCGGTAGAGTTCCGCGGCGAACTCCCCGATCTCTTCCGTGAGGGCCAGGGTGTGGTCGCCCTGGGCGCCTTCGATGGCCGGGGCGTGTTCATGGCCACTCAGATCCTGGCCAAGCACGACGAACGCTACATGCCGAGGGAGTTGACCAGAGCCCTGAAGGCTCAGGGCGAATGGCGAGGCGATGGCGCGCCGGCCGGATATCCACGGGTGAAGGCGCCCCAGCCCTCATGATCGACGAGATCGGCCAATTCGCGCTCATCCTCGCCCTCTGTCTGTCGCTTGCTCAGGTGGGCCTCTCCTTCGCGGCCCGCACCCGCGGGGACGCGAGCCTGGCGGGCGCGGGAGAAGGCGCGGCGCTCGCCGCCTTCGTCTGCGTCGCGGTGGCGTTCGCCGCACTGATCCACGCCTTCGTGACGTCCGACTTCTCCGTCGTGAACGTGGCCGAGAACTCTCACACCGAAAAGCCGATGATCTACAAGGTGGCCGGCGCCTGGGGCAGCCACGAGGGGTCCATCCTGCTCTGGTGCTTTGTTCTCACCGCCTACGGCGCCGCCATGGCGCTCGCGCGTGGTCTGCCGTTCGGATTGAAGTCGCTGGCGGTCGGCGTTCAGGGGACCTTGGGCGTCCTCTTCATCGGCTACATGGTGCTCGCTTCAGACCCGCTTCTTCGTCTGCCGAGGCCCCCGGTCGAGGGGCATTCCCTCAATCCGCTGCTTCAGGATCCGGCCCTCGCCGCCCACCCGCCATTCCTCTATTCGGGCTACGTCGGCTTTTCCGTCGTCTTCTCCCTTGCCCTGGCTGCGCTCCTGGAGGGCAGGGTCGACGCCGCCTGGGCCAGGTGGGTCCGGCCCTGGGCGCTGGCGGCTTGGAGCCTGCTCACCGTCGGCATCACGCTGGGCGCGTTCTGGGCCTACTACGAGCTCGGCTGGGGCGGCTGGTGGTTCTGGGATCCGGTGGAGAACGCCAGCTTGATGCCGTGGCTCGCCGGAACGGCCCTGCTCCACTCGGCGGTCGTGACCGAAAAACGCGGGGCTCTCGCTTCGTGGACGGCTTTCCTGGCCATCTGCGCCTTCACGCTCTCGATGCTGGGCGCCTTTCTGGTGCGCTCGGGGGTGCTGACCAGCGTCCACGCCTTCGCCATCGACCCCAAGCGGGGAACCCTGTTGCTCGGCATCTTCGCCATCGCCGCCGGCGGCGGGTTTTCGCTATTTGCCTGGCGCGCGCCCCTGCTCAAGGACCAGGCCGTTTTCGCGCCCATCAGCCGAGAAAGCGCATTGGTCGTGAACAACATCATCCTGGCGGCGGTAACGATCACGGTCCTTGTCGGCACCCTTTGGCCCCTGGTGCTCGAGGCGTTCGGGAGGCAAGGCGGCGTGGGCGCGCCCTACTTCAACCTCGTTGTCGGAAGCCTGATGCTGATCGCCTTCCTGGTCCTCCCGGCGGGACCGCTGCTCGCCTGGAAACGCGGCGACGCCGTTGGCGCAATACAGCGGCTGAGCTGGGCCGCCTTCGCCGGTCTCCTCGCCGCTCTCCTGGTATTCGTCTTCACCACGCCACGTCACGCCATGGCGGCGGCCGAAGTCGGCGCGGGGGCATGGCTGATCGCCGGCTCGCTCGCCGAGATCGTCGACCGCGTACGGCTCTTCAACTCGCCATGGCCGGAGGCCTTTCGTCGCCTACGAGGGCTCCCGCGCGGATCATGGGGGATGAGCCTGGCCCATTTGGGCCTGGGAGTCTTTGTCATGGGCGCGGCCTTCGAGACCAGTTGGCGAGCCGAGGCGGCCCAGGTCCTCACGCCCGGCGCGGGGATGGACTTGGGCGCCTATCACCTGTCGCTGGAAAACGTCGAGGATGCGCCGGGGCCGAACTTCGACGCCGAGCGGGGAACGATCAGGGTGACGGACGCGCGCGGCACGTTGGCCTGCCTCGCAAGGCCGGCCCGCAAGACCTACGACACCGGGGGTCAGACGACCTCCCAGGTGGCCATCTGCCCCAAAGGCCTGGATGACATCTACATCGTCCTCGGCGAGCGCCGGATGAGCGCGGCGGGCGTTTCCTCCTGGCTGGTGCGGGGATTCTGGAACCGGTGGGCGCGGCTGATCTTCCTGGGGCCCGTTCTCATGGCGTTGGGGGGCGTGATCTCGCTCTCCGATCGCCGGCTGCGCCTTGGCGTCGGGCGCCGCGCGCCCGGCGGCGCTCGCGGCGCGCCCGCACCGCGGCCGGCGACATGAGCCATGCGCGCGCCGCAGCGGTCATGGCCGCTCTGGCTTGCCTGGCCGGAGCGGCCGAGCCGGCCGAGCGCCTCGCCGATCCCTCGAGGGAGGCGCGCGCCAGGTCCCTGTTCCGCGAAACACGCTGCCTGGTCTGCCAGGGGGAGTCGATCGACGACTCCGAGTCGACGTTCGCTGCCGACCTGCGGCGCCTCGTTCGCCAGCAGGTGGCGGAGGGCCGCAGCGACGCCCAGGTGCGAGCTTTCCTTGCCGCTCGTTATGGGGACTTCGTCCTCCTGCGACCGCCCTTCTCGGCGGTGAACGCCATCCTCTGGGTGGGTCCCTTCCTGGTGATCTGCATCGGAGCGACTATCTTGGTGCGTCGGGCGCGGACGGCCCCATCGGCCGCGCCGCTGTCGGCCGAGGAGGAGACTCGGCTCGCGAGCCTGACCGAAGAGACGATGACCTGACATTTTGCAGCCCGAAATAAGCTTCAAGATAGCCGTCGCGGGAATGGAAACTTAAGGCTAGGGCCCTCGCGTCGGCGCGGGACAAACACTAGATTGGCAGCGGGCCTTCCGGCGAAGACCCATCGAGAGAAGCTCCGCGGAGCACGAGGATGAAAGAAATGGCCGTGAAGAAGTCCCACGTCGTTTTGGGCGCCTTGGCCGGCGCGGGCGTGGCCGTGGCGGCCATGGCCGGCGTTGGCATGCGCCCGGCCGACAACAACGCCCACGTTGTCAAGGTCGACACCCAGCCCGCGCCGCCCGGCGCGCCGCAGTCGTTCGCCGACATTTTCGAGCGCGTCTCGCCGGCCGTCGTCTCGATCAACGTCACCTCGAAGCTGGACATCGGGACTTTCCGCAAGATCCCGGGCTTCGAGAATTTCCCGTTCGATATCGTGCCCAAGGGCCAGGGCCCGGGCCAAGGCGGCGGTGACGACGGCGGTCCGCCGCCTACCCAGCAATCGTCCGGCTCGGGCTTCTTCATTTCCGCGGACGGTTATGTCGTCACGAACAATCACGTCGTCGACGGCGCCCAGGACATCAAGGTCGTGCTGAAGAATGGCAAGGAGCTCAAAGCCACGGTAGTCGGTCGTGACGAGGGCACCGATCTGGCGGTGCTCAAGGTGCCGGGGTCGGGCTATCCGTTCGTCGATTTCGAAAATTCCGCCCGCCCTCGGGTGGGCGACTGGGTGCTGGCGGTGGGCAATCCCTATAATCTAGGGGATACGGCGACAGCCGGGATCGTCTCGGCCTACAATCGCAACATCGGCGAGACCTTCGTCGATTACATCCAGATCGACGCGCCCATCAATCGGGGCAACTCGGGCGGACCCACCTTCGACATCTACGGACGGGTGATCGGGGTAAACACCGCAATTTTCTCGCCCTCCGGCGGATCTGTGGGCATCGGCTTCGACATTCCGGCCGATGTCGCCTCCAGCATCACCAAGCAACTGATCAGCAACGGCAAGATCACCCGCGGTTATCTCGGCGCGACCATCCAGGATCTGAGCGATGAAATGGCCACGTCCTGGGGGCTGACCGGACGAAAAGGCGCCGTGGTCGCCGACCTCGTTCCCGGCGGGCCGGCCCAGCGGGGCGGGCTCGAGCAGGGCGACGTGGTGGTGGCGGTCAACGGTCAGACGGTGACCACTGCGACGGAAATGACGCGCGAGGTGGCCAAGGCGCACGCGGGCGATATGCTTCACTTGGACGTCTACCGCGACGGCAAGGAGCGCTCGATTGACATTCGTTCCGGCACTCGGCCTTCCGACGCGATGCTGGCCCAGAACGGCGGCCAAGCCCCGGGAGACCAGGACACCGCGCCGGACGGCGCCTCCAAGCCGGCGCCCCAGCCGCCCGTGCTTGGCATGTCACTTGCGCCGATCGATCCTAAGGCGCGCCAGCAATACAGCATAGCCGAGGCGGTCCGCGGCGTGCTCGTGGAAGGCGTGAAGGGATCTTCCGACGCCGGCGAGAAGGGCCTTCGCCGAGGCGATGTCATCGTCCGAGCGGGCGATCGCAATGTCGCAAGCGCCGGCGACGTCCTGGCCGCTGTCGGCGAGTGGAAGCGGGAGGGGCGCAGCAGCATCCCGCTCGCGGTCAGCCGCGGCGGCCGTACGCTCTTCGTTCCGATCAAGATCGAGGGCTAAGACGAAACGGGGCCTGGCATGCGGTTGCTGATCGTCGAGGACGACCCGGAGGCCTGCCAGGCCATGACCAGCGTGCTCGCCGAGGCCGGACATGAATGCGTGCGCGCCGCCGATGGGATCGCCGGCCTCAACGCTGCCGGGAACGAAGGATTCGACGTCCTGATCGTCGACAGGATGCTGCCTCGGTTGGACGGAGTCTCGATGGTCGAGCGGCTCCGACAGGAAGGCAATCAGACGCCAGTCTTGTTTCTCTCGGCCCTGGGAGAGATCGCCGACCGGGTTACCGGCCTGGAGGCCGGCGGCGATGACTATCTGGTCAAGCCCTACGCCTTCGCCGAGTTGGTCGCCCGGATCGAGGCCCTGGCCCGGCGGCGCAAGACTGGTTCGGTGGAGACCCTATTGCGCGTGGGCGACCTCGAGATGGACCTGATCGGCCGCGAGGTGCGCCGCAGCGGACGCGAAATCGATCTGCAGCCTCGGGAGTTCCAGTTGCTGGAGTTCCTGATGCGCAACGCCGGACAGTCCGTAACGCGCACCATGCTTCTCGAGAAGGTCTGGGAGTATCACTTCGATCCGCAGACCAATGTCATCGATGTCCACATCTCGCGGCTGCGGTCCAAGATCGACAAAGGCTTCGATCGCCCGATGCTGTTGACGGTGCGCGGCGCGGGCTATCGGCTCGAGGCCTGACCGCGCCGCGACAGCCATGCGCCTGCCGCGGCTCTTCCGCACCACCCCGTTTCGCCTGACCCTGGTCTTTCTGTCGCTATTCGCCGGCGCCGCCAGCGCGTTTCTTGCCTACATCTACCTTGCGACCGCCGGGGAAGTGACGCGGCGGGCCGACTTCCGGGTCAGCCATGAGATGTCGTCGCTCAGGGCGATCTACGGCCAGGGCGGCCTTACCGCCGTCAACCAGGCCATCATCGATCGCGGATCTTCCGATCAGGGTTTTCTCTACCTGCTGATGGACAAGAGCGGATCGCCGATCACCGGCACCGTCGCGAGATCTCCGGTCAACGATTTCGCCGACGGCAACGACAACTGGGCGAGCTTCACCCTGACTGAGCGAGCCTCCGACGGGTCGAAGATCGTTCTCCCCGCCCGCGGACTCGAAGAACGGCTTCCCGATGGCAACCTTGTCTTCGTCGGCGCCGATGTCGGCGAAGCGGAGTCATACGTGGTGAAGATCCTTCGCTCCATGTGGGGCGCGGGAGCGCTAATGATCGTCCTGGGTCTGGCCGGCGGACTCGTGGTCAGCCGCGACGTCAACCGCAACATCAGCGGCCTCACCGGCGTCATCGATGCGGTCCGCGGCGGGGATCTGAGGGCTCGCGCCAAGGTCCGAGGCGCCGGCGACGAATACGACGAACTCGCCCAGGGCCTCAACGACATGCTCGAACGCCTGGAGCGCTCGATCGGCGGCCTTCGCCATGCTGGCGACGCCATCGCCCACGATCTGAGATCGCCGCTCACCCGCCTGCGCGCCCGCCTGGAGGCGGCCATGCTGGACGCCGAGGCCGGCCGGACCGATCCCCGGACGGCGCTGCGCCAGGCCCTGGACGACGCCGATGCGGTGCTTCGCACCTTCAGCGCCGTCCTCGCCATCGCCAGGCTCGAGGCGGCCGGCGACGCGCCCGACCAGGCGCCCTTCGATCCGAGCGCCCTGGCTTCCGACGTGGCCGAACTCTATCAGCCGCTTTGCGAGGACAAGGGTGTCGATTTCCGCGCCGAGGTGAGCTCCGGCCTGGTCGTGACAGGCAACCGCGAGTTCATCGCCCAGGCCGTCGCCAACGTCCTGGACAACGCCGCCAAATACACCCCCCCTGGCGGGGCGGTGATGTTGAGGGTCAGGAGACGAGCCTCGGGGGACATCGAGATCTCCGTTACCGACACCGGCCCAGGCGTACCCGAAGCCGATCGAGCCCGAGTGGTGGAGCGTTTCGTCCGCCTGGATAACAGCCGCAACAAGCCGGGCGCGGGCCTGGGGCTCTCTCTCGTCGCGGCGGTGGCGCGGGCCCATCGGGGCGAACTGGAGCTAGACGAGGGACCCGGCGCCGTGGGGTCTTCCGGACCAGGGTTGCGGGTCGCCCTCGTGCTGCCCAGAGCCGGCTGAGCTCGGTTCGTGGCCTTCCTGTTCGAACAGATCTCGCCCTGCGGGCCCATCGTCGACGCGGGGGACGCGATGCGGACCGGGGAGGCGCTTCGAGAGGCGGCTCAAGCCGCCGAATGGGTTGAGTCCTTGGAGGTCGCCTGGGCCGCCTTGGCCCCGGTGTTCGCGGCGTCTGCCTATCTCTCGACCCTCGTTCGCCGTCACCCGGACCTTTTGCGGACGGTGCTTGGGGCCGAGCCGATTTCCCTCTGCGCCGAAATCGTCGCCTCGGCGGCGGCCCTGGAGGGGGAGCAGCGCACTGCCAGGGTCGAGCAACAGCTTCGGGCGCTGAAGGCGCAGCTGCATCTAGCGACGGCGCTGGCCGATCTTGGAGGGGTGTTCGATCTGCAGGACGTGACCGACGCTCTGTCCCACTTCGCCGACGCCGCCCTCCGCGCCGCCGTCGCCACCGCGGCGCGCGAGAATCTGGCGGCCGGGCGCACTACCCGGATCGGTGGCAGCCACGAGGGCCCCATCCCAGGCCTTTTCTTCCTGGCGATGGGAAAGCTCGGCGCCTTCGAGCTCAACTATTCCAGCGATATCGACATCTCGGTCTTCTACGAGCCGCAGGCGCTTCCTCTCGCCGCGGGCGTGGAGGCCGGACCGTTCGCCACGCGCTTCACCGAGCGCGTCGCCGACCTGCTGCGCCGTCGCACCGCGGACGGCTATGTGTTTCGTGTCGACCTGCGGCTTCGTCCGGACCCGTCCTCGACCCCGGCCGCCGTCTCAGTGCCGGCGGCGTTCGAATACTACGAGAGTGTCGGGCAGAACTGGGAGCGGGCGGCTTTCATCAAGGCGCGGCCGGCGGCCGGAGACACGCGCCGCGCTCGCGCTTTCCTTGGTGAACTGGAGCCGTTCGTCTGGCGCCGGAACCTCGACTTCGCGGCGATAGCGGACATCCACTCGATCATGCGACAGCTCCACGACGGCAATGTCGATGACGACCTAGTCGCGGCCGGGGCCGACCTGAAGCTGGGGCGGGGCGGCATAAGGGAGATCGAGTTCTATGCCCAGACCCAGCAGCTTGTCCTGGGCGGTCGCCACCCCGAACTGCGGGGCCCGTCGACAGTCCAGGCGCTCTCCGCCTTGGGAAGCGCCGGACACATCCCCGCCGCCGCAGCCGACGAATTGATCGCCGCCTACAGCGAGCTGCGGCGCCTGGAACACCGCGTTCAGATGATCGGCGACGAACAGACCCACAGGCTGCCGCGCTCCGACGAGGACCGACGGCGGGTGGCCGCGCTGGCGGGCGGAGGCGGTCTTCGCCGTTTCGATCGCGCGGTCAGCGCAATGCTCAGGCGGGTCCATAGGCGCTGCAGCGAACTCTTCGCAGGGGACGAACCCCTTTCGTCGCGATTCGGCAGCCTGATCTTCACCGGGGTCGAGGATGACCCCGAAACGCTGACGACCCTGCGGCGCATGGGATTCTCCGATGCCGGCAGGGTGTGCGAGGAGATCCGGGGCTGGCATCACGGACGCATTACGGCCACGCGCTCGGAGCGGGGCCGGGAAGCCCTCACCCGCCTTGCCCCCCGTCTGCTGGAGGCGGCGGCGGCCACCGGCGTCCCTGACATCGCGTTTGCGCGGTTTTCCGACTTCTTCGGCGCCCTGCGATCCGGGGTGCAGGTCCAGTCCTTGCTCCTGGCCAAACCCAAGCTGCTGGAATTGATCGTCCGGATCATGGCCCTGGCGCCACGGCTGGCCCGCGCCCTCGCCCGCAACCCGGCCGCCCTCGACGCCCTGCTCGACCCCACCCTTCTGGAACCGGGAGACGAACACAGCGTGATCGCTGAGGCGATCAAATCGAGCCGGACGTTCGAGGAGGCCATGAACGTCGCGCGGCGACTGCATCGCGAAGCGGTGTTCATGATCGCGGTCCAGGTGCTGGAGTCCCTCGCCACCGCGGAGTGGGCCGGTCGCGCTTTCGCCAGCCTGGCAGACGCCATCATTCGCGGGCTGGCCGCCGCTTCGCTCGAGGAGATCGAACGCAAAGCCGGAACCTTTCCCGGCGACGTTGCCGTGGTCGCCTTGGGCAAGTGTGGGTCTGCAGAGATGAGCGTGAGTTCCGATCTCGATCTGATGACCCTTTATCAGGGGCAGGAGAGCGGCCAATCGGAGGAAAAACAGTGGAGCGCCGAAACCTTCTTCGCGCGGTTCACTCAGAGACTAGTCGCGGCGCTCTCGGCGCCCACCGCGGAGGGAGGCCTCTACGCGGTGGATCTGCAACTCCGTCCTTCCGGCACTAAGGGCCCAGTCGCCGTGAGCCTAGCCGCCTTCGAGGCCTACTATCTGGCGGAGGCCGAAGTCTGGGAACTGCTCGCCTTGACCCGGGCGCGGGTGGTCTGGGCGACTTCGCCGAGGTTCATGACTATCGTCGAGGAAGCGATCGAAACCGCCTTGCGCCGCCCGCGGCAGGCGGGCGCAACCGCCGGCGACGCCTGGTCGATGCGAGAACTCATGCGCAAGGAGCGGCCGGCAAGCGGCTTCTGGGACATGAAGCTCAGCCACGGGGGCCTGGTCGACATCGAGTTCTGCGCCCAGTTCCTGCAGCTGATCGGCGCGCCGGGCGGAGGTCCGCTGCGCCAGAACACGCTGGGGGCGCTGTCGGCTCTGTCAGCCGCCGGTGCGGCGTCCGAGCGAGACCTTCAGGCGCTCGCGAGAGCCTACCGACTCCAACAAAGCCTTTCCCAGCTTCTGAAAGTCGCCCTGGAGGAGGGCGCTGAACCATCGTCGGAGGCGAAAGGCCTGCGCGCCCTGATTGCGTCGGCGGCCGACGTCGACAGGTTTTCGGCCGTGAAGCCGAAGCTCTCGGTGGCGCGAGAGGCCGTCCGCCGCGTGTTCGAACAGCTTCTGTCGCCTTGACCGCCTACTTCGCCGATCACGCGGCCGCGGCTCGAGATCCAGGGCGACGGATCGGAAGAATGATACTGGCCGTCGCGCCCTCGCCGGGAACGCTCTCCAGGCTGAAGGCGCCGCCGTGCATCTCGACCAACGATTTGCTGAGCGCGAGCCCCAACCCGGTGCCCTGCCGGGTCTTGGCGTACTGGTTCTCCACCTGTTCGAAAGGCCTCGCTAGGCGAGCCAAATCCTCGGGAGCGATGCCGATGCCGGTATCCTCGACCGAGAGCCGCACCCGCCCGCGCTGCTCCCCGACGAGGAGCTCGGCTCGGACGACGATGCGCCCTCCGGACAGCGTGAACTTTATCGCGTTCGAGAGCAGGTTAAGGAGCACCTGTTTGAGCGCCCTATAGTCGGCTTCGATCTCAGGCAGCGGCCCGATCTGCACCGCGAGCGCGAGCCCGGCGCCCTCGGCCCGGGTCGCGAGCAGGCGAACCGCGTCGTCAACCACATCGGCGATGGACAGGGGTTCGAAGCGCAGGCTCATCTTGCCGGCCTCGATCTTCGACATGTCGAGAATGTCGCCGATCAGAGCCAGCAGGTGCTCGCCGGACGTAAGTATATCGTGCGCATACTGTTTATATCGCGGGTCACCCAAGGGGCCGTACATCTCGCTGATCATGATCTCTGAGAAACCGTTGATGGCGTTGAGCGGCGTTCTCAACTCGTGACTCATGTTGGCCAGGAACTCACTCTTGGCCTGGTTCGCCCTCTCGGCCCTGACTTTCTCGGCGACGTACTTCTGGGCCAGCTCCACGGATTCCTGCTGGCTGCGACGAAGACTCGCCACCGCCCGGCGAAGCTGTTCCTGGTTGAACCGCAAGCCCTCCTCCTGGGCCTTGATGGCCGTAATGTCGGCGGCTGTGACGACCCGGCCGCCGTCCGAAGTGTGGCGTTCGGATATCTGCACCCAACGACCGTCGACGAGTTCGGCTTCGCGGACCCCCGGTTCTCCATCGGCGGCGGGACCTTCGCGCTTTATGGCCTGCTGCATGTAGTGGGCGACACGGTGGTACGACGCGCCCGGTTTCACCACACGCGCTTCGATTGCGAAATAATCGCGGAAATTGCCGTTGCACTGGACCAGCCTGGCGAACCGGTCCCAGAGCACGAAGGCTTCGCCAACACTTTCTATGGCGTCGCGAAGTCTGTTCTCGGCGGCCTGGGCGCGAACCTGCGCTAGGCGCTCCTCGGTCACGTCCAGCGCGACGCCGATGATTCGTGTGGCTTCGATGCCCGCCTGCGCCTCGCTCGCCTGGCCGCGAGCGTCGATCCAGGTCGGCGGTCCTCCCGTTCGGGAAGGCACGCGGAAGGAGACGTCGAAGCCCCCACGCCGGGCCGCGTTCGCCAAGGCCAGGCGGACCCGGTCCCGGTGCTCTGAAGCGATGCGTTCGAGAACCGCCTCGCCCGGCGCGACCCCAGCCCCGCCCCACCCGAGCATCGCACCCGTGACTTCAGAGAGGACCACCTGGTCGGTGTCCAGCGACCACTCCCAAATTCCGCACCTGGCGGCTTCGACCGCCTGGCGGAACCGAGCCTGGCTGTCGGCGAACGCCTGGCGGGCGGCTTCGGCCCTTCGGCTCTGAATGATCAGCAGCAGCGCCAGCGCGCAGGCGATTGCCAGCGGCGCCAGCAGCGAGACGAGATTG
>Ga0302324_100018107_pt1 | contig 13914 bp, 9 predicted proteins | sample Palsa_T0_1_FD_201949 | JGI IMG/M metagenome (GOLD analysis project Ga0302324, IMG submission 201949) | Peat permafrost microbial communities from Stordalen Mire near Abisko, Sweden - Palsa_T0_1 | ecosystem: Environmental > Terrestrial > Soil > Palsa > Peat permafrost | place: Sweden: Abisko... | reverse complement strand
GTCGACCATGACTGCGGGAACGCCCAGAACAAAGCCGCCATTTCCCACCGTGGGCTGCAGTTTTTGAACTGCGTGGCAGGTCAAGCACGTTAGACCGTCCTGATCAAAGTGCCGATCAACCTGGGAATTCTGAGTCAATCCTCCCGTCAATACTCCAACGGGATTGTGGCAGCTATCACAATGGCGGGTGAACTCGATGCCCTTGGTGCGCAGCAGTATGTTGACGCTGGTTCGGTAAAATGGCGTTCGAAAGGAGTTTGAGTGTAGCGCCTGCCGCCACATGCTATAGGCCTGTGCATGGCATCCAGCACAATACGTTGCGTTCGGGAACGCTCCCGGTTGGATAAAATCGTTTCCCTCAATGCCTGCATTTCCGGGCACGGAGATTTTGCCAGGGCCGAACCTGAAGTTATAGTCCTCGCGTACTTTATCGGCGTACTGTTTACGGTCACTTTCCTGCTGTGACTGCGCTTGTGACTGGGCGGATAACTGGGCTGGCGACTGCGCGAGAGACGCACTAAGCAAGATACACAGTGCAGCTGCGAACACCACCGCTGTCATCAATGCGCGTTTGGATTGCGGTTTCATAAGGACATACCTCGCTGACAAATACTCGGCTCGGGAACAAACCCCGATCCACCTCATGGGATTTCAGCGGTGTCACCAAACTCACTTCGCCGCATTGACGGCCACCTTGCGCTGGCCGGCCTCCTGCGCGATGTTGTCGTAAACACTGGGCACCACTCCCTTACCCTCTTCAACTGTGTATAAGCGGTCGACCGAGGGCAAAGAGACCTGCTCGGCAATTCCGCCCGGCCAGCGAATCTCCACTTTGCTGACCGCGATGGCGTCTCCGATGCCAAAGTGCAAACGCTGATCGTTGGAGGATTCGTAACTGCCGCCACTCATTACGTCGGCCCGCTGCCGGATGCCGCCAGCGGTGAGATACACGACGGCCCCGATTGCATCTTTCGGGCCCTTAGGTCCGCCGATCAACTGCAGCCCGACCCAGTGATGCTTGTCCGAATTGACGTTTCGCATTAGCACTGGCACGTTGTCGATGCAGTTGATGACCACATCGATCTTGCCGTCGTTAAATAAATCTCCAAAAGCCGCTCCCCGTCCGGTGATGACCTTGGCCAGACCGGTACCCTCAACTGCGGGAACCACCTCAAACTTTTGGCCTTTTTTGGTGTTGTGGAACAAAAACGGCCGCTGCGCGTAGGACGTGCCGAAGTTGTGCTGATCGACTTGCGGGTAGACGTGGCCGTTGACCGCGAAAATATCTTTCCAGCCGTCGTTGTCGTAGTCGATAAATTCGGTGCTCCAAGTGAGGAACGGATAGGTGAACTCGGCCATTCCAATGTCCGGCGCGATTTCCGTGTAATTTGCGTTTCCTCCGTTGAGAAACAGCGGCTTGTAATCGTCGGAGAACGTTCCGGTATACATATCCAGCAGGCCGTTGTTGCGGTAGTCGCCGACGGCCATGCCCATATTGGCCGTCTCCAAGCCGTCCTGGTTTAAGGCAAAACCGGACATAACACTCACGTCCTTGAACGTGCCGTCACCCTTGTTGATATAGAGGTAGTTCGGAGTGGAATCATTGGCGACGAGCAAATCGACTTTGCCGTCGTTGTTGACGTCAACAAATACCGATGTGAAGCCATAGTAGCCTCGTTTATCGGAGACACCGGCCTTTTCGCTAACATCGGTGAATGTCCCGTCGCCATTGTTGTGGAACAAGTGATCGTGTTCCCCCGGCAAGCCGCGCGGGCCGCACATAACGCCGATGCTGCGGAATTGACAATAGTTCACTGCATTTGGACCAGAATTGGGCTTCGGCGGCAGGCGATTCATGTCCCAGTGAATATATCCCGGGACAAAAAGATCCAGTCTCCCGTCGCCGTCGTAGTCGCCAAAGCTGGCTCCCGTCGACCAACTTCCCAGGGTGACTCCGGCGGCCTCCGCTACGTCCGTAAATGTTCCATCGTGGTTATTGTGATAGAGGCGGTTTTTGCCGTAGTTAGAAACGTAGATATCCGGCCAACCGTCATTGTCATAGTCGCCGACGGCAACTCCGAATCCCCATCGATCATTGGTGACGCCGGCCTTATCAGCGACATTGGTAAACGTTCCATCGTGATTGTTATGAAAGAGCGCGGCGTGAGGGGGTTCCGTTTTGCCGCTCAGGGCGTCCAAGGTCGAGCCATTGACCATGTAAATATCAAGCCATCCATCGTTGTCGTAGTCCAGCAGCGCAACTCCCGAGCCGGTGGCTTCCAGGATGTAGTTCTTTTCTGGACTGCCCATGGTGTGGCGCCACGTCGTCAGGCCCGCTTTTTCGGCGATGTCTTGAAATACGATCGGGCCTTCTTTGACGAAGCCTCCCGCAGTGATAGGGCGTTTTTCGGAGTCAAGGACTGGCGCAAACACCCCAGCTGTGGCCGCACCACCTTGGGAGGGTGGGGCACTCCCTGGCTTACCATAGACCGCTTGTCCGGCTGGGTCCTGGGCCACTGCCGTTAGAGTGAGCGGGAGCTCAAGCATCCGCAGAGCAAACAAGCAAAACGACACAAATAATATTTTTCGCATAGTCGATAGGTGATGCATCGGGTTTTACCGAATGAACGCGGAGAAGGCAATATGTGAATACCACTACAGACATGATGGAACAAATTTGTGCTAATCAGAATATGCGGGCGGCTGTTCTATCATACCGTTATCGAAACTAAGGTCAGGCGAGGCGCGCGGAATATTCACGGTTCACGGAATCTTCACAAGTCCCCTGCCAATTGCGTAGAGGGTGAGTTCGGCTACGTTGTGAATGGCGAGCGCTTCCATGATGTTGTTTCGGTGGACTCCTACCGTGGTCGCGCGTATCCCTAGGGCAACAGCAATTTGCTTATTCGATTTTCCGTGAGCAATCAGGTGCAGCACTTGCAGCTCTCGGGGCGAGAGCGGACGTACGGACTGGCCCAAGCCGGACGACGGCAAAGCGATCCGGGAGTCGAGCACATGTTTTCCTGCGGCGACCTTGCGCACCGCATCCACCAGATCGAGATCCCTTGTGCTTTTCAGAAGATATCCCTGCGCACCTACATCCAGCGCGGCTCGAACGTAGCTTGGTTCTGAATGCATGCTAACTATGAGCACTGCGACACCGGGAACAGCTTCGAGAATGTGCTGAGTGGCTAGCGCACCCATCATTCCCGGCAGGGCAAAGTCCATCAACACCACATTTGGGCGCAGACGCTGTGCAGCCTCCACCGCCTTTTGGCCATCGCTGGCTTCGCCGACAACACGAATGTCGGATTCATCTTCGAGCGTGCGCCGGAAAGCAAGTCGAACAAGACTGTGGTCGTCGACGATCAGAACGTTGGTGACGCGATGAGGCGAGGGCATCTAACGCCCTCGTGGCATGGGAAAACGAGATGGTCCCAACCGCACAGTGTCCCAGATTTTGTGGATATCCGCTCCTGCCACGTCCTGACAAATCATCGCCAGACAGAAATAGGAACCGAATCCTAGGAGAGAACCGGGCTGCCGGACCATAACGTAAACCTATTAGGGGATCGTCAGGCCGCGGCCAGCGGTGATCAGGGTGACTAGACCCAGCAGGGGCGCTTGCGGACCAAAGCGACGGTCGGATTCCTCGATACCTCCCCTCGCTTGCCAACTTCCCAAACGTAACGCTACACTTCAAATCATGAGAAGCCGGTGACCGGAGGAGTAACGATTTGCCGGACCGAGAATTTCATCAAACTTGCGCTGCGAGGTCTGTTGGTTTTTTCTTCCAGGGCCTGGAGCCAAGGCATCGCACAGGGCCCTCCTCCGCCCGCCAATGCTCAATCGATTAAATGCAAAGGTCGCAATATCCCGCAATTGACGGATGTTGGGAAGAAATCCGGCATCCGCTTTTCCCATACTTCCTCGCCCGATAGCCGCTTCATTGCCGAATCCATAAGCCGTGGAGTGCTGCTGCTGGACTACGATCGTGACGGTTGGCTGGATATCTATTTCACCAATATGCCGACTGTGGATATAGCGCTTAAAGGCGAAAAGGCGAAGGGAGCGCAGTACCACAATAATCACGACGGCAGCTTTACCGATGTTACCGATGAGGCCGGAGTCGGTACCCCCTGCTGGGCCATGGGCGATTGCGGATTTCGGCAACGACGGATGGCCGGCGATGAACAAAATGAAGAGAGGTGGCGTTACGCCGTTGCCGGCCAAGCTGAGGTAAAACGAGCGGCCTAAGCCGGACTTGAAATATTGAGAAGCGCATCGAGGAAGTTTCTTTTCACAACGAATCGAGGAAAACGCTATGGGCACACTTCAACAGGTTGCGGTGGAAGGGATGATTTTCCGCAAGACGAACGCGCACGTGGGCCGAAAGATCTGCGTATCTCCGGGTAACAGCACGATGCGGCACCTGACGTATGCGCGGATCATCTTGGATGCATCGCGGCCTTCGGTGGAGTTTTCCACCGTCGAGCGGGAGACGGGGCTGATTTGCTTAGGCGGCGAGGGGCAGGCCAACGTGGATGGTACGACGATCCCTCTCGGACGGTTCGAAGCGGTTTATGTGCCTCGCGATTCGAACGTAGAGGTAAACACGAGCTCGTCGGTAGATATTGCTGAATTTTCGGCGGACGTAGCGAAGCGCTATCCGATGCAAGTGGTGAGCTATGCGGATGTCTCGAAAGATCAGGGACTGAAGTATACGTCGGGGGGGCCGGGCTGCACGCGGCACCTACACCTGCTGTTGGCGAAGAATATCGAAGCAGGACGGCTGATCGCGGGGATCACCCAATCGGAACCGGGTAACTGGACAAGCTGGCCGCGGCACGAGCACGAGAAAATGCTGGAGGAGATGTACGTGTATTTCGATATGCCAAGTCCGGGATTCGGAATTCAGATGGTCTACAAGAACACGGAAGAGCCCGAGTTGGTGACGACCGTGAGGGACGGCGACGCGGTGCTGATGCCCGGTGGATATCATCCTAACGTTGCGGTTCCCGGACATTCGATTGCGTTTCTGTGGGCAATGGCGGCCCATCGCGAAGGTGAAGACCGCCAGTTCGGAGTGGTGAGCGTACAGCCCGGATTCGATCAAGGCGGCTCGGGCCTGGAAGCCGGACGGAAAAAGTAGGTGCGGCCCCGGCGGCCCCAAACCCATCAATGACGGGAGAAAAAACGAGATTCGCGGGGCCATCGATCGCGCCAAGTGGTGAGGTCCGCGGAGAGGATCGCTCGTGGAAGCACCGTAAATTCCTGTCCGGCAATTTTCGCTGGGTGATTTGCGCGATTCTCTTCATAGGCATCAGCAAGAACTACATGGACCGCCAGGTGCTGGGCGTGTTGAAAGTGACGCTGCAGCATGATCTCGGCTGGAACGAAATCGATTACAGCAATCTGGTGTTCGCGTTTCAAGCGGCGTATGCGGTGGGGATGCTGCTGGTGGGGCATTTCATCGATCGAGCAGGAACCCGGCTTGGATATGGACTGGCGATGGTGTTCTGGAGCCTCGCGTCCATGGCTCATGCGTTATGCGGCTCGCTGCTGAGTTTTGGGATTGCGCGCGCGGCGCTGGGCTTGGGAGAGTCGGGCGCGTTCCCCGCCAGCATCAAGACGGTGACCGAGTGGTTTCCGCAGAAAGAACGAGCGTTGGCGACCGGAATATTCAACGCCGGAACGAATGTGGGCGCGATCCTGACCCCGCTGATCGTTCCCTGGATCACCATTCACTTTGGATGGCGATGGGCGTTTCTGATCACAGGCGTAATCGGATTTCTGTGGTTTGTACTGTGGATGGCGGTATACCGGAAGCCGGAACAACATCCGCGATGCTCGGCCACTGAACTCGCGTACATCCAGAGCGACGGCGCAAAACCGGCAGCGCGAGTGGCGTGGGCCACGCTGCTGGGCTATCGGCAAACGTGGGGGTTCTTGCTTGCGAAATTTCTCACCGATCCGATCTGGTGGTTCTACCTGTTCTGGGTGCCCGGATTCCTGCAGCGCGAGCACGGGTTGAATCTGACGCAAGTCGGATTGCCGATCGTGGCGATCTATTTGATTTCCGACGCGGGAAGCGTTGCGGGCGGATGGTTGTCTTCCGAGCTAATCCACCGAGGTTTCTCGGTGAATGCGGGGCGAAAAGTAGCGATGTTGATCTGCGCGGTGTGCGTGGTGCCGATTGTGTACGCCTACCGGGCACAGGGACTTTGGACCACGGTGCTCTTGATCGGCCTTGCGGGGGCGGCACATCAGGGCTTTTCCGCAAACCTTTTTACGACCGCATCGGACATGTTTCCGAGCCAGGCGGTGGCCTCAGTGGTAGGAATTGGCGGGACGGCCGGAGCGGTGGGGGGTATGCTGATCGCCAAAATCGTGGGTTACGTGTTGCAGGCTACCGGTAGCTACCTGGTGCCATTTTTTATTGCGGGCGCGGCATACCTGATTGCGCTCGGAGTGATGCACGCAATCGTGCCGCGGTTACAGCCCGTGAATGCGGTGTAAGGAAATCCATGGAAAGCAGCCATGCGGTTCTACCGCAGGTTGGAACCACGAGCTTCTGGGAGGATCACTGATGACGGAGGGAGCGGAGACGAGGCGCGGTTTCTTTAAAGCGACTGGTGCGGCGATACTCGGCCTTGCAGCCGGCGGGCTGGCCAGTGGAGCCTCCGCGGAAAGATTGGAGGAGGCTTCGGCGCACGGTGCGATTGATGTGCGCGAGTATGGCGCGAAGGGTGACGGCAAGAATTTTGATACGCCGGCAATCAACAAAGCGATTGAAGCGGCCGCCCGGGCTGGCGGAGGCACCGTATATTTTGCGGCGGGGAGTTATCTGTGCCATTCGATTCACCTGAAGAGCTGGGTACGGCTTCAACTGACAAGCGGCGCCGCGATCGTTGCAGCGGATCCCCCCGAAAAAGGGCAGGAAGGATTTGATTTAGCGGAATCCAACAAACCGTGGGAGGAGTATCAGGATTTTGGGCACGGTCACTTTCACAATAGCCTTATCTGGGGAGAAGGATTGGAAAATGTGGCCATCTGCGGCCCGGGCCTGATTTGGGGCAAGGGGCTTAGCCGGGGCGGGAGACAAGGTCCGCTGGCGGAAGTTCCCGGCGTGGCGAATAAAGCGATCGCGCTGAAGAATTGCCGCGACGTGCTGCTGCGCGACTTTTCGATTCTTCACGGCGGACATTTTGGAATTCTGGCTACAGGCGTCGATAACATGACTATCGACAATCTGAAGATTGATACCAACCGCGACGGCATCGATGTGGATTGCTGCCGCAACGTACGCATTTCGAATTGCAGCGTTAACTCGCCCTGGGACGACGCCATATGCCTGAAGAGTTCTTTTGCCCTGGGATACGCGCGCGCCACCGAGATGGTGACGATCAGCGACTGCATGGTGAGCGGCAGTTTCGTGGAAGGGACGCTGCTGGACGCCACGTTCAAGCGATACCCTGCGGGGTCCGATGTCCACCGCAATGGGCGCATCAAGTTCGGCACGGAATCAAACGGCGGCTACAAGAACATTACCATTTCGAATTGCGTGTTCGACGGATGTTTTGGCTTAGCGATTCTGAGCGTGGATGGAGGGGTGATCGAGGATGTTTCCATTTCGAATATCACTATGCGCGAAACCGTTGGCGCGCCAATTTTCCTGCGCTTGGGTTCGCGGATGCGCGGCCCAGCGGGAGTGCCGGTGGGGGGAATACGGCGTGTGAATATTTCAAACATCGTCTCGTCCGATGCATCGTCGGGAATTTGCTCGATGATTGCGGGAATCCCGGGTCACAGGATCGAGGACGTGAAAATCAGCAACATTCTGGTGGAGCATCCCGGTGGTGGAACAAAGAACGATGCGGCGATTCAGTTAGAGGAGAAGGAAAAAGAGTATCCCGAACCTACGATGTTTGGAACTACCCCCGCGCACGGACTGATTATCCGCCACGCCGACGGGATTGAGGTGAGCGACTTCAAAGTGGTAGCTCGGGCGGCGGATGCCCGGCCGTGTTTTATGCTGGACGACGTCGATCACGCCGATTTTGTGAACATCAAGACGGATACGGCCGCGGATGCGCCGGTGTTTGTGTTGAACGACGTGAAAGATTTCAGCGTGGCGAGGTGCAAGCCGCTGGCGGACACGGAAGTTGCCGAAGCGAAACACAGGGAACTTTAGACAACGCTGCTCTGCTGATTCCATTTCGATAGAGTTTACAAGTGGGGCCCCAATTGCTATCCACCCAAGATGGCTCACTCGGTGCGCGGTAGCAGAGCCGGACCGGGGCCGCCAACCGCGAAGGTCCGGGGGATGCGTAATTCGGACGCCGGCAGAACCGGGAATTTAGCATGCGGCTCGGACTGATACCAGAACGCGGTCGAATAGAAACTATCGGAACGATGGTTGGCGTGTCCGTGCTCGATCGTTACCTTGATAGAGTTTTCAAAGGGGATGGGACTTTCGATATGCCATCGGTACAAACAGTATCGCCCTCCTACCTTCTCGAAATTCACAATGAACGGCGCTCCATTGTGTAAGTACGCGAACGGCTGCCCTCCAAAATTCCACGCGCCATTGTAATAATCTTCAGTCCCTGTTCCGAGAATTGACAATCCGGGATCGTTGTCGACATAAATCATTTCATCGCCTTCACCAAACCAGCCGTCCTGATTTTGCAAGACTCCTTGGGTTACTCCGATGAAGCTCCCTTTCCCTTGCGCTTCCAGGAAAACATAATTGCCCTCGCCTGTAAGATTCTTCCTGGTGTTAACTAAATCGTCCGAATTCCTCTTCCAGTCATTGGTCCAACCAGCACTCGGTGCCGCTTGCCGGTACTGTGCGTGAAAATAGCCCAAGTCGGAAGGCAGCTCAGGCAGAGCGATATAGTCGATGTTGTAATAAAAGCTGTCGGTGCGAACGTTGCCCTCGTTGGTCACTGTTATCCGTGCCGATTTCGCGAATGGCATTGGGAAATAGGCATTCAATGCTTTGATCGAAGCGACCGTAGTTAGCGCGGACTGATACGAAAAGTAGTCTCCCAGAGTTAGTCCAAAGAAATCTCCCACCGGAACCTCCACCGAAGGGTCCTTTTCCCCATCCCAGTAGGCGCGCAAGATCAGTTTCTTCAGGTGATAGGGTTCGTCGGAGTTAATCGTGAACCATACGTGGGTGACCGTGCCTGGACCGGCCGTTTCGAGAACGGTGGCAGTCGCGCCAGGCTCGATCGAAACATAATCGGTATTCCCGCCGCTGCGATCCGCGCTCGAACTGCGCCGCGCGCGATAGTTCCGCAATCTCGGTAGCTCTGCGATCTGGGAGGGGATGGGGTGGGAGGACTGCTCCAGAGCTTTCGGCTCAGCGGCAGAGGCGCCAGAGCCGAGCCCGAGCGCTGCTCCTGCCGAAGCTAGGTACCCGAGCAAGCTCCGGCGAGGGAGTGCTTTGCGGAGATTCTGATCGAGCCTGTGAATATCTTCCATCCGGGGTCTCCTGGAAATTAGGGTGAGCAACAATAAACTCCTCCGCGGAGTTCTACAAGCTCTAGGACGATCAAGTTGCGTTCGGTCCGAATCACTTGGTACGGCGGATTTCACGAGGAGTGGCGTCACACGATCATGGGCATGGACTCAATTATCTTCTCGTTGGGCAAAAAGATTGAAACCTGACTAACCGGCAGCCGGCGCCTGCATTCCTAACGTTCGCCTACGGGCTCGGTGATTTCCACCGACCGAACATAGTATCCGGCATCCAAACGTGTTTGCGGCACTGCCGGATCCTTCACTCGCAATCGAATCAGATAGATCCCTTTTTCTTTCGGGGGCCAACTATGGGTCCAAAAAGTCCACGAGCCCCCGCGAGATTGTTGTAAAGCTTCCACCCGCACATATTCCTCTTCCGGATTGAATCGGATCTCCAAAATATTCACAGGCTGCGCGCCGCCCCATAGGATTCCCACTACGCGGTACTTGATTTCATCGTCCACCAACCACTTCTCGATTCGGATCGGCATGGCGGCGTGCTCAATGAATGCGGGGTGAAAATCGCGTGCGCGGTCCGGTATTCCTTGCTGATGAGTTCTTCCCGCGTACTCTTGCATCTGCGAGGTTGTTGCGGCATTCTCATCGACCACGGTAATTTCGTTCACCCACTTGATGCACGTGCATCCGTACCAGCCCGGCATCACCAGGCGAACCGGAGCGCCGTGATCCCTAGTTAACGGCTCGCCATTCATTTGCGCCAGGAACGCGCCGGTGGACTTAAGTTCCCCGCTGGTGAAGATCCAGCTTGCGCCCGGTATCGAGAGCCGACTCGGATTCGTAACGGTCGAAACCGGAAACCAAAATGCGTTTCCCGCGCGCAAGCGCTTTTACGGACTCCAGCACTTGGGCCATCGGAACTCCGGCCCATTCGGCCACGCTCATTAGGCCGAACTGCGCGGTCCGAAAATTGCCGGCGCACTCCATCAGGTGCGTGCCGGCGGGCTTGGCTAAAGTTTCCATATGTTTCTGGGTGATCGTCACCGGTTTTTCCACCAGGCCGCCGAGCTGGATGGTCCATGGCTTGCTGTCTTCCAGGAGCTTCGAGACTCCGGTACGAATGTAGAAGTTTTTGGTCGGGATGATCGGATTTTCGGGGGGTGAGCGTCGATAGGTCAGTAAAGAGCCTGCAGTTCAACTCTGCGCCGTTCACCGTATCCATTTCGATTCGCGGTTCACCGGTAAATTCGACCAAGCCTAGTTGACGCCCGCCGGACGAGCCCTGCTGAACGGCCGCAGTTGCTGACGCCATCGCTGGCCAACCTAATCTTTCAAAGCCGGAAAGGAGCACACCGCTGGCCAACGCGATGCCTTTGAGCATCTCCCTGCGGGTTAGCAACGATTTGAAGGGCGCTCTCATGTCGTTAGATTTGGCCGACTCCGCACGACTCGAAATTTGATAAGGAAAAGGCTGGAGCGGCGAACCTGTAGGTCAAAAAACCCACACGTCACACCGACGTGTGGGGCACCCACCTGCGACGGCAAGCCAACGGCTACAACGGCTAAACCTAAACACCCACCTTCTGCGGCTGGACCAAACGGTGACGCCGGTTCACGATGAGGGATGAGAGGTGGACTCCCCCCGCTAATTATGCTGAACGTATTCCGAATTTCACTGGCGTGAGCAATTTTTTCCGATAGCTGAGCAGTCCCCGCGAAACCGGCTTGCTCTGGCGACTGGATGCGGTGACGTGGGGCAACAACTGTGCAGCCGCGGGAGTCTAAGAAACGGAGGTCCTGGAGTGACGTGCTACTGCCAGTTGAAAATACGGTCGGCTTTCGCGAGATTGCTGACTTTCTCAATGTGGCAAGCAGCTGCTTCTCTGGCACGCTTTGATCTTCACGGGAGGTATTGAGAGTCTACGAGGGAAAAACTTTTTCTTAATGAGTGATGGACGCTTCGCCAGCGTCATTTGCCCGCGCAACACTGAACGCGGGTATAATTTGGGTCCGTGCTGATTTCTCCGCTCAAATTTGGCTCCAGATATCTTATTGTCGCTCTCTTTCTTTTCACTCTATCCATACGCCCTGCCGCGGCTACCACTTGGACTGGCGTGCTGCGCGATCACGCCGGACAATCGTTGCCACACGCAGCCCTCACGCTGCGTGCGCTCGCCGGAACTCTCGAGTATTCCGCTGGGACCTCGGCCAGCGGCGAATTTGTGTTCGCGGCCATCCAATCCGGAAGTTACGCGTTGACGGTCACCATCGCCGGCAACACTTGGAAGACTGCTAATCCCATCCCAATTGCGGAAGGGACGGCGCCGCTAACTGCCGACCTCGAATTATCGGAAAAAGATCAGAGCCTGATCGTGCTGCTAAGAGAGAAAAGCGCCACGGCGCAAGGCAGCGGCGGAGAAACTCTCTCCAGCGCCAAGGTCTCCAACCTGCCTTTGAACGAGCGCGATTTCAGCAAACTGCTGCTGCTCGCCGCAGGCACCATGACCGACACTAACGGCGCCGCAAATTTCACCCAACAGTTTGCGGTCAACGGGCAACGCGGTGTGGCCTCCGTTTTTGCGACGGATGGCGCGGATACCAGTGATCCCGAACAAGGCGGCGCCACCTTCTCTAACTTCAATGTCGATGCCATCCAGGAAGTGCAATCCAGCTCCGGAGTAATGCCGGCGGAAATCGGCCATGGCGCATCCGGTTTTACGAATGTGATAACCAAAGAGGGAACCGATCGGGTCCACGGCAGCGCTTTCGAGTTTGTTCGCAATGCCGCGTTCGACGCACGAAATTTCTTCGATCACCAAAGCGCCGTTGATCCCCGCCGGATTCCGCCCTTCGAGCGCAATGAATTTGGAGCGACCAATGGCGGCCCGGTAGTACTCCCGGGAATCTACGATGGCCGCGGCAAAACTTTTTATTTCGTCGAGTATCAGGGCTTCCGTCAGCTACTCGGTACCACTCAGGTTCTCGCCGTGCCCACCGCCGCGGAGCGCCAGGGCATTGATACCACCAGCGTTCCCGGAGATACCCTGATCGTTCCGGTGAGCCCGTCGATCGTCCCGTTGCTGGACAGGTATCCTCTGCCCAACAATCCGCAGGGACCCTACGGCGCGCGGACCTATTCGGTCGCTTCAAAGGTGGTAACCAATACTGACCAGTTTTCTGTCCGCGTCGATCACCAGCTTTCTGCCCAATCCACGTTACTCACCCGCTTCAGCCTGAACCAGGTCAACGGTCCCACCACCAATCCCGATCAAACCGCCGTCGACCCCAATTTCGGCGTGAACTTTTTCGATCACCAACGCAACGCCGCGATCCGGTATTCCCGCACCGTTTCCCCGCGTTTCAGTTTCACCACTGCCTTCAGTTACATTCGCAGCACCCCGACCTTTCCCGCGGCGGACCATACCGACCCCGCGCTTGGCTATGGTGATGGTTTATTGGAAGGCTTCAATTCAGCGGACGGCTCGATCCTCGGGTCTTTCGGGAACCTGTTCCAGTTCCGCCACGACATGATCTATTCGCACGCCGCGCATACCTTTAAGTGGGGAACGGAAATTCGATGGAACGTAGACGCAACCGTCTTCGGAACCAACCCTGACGGCCTTTATACATTCGGCGGAGGCACAGCGTACTCGCCCGTTTTGATTCCGTCGCTAAGCGGCCAGCACGATATTCTCCCCGGCGCTGCTTTGCCAGACTCACTGACCGGATTGCTTACCGCAACGCCGTACTCTTATACCGTTTCCGTTGCCGCCAGTTTCACACCTGCCGGCGATAAATTTGACGAAGCCGCGGTTCGCCGGCAGGCCTACAACTTCTATTTTCAGGACTCCTGGAGAGCGACTTCGCACCTCAGTCTCAACTACGGTTTGCGCTACGAGGTCAACAGCCGCATCAAGGAAGCTCAGGATCGCACCTCGATTGCTCAACCCATCGGTCCTGGCGGCAGGCCCACCACGTTTCTTACCCCGGGCGCCACAGAATCTTTTTTGTACAATCCCCAACCCGTGTATCCCATGGATTGGAATGGCTGGGGTCCACGTGTTTCCGTGGACTATGGTCTAGGCCGCCACACCATTTTTCATGCTGGCGGGGCCATCACCACGATTCTTCCCAATTTGTGGCAGGACAATTCCGTAACCGGCGCATTTCCGTTTGCAGTCCAACCGCTTGTCACCGCTGAGACGGACGTACCCGTCGTGTTCCACAACACAGTGGACCCGGTCACACTGCCCGCGTTCTATAACACCCAGGGCCAGCCGCTGGTCCCTCCGGGAGGCATTTCCAAAATCCCGGCCAACACGCCCATCGACTGGCAGAGATTTCAGAATGATCTCGACTCGCTCACCCCTAGCCATGAGGTCCAATTAATTGGCACCGGCGCCATCGCACGCAATTTTCGCAACG
>Ga0302324_100018105_pt1 | contig 13915 bp, 14 predicted proteins | sample Palsa_T0_1_FD_201949 | JGI IMG/M metagenome (GOLD analysis project Ga0302324, IMG submission 201949) | Peat permafrost microbial communities from Stordalen Mire near Abisko, Sweden - Palsa_T0_1 | ecosystem: Environmental > Terrestrial > Soil > Palsa > Peat permafrost | place: Sweden: Abisko... | reverse complement strand
CGCCGCTTACCCCCCCCCGCCCACCGGCGCCCGGGTCCCTTTCAACACGACCCGGTGGGCCAACGCCAGCAGCGTGACCGTGAGCTTGAGCGACGTGAAAACGGAGACAATTTTTCTCATCACGGTGGAGAGCCGAATTGCAGCGTTTTTAGGAATGAAACGAACGCAGGTTTTTGTTTTTCCACCAGGCCGGCGTCGCCGGTCATCTTGAAAAACCAGGCCGTGTCGTCGCGGTGCAGGATCACGCCGAGAATCCGCTGCGCGCCACCCGTGAGGTCATACAGGTCTGCCGGCTGCCCGGCGACCGTGATTTTCTCCGCCAGCGCCGCGATCTCGTCATCGGTCTGCGGCGGCAGGCCGACCTGGCCGCGCCAGCGGTTGACGTTCGCGAAATCACCGCCCGCCATACCGCCGAGCGGAACCACGCTGACATCGGCGGTTTTGCCATCTTCAGCAATCCCGAAGCTCGCCACGCGCATCTGCGACGCCGGCTTATCCTGCCAGCCGCCGGGCAGGACATATTTCAACGGCGGCAGGCTGCTGTTGTCCGGCGCGGGCAGACCGGCGGGCATCGTCGCCGGCATTGCCGGGGTCGCGTTGGGCACAATGGGTGTTGCGGGTGCGACAACCGGCGGCGGCATCTGCGTCGCGTCGTCGCTGGCCTCAACGTGATAAACTTTCACGGTGTCGCGCCCGCAGCCGGCGGCCACGACCAAGATTGCCCCGGCGGCGACCGGCCGGAGTTTGAGACGGATGAATCGCTTCATTTTCTGGCCATTAAATTACTAGAAAACCACCCGTCGGCAAAACTTACTTTGGCTTTCAAATATCCAGGCAATGACAGACACGAAACGCTCATGAAAAAACCCAAGCCGCAAGTGCCAAAGTTGACGGGCGGTTGCCTGGATTCGCCCGGGTATTTGGCCCGGGCGCGAACGGAAATGGCCGTTCATTCACACTGACTGGTGAAGGAGTTTTACATCACCAGTTGCCTGCGATGTCCCGGCACAGCCAGGCACCGGCTGAAGCATGCAAGCCGGGTTCAAATGGACGGTTGCCGGGTGGAGCATTTGGAACTCAAAATGCCGATATTGGCCTGTTGCTTTCGACGGCGGCAATGGGGTTGAAACAGTTCGACGAGTTTTAGCGACTCAATAATTATCTTCGGGAACAAGGATAAATTATTTCGCAAAAGAAAGGCGCGGAGATAGAATTGTGCGGTGACGACGGACATAAAAATTTCTCCCGATTCCCCGATGAGCGCCGTTTTGGAAAATTTTCCCGGCGCGCAGCGGGCGTTGTTCCGGCGGTATCACATCGGCGGGTGCAGCAGTTGCGGGTTCAGCCCGGACGAAACGCTGGCGCAGGTGTGCGCGCGCAACGGCAATCTGGACGTGGCCGGGGTGCTGGCGCATATCCAGTCCAGCCACGAGCAGGACGCGAAGGTTTTAATCTCGCCCAAGGAACTCGCCGAACTTTTGCAAAACGACAAAGTGGTAAAACTGGTGGACGTGCGTTCACGCGAGGAATTCGAGGCGGTGAACATCGCCGGTTCGGTTTTGCTGTCGCAGAATGAGATGCGCGAACTGATGGCGGGCGGATCGAACACCAATCCGATTGTCGTGATTGATCACGCGGGCAAGAACGGTCTGGACGCGGCGGCGTATTTCATGGGGCACGGCTTGCAGAACGTGCGCTGCCTGCGCGGCGGCATTGACGCGTGGGCGCAGGAAGTGGACACGAAGCTGCGGCGGTATAAACTGGGTTGAAGATTTGCCACAGAGTCGCAGAGACACAGAGAAAAAACTCTGCGCTTCGGTGTCTCTGTGGCTAAAAAATTAAACATTGAACTTGAAGAGCAGCACGTCGCCGTCTTTGACGACGTATTCCTTGCCTTCCATGCGGTATAATCCCTTTTCGCGCGCGGCGGCGACGGAACCACATTTCACCAGATCGTCGTAAGCGACGGTTTCAGCCTTGATGAAGCCGCGCTCGAAATCGGAATGGATGACACCGGCGGCTTTCGGCGCGGTGTCGCCGACGTGAATGGTCCACGCGCGCACTTCTTTTTCGCCAGCCGTGAAATATGTGCGCAGACCGAGCAGATGAAACGTCGCCCGAATCAAAACGCCGACGCCAGATTCGGTGACGCCGAGTTCCTTCAAAAAATCCCTGGCCTCGTCGGCAGACAAATCAATCAAATCGCTTTCAATCTGCGCGCTGATGACGACGGCTTCGCACGCGAGATGCGTTTTCACATATTCGCAGACTTTGAGGACGTAAGCATTCTGGCCGGCGCTGGCCAGATCGCCCTCCTTCACGTTGCAGGCGAAAATCGTCGGCTTGTCGGTGAGCAGGAAAAACGGTTTGGTGATGGCTTTTTCTTCCGGCGTGAGCGCGACGGTGAGCGCGGGTTTGCCGGCGTCAAGCGCGGGTTGAAGTTTCTTGAGGACGGCCTCGTCCGCGAGCGCAACTTTGTCGCCGCGTCTGGCGTCCTTGGCGACTTTCTCCAGCCGTTTCGTCACGGCTTCGAGATCGCACAAGACGAGTTCGGTGTTGACGACCTCGATGTCGCGCACGGGATCCACGCTGCCGGTGACGTGATGGATGTCTGCGTCGTCGAAGCAGCGGACGACCTGCACAATGGCGTCCACTTCGCGGATGTGGGTGAGGAATTTATTGCCGAGACCCTCGCCCTGCGACGCGCCCTTGACGAGGCCGGCGATGTCCACGAATTCAATCGCCGCCGGAATGACGACGTTCGTCTTCGCGATTTTTTGCAAAACGTAAAGGCGTTCGTCCGGCACGGTGACAATGCCGACGTTCGGGTCAATGGTGCAGAACGGATAGTTCGCGGCTTCGGCCTTGCGCGCACGCGTGACGGCGTTGAACAGGGTTGATTTACCCACGTTGGGCAGTCCGACGATTCCGGTCTTTAGCATAATTTGGTTTAAGAAAAACTTATCGGGCAGTTCACATTTTGTGTCTGGCGAGTTGCAAGGCGATATGGCCGCCGTGGATCAATCCAAACATGAGCAGGCAGATGCCGGAAAAATGCTGCATCTGTAGCAAGGTTTTTTCGCTGAAGCGGCCCTGGCCGCGCGACACGCCGAAGCTGAACCCGCAGAACCAGACGCTGGTGCCGAGCGCGACGCCGCCGACGCATGCGGCCTTGGCGGCCAATGTGTCGTCCACCCAGTCGTGCGTCATCAGGTTGGCGGCCAGCACGAGCCAGAACACAAACACACCGAGGTTGGCCAGCACGCGCGCAAAACCGGTCGCGAAGGCCGAGTGCGGATGAAATTTCTGCTCGATGCGGGTCTCGATCTTTTCCGAGGCGGCGTCAAACTTGGTCGGCACGTTCACGGACTGGGCCAGGAGAAATTTGGTGCCGAGAAAAATCAGAAACACGAAGCTGGCGACCTCCATGATCGCGCGGACGAGGCGGACTTCAAAAAACGAGGAGAAACCGGTGAACGAGATGGCACAGTAGATGGTTTCCATCGTGGCCGCGCCCAAGCCGATGAGCATCGCCCACAGGAAGCCGCGCCGCGCACCTTCATTGAGGATGGTGAGGTTGATCGGCCCGACGGGGATTGACGAAAACAGCAGGGCGCTGACAAATCCCGCGAGTGTGGCCAGCAAAATGGGATGCGAATCCATCATGGCTGGTCCGTCGAATCCGGCTCGTCATCTTCGTCTTCAATGCCGCGGCGCCACGCGCGGGAAATATACGGCCGCACAAAACCGTAAAGCAGATACGCCGTGAATATCATGGGCGCGAGCACGGGCAGGACATTTTCCCAGAGGATCAGAAAAAAACCGACGCACAGCACGATGATGAGCATCTTGGCGAAGCTGCGTTTGGCGCGGAAGTCGAGCGACTTGAAGCTCGGATATTTCACCTCGCTCACCATCATCGCGGACAGGAACAGCAGCAGCACCGGCAGCACGAACCGCAGCTTGCTCTCCGAAAAACCCTTTTCCTCGATCCACAGCAGAAAAAGCGTCAGCGACGCTACCAGCCCCGCCGCCGCCGGGATCGGAAAGCCCAAGAACTCCTTGTTGCTGCCGCTGCCCATCGCGGCGAGACAGTTAAAACGAGCCAGCCGGAACGCGCCGCAGATCAAATAAACCGACGCGATGAACCAGCCGAGTTGCGGGTGCTCCACAAAAACGCCCGCGAGCACGATGCGATGGACTAGAAACGCCGGTGCGGCACCGAACGAAACGATGTCCGCCAGCGAATCGAATTCACGACCGAAAGGGCTTTCGCTTCCGCCCATGCGCGCCACGCGGCCGTCGAGCAGATCAAAAATGCACGCGAGCAGAATCAGGAACAGCGCGGTGTGGATGACGTGGATGAAATTGTCCGAGTTGGGATCGGCCTCGACAATTTTGGTGAGCGCGAGAAAGCCGCAGAACAAGTTGCCCGCCGTCATCAGGTTTGGCAGAAAATAAATCTTCAGCTTGTCGCTTTCGTCGGGCGGAATGGTTTCCGGGTTTGTGGCCATGGCACTATTCAAATTGAGCCAGCACCGTTTCGCCGCCGACCACCTTGTCGCCGAGCTTCACCTTGATTCTGGCCTTGCGCGACAGATAAACGTCCACGCGCGAGCCGAACTGGATGAGGCTGATGCGTTCGCCGCGCTGGACGGCGTCGTTCTGCTGCACCCACGGCACGATGCGCCGCGCGATCAAACCGGCAATCAATCGCACGCCGATTTTTTCGCCCGGCGGCTCAACGGCTTCGAGGCCGAGCAAAATATTTTCGTTGAACTTCGCCGAGTCGGCGTTGAGCGCGTTGAGATACTGGCCGGGCGTGTGTTTGAAATAAGCGACGCGCGCGGTGAGCGGCGCGTTCTGCACATGGATGTTGAAGACGGAAAGAAAAATCGAAACGCGCTGGCATTCGCCGCCCATGAACTCCGGCTCGGTCGTCGTCGTGTCAATCGCGTCAACCTTGCCATGGCCGGGCGCGATGACCAGGTTCGCGCCGGACGGCACCAGAGGGTCGGGGTCGCGGAAAAAATAAAACGTGAACAGCGCGAACACCACCCACAATCCGGCCAGCACGCCTGCCGCGCCCAGGATCAGGCTGCCGATGATGGTGCCCAGAAAGGCAAGGACCAGCAGTGCGACTACCGCCGCGCCCGACCAGCCGATCATCCTCAACGCGGCGAACCAGGCTTTTCCAGAGTGTTTCACGCGAACATGGTAAAAAATTTTTGCGCCACTTGCAATTCGACATTTTGGGTGCAAGTTGAAGGCCGTCGCACAATGAAATGCGACGGTTGAAACTGAAACCAAAACCGCAGGAACAATTATGTCATTGCACACACCCGACCTCACGAAATTTCCGCCGCGCAGCCCGCGCGTGCGGCTCGGCGGCTATGTTATTTTGCCCCGTATGTTGGACAAGGGCCGGGCGACGCTAGCCGGCAAAAACGGCGAGTATCACTACGCCTGCCCGCTCGACCAGGGCTTCCTCGAATTCGCCGGCATTGATTCCAAAGCGCTGGAAAAGGAACTCGGCAAGAGCGACACGGAGGTCCTTGAATGGATCACTGCCCACGCCAAACACAAGCGCACGTCGCCGGAAATCATCGCATGGACGAACTGGCAGGAAAACCGCGCGCCGAACAATCCCGACGGCCGCGAATTTTTCAATGGCATCCATAAAGCCGCGGCGCCCAAACGCACGGATATCATTACTTGGTTCGACGTGCTCGACGCCGACGACTTTGCGACTTTCGGTGGCAACGCGTAAGTTTTTCCAACCAGCAATCGAAAAGGGCGCGAAGACAAATTCTTTGCGCCCTTTTTAATTTATTTTGAGGATCAAGCCGGCTGCGCTTCCGCTTCGGCGGGCAATTCTTTCATGGCAAGCGCGGTGATTTTCGCGGGCTCGATGCTTTCAATGCGGAGCCGGCGCTTCGTTTCGTGCAGTTCAAATTCCACGACGTCGCCAACCTTGCGGTTCAGCAACGCCTGGCCGATGGGTGTGAGATAACTGATGATGCCCTGATCGGGATCGGAATCCCACGCGCCGAGAATCGTGAACGACTCGGACTGGTTCGTTTCCAGATTCGTGGCGCGGACAACCGTGCCGATGTTGACGACATCGGTCTTCGCGTTGGAAAAATCCATACCGCGCGCGCGCATCATCTGCGCTTCGAGTTCTTCCTTTTGGCGCATGATGATTTTCTGCGTCTCTTTGGCGGCCTTGTATTCGTGGTTTTCGCGCAAGTCGCCGTAGCTGCGGGCGATGGCAATTTCCTTTGAGTTCGCGGGAATCTTTTTCTGCACCAGCTCCTGATATTCGAGGCGGCGCCTTTCCAAACTTTCCCACGAGACTTGAATCGTGCTGTCCTGCTTGGTCTGTTCGCCGCTGACGAGCGACTGCACGGCGGGATGCTTTTTGACGAGGCGCGCAAGGAGCGAACGCTTGTCCATGTCGTCGAACACGGGCGAAAGCTGCAAGGCGCGCGTAAGGTCCTTGACGACCTCAATGTCGGCGGTCGCCGTCAGTTCGTTGAGCAGTTCGTGGTCTTCCAAAATGAAATCGCGCAGGCGGTTTGAACGTTTTTCGTTGAACTGGTCGCGTTCCATTGCGGTGAGCATCGCGCGGAAAACTTCCGGCCCCATGATGTCGGCGAAGGCGTCGCTGCGTTCGCGGCCGAACCAGAGCAGCAGTTCGCTGCTGGCGGTGTGCTGCCGGACGAGCTTGGCGAGGGTTTCCTTGAGCACCTCCATTTTGCCCTCGGCGATGAGCAGGCTGGCCAGTTCCTTGACCAGCTTGGCGGAGACAAAATTCAGCGAGCCGCGCAGGGTTTCCTGCCAGCGGTCGGGATTCGCCTGCTTGTAGGAGGCGAGCGCGCGATGATGCTTGGCGGCGGGAATCAATTCCAGCATCGGGCCGAACTTGAGGTCCTGCCCCCAGATTTGCGCGGCGGAAATCTCAACGGTGGTGGGCTGCAATCCGGCGGCTTCGGCCAGTTCGTCGCGGGCAAAAACCGCTTCGAGCGCGGTCGCCGGCTGTGTGCGCAGATACGAAGTAGTGTCCGCGTTCAGCGCGGTGATAATTTCAGCCGCGGCAACTTTTTTGTCCGTCAGATCAGAAGCCAGCTTGACGACTTCCGCGACGACGAGAATGCGCGCCTTCAAACCTTTGGCCGTCCGGAAATCCGCCAGCAGCCGGTCTTGCAACGACGTTTCTTGCGCCTGAAAAACCACCGGTTCGGTTTTTTTCACCGGCACGATGAAATGGCCGTCCTTCTTCATTTCGCGCTTGGCGGTTTCCCACCATTTTTTCCAGTCATCCGCGATGACATCCGGCACGAGCACCGCTTGAATCTGATCCGCCGTGGCGTTGCCGTCATAGCTGTTCAAAACCAGTTTGATCAAATCCAGATGATGTGCGGCGAGATGGCGAACCGCATCAAGGTCGGCGGCCTTGCGGGCGAGAATGTGATCCTTCGGAATGGGCTTGAGATTTTCGGCGGCGAAGGACAAGTCCATCGTATGCCCCGGCTTGCCGGGAAAATCAATCGTGAACCGCGCGAAAACCGTGTCCACCGTTTTGATGCGCCCGAAGCCCCAGCTGCGGTGCGTGCAGCAGCCGCCCTCGGCCAGCTTCGTCAGCGGTTCAACGTGGCGACCTTCAATTTTTCCGGCGGCGGCCAGTTTTTCAAATTCTTCTTTCATAAAAAAATCGCATTTCAGTCGTCACGGACTCACTATGCTTCATTAAATGCGATGAACGGGCAAAATCCAAGACAAATTGCGGCGCGCGTCCTGGGCCAGCGCCGTGCGAACGGCCTCTTCGTTGAAGACCTGCTCGAAATCGCGCTGAACGGCGCGCAGCTTTCATCGGCTGACCACGGGCTTTGCCAGGAAATGGTTTATGGCATTGTCCGGTGGCAGGCCACGCTTGACTGGCTCATCGCGCAAAAAACTGGTGGCCGCGGGCAAAAACCCGCGCTGCAAAATCTGCTGCGGCTCGGCCTTTACCAGATTTTCTGGCTCGACCGCATTCCCGACCACGCTGCTGTCCACGAAACCGTGGAACTCGCCAAGCAAGGCGGCTTCGGCCCGCAGGCCGGTTTTTTGAACGCCGTGCTGCGCGGCTACCTGCGCGAAGCCGGCGAAACCAAAAAACTTCTGGCTGACTTAAAATTTTTCCAGCCCGCAATCGGCTGGTCGCAACCCGAATGGCTCCTCGCCCGCTGGCAAAAAAGATTTGGCGCGGAAAAAACGGCGCAATTGCTTGAATGGAACAACACGCCGCCAAAAACGTTTGTACGCGTCAACACTTTGAAAACCGACGCGGGTAAACTTATCGAAAAATGGCGCGAGGAAAATGTCGAATACGATTTCACGACCTGCGACTGGGCGGCCGAGAATCTAGTCTTCAAGTTGAAATCACATCCGCCCTTGAATTCACTGGCAAGTTTTCGCAACGGCTGGTTTTACATTCAAGATCCCAGCACATTGCTCGCCGTGCTTGAGCTCGACGCGCAGTCCGGTGAAACGGTTCTGGATTTGTGCGCCGCGCCCGGCGGCAAGACCACCTTTATTGCGCAGCAAATGAACAACGAAGGCAAAGTAGTCGCATGTGACATTTCTGAAGAGCGATTGAAACTGGTTCAGGATAATTGCGCGCGGCTGGGTGTGACTTGCGCAGAAACTCTTTTGCCTTCAGCCCTCGACTCTCGGCCTTCGACCTTCGACCGCATTTTGGTTGATGCTCCTTGTTCTAACGCCGGCGTGATGCGCCGCCGCGTGGATTTGCGCTGGCGCATTTCACCGGAAGAAATTTCGCGCTTGCAGCAAACGCAACTCAATTTGCTCAAACTCGCCGCGACAAAATTAAACCCCGGCGGCGTTTTGATTTATAGCACTTGCAGCCTTGAGCCGGAGGAAAATTCCGAAGTCGTGAAAGAATTTTTGCGCGAACACAAATATTTCAAATTGGAATCCGAGCGCGAATTGCTGCCGTTTGCTGACAATGTGGACGGAGCTTACGTGGCGCGAATTCTTTGCAATTGAATTCGCCGCGTCAAATCGTTGGATTTAAGCATCCATTTACGATGCACAGCACCATTTTGTTCAATGGCTCTCTCGTTAATTTGTAATCAAGATTGAGGGGGCCATTCATTTTTCACATTCCCATGATTTGATAGCCGGAATCAACGTAAAGAACTTGTCCGGTAATCGCCGCCGCGCCGTCGCTGGCGAGAAACGCGCCAGTAGCACCGAGTTCTTCGGGCAGTACATTTCGTTTCAGCGGCGCATGGGCTTCGTAATGTTTGAGCATGTCACTGAAACCGGCGATGCCGCGCGCGGCGAGCGTGTTGACCGGGCCGGCGCTGATGCAGTTCACGCGAATGTTTTTCGGGCCGAGGTCATACGCGAGATAGCGCGTGCTGGCTTCAAGCGCGGCCTTGGCCACGCCCATGACGTTGTAGTGCGGCACGACTTTTTCCGCGCCGTAATAACTCATCGCCACGATGCTGCCGCCGTCGGTCATCAGCGGCGCGGCGGCGCGTGCGAGCGCGACGAGCGAATACGCGCTCACGTCGTGCGCCACGCGAAACGCCTCGCGGCTCGTGTTCACGAACTCGCCTTCGAGCGCGTCCTTCGGCGCATAGGCGACGGAATGCAGGAGCAGGTTCAACTTGCCAAATTTTTCGCCGACGGTTTTGAAGACGCTGGCGATTTCGTCGTCCTTCGTCACATCACACGGCAAAATCACGGTGTCCGCGCCGAAGGTGCCGGCGAGTTCCTCGACGTTGTCTTTGAGGCGCTCGCCCTGGTAGGTGAACGCGAGTTTCGCACCCTCGCGCGCCCACGCCTGCGCGATGGCCCACGCGATGGAGCGTTTGTTGGCGACGCCGAAGACGATCCCGGTTTTTCCTGCGAGCATTGGCATAAATTAATTCGTTGAATGGGTGAATCGTTAAAATCGCGGAAAGGTTAAAACATTTATGCGGCGCGGAAAGAAAATTCATAGCCTCGACTCGCATGCGCCTTTGAAATAGGCTGGCGCGAATGGATTCACAAATCATCGTCAACGGCCTGATCACTTACCTGGGGTTGATCATCCTGCTGACGTTCCATGAATTTGCCCACGCGTGGACGGCTTGGAAGTGCGGCGATGACACGGCGCGATTGCAAGGCCGTCTTTCAATCAATCCCATTGTTCACATTGACCCCATCGGCACGGTGCTGCTGCCATTGTTTATGATTTTTGGTCCGGCTGGCTTGAGCAGGTTTGTCATCGGCTGGGCCAAGCCGGTGCCGTTCAATGCAAGCAACTTAAATAATCGTTTCCGCGATGAAATGCTCATCGCCATGGCCGGTCCGGCGATGAACATTATTCTGGCTGTCGTGCTGGTCGGCTTCGCGCGCGTCGCCGTGTTGTTTGGCTCCGAAACCGCGACGGATTTGCTGCTGCATATGGCGGCGTTGAGCCTGATCCTCTGCTTCTTCAACCTGATTCCGATTCCGCCGCTGGACGGCTCGCACGTTTTGCGGAACCTGACCGGCATGACCTACGAAACTTACTTCAATCTGTCGCGGTTCGGTTTCATCGCGATCATCATCGTGCTGCAAATTCCATTCGTGCGCGCCGCCTTGAGCGTGCTGGTCGGCGGAACGCTGGACGCTTTGGTGTTCTGCTTCCACTTTCCGTCGTAGCAACGGCCGTCGCCTAGTCTTCGGCGGCGGGGGAAACTATGGACGACCATAAGGCGACGCGATAGGGGAACAGCTCGGCTTTCATAACGCCAAGCTTGACCGCCGGATCATTCTGCATCAGGGCAACGGCGTCTGGTTCGGTCGCCGCCGCAAAGATGACGATGCCAAAAGTTTTTTCGTCGGCGGTCAGCGTGCGGCCAGCCATGAAAACAATGCCTTCCTCGACGAGCTTGGCCAAATAGTCGAAATGCTGGCCAATGATGGACGCTTCGAGTTCGGTTGCACCCCTGGTGAGCATTCCGAGACGTGTCGGTTGAATGCGATAAATAAACTGTGGCATGATTTCGGTCTGGCCGGCTTTGGTCACTTCCCCGGTGCCGCCATCATGGCACCGGGCTGGACGCCGATTTTTTTCAGGAACGGCTCGATGGAGCGCGGCCGGCCCAGGAATTTTTCAATCGAGATGTTGATGTCACGCGAGTCGCCGACGGCATAAATCTCATTGCGCATCCGCATCCCGGCCGTTTTGTCGAAGAAACCGTCCGGCGCATTTTCAAACACCGTTGCCATGTCCGCCGCGATGGCGTCCGCCCAGGCGTAGCCGTAATAACCCGCGCCGTAGCCAATGATGTGGCCGAAGTAGGCCACGAACGCCGTGTCTGGCGGCACGGGCAGGTAGACGTCGCTCAAAACCTCGTTCGAGAGGGGCAGGACGTCATCCGCGTTCGTCGCATGGATTTGCGTATGCAAGGTAAGATCCATCAGGCCATAGGCAAGCTGCCCGCGATAAGCCGTTCCTTCTGTCGCGAGCCGCGACGCCTTGAGCTGGTTCAAAATGTCCTGCGGGATTTTTTTGCCCGGGTCACGGTAGTCCGCCGCGAAACTGTCCAAAACTTTCTTGTCCCAAGGCCAGTTTTCCAGCATCTGCGACGGCGCCTCGACGAAATCCAGCGGGACGCTCGTGCCGGAGAACCGCCCATAGTTCGCGCGCGTCAAAATCGTGTGCATGGCGTGGCCGAACTCGTGGAAGACGGTCACAACCTCCTCCTGCGACATGAGCGATGGCTGGCCCCGCTGCGGCGGCGGGAAATTACAGACCAGCGCGCAGACCGGGCGCTGATATTTTCCGTCCGGCAGCAGTTTGCCCTCGATGATGCCGAACTGCGCGAAATGGTTGTATTTGCCCTCGCGCGGAAACATGTCGAGGTAGAAGATGCCCAGCGGTTCGCCGGTCTTGGCGTCGGAAACGGTGTAGCATTGCAGGTCGCCGATCCATTTGTAGGGCGGATCGACGCGCTCAAATTTCAGGCCAAAGATGTGCTGGTAAATCGCGAACAGCCCTTCAATTACCCGGTCCATCGGGAAATAGACGCGCAACTGCTCCGCGTCCACGTTGTATTTCGTCTTCTTCAACTGGTTGCCATAGTACCCGACGTCCCAAATATGAATGGTCGCGTTCGTGTCGCCCGTTTCCTTGATTTTCATCTGGCGGAATTCCTCCAGCTCCGCGTCGAACTTTGGCTGCAAACCAATCTTGAGCTTCTCCTCAAAGTCAATCGCCGTCGCGGCGTTCTTGACCATGCGCGTTTCCGTGGCGTAATCCGCATAGCTGGCATAGCCGAGCTGGTGCGCGATCTCGTCGCGCAGCACGAGGATTTTTTGGAGCAGCGGAATGTTCTCTTCGCGTGCCAGATTCCTTGAGGCCACGCTCATTCTTTTGCGCGTTTCCTCGCTCCTGGCGTTCCTCGCGACCATCAGGGCGTGGAATGTGATATTGGCCTGCAGCGTGTATTCGTCGGGACCGGTTTTGATGCCCTGCTGCGAGAGAAAGGCGTCCGGCACGCCGTCGAGTTCAGCCTTCGTGAACTTCAGGGACTTCGTAGCCTTCGTGACGTTGTTCTCAAAATCCGTTTCCAGCGCCGTCAACTGCTTGCGCAGCTTTTCCACCTCGTCGCGCTGCTCTTTTGGCAGGTCCAGGCCGGCGCGCCGGTAGTCGCGCAGCGTTTCGTCGAAAAGTTTTTTGTCCTCGCCACCCAGTTGCGGATTGGTGGTCGCGTAGGCCTTCACCGCCGCGTAAACGTCCTCCCGGTAATCCGTCCCCACCGACCAGTCGTCCAGTTTCTTGTTTGCGTCGGTCGCCGCGTCGCGCACGGCGGCGTTGGTGCTGGTCTGCTCCATCAAGCCCAGGCGGTTGGCGGCCAGCCCGACTTGATAGCCCATGTCGTCGAGCGCGACAATCGTGTTGGTGAAATTCACCTCTGCCGGCTTGAGCTGGCCGATGCGGTCAAGCGCGGCGTTGCCGTCGGCGATGGTCTTGTCAGCCGTGGCCGCGATTTCTTCCGGTGTCGTTTCAAAGGGAGGCAACGTGACGACCTCATTGAATTTTTCTGCGTGCTGCTGGAATTTTTCCAATGAGCCGGTCGGGATGGGCCTCGGTTTGGGCACGCTTGAACAGGCGGTCAGAGTGAGCGCGACGATGAAGACGGGAATTCCTTGCCAACGCATATCGCGCGAGCCTAAACATCGCCGCACGGCTTGCAAGCGGATTTTGAACGCGAGTGGCGCAGACTATTTTTTGTAAAACAGCTCCTCGAGATTCCAAGTCCCGCGATAATAACTCAACGCCGTGGGCCGCACATTGCCGACATCCGCGCGGATCGCGGCATAATACATCGGCGTGACGGTAAAGATCATCGGCTGTTGTTCGGCCAGAATCACCTGAACTTCATCATAATCTTTTTTCCGCTCGTCGATATCCAGGGACTTGTTCTGCGCATCCATCAAATAATCTATGCGCGCCTCCCAGTCGGTCGAGGGTGCCGTCTGGCGCGGAAACCATTGGTGGGTAAAGCCGCTGGATTTCATCACATTCATGCCCAGTGTCGGGTCGGTGCCGGTCGAATACAGCCCCAGCAGCACGCATTCATAATCGTGCGTGTCGTCAATTTTGGTGATGAGCTCGTTGAACTCGATCGGCTGGAAAGTGACCTTGAACCCCAGTTCCTTCAAATCGTGCGCGATCAACACGGCCATCTTTTCGCGCGCGGCATTGCCGGTGTTTGAATTCAGGACAAATTCGATCGGATTGCCGTCGGCGTCTGTCGCAAAATCATCGCCATTGCGCTGCTTGATGCCTATTTCCTTGAGCAGCGCCTTCGCCTTGTCCAAGTCATGCGGATATTTATGAATGTCCGGGTTGAACCATTTTACATTC
>Ga0302324_100018104_pt1 | contig 13915 bp, 10 predicted proteins | sample Palsa_T0_1_FD_201949 | JGI IMG/M metagenome (GOLD analysis project Ga0302324, IMG submission 201949) | Peat permafrost microbial communities from Stordalen Mire near Abisko, Sweden - Palsa_T0_1 | ecosystem: Environmental > Terrestrial > Soil > Palsa > Peat permafrost | place: Sweden: Abisko... | reverse complement strand
GCTCGAGGTCCTTGCGCAGCAGCGGCGGCGTGAAGGTCGCGGCGAAATCGAGATTGACGTAGGCCGGCGTCTTGTAGCGCGTGAAATCGGAGCCCATCACGCTGTTGTTGAAGAAGTCGAGGAAGGCATGACGCGGGATGCCGTACGCGGTCGCCAGCACCGAGACCTCCGCCATGCATTCGGCGACCACGCCGAGCATCACGTTGTGGCAGATCTTGACGATGCGGGCCTGCTCGCTGTCGCCGACATAGGCGACGCCGCGCCCGAACGTCGCGAGATAGGGTTTCGCCGTGTCGAAGGCCTTCTTCGGGCCCGAGGCGACCACCGAGCCCTTGCCCACCTTGACGACCTTGGGGTTGCCGCTGATCGGCGCCGCCAACAGGTCGCAACCAAGCTTGGCGGCGGCCGCGCGAACCGTCAGCGAGGCGTCCTCGGACACGGTCGAGATGTCGACCAGGATCTTGGGCGCCTTGCTCCCGGTCAGCACGCCGTTGGGTCCGGTGGTGACCGCCAGGAAATCCTCCGACTCGCCGACGATGGTAAACACGATGTCGCGGTCGGCCAGCGCGGCCGGCGAGTCGGCCAGCTTGGCGCCGAGCTTTTTCAGCGGCTCCGCCTTGGCGCGCGTGCGGTTGTAGACCGTGACGTCCGCGCCGGCCTCGAGCAGCCGGGTCGCGAGCTGGAAGCCCATGCGCCCCGCGCCGATCCAGCCGATCTTGTGCTTGAGTGAAGCCGCCATTCAGTTGTCCCCCAAAAATACGAGTCTCAGCATCCTTCTCCCTCCCCCGCGCGCAGCGTGGGGGAGGGGTTGGGGTGGGGGCGTGGACCTCTCCGCATGCGCCGGCGTCCGCGGGTTCGGCCGACGCCCCCACCCCAACCCCTCCCCCATGCGCGGCGCGCACGGGGGAGGGGTATTCAATACGGATTCGTGACGAACAGCTCCTCGGCCGGGAACAGGGTGATGACGCGGGCGCCCTTGTTGGTCACCACGACCTCCTCCTCGATGCGCGCGGCCGAGAAGCCGTCGCTTGCCGGGCAGTAGGTCTCGAGCGCGAACACCATGCCTTCCTTGATCTCGATCGGATGGTCGAGCGAGACCAGCCGGCTGATGATCGGGCGCTCGTGCAGGCCGAGGCCGAGCCCGTGGCCGAATTGCAGCCCGAAACACTCCATCTCGTTGTCGAAGCCGAACTGCTGCGCCTTGGGCCACAGCTTGGCGACCTTGTCGGTGGTGACGCCGGGCTTGATGACGTGGATCGCGGCGTCGATCCATTCGCGCGCCCGCTTGTAGGCATCGCGCTGCGAGGCGGTCGCGCGGCCGACATTGAAGGTGCGGTAATAGCAGGTGCGATAGCCCATGAAGGACTGGATGATGTCGAAGAACGCCTGGTCGCCCGGGCGGATCAGCCGGTCGGTGAAATTGTGCGGGTGCGGGTTGCAGCGCTCGCCGGCGACCGCGTTGATCGCCTCGACGTCGTCGGAGCCCATCTCGTAGAGCACCTTGTTGGCGAGCGCGACGATCTCGTTCTCGCGGATGCCCGGCTTGAGCGCCTCGACGATCTTCTGGTAGCAGCCGTCGACCATCGAGGCGGCGATGTTGAGCAGCATGATCTCGTCCATGCTCTTGCACTCGCGCGCATCGAGCATGACCTGCTGGGCGTCGCGCACCTCGACGCCGAGCTCCTGCAGGGCGAAGATCATCGGCGGCTCGGCGACGTCCATGCCGAGCGGCATGTTGCCGACGCCGTGATCGTCGAGCAGCGCCTTGATCTCGGCGGCGGCGCGTCGGAACAGCCCGGCGTCGGGCGCCACGGCGCCCCGCAGCCCGACCATGCCGGCGCGGACATGATCGGTGAGCAGCCACGGGCAGAACATGCGGTGATGCTTGGCAGCCGAGCCGAAATCCCACACATAAGGCTCGGCGGTGCCGGGCAGCAGGGCATAGCGCGAGAATTTGTCGCGCGCCCACTCGCCGATCATGGTGCTGGTCAAATAGCGGATGTTGTTGACGTCGAACAGCAGCACCGCGCCGAGCTGGGAGGCTGCGAGCGCCTGGCGGGTGCGCGCCAACCGATAGGTGTGCAGGCGCTGGAAATTGACCCGCTCCTCGAAATCGACCGCCATGCGGCCGGGCGAGGCGATCGGCCGGTCCCAATTGAAGTTGGGCTTGAGCTGGTCGACCGACTTGACGTTGTCTTGTGTCATGTAACGCGGTTCGACCGGCTTGTCTTTCTTCGCCATTTCGCCTCCCTCGACGCGCGCCGTGCCGCCGACCGCATGCAGACTCGCATGGCGATGATCGCGCGATCAACCGGGAAAATCCGCCGCGCAGCGAAACGTCAGCGCTGCATGCCCCACTTGCGCACGGTGTGGGTCTCCAGGGTGCGGAACACCACGCTCTCGACCAGCAACCCGATGATGATCACGGTGGTGAGGCCGGCGAACACCGAGGCGGTCTCGAGCTGGTTGCGCTTCTCGAAGATGAACCAGCCGAGCCCGCCCGAGCGCGACGACACGCCGAATACCAGCTCGGCGGCGATCAGGGTGCGCCAGGAGAACGCCCAGCCGATCTTGAGTCCCGACAGGATCGACGGGAAAGCCGCCGGGATCAGGATGCGGACCACGTAGTTGACGCCGCGCAGGCCGTAATTCTGGCCGACCATGCGGAGCGTCTCCGACACCGACAGGAAGCCCGTATGGGTGTTGAGCGCGACCGCCCACAGCACCGAATGGATGATCACGAACACGAGGCTCGGGATGCCCAGGCCGAACCACAGCAGCGCCAGCGGCAGCAGCGCGATCGCGGGCAGCGGGTTGAACATCGCCGTCAGGGTCGACAGCAGGTCGGTGCCGATGCGGGTCGAGACCGCGAGCGTGGTGAACACGGCGGCGATCGCGATGCCGAGGCTGTAGCCGATCAGCAGCACCCGGAGCGAGGTGACGATGCGGTTGATCAGCACGCCCTCGGCCAGCGCATCCCACAGCGCCTGCATGCTCTCCGAGAAGGTCGGGAACATCAGCGGATTGTCGAGGTAGGATGCGTAGCCCTGCCAGGCCCCGGCCAGCACGACCAGGATGAAGACGCGGCGCACGAGCGTGATGTTGGTGATGCGCTCCCAGACCGAGAGCGGGCGGATCACCGCGCCGATCTGGCCGCTGTCGAGCTGAAGGGTCTCGAACTCGGGGCGGATCGGCGGCAGCAGCGCGGTCGGCACGTCAGCCATGGCGCAGCTCCGCCAGCGCGCGCTCGTCCTCGATGCGCTCGGCGAACAGCATGTCGTGGATGCGCCGGCTGAGCTCGACGAACTGCGCGCCTTCCTGCTCGGCATGGCCGAACTGGTGGCTGTTGAGCTCGGCCTTGACCCGGCCGGGATGCGGGCTCAGCACCAGGATGCGCGAGCCGACGATGATGGCTTCCTCGATCGAGTGGGTGACAAACAGCACGGTGAAGCGGATGTCGTCCCACAGCCGCAGCAGCTCCTCCTGCATCTTGCGTCGGGTCAGCGCGTCGAGCGCGGCGAACGGCTCGTCCATCAGCAGGATCGCGGGCTCCATCGCCATGGCGCGCGCGATCGCGACGCGCTGCTTCATGCCGCCCGACAGCATGTGGGGGAAGGCGTCGCGGAATTTCGTCAGATTGACCTTGTCGATATAGGCGTCGGCGCGCTCGACCGCCTCGCGGCGGGAATATTTGCCGCTGGTCAGCATCGGGAACATGACGTTCTGGGCGACCGTCTTCCAGGGCAGCAGCTGGTCGAACTCCTGGAACACCATCATGCGGTCGGGGCCCGGCCGGTCGACCAGTTTGCCGGCCAGGCTGATGGTGCCCTCGACCGGCTTCATGAAACCGGCGACGCCCTTGAGCAGGGTCGATTTGCCGCACCCGGACGGGCCGAGCAGCACGAAGCGGTCGGCCGGATAGACCTGGAAGCCGACGCGATAGGTCGCGGTGACGAGATGGTCGCGCGTCTTGTACTGCAAGGTGACGCCGTCGACCGTGAGCAACGGTTGCTTGGGCAGCGCAGCGGCGCCGGAAGCCGGGTCGGCGATCTCGCTGAGTGCTGCTGCTCGAGCCATGGTCCTCCCGTGCGGGCGCTGAACGCCGCCGCGCTTCGATGCGCCTATCATCGGCGACGGGGACGCGATGTCCAGGCACAAAGCGCCCGGGTCCGCCCGCGATGGGTGCCCGGTTTATAGGCAATGTGCGCGTCCCGCGCTAGGATACGGCGCGGCTGGCGCGGTTCTTGCCAGCGATACGACAACCCGGGATCAAGGAGACCGACGATGGACCATGTGAGGCGATGGACCGGCTTGACCGCGGCGCTGCTCGCGGCGGCGGCGGTGCTCGGCGCGACCGCGCCGGCCGGCGCCGAGGATCAGAAGGTCCTCAAGGCCGTGATGGGCACGCCCGCGCGCATCCTCGACCCGATCTTCACCACTGCCTACGCCGCGCGCAATCACGGCTACATGATCTTCGACACGCTGTTCGCGATCGACGAGACGTTCGTGCCGAAGCCGCAGATGGTCAAGGAGTGGTCGGTCAGCAAGGATCAGCTGACCTACACGTTTACCCTGCGCGACGGCCTCAAATGGCATGACGGCGCGCCGGTGACGTCGGAGGACTGCATCGCCTCGATCAAGCGCTGGGGCGCGGTCGACGGAATGGGCCAGAAGCTGATGGACTTCACCAAGGACATGGTGGCGGTCAACGACAAGACCTTCACCCTGGTCCTCAAGGAGCCCTACGGGCTGGTGCTGCAGTCGCTCGGCAAACCGAGCTCGAACGTGCCGTTCATGATGCCGAAGCGCATCGCCATGACGGATGCGCACGAGCAGATAAAGGAGCAGATCGGCTCGGGACCGTTCAAATTCGTGGCCGCCGAATTCCAGCCCGACTCCAAGGTCGTGTATGTCAAGAACACCGACTATGTGCCGCGCGCCGAGCCGCCGAGCTGGGCGTCGGGCGGCAAAATCGTCAAGGTCGATCGGGTCGAGCATCTCAACATCACCGACGCCCAGACCATCGCCAACGCGCTGATCAACGGCGAGATCGACTATGTCGAGCAGCCGGCGATCGACATGCTGCCGCTGCTCCAGAAAGAGTCGAAGATCACGATCTTCAACTACAACCCGCTCGGCTTCGTCGGCATGTCGCGGATGAATCAGCTCTATCCGCCGTTCAACAATCCGAAGATCCGCCAGGCGGTGCTGCATGCGGTGAGCCAGGAGGATTATCTCGAGGCGCAGATCGGCAACGCCGAGTACTTCAAAGTCTGCAAGGCGATGTTCATCTGCGGCACGCCGCTGGCGACCGACGCGGGCGCGCCGCCGTCCAAGCCCGACCTCGCGTTGGCCAAGAAGCTCCTCGAGGAAGGCGGCTATGACGGCACCCCGGTCGTCGTGATGCAGCCGACCGACATCTCGATCCTGGCGCCGCTCGCGCCGGTCACCGTGCAGGCGATGCGCGCGATCGGCATGAAGGTCGACATGCAGTCGATGGATTGGCAGACCCTGGTCGGCCGCCGCGCCAAGCAGGACCCGCCGGCGCAGGGCGGCTGGAACATGTTCCACACCACCTGGGTCGCCGCCGACATGCTGACGCCGGTGCAGAATCTCGGCGTCAACGCTCGCGGCAAGACCGGCGGCTGGTTCGGCTGGCCGGATGACCCCGAGGTCGAGAAGCTGCGCGACCAGTTCGTGCGTAGCACCGACCCGGCCAAGCAGAAGGAGATCGCCGAGGCGATCCAGGTCAAGGCCTACGAGGACGTCATGTGGATCCCGACCGGCATGTATTTCCAGCCGATGGCCTATCGGACCAACCTCGTCGGCGTGCTGAAGGCGCCGGCGCCGCTGTTTTGGAACATCGAGAAGCATTGACGCAACGGTTGGCGGCGCAGCCAGGCAATCCGCCATGGGCGCCTTCGTCGTGAAACGGCTGCTCGCCACCATCCCCGTCATGGCGATGGTGGCGCTGGTCGTGTTCCTGATCCTGCGGCTGAGCCCGGGCGATCCTGCGGCGATCCTGGCGGGCGACGCGGCGACGCCCGAGAACATCGCCAAGATCCGCGCCACGCTCGGGCTCGACCGGCCGATCCTGGTGCAGTTCGTCGACTGGGTGTGGCAGCTGCTGAACGGCGATCTCGGCACCTCGCTGCTGTCGCTCCAGCCGGTCGCGCTGACCATCGGCCAGCGCGTCGGCCCGACCGTGTCGCTCGCCGTCACGACGATCGTGTTCTCCGTGATCGTCGCAGTGCCGCTTGGTGTGATCGCCGCGTGGAAGCACGGCACCTGGATCGATCGCGGCGTCATGGGGCTGTCGGTGGTCGGCTTCTCGGTGCCGGTGTTCGTGCTCGGCTACGGCTGGATCTACGGCTTGGCGATGCAGCTGCGGCTGTTCCCCGTGCAGGGCTATAGCAGCCTGGCGGACGGGTTCGGGCCGTTCATCCAGCACCTCGTGCTGCCGACTTTGACCTTGAGCGTAATCTTCATCGCCCTGATCGCGCGCATGACCCGGGCGAGCGTGCTCGAGATCCTGACCGAGGACTATATCCGCACGGCGCACGCCAAGGGCGTCAGCGAGCAGCGCGTGCTGATCCACCACGCGCTGCGCAACGCCGCCGTGCCGATCGTCTCGGTGATCGGCATCGGCATCGCGCTGCTGATCGGCGGCGTCGTGGTGACCGAGAGCGTGTTCAACCTGCCCGGTCTGGGCCGCCTCACGGTGGATGCCGTGCTGGCGCGCGACTATCCGATCATCCAGGGCGTCATCCTGGTGTTCTCGGCGGCCTACGTGCTGATCAACCTGATGATCGACATCGCCTACACGGTGTTCGATCCGAGGATCCGCTATTGACCGCGCTGGCGCCCGCCGACGGACGCGCGCTCGGCCGGCCGCAGCGCATCGGCCTGTTCGGCCAGCTCCGGCGCAACCCCGGGGTGCTCGCCGGCTCGGCGGTGCTCGCCCTGTTGGTCGTGGTCGCGTTGCTGGCGCCCTATCTCCACACCGTCGATCCGGAATTCCTCAAGCCACGCCTCCGGCTCAAGCCGCCGTCGGCGGATTACTGGTTCGGCAGCGATGCGCTCGGGCGCGACGATTATTCGCGGGTCGTCTACGGCGCGCGCATCTCGCTGCTGGTCGGCGCCGTGGTGGCGGTTTTGGCGCTTGCCTTAGGCACCGCCATAGGTCTGGTCGCCGGCTATGTGCGGCTGCTCGACACGATCGTGATGCGCGTCATGGACGGGCTGATGGCGATCCCCGGCATCCTGCTCGCGATCGCCCTGATCGCGCTGTCGAAGGCGAGCGTCACGACCGTGATCGTCGCCATCATGACGCCCGAGGTGCCGAGGGTGGCGCGGCTGGTGCGCGGCGTCGTGCTGACGATACGCGAGGAGCCCTATGTCGAGGCCGCGATCGCCGCCGGCACGCGGCTGCCCTTGATCCTGTGGCGTCACGTGCTGCCCAACACGATCGCGCCGCTGATCGTCCAAGGCACCTATATCGCCGCCTCGGCGGTGCTGACCGAGGCGATCCTGTCGTTCCTGGGCGCCGGCGTGCCGACCGAGATTCCGACCTGGGGCAACATGATGGCCGAGGGCCGCAAGGTGTTCCAGATCGCGCCCTGGACCATCTTCTTTCCCGGCGCATTCCTGGCGGTCAGCGTGTTCGCGATCAACATGCTCGGCGACGGGCTGCGCGACACGCTCGATCCGCGCCTGGCCAAACGGCTGTGAGCGGGATGAGTCACTCGGACCTCTCAACCCTTACGGCGTCATTGCGAGGAGCGCAGCGACGAAGCAATCCAGAAGTCGGTCACGTTGCTCTGGATTGCTTCGCTTCGCTCGCAATGACGATCGGAAGAAGTTGGTGCACATGACCGCTCCCGTCCTTCGGATCCGCGGCCTGACGGTTCGCCTGCCGCCCAGCGCCGACCGCGCCAACGCGATCGAGAACATCGATCTCGAAGTGTTCCCGCGAGAGATCGTCTGCGTGGTGGGCGAGTCGGGCTCGGGCAAGTCGGTCACCGCCTTCTCGGTGATGGGCTTGCTGCCCAAAGATCAGCTGGTGCCGACCGCGGGCGAGATCATGGTGCAGGGCGAGGACGTGCTGAAGGCCTCGCCGCAGCGGCTGCGCGAGCTGCGCGGCAGCCGCATGTCGATGATCTTCCAGGAGCCGATGACGGCGCTCAACCCGGTGATCCCGGTCGGCGACCAGATCGAGGAGGTCATCGAGACCCATGGTGCTTCGGCCGGCGCGGCGCGCGGCCGGCGCATCGTCGAGCTGCTCGAGGCGGTGCGCCTGCCCGAGCCCGAGCGGCTGCGCCACGCCTTTCCGCACCAGCTGTCGGGCGGCCAGCGCCAACGCATCATGATCGCGATGGCGCTGGCGCTCGAGCCGGCGCTGATCATCGCCGACGAGCCGACCACCGCGCTCGACGTCACGACGCAGGCGCAGATTCTTCGATTGATCAAATCGATCCAGGCCGAGCATCAGAGCGGCGTCCTGTTCATCACCCATGATTTCGGCGTGGTCGCCGAGATCGCCGACCGGGTCGCGGTGATGAAGGACGGCGCGATCGTCGAGTCGGGCCGGACCGACGACGTGCTGGCGCGGCCGCAGCATCCCTATACGCGCATGCTGATCGCGGCGGTGCCGAGCGTGGCGCCCAAGGCGCGGCCGCCGATCGGCGCCGCGCCGGTCGTGCTGGCGACGCGCGAGCTCACCAAGGTCTACAGCTCGGGCGGTTGGCTGCGCGCCAGCCGCGACGTGCGTGCCGCCGACGCGGTCAGCCTGACCATCCGGCGCGGCGAGACCCTGGGCATCGTCGGCGAGTCGGGCTCGGGCAAGTCGACCGTCGCGCGCTGCGTGGCGCGCCTGATCGATCCGACCAGCGGCACGATCGCGCTCGACGGCCGCGAGATCGCCACCCTGTCGGCGCGGCGGCTGCGGCGCCACCGCCAGCGCATCCAGATCATCTTCCAGGATCCCTATCGTTCGCTCAACCCGCGCCGCACGGTCGGCAAGTCGATCGTCGAGGGCCCGATCAATTTCGGCGTCAAGCGCGCCGAGGCCTGGGCCCGGGCGCGCGGGCTGCTCGAGCTGGTCGGCATCGACGCGTCGGCGATCGATCGCTATCCGCACCAATTCTCGGGCGGCCAGCGCCAGCGCATCTGCATCGCGCGTGCGCTCGCCGTCGAGCCGGCGCTGCTGATCGCCGACGAGGCGGTGTCGGCGCTCGACGTCTCGGTGCAGGCGCAGGTCCTCGAGCTGCTCGACGACGTCAAGCGGCGCTTCGACCTCGCGATGCTGTTCATCACCCACGATCTGCGGGTCGCCGCCCAGGTCTGCGACACGGTCGCCGTGATGCTGAAGGGACGCGTGGTCGAGTACGGCAGCGCCGCCGAGGTTTTTGCCGCGCCGCGCCACGAATACACCCGCGCCTTGTTCGACGCCGCGCCCGGCCGCGCCTGGACGTTCGGCGCGGTCGCGGCGGAGTAGAAGCGCTCAGCGTCCGATCGTGCAAATTCGCGATCCGTGCGGATCGCGAATTTGCGCGTGAATCGGCCGCTATTTTTCGTTCCGACGGATCGACTTTCTGCGAAAGTCGATCCTAGCCCTTCGGCGGCGCGGTCGCCGCCATCGAGGGCCGGGCGGAAAAACTCTCGTACCACTTGGCCAGCTTCGGACATTTGGCCCGCCAGCCCTCGCTGGAAAACCGGAAGTCGAGATAGCCGAGCGCGCAGCCGAGCGTGATCGTGCCGATATCGACCGAGCCGCCGAGTCTGTCGGCCTCCGCCTCGGCGGCGCCCAGCGCGTTGCGCACCTTGGTCATCTGGCCGTCGATCCAGTCGGGCCATTTATAGGCGTCGGGGCGGATGCTTTCGTAGCGCGTCAGGATGGCGGCATCGAGGATGCCGTCGCCGAGCGCCTGGCGGCGCAGCGCGGTCCAGCGCGCCGGGCCGCTCGCCGGGAACAGTTTGGTGCCGCCATGCAGGCTGTCGAGATACTCGCAGATCACCGGCGAGTCGAAGAGCGTCTCGCCAGTGTCGAGCACCAGCGCCGGCACTTTGACCAGCGGGTTGTGCTTGGCCATGTCGGGATTGGCCTTGGTCGGCGCGACCGAGGTCTCGATCTTCTCGAGCTTGCCGTCGAGCCCGGTCTCGAGCGCCACGACCATGACCTTGCGGACATAGGGTGAGGTCGGCGAGTAGCGCAGCTTCACGGCGGTTCCTCCTCGGGATGGTCGGGCTGGGATGCGGGGCGGCAGCTTAGCGGCGGCGCCAGGCCGGCGCCAAGCCGCTCGATACACGGGGCGAAACCTTGCGTTAACCTTAAATCTAGTAGGCTCCCCATCGTGCAGGGCGCCACTTTCGGCGGCCCGCCGCCCCAGGGCCGCCGCATGTTCGACCACGAGCCTCCTTCCGCCAAGCCAGCGACCGAGTCGACCAGCCTCGACCCCGCCGACTGGGACGCGTTCCGCGCCCAGAGCCATCGCATGCTCGACGACATGATCGATTTCCTGGCAGAGGTGCGCTCGCGCCCGGTCTGGCAGCCCGTGCCCGAGACCGTCAAGCAGCGCCTCGCCGAGCCTGTGCCGACCGCGCCGAGCGCGCTGGCCGACGTCTACCAGCAGTTCCGCGAGCTGATCCTGCCCTACGCGACCGGCAACATCCATCCGGGCTTCCTCGGCTGGGTGCATGGCAGCGGCACGCCGACCGGCATGCTGGCCGAGATGCTGGCCGGCGCGATGAACGCCAATGTCGGCGGGCGCGATCACGGCGCGGTCTATGTCGAGCGCCAGGTGATCGAGTGGTGCCGCAGCCTGTTCGGTTTCCCCGATTGTGCCAGCGGCGTGCTGATGACCGGCACCTCGATGGCCAATTTGATTGGCCTGCTGGTCGCGCGCACCGCGCGGCTCGGCACCGGCACGCGCACCGACGGCGTCGGCGAGGCCGGCGCCAGACTGGTCGCCTATTGCTCGACGGCGGCGCACGGCTGCATCGCCAAGGCGATGGAGATCGGCGGCCTCGGCACCAACGCGCTGCGCCGCATCGTGGTCGACGATCATCACCGCATCGACGTCGCGGCGCTGGCGCGCGCGATCGCGAGCGATCGCCAGAATGGCCTGACGCCGTTCCTGGTGGTCGGCACCGCCGGCACGGTCGATATCGGGGCGATCGACGATTTGGGCGCGCTCGCCGATCTGTGCGCTTCCAACGACGTCTGGTTCCATGTCGACGGCGCGTTCGGCGCGATGGCGCGGCTCTCGCCCGCGCTGGCGCCGCGGCTCGCCGGCATCGAGCGCGCCGACTCGCTGGCGTTCGACTTCCACAAATGGCTGCACGTGCCCTACGACGCCGCCTGTATTCTGGTGCGTGACGGCGCGCTGCACGCCCAGACCTTCGCGTCGAGCGCGCCCTATCTCGCGCGCGTGCCGCGCGGCCTGGCGGCGGGCGCGCCCTGGTTCTGCGATTACGGGCCCGATCTGTCGCGCGGCTTCCGCGCCCTCAAGGTGTGGTTCACCCTCAAGGAGTTCGGCACCGAGCGGCTGGGCGCGGCGGTGCAGCGCAATTGCGAGCTCGCGGGCTGGCTGGCCGATCGCGTGGCCGCGACCCCCGAGCTGGAGCTGCTCGCGCCGGTCCAGCTCAACATCGTGTGTTTCCGCTATCGCCATCCGCGCCTGGCCGAGGCGCAGCTCAACAGCCTGAACGCCGACCTGGTCGCCGACATCCAGGAGAGCGGCGTCGCTGCGCCGTCGACCACCCTGCTGGACGGACGGCTGGCGATCCGGGTCAACATCACCAACCACCGCACCGACGAGGCGGTGCTCGAGGCGCTGCTGGCCGCCGTGGTCGCGCGCGGCCAGGTGCTCGAGGCTGGCTATGCCAAGCGCCTGGCCTCTCTGTTCCAGACCGTGACTCGCCGGCTGCCCGCCGCCAGCCTCTAGCAGCATCCCGTCGTCAGCTCCGCAGCCGGCGCGTCGCTGCCGCGTCGACCGAGCCGTCGTCTTCGAGCGCCACGCGATAGAGCGCGCGCGCCGCCTCTTCAGTCACGAAGCCGTTCAGCACGTCCTCGGCGACCCGCGCCGGGTCGCGCTCGACCGGATCGCCGTAGCCGCCGCCGCCGGGAAACTCGACCACCAGCCGGTCGCCCGCCGGGATGGTCTGGCGCCCCATGCCGCGCAGCTTGGGTCCCGAGGCGAGATGGACCCGGCCGGTGGTGCCGTCATGGCCGCCCTCGCGGCCGCGCGGCGGATGCACGATGCGGTCGAACGTGGCTGACAGCGAGAACGGCGTGTCCTCGCCGTTGGCGATCTCCATCACCTGGCCGAGCCCACCGCGCTGCCGGCCCGCGCCGCCCGAGTCGGTGCGATATTCCTTGCGCCAAAACACCAGCGGCGTGATCGACTCGGTGATCTCGATCGGCACGTTGCGGACGCCGCTCGGGAACGCGGTCGCCGACAACCCGTCCTTGGTCGGCCGTCCGCCGGTGCCGCCGCTGTGGAAGCTGGTGGTGTTGAAGCGCGTCGCGTTCGACAGCAGCGCCGGGTCGCCGGCGACGATGCCCGGGCCGCCGGCCATGCGCAGGTTCCACAGGCACGACGTGCCCTCGGCCGGCACGCCGCCTGCCACCGCCTGGTGCAGGCAGCCGAACACGGTGTCGGGCAGCATCTGCCCGATGATGTGGCGTGCCGCCACCGGCGCCGGATGGACCGCGTTCAGGATCGCGCCGACCGGCGCGGTGACGCGCACCGCCGCCAGCGAGCCGGCATTGTTCGGGATGTCGGCACCGACGATGCAGCGCACCCCGAACGACGCGTAGGCTTCGGTGTAGCACAGCGGCACGTTGATGGCGTATTCCGAGATCGGCGAGGTGCCGGAAAAATCGACGTCGATACCGCGGTCCGAGATGGTCAGCGCCGCCACCAGGTCGATCGGCCGATCATAGCCGTCGATCGTCATCCGGTTGCGGTAGGTGCCGAACGGGAGCTTGCGCGCCGCCGCCAGCATGGCGGCGTGCGAGCGCTCGATGATGTGGGCGCCGAGCTCGTCGAGACTGTCGATCGCGAACTCGTCCATCATCTCGACCAGCCGCGCGCTGCCGGTGTCGTTGCACGCCGCCAGCGAGTAGAGATCGCCCTCGACCTGGATCGGCTCGCGCACGTTCGTGCGCACGATCTCGAGCAGCATCTCGTTGATTTTTCCCTGATCGGCCAGCTTCACGATCGGGACGTAGAGGCCCTCGTGATAGATCTGCCGCCCCTCGGTCGACAGGCCGATGCCGCCGATATCGACCACGTGGCTGGTGCAGGCGAACAAAGCGACCAGCTCGCCGCGCCGGAAGGTCGGCGTCACCACGGTGAAGTCGTGCAGATGGCCGGTGCCCATCCACGGGTCGTTGGTCACGTAGACGTCGCCCGGCCTCATCGTCTCCGCCGGAAACTTGTTCAGGAAATGGCCGACCGCGGCGGCCATCGAGTTGACGTGACCGGGCGTGCCGGTAACCGCCTGGGCGACCATGCGTCCGTCGGTCAGGAACACGCCGGCCGACAGATCGCCGGCCTCGCGGGTCGAGGTGCTGAAAGCGGTGCGGATCAGGGTCTGGGCCTGCTCCTCGACCACCGCGATCAGGCGATTCCACATGATCTGCCAGGTGATCTGCGACAGTACTGATGGCTCGCTCATGACGCCTCCGTGACTGAACCCCTCTCCCTCCGGGAGAGGGCCGCGCGCGCTTGCGCGCGCGGGTGAGGGGAAGCGCCGGGGATAGTCGGGGACACCGCGATCACCTCGACGCTTCCCCTCACCCTAACCCTCTCCCGGTGGGAGAGGGGATATGCGCTCCATCACGACGTAGCCGAGCCGGTTCACGCTTGCCGTGAAGCCGGCGGTCACCACGATCGTGGTTTCGTCCTCG
>Ga0302324_100018103_pt1 | contig 13916 bp, 16 predicted proteins | sample Palsa_T0_1_FD_201949 | JGI IMG/M metagenome (GOLD analysis project Ga0302324, IMG submission 201949) | Peat permafrost microbial communities from Stordalen Mire near Abisko, Sweden - Palsa_T0_1 | ecosystem: Environmental > Terrestrial > Soil > Palsa > Peat permafrost | place: Sweden: Abisko... | reverse complement strand
GCGGTTCTAAACGTTGCCATTGTTCGTCAGTTAAAGTATAACGCGGCACGCGTTATTATTCAAATGTATTGGTGACCAATTCCTTCGAAGACTTTGAAAACACGCCCTAGTGTTTCGAAAGAGATAATTTTGAAACTTCGATACGTAGCGCTCTTAATTAGCGCGTCAGCCGTGATCGCGGCGTGTTCGAGCGGCGGTTCATCGGCAATTTCGCCTGCGGCGGTAAAAGGAGCCGTACGCAGTACGAAGTGCGTTCCCTCGATCGTCAACAACACGTGCACCAGCCCCTCAACCCCGAAGCCGGCAGCATGGCCGGGGTTTCCGAACGGGATCGCGGACGGAAACTTCACCAATGCGGCAGCGAATTTTTGGGACGTCGCTACCGGTAGCGGATTCATGGGCGCCGATGAACCCGGCTTCTGGTATAGCTGCGCGGAAGACGAAACAACGCACCTCACGGTAAACATCCCGTTGTCACAGAGCACGAGTACGCAAGCGCCCGGTGGTCCACCGGTAGGGCCCGGCCCGATGACGGTGATGAATTTCAGTGATTTCCCGGCGGTAAGCGGACTCAATCCGTGGTCGGCTCAGATCGGCAGCAGCACGGCTGTAGCACCGACGATCAACGGCGGCCATCAGATTCTGTACGGTATCTGCTACGATTTCATGGTCCCCACAACCGGCAACCTGAGTTTTTGGGCCAAGGAAATCACGAACATTACCGGCGGCGGCGTTCCACTCAAGGGGTATCAAGCCGCAGCGATTCTCGCTGCGCCGGTGCCCGGCGCAAACGGCCTGCCCTTTCCGGCGATCGAGCAGTGGCTCTACCAGAAGCAAGCAAATGCGGGTTGGGCAAATTACTCGTTCAATCTCGCGACGTTTAGCGGAGAAGCCGTAACGTTGTTTTTGGGTGTGGACTCACCGGGTCCGGGCTCGGGCGCGTCGCTCGAACAACTTATCGCCGGCGTCTCCATTCCCATATTACCGAATCCCAATCCCCATGTCGTATCCGAGTTCCCGACAACATGCTGTCCGATCTGGATGGCATTCGGACCTGACGGAAACATCTGGTTCACGGAGGACGACGCCGATGTCGTTGCGCGGATGACGCTCAGCGGCGTTGAAACCGACTTCATAACACCGACGAATGGTTCGTTCCCGACGGGCATCACGGCCGGCACCGATGGGAACATGTGGTTCACCGAAAACGGTGATGGCCTGGTTGCGCCTCAGATCGCCCGTATCTCGACAAGCGGAGCGATCGCGGAGTTCCCCTCCGTTGTGGTTCCTGGAGGGCCCGAAATCCCGATCGATCGCGGCGACGGAAACATATGGTATACGACCCAAGCCGAAGGCGCAGGCGTCGGCAGCCTGGTGTTTCAGAATAAAACGAATGCCACCGGAGGCAGCATCGCTCTGGCGGGCCGCTTCCCACTCGGGCTCGCCGCTGGACCGGACGGCAACCTCTATTTTGTCGATCGGGGCGGGACGGTGTCTCGCGTGTCGGGCGCCGGCGGAACCGTCCAGACGGTGCAACTCGCCGGCGGATCCGCGCCGACCGCAATCGTCCTTGGTCCTGACGGCAACATGTGGTTCACGGAGACCGGGGCGAGCAAGATCGGGCGGCTGACGCCGGCATCGTTCACGCTGACCGAATTCTCGACCACCGCAGGCGTTCAGCCGTACGGTATCACGGCGGGGACGGACGGCAACGTGTGGTTCACCGAGAGCGACGGCTTGATCAATGGTCCTCATATCGGCAGGATCACGCCAAGCGGCGCCGTGACGGAATTTCCCGTGCCCCATGTCGGATTCGCTATTGTCACGGCTCCCGACGGCTCACTCTGGTTTGGGGAGACGCAAGCTACCGTACCGGCGATCGCAAAGTTTGTACCGTAGCGTCGTTCGAGGTTCGTCTACACGGAGGTCGGAGTTTCCGCGCGTGCTGCGTTGCGCGTGCGGTAGCGCGCGGGCGTGGTCTTCGTGATGGCTTTGAAGACGCGCGTGAGGTGGTTTTGATCGGCGAAGCCCGTTTCGAGGGCGATGGTGGCAAGCGACGCGGACGTTTCGTGAAGGGCTTGGCAGACGTCGCGAATGCGCAGGCCCATGATGTAGTCGCCGATCGTGCGCTGATGAAAACGGCGAAACGTGCGCGCGAGATGGATCGGATGAATGCCGGCGTCGGCAGCCAAGCGACGTATGCCCGGAACGTGATAATATTCCGCATCGAGCCGGGCGATGATGGCGCGCAGCCACGCGGGCTCGCTCAGCTCGTCCCGTGCGAGGAGCGCAATGTGCGAGCATAGCTCGAACAGCAGCGACTCAACTTCAACCGCCGTCGTATCAGGATCACAATATGCGTCGTGTATACGCAGTGCAAGCCATGCGGCATCGCCGCCGTGTAATTCCGAAAGGCGCGTGCGCGGTATGCCGTATTGCGCAACGTCTTGGTCCCAGGCCGGCGGCAACTCGATCATGAAAAACGATGCCCCGTCGGGGCCAATAGCGTCGCTGTGCGACATCCCCGCCGGATGGAACGCGAGTGTCATCGGTGCATACACGAGCTGCGTGTCTTCCGAGCGTTCCTCGTAAGCGCCCTCGAGCAGTAGACAAAAACTCGATGCGTCATGCGTGTGGTCGGGCTGCTGCCGCGCGCGGCGATGGATCACTTCGGTAAGGACTGCGCTTGCGATCGAACGTGTGCGCGTTTCGCCGAAAAAGCTTCCGATGCCAAAATTCTCTTTGTACAAGACGCCTTCGGGCGGGACATAGGACAGTCGACGCATGACCTGTCTACGAAGGAATTAGGATGAATGTTTCGGGAGGCTCTCAGGAAAACCGGCAAATCGCGCGGTTGAGAAACTCGTGCGGTCGAGGAGAACCGGCCGGGGTCAGCGTAAGCGGCCTCAATGAAGAATCCGCGGTTCGTCGCGTCCCTTGCGTTTGCGGCGGCGCTCGCGGCATGTTCAGGCAATATCGGGAGCGGAGCTCCCTCGGTGCCGGGTGGGCCGTCGCCGCAGAGTAACGCGGTCGCGCCTGTTCCGACACCGACGCCGGTTAGCGCATCGAATATTGCGTCGGTCGGCGCGGACGAGACAAAGCCGCAGTCATTACCGACCGTTGCCGGATACGGCGGTACGATTACGTTTCCGAAACCCAGCGCGACGGGCTCGCCGAATCCGAAGTCGACGTCGACGCCGGGTGGACCAATTGCCGTTGGTGTCACGGCTGCGATCGTTCAACCGACCGACGCGCCGGAGTTCAATCCGGTCGCGAGCGCGCGCAAACACCGTCTCATCGGCAGCCGCAAAGACGATCCGACCTCACCCAAGCCGCTGCTGTTCGTCACGCTGCTGGCAACCCAAGACATCACGTTCGAGGAATATCCGCGCATCGCTATCGACGTGCCGCGCGACGTCGTGACGAAATACCGCGACGGCACATTTTCACTCGCGTTGTTCGATCCGAGCGATAAAGCCAAGCGCTATCGTCTGGCCGTAGCCGAGCGCGATCTTTCAACGCCCGCGCCGGGAAGTATCGCGACACTCAAGCCCAGCGCCGCGCCGACGTCGACTGCGACGCCGACGGCGCGTCCATCGACATCGCCGAGTCCGGGCGCCAGCGGTGCGGTGACGCCGCCACCGGTCGCAACTCCCGCGCCGACGCCGACGCTGCCGCCCGAACGTATCGCTTTCTACGGCACGGCCGCGACGCTCACACTCAAAGCGAATCGCCCCGTCGTGTTTGCATTGTACGCGATTCCGCAAGCGCCGACGCCCGCGCCGACCGCTACTCCCAGCGCCGGGCCATCGACGGCGCCGCATTCGCCCGTGCCTTCGCTCACGCCATCGCCCGTTCCATCGCCAACGGGCTCGTAGCCGCTCTCGGTGCGACGCTGCTGCTTGCGGCGGCCGACACGGACATGCCGGTGACACCGTTGCAAACACGTGCCGAGGCGACACAGTATCGCGAAACCTCGACGTACGCCGACACGATGCGGTTCGTCACGGCGCTGGCCGAGGCGAAGCGCGTAACGCTGACGACGATCGGAACGACGACCGAAGGCCGCGCGATGCCGCTGGTGATGGCCTCGCATCCGCTGGTAACGACGCCGGAGCAAGCGCGTGCACTCGGGCGGCCGATCGTCTACGTGCAAGCCAATATTCACGCGGGTGAAGTCGAGGGCAAAGAAGCGGTGCTTGCGCTGTTGCGCGATCTCACGGCGACTTCGGTGCCAAATGTGCTCGACCACATCGTGTTGCTCGTCGAACCAATCTACAACGCCGACGGGAACGAGAAATTCCGCCCGCAGGCGGTCAATCGCCAAGAACAAAACGGGCCCGAATCCGTCGGCCAGCGGGCAAATGCCGCAAACCTTGATCTCAATCGCGACTACATGAAGGCCGAAGCTCCCGAGACGCGCGCATCACTTGCGGCGTTTGCCGCATGGAATCCCGACGTGTTCGTCGATCTGCATACCACGGACGGCAGCTACCACGGCTATGCGCTCACGTATTCGCCCTCGATGGCGGCCGGCGACGACGTGGGCGGCTATACGCGCGAGGGACTTCTCGCCGCCGTTCGCGAGAAGATGAAGGCGCGAAACTTCTCCATTTTTGACTATGGGAATTTCGAGACGGCCGGCGTGCGCGACAACCTGCTCGAAGTAAAGAAACCGGGCTGGTCGACATATGATTGGCGACCGCGTTTCGGTACGAATTACTTCGGTTTACGCGGCCGAATCGCGGTCTTGAGCGAGGCGTTCTCCCACGATACGTTCGAGCGTCGCATCGCATCGACGCGGGCGTTTGTCGAAGAGATTCTGCAGTATACCGCCGACCACGCCGTTCGTATTCGGGCAATCACTCGCCTCGCCGATACGAACCGTAAGAGCGGCGGCAGAGTCTCACTGCGGTCGGAAATCACGAAACATCCGGAGATGTTACCTGTCCTCGTCGAGCGGCTTGTGCCGGCGGCAACGCCGGACACCGTGACCGAACCGGGTGTGCCCAAGGGCATCCGGCGCACGGGCGAGATCCTCACGCAAACGATGCCGGTCTATCGGCAATTCGACCAAACGCTGACGACGACGTTGCCGGTGGCATACGTGGTGCCCGACGACGCCGCGTTGCTTGCGACGCTGGCCGTGCATGGCATTGCCGTTGCTCGAACCACGACTGCACGCAACTATCCGATCGAGACCTTCACCGTCTCGACCATCGATCGGGCCGCTCAAGAATTTCAAGGCCATCGCACGGTGTCACTGAACGGAACGTGGGCGCATTCAAACGCAACGATTGCGGTGGGAACACCCCTCGTGTACACCGCGCAGCAGTTGGGCTTGGTCGCGGCAATGCTGCTCGAACCCCAAAGCGACGACGGCCTTGTGACGTGGAACCGGTTCGACGACGTTCTCGCGGCCGGCGCCCCGTTTCCGGTTAAGCGTTTGCTGGAGCGTTGACCTTAGGGCATGGCCACCGGATCGAGCGGCGTCGCGCTGTGAAACAAGGCCCGAATTGCGTGCATCGCGCGGCTAAAGATGCTCTCCGCCGGCGCGCGCCGGTGCAGGAACGGATGCGATGAATAGGGAGTCCAGGCGACGCCGACGCGCGAGTTGAGCTGCTGGTAGACGTGGAGAACGCTTGTGACGTAGTGCTGCGTTTCCGGATACGGCGGTACGCCGCCGTATGCCGCAACGGCGTTGGGCCCGGCATTGTATCCCGCAATCGCCTTCATGATCGTGTTGTGCTGGCCGCGAAAGCGGGCGAATAACGTACGCAGATATTTGGCCGTTCCGCGAAGATTATCGGCGGCATCGTGGGGGTTCACTTGTAATTCCGCCGCCGTGCCCGGCATGAGTTGACCGAGACCCTGTGCACCGACACCCGAGACGGCATTCGCATACCAGTCGGATTCAACGGTGACGACCGCCATGATGATGCGTGGATCAACATGCGTGCGTGCAGCATTTGCAAGGACCGACTTCGCGTATGAACGGCTCAGCCCATAGGAAATATGCGGGCTGATATCGCGCAGTGCCGTTGCATAACTGGCAACGGGATTATGCGGCGTTTCTAAGGCGAAAGCCGGTGAGCTGGTGCAAAAAACAGAAACGAGCGTCGCAATAAAGCGCGACACAAATGGTCGAGACATACGACCGGCTTGGGTTCACGGGTGCCCGAAGCCTTCGGCCCCCTTGCTTTCAATCGCGCATTTTAACCCGAATTTTGCGCGGCTCGGCTGCTTCTGCAGTGAAAGTATTATTGATATTGCAAGCGAGCCGTCCGCTGTTAAAAGGGCGAAGCAGGCGGCGCGGGAGGCGCCGGCAATTCGACCGGCGTGTCGCCGGTCGTCTGCGTTTCCGTTGCTGCACGCGCAGCGTCGCTCAATGCGCTCGGCTCGGGAACGACACGACGCACGAGTGTACGATGTACCGGCGCATTCGGCGCCCATGCAAGGCCAACGCGTGCATTGAGTTCTTTATATACGCGCAACACTTTGGTGACGTAGTGCTGCGTTTCAGCGAACGGCGGAATGCCGCCAAATTTTGCGACGGCATTCGGTCCGGCATTGTAACCGGCGATCGCTTTCACGAAACTATTCTCTTGTCCGCGAAAGCGGTTGAGTAACGATTGAAGGTATTTGGCTGTGCCGCGAAGATTTTCGGCGGCGTCACGCGGGTTCACTTTGAGGCCGGAAGCCGTGTGCGGCATGAGTTGCCCGAGGCCTCGCGCGCCGACGCGGGAAACGGCATTTGCTCGCCAGTCGGATTCGACCGTGACGATTGCCATGATGAAGCGCGGATCGACGTGCGTCCGGGCGGCATTTGCCAGAATCGATTTTGCATACGATCGGCTCTGCCAGTCCGAGATTTTCGGGTTGATGACCCGTAAGACGTTCGCATAGTTGGCGATGGGGTTGCGAGGCGCGACTTGCGCGAAGGCCGGAGCGCTAAGGCAAAAAAAACAAATCAGCGTCGCGATAAATCGCGGCACGTACGATCGTGGCATATATCGGACGTTGGTCCTCGCCGGCCCGGGACCCTCTTGACGGGTAGCCTCAGGCGCAAGCTTAACCGCGGCCTCGCGGTTGGTGAATGTCATCGACCCAGGGTTTGGTGGGTTCCTCAGCAAGCGGTATGTCGAGGTTAACCACGACTGCATCCTGTCCGCTGCGCACAAGAACGCATTCTAGTGACTCGTCGCCCGATGCGTTGATTTCTTGATGTGGCACGTAGGGCGGCACGAAAATAAAATCGCCGGGTCCGGCATCGGCCGTGAATTCGAGGCGCTCGCCCCAGCGCATGCGCGCGCGTCCCTTCACGACGTAGATGACGCTCTCGAGTGCGCCATGATGATGCGCGCCGGTCTTTGCATTCGGATGAATGGTCACGGTTCCGGCCCATAATTTTTCGGCACCGGCGCGCGCTTTCGTGATTGCAGCCGCGCGGTTCATGCCCGGCGTTTGCGCCGTGTTCGGGTCGAGATCGTCGCCCGCAACAACGCGGACGCCATCGAGTTTCCAGCGCTCGCTGTCCATGCCGCATGTTTCCACGTCGCTCTCGCGCCACCCGGTCGGGCGGCGCGAGCCGAAGCGTCTCTCCGCATGCGGTCCGAGACGTTCGGCTCGTTCCCGGCGTGTTAGGTCGTCGAGCCGCCGCTGTTGAGAAGGTCGTTCTGCAACTGCTGCTGCGCAATGGTGCTTGCCGCAGTGCTCTGATTTTGGATATCGGTCGCCGAAACGCCGCTCTGGAGTGTCGGGTCGGCCGGTACGAGCGCGGGTTCTTCGGCCGCAGACGTCGATGGCGCCGATGAACTCGACGATTGCGACCCGGCAGCGGCGTGATGGTGATGGTGGTGATGACCGCCGCCTTTTTGCGCTTGCAGATCGGCCTGCAACGTCTGCTGCTGCTGCGGGTTCAGTACGGCATTGATTTGACTCTGAACGTCGCTCGACGATGTCCCTTGACTTTGCGCGTTCTGCAGAATGGAACGTATTTGCGAAGACTGATCATCCGTGAGATTGAGGTTCGCGAACGGCCGAAGATTCGGCCCAGCGCCTGCGCCCGTCGACGCGTCACTTCCGACGCCCTGAACGAAGCTCATTGAGTGCTCCCTTTCGTGGTGAGTAGCGCGGTCACCATAAGCGGCCGCGGCTTTAGCCTGGTGCGCAAGACTCAGAGGAACTTGGGGTTATGCTGGGAGCACAATTTCGTTACAATTCCCAAGATTCTCAGATTGCCGATTTCACCCGCAGCGATTTTAGGGGAGAGTTACCGAGCAGTTTCTAAGCTGAAGACAATGAGGAAAATCGCGCTATTCGCCGGGGGGGTATCCCGATGCAGCCGGGTTTGACCACGGTCTTACGGTCGTACCCGTAGTACTTGATATTGCGTTCTCAAATTTGATAGTGTGAGTGTATGACAAAGAAGATGACACCGGCGGCCCGAGCCGACCGTAAGAAGAAGAGTGATATTGCGCTTGCGATTGCCGAGCAGGTGGTGCATCTCCGCACCCGCAGCGGGCTCACGCAAGGAGAGCTGGCAGTGCGCATGGGTACGTATGGCCCGGTCATTTCCCGCCTTGAATCGGGCCTGCACTTTCCGTCGCTCGATACGGTCCGCAAGGTGGCGGCGGCACTTGGCGGTCGCGTGCAAGTTGATATCGTTGATGTCAAGCTTCCAAAGCGGCCGGGGCGACCGAAGAAACGTTAAAACGTCTTCTTCGAATCGAGCAAAATCGTAACCGGGCCGTCGTTGATGAGTGCGACGGACATGTCGGCGCCGAAGCGGCCCGTTTCGACGGGTCGTCCCTGGTTTCGGATAGGAACGGCCTGCTTCCGTTTGCATCCGGCGGTATGCGTTTGCGGCCGCCGCGCCGAATACTAGAGCATGAATCGTTTCGCCGCCGCTTGGGTCGCCGCGCTTGCGCTGTCGACCGCGACCGCTGCAGCTCAGACATCATCGTCGCCGGCCCGCGTCCGCCCGCCGCATCAGCCGCGGCCGATCCACTCGATGCAGCCGATCGGACGCCGGTCGCCTCGGCTGGTTCGCACCGGGCGCAACGGATCGCCGTACCAGCCTTACGTGATGGTTCCGCCTGCGTACGTGCAGAGCGTGCTCTATCCCGCAGACGTACGCCCGACGCCGAAGCCCAAGCCGACCCCAACGTCGATGTACGAAATCTTTTCGACGATAAAAAACCGCTAACGCCGTCGCGTTTGCTCGAAGACGAGGCGTTACACGTCTAAACGAAACGTATCATTGGACGTGCTGCAGTCGGCATTGCTCGGGGCGCTGGCCGCGTGCATGTCCAGGCTGAAGCGGAAATGCGTCGAGTCGTGGGCCGCTCCCATCGCGCGATCGAACGCGTACGTAACGGTTTGCGACTTGCCGGGCGCAAGGGGTTGCAGACCTTTTTGGTCGACTTTGGTGGCGTCTTGAAAGATATCGACGGACTGCAAGAGATTGGATGCTTGCTTCATCGAACCGACGTTTTGCACGGTGATCGCGATGACGTAGTGGTTGAGATCGCCGTTCGGCGTCTTCGATTGTACGGTAGCACTAATGATGGCGGGGTCGGCGCCGGAGCACGTCGGCGCGGATGCGGCGACGAGTGGCGCACTAAAAAGGAGAGGCGCGAGGAGCAAAGCGAGCATGAGAACGGTTCCTTTCGTGTGACTTCGCTCTAATACCCACCTATGCAAGCCTTACTCCGGAGTACGGGGCAGATCGCGCGGAATACGCTGCGTCCGGGGATCGGTCGAGTCCAAGTCGGGAGCGTTTGCGAGCAAGCGCTCTTCGCTCATGCGAACATAGTCCGGATTAATATCGATGCCGATCCAATTGCGACCGCGCAGCTTCGCAACGCGGCAGGTCGTTCCGCTGCCGACAAACGGATCGAGAACGACATCGCCCGGATCGGAAGCCGCCGCAATAATTCGATCGATGAGCGCTTCGGGCTTTTGCGTCGGATGCGCGGTTCGCTCCGGGTTAGAATAATGAACGTGCGAAAACTCCCACACGTCACCTGGATTCGCGCCTTCCATATTATTGCGTTCACGATAGTATTTCTGCGGTATGCGGACCGAATCCAAATTGAATTTAAACGCGTCGCTCAGCGTGAAATACAGAATATCTTCGTGCCGCGGCGAGAAGCCGATCTTGCGTCCCATACCTTGCGTATAGTGCCAGGTGATCCAACCGTTGAACGGCAGATGAAATTCGTCTTGCAGCATGATGAACAGCCGCGAAATGAAGCGCACGCCCATGAACGTGAAGATCGAACCAGTCGGCTTGAGCACGCGAATCGCTTGGGCAAGCCATTCACGCGTGAATTCTTCGTATTCGTGCCAGGCTTTCAAATCGACATTGTTGCCGTAATCTTTGCCTAAGTTGTACGGTGGGTCGGCGATGACGAGATCGACGGACGCCGCCGGCATCGACTTGAGGATTTCCGTCGCATCGCCGCAGATCAATCTGTTCAAGTGTAGCTAGCGTTTGACGGAATCGCGCGCCACCCTATGGTTCTGATGCATTGCCCGAGCGCATCGGCATCCTGACCGCACGAATTGGGTGGCTTGAACTGCAGCCCGGTAATGTCAGGCGTGGATCGTGACGATGCCGGTCGCGAGTTCGTGATAGCCCCAAGCGACCCGTAGCGTGCCGCCGGCAATCGCCGCTGCGAGGACAGGACTCTTCGCGAGTGCCGAAGCGGTCAGCATCGCGCTTGTCTCGATAATTTTCTTGGCGCGGTCGACGGTGCCGCGCGGAACGCGGCTAACCGCCGGCATGATCGTTCGAACGACGGCCAGGATGCTCGCCGGCGGTAATGCGCCACCTTCGAATGCCAGGGTTGCCTCGTCGCAGGCGCCGCAGCCGCTATGACCGAGCACCAGGACGAACGGTGCGCGGAATTCGGCTACTGCGTATTCGATCGAACCGGTAATGTCGGCGTCGGCGATGTTCCCGGCGCTGCGGCAGACGAAAAGATCCCCGAAGCGGAGCGAGTCAAAGACGAGTTCGGGGGCAACCCGCGTGTCGGCACAGGTCAAGGCGACAGCCCACGGACGCTGCGGCTTTGCCGCCGAGGGCGCCGGAAGTCGGCGTTCGCCGCCTCTTAGGAATCGGCGGTTTCCGTCGCGCAGCCATTGGAGCGCTTGGACCGGAGTCCCGCGCGGTGGCCCCGGTGGGTCGACGACGGACAGCGGTGCCCCGGAGGCAACGCTCGGCGCGGATAGCAGGGCGGCGGCGCCGCCGACAAATGCAGATCGCGTGAGATCCATGAGCCAGACACCTCTCTAACCTGACGGTGCGGGCCTACGACGGGATGGAGCCGATCCCCTGATATTTGGGCGAACGAATGAGCTGCAAAGCGGGTACATCTTCACTATGATCATCAGCGGAAGCAGAATTACACGCGGCGTGGCCGCTGCGTTCATCATCCTGACGCTTTCCGGGGCGCGTGCCGGACAGGCAGCACCCTCCTCAGGCCCAACCCTCGTTAGCCGTGTCGTGGCCGCGTACACGACGAACGTGCGCGGTATTATTGGGATGCAGCGCCACTTCTCGACCGTTATCAACGGTGGTCCGGTTCATCACACCGAGGTCAGCGACAGCGGATTACTACTCAAAGATGGTGCGTACGTCAATATACGATACTACCGGATCGCCGACGACGGGAGTGCTTTTTCCGCAGCGAAGATTGCGCAACGCAACACGCAAACGAATTCCGATTGGTCAGCGGGCAAGATTTTTTTCAAAGAGCCGTACGACCGCCGATACGTTGCCGACTACCAATTTCAGCCGCCGACGACGGAGGCTTTTTGCGGCGCGGCGGCTGCCGTCGCGTTTTCGAGTACGGTGAAAGACGCGCAGCACGGTAGCGGATGGATGTGTATCGATCAATCGAGCGCGCGGGTAACGAAACTCTCGTACGTGCCGAACGCTTTTCCGCCGCACGCCTCGGCGGGCTCCGTTACGGAAACGAGCGGGACGGCGCTCACAGGCATGTGGTACGTGACGCGGATCGACGAAACGTACAACGGTCACGCGCTCATCATCCACGGCAACGCGACGTTTACGGGCGTAGTCGATCACTTTCGGCGTTTTTCGGACGTTTCAAGCGCTCAAGCCGCCCTCACCAGCGGTTCGATTTAGCAGCTTTGAAGCCGGAGGCATCGAACTGATCCCTCAGCACACTGTCGATGCTGCTCAGGCTTGGTTTTGGTCGAAGCGCCGGCAGAAAATGGAGCGCGAGGCTGACATGGATGTTGCGGCGGGACGCGTCACGCGATCGAATTCGGCGGACGAGTTCCTTGACGAGCTGGAACGCCACTGAAGTACGAAAAAACCGTCTCGTTCCTCTCGGATTTTCAATCGCTAAAAAACCCGCATCCCTTGCGGGCGCGGGTTTCGAATATGGTGGAGATGAGGAGACTCGAACTCCTGACCCCTTACATGCGAAGCAAAAAAAGTGCAAAACCGCGCGCCCGTAAGAAGCCGAAGAAATAGCTGATTTCGCCTTTAGAATAAGGGCGTTTTGCGCGATCCAGGCGTCCGCCAGCGTCCGCGATTTCCGCCGGTTTCCGCTCCAATTGTCGTAAGTGTTGTCGTAAGGTTGGACCGCCCGGGCGGCCAGAGACAGAGAAGACCTACCCGACAGGTCGACGGCCCTCATGATCCTCCAATCCGCTATCCACTCGACCCACGGCGGTAGGTAGTCGAATAGGCTGAAACTCACAATGCGCCGATCGCGGTGGTTAGCGCGCCGCTAATTCCCTGGGCTAACCCCTGAATAATTCGACTGCGCTGTACGTCGCCAAACCCGAGTTTTCTGATTGTCTTTTCCAGATCGCTTCCCTTTCGATGCGCGCTACTTTCCGAGCGAAGGGTCTGCGCGCTGCGGAGCGCCGCTGCGCTTGCAACTGCGTCGGCCTCCTCTACACCAAGAGACTTTAGCCAAGCTTCGAAAAGTCCAATGGGAGTTCGTTTGTCATCGCCTTCTCCAGCATACGGTACCAGCTGTCGCAACAGCTTGACGTTGATGCTGTCACTCGTCGGTTTCGTAATATTCAGCAATTGCGCATCGAATTCTCGCCAATCGTCGGTCGCGGGAACGCGTAGAGAGGAAAGAAAATGCGCATCTTCAGCCTTCAAACTATGGATGACCGGCTCTCCGTACCTCTGACTTGTTGCGTCTTGAAGTTGAGAGAGAGCTTGCTTGAGTCCGGCGATCGGATCATTCGATTCGGTCCACTCCCCGAGGAAATCGCGGCGGAACCGATCCTCGGGAATGCCGCCATATGAGACGACGTTGTATGCGCGCCAGTGGTGCTGATGCTCAGTTGGTAGTCGAGATAGATCGCCAAGGTGAACGTGGATGAGTCCGTCATCTGTTACAGCGTACGATATCGACCAGATTCCATTCCGTGTTACGGTGCTGTTCTCGACGCTGAAATCATTGGCATCGTCATAGTATCGGTCAAGGACACCGCGGCGGAAGAATGTGTCGGTCAGAAAATTTACCGTGCCTCGGTCGGTAAACAAATTACTTAGTCCATCGGGATCGCATGTGACCTCAATTGGTTCTCCGCCATCGCTTAGGCCAATGATAAAAGCGAGAGGATCTTCCCGCGCAACCGACGCCGGCGCGTAGGGCTCGATGATGTCCTTTCCGCGCAGGAGTCCCATTCCGCGCTTAGCTTCAGTCACGTGAATAATTCTATAATTTGCGGTGGCACTAACGTGCGTAAACTCGTCCCGATGTTCCGATCCACCGCGATTCTGGTCGAAGCGGTGATGATCGTGATAGCGAATGAGCGCAGCGTTCAGATCGCGCAAGAAACTGCGTAACAGGTGCTCGTCCGCCTCGATCAGTTCGACGCCATTAACCACGAAAAACCAAGCGAGCGTATGA
>Ga0302324_100018102_pt1 | contig 13917 bp, 8 predicted proteins | sample Palsa_T0_1_FD_201949 | JGI IMG/M metagenome (GOLD analysis project Ga0302324, IMG submission 201949) | Peat permafrost microbial communities from Stordalen Mire near Abisko, Sweden - Palsa_T0_1 | ecosystem: Environmental > Terrestrial > Soil > Palsa > Peat permafrost | place: Sweden: Abisko... | reverse complement strand
CGATGGCGCGTTTCTTCGCAGCAATACCGATGAGGGAACGATCTATCTTGATGTTGTCAAATGGTAGCTTAGCCAACTGCACCAGCGAGGAGTAGCCGGTTCCGAAATCGTCCATGGCGAGTCGTACTCCTCGGCAGTGCAATTCGTTCAAGGTAGATAAGACAGATCGCGAGTCCCTGAGCAACAACCCCTCCGTGATCTCAATCTCTAACCTGTTGGGCGGAAGATGAGAAAGTGTCAGAGCACGCTTTACTGAGTCCAGGAACAAACCGTCCTTGAACTGTAGCGGCGACGCATTCAGGGCAACCACGATGTTCGACGGCAAGCTCGCCGCCTGCTTGCACGCGGTGCGCAGCACCCACTCCCCAATCTTGACGATCATACCCGTCTCTTCTGCAAGCGGAATGAAGTTCCCCGGCGAAATCAAGCCAAGCTTCGGATGTCGCCATCGGAGCAGCGCCTCCAATCCAACCAGCGCTCTCGTCGCAATGTGGATTTGAGGCTGATAGTGAATCTCGAACTGATGAAGCAGAAGCGCCTTACGAAGATCGCCCATCAGGGCATGACGCGTTGCGATCCGCTCTTTCATGGCCGCATCAAAAAAGCACACCGCACCCGGTGCGGCTGCCTTGGCTGCGCGAAGTGCAGTGCTGGCGTGTTGCAACAGGATCTCAGCTTCCGTGTCGCTCCGCGGGGCTTGGGCGACACCAATACTTGCGCTGCAGTTCAGAACCACACCGTTGATCAAATAGGGTCGTTGCAGCAGATTCGTGAGACGCTCCGCGACCAGTTCAGTTTCCTCCGCTGACCGGCTCGGTCGCAGCAAAACGACGAACTCGTCTCCGTGGAAACGTAGAACTGGATCCTGCTCACGCAAGGCAGATCGCAGCCGCTCAAATCCCAGTTCAAGGAGTTCGTCCCCAAAGGTATGGCCATAGAGCTCGTTTATGTTCGTGAAACCATCCATACCAATCATCAGCACGGCGAAGGCTGGGCTTGGTTGCTCTGCGTAAATCGCTGCGACCTCCGCTGCAAAGCTTTTCCGGCCTTCGAGGTTGGTCAAGGGATAGCTTGTGCTAACCATCGTGCGCCACTCCAAACTTTAGGCTGTTGTCCCTGCCCAAACATCGCCGGGTGTCGGCGAGAGGGCTGGATACAAATACTCCTGTGCTCAGCGCGAGTTCGGCAGGAGGTAGAAAGCCCATCTTTGCGGTACCGGTTGCCATTCAATGAAGAGTCCTGAATAGAAGCATCGGCAGTTCCTCCAGCGAGCTTCAATCGGTCGATGAACCGGTAGGTTCTTCTCCAGAAGTGTGCGCCTCTCTTGGCTATAGCGGACGATGCCTACCGTTCCTCCCTCGATATGCCGATGAAGCCGCCGTAGGACCACGGAGGTGTTTGGTCCGAACACCAAATGCTATCCAGCTCAAATCCTGGATTAAGGTAAATGCAAAGCACTATAGATCGGAGCAGTCGTTGAACAGTAACCTCTACAAAATTGTCTACTGCAGTAAGAACCTGATTGAAGGCGACGATGCAAAACGAGACGCAGAGATAGAGCAAATTCTCCAGACATCGCGGCGAAACAATAAAGTGCAGAACGTGACCGGCGCTCTACTCTTTGATTCGGGCTATTTCGCGCAGGTACTCGAAGGACCAAAGCTGGCGATCGAGCAGACCTTCGAAAGGATACAACGTGATCCGCGACATGGGGACGTCACGGTGTTAAGCGTCCAAACCGATGGTCATAGAGATTTCCCCGAATGGTCGATGGCTCATGTTGCCTCTTCAGGTGGAACCGGCTCCGCCGGCATGGCTGCTCTTGCCCTTGATACAGCTTCGTTGCATCCCGCAGCTTCAGCCGATGAAGTACTCGGTCTGCTGCGATCCCTCGTGATTCAGGAGGACTGATCTTCCGGCGGTCACCGGCTATCGCATCGAGCGCCTACTGCGCGGGCATCTTTGTAATCTGGAGCAATTGCCAGGTTTCTCCCCTCCCTGTTTGCCCCGATCATCGTTTCCAATCATGACACGACGAGAGTCGTGCCATGATACAAAGCGCCTTTTCAGAACTGCAGCCGCACAGACAATTGCAGCTGACGCGCTTTGCCCCCGGGCGGCTGGCTGGTAATGTACACCGGCCCCTGGTCTATATTCACGGTTGACGAGTTCCCGCTCGGATTGCCGGCGTTGATGTGATTGAACGCGTTGTAAGCATCTAACCTGAATTGCGCAAACAGACTTTCGTGGATCGGGAAGTTCTTTTGCACCGCCATATCGGTGGAGTAGAAATTAGGACCGAACTTGGTATTGCGCCCAGTGGTGCCAACCTGGTCCAGCCCAGGAGCGGAGAAGTTCCCCTGTGGTCCATTCGTGTAAAGATTGTTGAAGCCCTTGAAGAATGCACGGTTGTGGAGGCTGGTAGTGAACGAACCGACGTTCGTTGACAAGCTCTGAGCCGACCCATTGGGATAACACGGCGCATCCCCGGGGAGATTGTTCCCGCATCCCGAATAGGTAAGCGTGAAAGGCAGGCCGCTCGACCAATTGATAATCGGGCTGATCTCCCATCCGCCGACCACCTCGTCTACCCAACCAGGCGACTTGGACAAATACTTCATATTTCGACCCACCGGCAACTGCCAGTTGCCGTAGCTGACAATCTGCTGCTCGCGCAACGAGTCATTACGGCCTTTCACCGCCGGGGCGCTCCAGGTTCTAAAGCTCGAGGCCCAGTCAAAAGCCCGCTGCCAGGCGTAGTTCGATGTAAAGGAAAGCCCCTTCGAGATGGTCTTGGCCACCGTGACTTGCAGGGCGTTGAAGTGATTATCCTGGTCGTCCCCGTCATATTGGATGCCCTGGGTCCATCCGCAAGCACCAGCCGGCACGCCCGGTTGCGGTGTGTAGCTTGCGCTCCGACAGGCAGGCAGACTCAACGCATAGTAGCGTTGCAGGAGTGAACTGGTATTCGTCCCTCCATCGGGGTTGATACCGTTCACTGCCGTGGACAAGATCGCGTTGCTGGGAACGTAATGCAGCACGCGCCCGTTGATGCTGTACCCCGCGGGGAGAACAGCTGCTTCTTCATTCGGGTTGGTGTTGTTGCCGTCGAGTGCGCTCAGGGTGTGGCTACCCTTATTACCCACATAGGCCATGGTGAGCGAGAGGGTCGGGGTGATGGATTGTTGAATACTCAGGTTCCAGGCATCGATCGTAGGCAGCCGTATCGGATTCGGCCGCGCCTTCACTGAGACGTTATAGTTCGGCGCCGGCAGTAACCCGTTCGAAGGCACGGTTGGGAAGACGTTGGGCGGAGGACCCGCGCTGAGCGCGAAAGCGGCTGAAGTAGTACCGGTGGAATTGTTGTTGACACTCTGGTTAGCCAGCACGGGAAGATTCTGGGTAACGGTATGCCCGAAAATGGAGCCAAAGACGCCCAAGTCAAAGCTGCGTCCATAACCTGCCCGTATCACGGTTTTGGGGTGCCACTGATACGCAACACCGATCCGAGGCGAGAGCGCTTTCCATGCGATGTTCCAACCCATGTCGCTGGGAACGCCTCCCACTCCGGCGACCCGGATGAATCCGTCGTTCAGATTCATCAAACCCCCATGCTCCGGTCCGTTGACGGTCTCAGGAAAATACAACTCCCAGCGCAGGCCATAATTTACGGTTAGTTTTGGACTCGCACGCCAGGTGTCCTGGCCATAGAAAAATAGCCGTTTTTGAAATTCTTTCGCATTCAGCGAGCCGGCGATACCGGGGTTCTGAATATACCTGCCAAACGAGGTGACGTCGCCTAAGACAAACGTAGCGAAACCCAGCCCACCCGAGGCGCCATTAGAGGTTGGACCATCGCCAAAACTTAGCAAACCTGCGCGATCCGTATCGCTGGGAACTCTAAGGTTGCGCGCATAGCGCGCGTCAGCGCCGAATTTGAAAGAGTGATTGCCCAGGAGTTTGGTCCAGTTGTTGACTCCCTGGAACTGGTCTTCTTTTTCGGTCGTGGGGCAGTTGCAGCGGGTGATATTCAAACCCGACCCGTATTGGGGACCTTGGCTCTGCGGGTTGCTGGGATTGTTCGTGAGATTGGTGCTGCCGACATCCGCGAGATTGAAACCGGGCGCCCCACTTGTGAATCGATCACCCAGGTTGAGACCCGGGATGCCGAGTTGGTTAGCAAACTGCGTAGTCTGGTCGTACTTAGAGGTGACGATGTTGTAGCGATAGTAGCCAAGCCGGAAGTCGGTGAGCAGATTGCTGCTCACGGCAATGTCTGCCCCGGCCGCCAGGCTGTCGTTGGCTCCGGTCGAGGTACCGCCGAAGCCATTGATGCCAAAGCCTGCGCCGCCCGCGGCGCCGAAGAGGGTGCCCCCGCTGAGAGTGTCGGTAAAGCGGCTGAAGCGCTCAAAGACGTGGGTCCGCTGCGACAGCTGGTAATCGACTCGTTCATCCCACTGATTATTGTTGAACAGGCCGGTCCCCCCCGACGCGTAGTTGCCGGAAGACAGGAAGCCGAAGTTGCCAGACTTGTTGGGCGTATACGGTTGTAAAAGCTTCAGTAGCGCAAGCGCCGGCGCGGAAAGCCGGGCGGCTGGGACCACCTGGCCGGGAAAGGCCTTTCCGGTGGTTGGATCGAAGATCAAGGCATTGCCGGTACCGGCGATCGCATTGGCGTATTCACTGAAGTCGCAACCGGGGATGCCGCTGACGGCGGTCGACTGCCCCAGGCAGGTACTGATCAGATGGGGAGACGGAACCGTCATGATGGCAGAAGAGCCGACCTTTTGCCGCACCCCCTGGTAGTCACCAAAAAAGAACAGCTTATCTTTGATGACAGGGCCGCCGACCGATCCACCGAACTGGTTAAACAGCGCTTGAGGAATCAGCCTGCCGGTAACCGGGTCGGGACTGAACTGCGAATACGGATCGCGAGCCAGTTGTGCGGCGCTCTGGCGATAATCGAAGGCGCTGCCATGAAAGTTATTGGACCCGGATTTGGTTTGCACCGTAACGATAGCGGAGACAGCCTTGCCGGATTCGGCGTCAAAATTCTGCGTGGCGATCTTGGCCTCGGTGATCGCGTCCAGAGCTGGATTAACCACGATGATGCCCAGGATGGGATCCTGGTTGTCGGTGCCGTCCAACTCATAGGCCACGCCGCCGAAGGCCTGGCCATCGATTTGGATCTGCTGGCTGCCTTGCGGATTTTCGTCTGCCGCGTGGCTCCAGCCCAGCTGTTGCGCCCCGGGCAGCAGCAATTGCAAGCTGGTAAAGTTGCGATTAGACAAGGGCAAATCCGAGACGGTCTTCTCGGTGAAAACCGTGGATACGTCCGCGCGGTCGGCCTTCAATTCCGGTACCGTATCGGCACTCACCGTAACCGTTTCTGACTGGCCGCCAATCTCCAGCGCAACATCAACCTTGGCCGAGGTGTCTGCGGCGACCACGATCCCATTCTGCGCAAAGGTCTTGAAGCCGCTGACCGTCACCTTGATGTCATAGGTGTCGGGAATCAGGTGCTGCACAGTAAAGTCACCTGATGCATTGCTCTGGGCAGCCACAGATGTGCCTTTAGATTCATCTGTCACCGTAATCGTGGCGTTTGGAACCACCGCGCCGGTGTTGTCGTTCACCGTCCCGAAAATGGATCCGTAGATGGCTTGGGCTTGGGAGAGGTTGGGCAGGCACAAAAGCCCAAGGACTACGGGCAGGACGAGTGTCCTGAAACTTCGCACTGACATACAGCCTCCAAGAGTGTTGCAAATCCGCCTTTCAGCATTTGCTTAGGGCGGTCATGTCGGAGGTGCTCTGATGAACAGCCAAAGTGTGGCGGGGGGTTACACCCACCTGTCGAACAGGCTGCCAACTGCCGAGAGCAAATGATCGACCGACAATTTAGGTGTTACCGGTCTTTTCTTATGGCGAGGATGGCCGAGGCCTCCGTGCCTGACGATGCTTATAGACATCCGGGATCATGATTGTCAAGCGCCCCATCCGCCCGCCTATCGCGAGATCTGTACGTGCCAACAAAAGACGCCCTATTGTTTGAAAAGATTTTCATCCCGCTCCAGTAACGGAAGCGAATCATCTCCGCCCGCGAATTTCCTTGGATTTGGCACTTTTCAGTCATTGTTTCCTGGCCGGTTTTCAGTCATCTTGTATTGCAATGCGCTTGTTTTTTCCCATTCTGGTATTAGGATTGGCAGCTTCCGCTTCCGCGCAGCTCCTGCCGGCGGCGCAAGAGCTCTCGCTTCCCCGGCTATCGTGGGCGTCCCCCTCTGCGACGCTGGACGACGGGTCGCAGGCATTGCTCGAATTCCGTGACTCCGATATCAAGTTCAATCTGCGCGGCCTGATGGAGACCCTGCGCGACCATCAACATGAGGGTTGGGTGCTGGCGGCGTACCCCGACCCGAACACGCGCAGGCCGCTCATTGGCGCCGGCTTCAGTCTGGATGTCCAGGCGGCCGACCATCCTCAGACCGACCCATTGAATCCCCATCCTTTTGTGGAACCCTCTTCGGCTCAGCTTTGGCAGGCGGCCGGGCTGGCTCCCGAGCGACTGCAACAAATCCTCGATCAGTTTGACCGTGACTCCAGGCGGTGGACGGCCAAACAGTATCGCCGGTGGGTCATTCGGCATACCTTAACGCCGCAGCTGACGGAAGAGGAAGCTATGCGGCTGCTGCGCATCTCAGCCATACAAGCCGTCTACAACGCGCAAGCCTATTGTCGTAATTTCGATCAGCTGACGGCGTCGCAACAAATGGCCCTGAGCCAGCTGGTCTTCCAGATGGGCACGAATCTGGAACAATTTGTTGAGTTTCTGGGCGCCGTAAACGATCAAAACGGGGCCCGCGAATTGGCCCAACTGAACGGCTACATGGAAAGCGATGCGCAGCATTGGCGAACGGTGCAGCGCACGCTGATGGACAGCCAATGGGCCCGGCGATACACCGTTCGCGCTTCAACCGTTATCGCCATGTTCGATCCGGACTACGACCACGAACCTGCGGCCGCCGAGCAGCGAGTGGAGGCCATCCTTCGTCCTCCCGCCGAGTACCGCCCCAAGAGCCGATCCACCGCCACTCTTCGGGTCGCAAGCTATAGCCGCCGTCCGGTGAAAAACCACGGCAAGAAGAGCGCCCATCTCCCGGTAAAGCGCAAGCTAACCTAGTTCCGCCGGCAGCTTGCTGGCAAGACACACACTCCGCGAAGATGAGACATGCTTTTCGCGAGACCCGGAAACAGACTGCTCTCGTTGCTCCTTCTGCTTCCCCTCACCCTATCTGCGCAAACTCCCCTGCAAGGGGCTCTCTCTGCAGCCTTGCGAAACACTCCCGCCGTAGGCGTAGTCATTGATGTTAGAAGCGGTCGGTTGCTGGCGGGAGTGCGCGAAGCATCCGCGCCACACGCTGCCCCTGGCTCGATCCTTAAGCCACTGTTTCTGGCCGCCGCCCTGCGGCGGCAGGAAATCTTGCCCCAGACCCCGGTTTTTTGCACTCGTACCCTGCACATCACCGAGGGCCCCCGAGAGTGGAACCTGGCTTGCACCCATCCTCAAACCAACGCGCCCTTCGCTGCGGAGGAAGCGCTTGCCTACTCCTGCAACACCTATTTCGCAGCGCTGGCGGACCGCCTCTCTCCCGCGCAGACCGCTGCCATCCTTCAACACTACGGTCTAGCCCAGACCCACACGCCAGAAACTCGGGAACAAAAGCAGCTGCTGGTGCTGGGCCTCGCAGGAATATCCGTCTCACCCGAACAGGTGGCGCACGCCTATCGCAAGCTGACCCAGGAACTTGACGACGACGCCCTGCTTCCGGTGCGCGACGGGTTGAAGGATTCCGTGAACTATGGCATGGCCCATAACGCGGCCGTCCCGGACGTGGGGATTGCCGGTAAAACGGGAACGTCCTCCAATGCCGGCTGGTTCGCGGGCAGCGGCTCCTTCAACCACCAAGAAATTGTGATCATCATCTATCTGCCCCATGGCAACGGAGCCGACGCCGCCCGTTTAGCGCAGCACTTTTTTCTTTCCCCGAAACCGGTTCCCCAGAAAGCGGACCTAGAGAGCGCGCGATCCCTCACCATCCAGCTCTGGGCGACCCGATCGGTAACTCACCTCACCGCCACCCCGCTGAATGGTGCTAGGGTTCCGCTGCATCTCGACTGGACCCCCAATAGCCCCGCCAATACCCTGAAGCTAAACGGGAAGTTTCATATGCAACCCACTGACGCACCTGAGGTAACAGCCGCAGGTGAATGGACCATTGGTACCCGGCGCGATGGCTTGCGGGTGCTGTTGACCCTCCCCAGCGAGAACTACGTCGCTGCGGCCCTGAACGGCGAGGCCGCTCCAGACGAGCCCTTGGCCTCGCTTAAAGCCATGGCAGTTACCATCCGCACTTTTGCCTTGTCGAACGCCGGCCGCCACCAGGCTGAAGGTTTCGACCTTTGCGACAGCACCCATTGCCAGGCGCTCCGTCTGGGCAGAACTCGTCCGCAGGTGGAACAGGCAGTGCGAGAGACTGCGGGCGAAACCCTCTGGTCGGGCCGCCAGCGGCTGCACGTCTATTACACCCAGCACTGTGGCGGCATGAGTGAAATGGCCAATGCCGTTTGGCCGGCAGAGCAGCCCGGCGCACCACCTCACCCCGATCCCTATTGCCTGCGCCGCTCCCCCGCTGAGTGGCACGCGAACATCCCGCTCGAACAGCTGGCCGCCATCTTCCACGCTCAGGGCTGGCACACGCCTTCCCCTGTCGACGCCATCCGTGTCATCCGGCGAACCGAATCGGGACGGGCCGAACTGCTCCAAGTGATTGGCCATGGGCCACCCGCGCAGCTCTCAGCCAGCAGTTTCCATTTTGCGGTAGACCGGGTGCTGGGCTGGAACCAGATGCGCAGCGACTGGTACACCACGACTGTCTCCGGCCGAACTCTGGAGATTCAAGGCCGCGGATACGGCCACGGTGTGGGCCTATGCCAAGCAGGCGCCTACGAAATGGCGATGGAGGGCCGTAGCGACGGGGAGATCCTCAATTTCTATTTCCCGGGCGCCGTCGCCGGCATCACACCGGCAGACGGCGGATGGCACATGGTCGCGGGTACTGGATGGACGTTGCTGACCACCAACTCCTCCAACCACCTCCTGGCCGAAGGAAACGCCGCGTGGGCCAAAGCGCAGTCGCTCCTCGGCGCTCCCAACCGCCCCATTCACCCAACCGTAGAGGAGCTGCCGACCACGGAGCTGTTCCGGCAAACCACGGGAGAGCCCGGCTGGGTGCTGGCCTCCGCTCGCGACAACAGCATATTCCTGCAACCCGCGCGGGTACGGCAAAACAACCCCGCCTCCGGGGATGATCTTCTATTGCATGAGTTCTTGCATGTGCTGGTGGAACAGGAAGCGGGAGAAAATACACCGCTATGGCTGCGTGAAGGCTTGGTGGAAGTTCTGGCCGGCCAGGGTCGATCGGGGCCGCTCGATCTGCCGGCCGGCGAAATCGATGCGGCCCTGGCCCATCCCGCCGACGCTGCTGCGTCCCGCCACGCGCACCAAACCGCGGCACGGATGGCCGCTCTGCTGTGCGCCCGCTACGGTACGCCTGCGGTGCGGGGTTTTTTGCAGAACGGCATCCCCTCAGGCGCTAATCAGGAGTTTGGAATTGTGAGCCGGTCCACGGCCCAGTAATTCCCAGCGAAGATTCTGGTTCTTAATCAAAAGCTCCGCGATGATCGCCCGCAAAGAGCCATTTTCCTGCGCCAACTGCTGCCAATCTAATTGTGGATTCATCTGTTCGATCCCGTTCATGGCCGGCCTCCTCGCATTGCCTTACTCACTGTAAGCACCATAGGCCTCCCCCAAAAAAGTCAAAAGCCCAATTGGGACCACGCGGGGGGGCCTCTTTGGTAGTGTGCCGGTCCCCCCGAAAAACATGGGATGCCAACGATCCTCGCTAAACTTTGGCCCGCACGAGGGCGAGATCCATCAGCGTCTGATGAGCGTGAGAACTAAGCGACAAAATACCGCAAATCTCAAGCCGAGGGGTATGGCTGACCATAGATACTGACCAAATGGCGATCCGAAAAATCGTCCATATCGATATGGACGCATTTTATGCATCCGTCGAACAACGGGATGACCCGAAACTCCGCGGTAAACCAGTCGTTGTCGCGTGGCGAGGCACCCGCTCGGTGGTCTGCGCCGCTTCCTACGAAGCGCGGCGGTTTGGTGTGCGTTCGGCCATGCCCGCACTCCGCGCCGAGCGTCTGTGCCCCGACGCGATCTTTATACCGCCAGACTTCACGCGCTATCGCGCGGTCTCCCAAAGTACACGGGAGATATTCAAACGCCACACCGATTTGATCGAGCCGCTATCTCTTGACGAGGCCTACCTCGACGTAACCGAAAACAAAGCCGGTTTGCCCACTGCCACCCGGGTCGCTCGCGCCATTCGGGAGCAGATCCGCGAAGAATTGCACCTGACCGCTTCTGCCGGAGTTGCCCCCAACAAGTTCCTGGCCAAGATCGCGTCCGATTGGCGCAAGCCCGACGGACTCTTTGTCATTCAGCCCGAAGACCTGGATACTTTCCTCCCCCCACTCGAAATCGGACGCATTCCCGGAGTGGGCAAAGTGACCGAGAAGCGGCTAGCGGAGCTAGGCATCAAAACCGTGGGCGACCTGCGCAGACTCGAGATGCCCCTACTCGAAAACCACTTCGGACGCTACGGCAGCAGACTCTACGAACTTGCCCGCGGAATCGACCATAGTCCGGTTGTCGCCGACAGGCCGACAAAATCGATCTCCGCCGAAGATACCTTCGCCGTCGACGTGCCTTTAGCGGAGACGGAATCCATCATCCAGCATCTTGCGGAAAGGGTCTGGGCCGCTTCGCGCAAGGAAACACGCATCCCCCGAACCGTCGTGCTCAAGCTCAAGACCAGCGAGTTCAACATCCTCACCCGCAGCCACACGCCACTCTCTCCGCCGTCTTGCTGTGAGGAATTTGTCACCATCGCGCTGTCATTACGCGATCGCGTAAACCTCGACCCGCAGCAACGCTTTCGCCTGGTAGGAGTAGGTTTGAGCAACTTCCGTGAATCCGAAGAGCCGCCGGCGCAGGCGGTCCTCTTCTCGTAATCTACGGTTCGGCATAGACGTTTTTAACGAATCCTGAGGCATTCGTATTTGGCCAGTCAGGGTGTTTCGTCTTTAATTCCGCGCTGATTTGCTTCCCAGCATCGTCGACCGGCACGCCCTGTTGCTTCAGCGCCAGGGCCCGAGTCTGGATCTCCGCAATCAAATCCCGTTCCCCCGCCACCAGCGAACCGTCGCCGGGTTCGCTGTGATCGGGCAGCACGTGGGCGGCATTGAGGGCGGCTACCTTATCCAGAACCGCCAGCCAAGTGGCCGGCGTGCCGCCATCCCCGAAAATACCGGGAATAACCTCGTTCTGCACCACATCGCCCGAAACCAGCGTGCGGTCCGGCTCCACGAAGGTCAACTCATCGCCTTTGGTGTGGGCTCCGCCGAACCACAGCAGGCGCGCGGTGACACCGCCCAGATCGACGCTTGCCTCCTCGCCGAACGTCACATCCGGCGAACGCAACACCACTCCATCCAGCAGCTCCTTGTTCTGCGCCGAGCGCTCGCTGAACATAGCGATCATTTCCTGCCCGTGCTTCTCCATTTCCTGCTGCTGCGCCGCGTTCCGGATCAGGATGGTCCCGGGAGGAAAACCAGGCTCGCCGCCCGCGTGTTCAGGATGAAAATGGGTAGTGGTCAGGAAAAGCTTGCTGTTGCCGGGCGCGAGTTTGGCCGCGACCCGCGCGATGGTAGCTCCATTCTTGGGACCCAGGCCGGTATCCACGACCAACGTGGCCCGGCTGCCGACCACGATGGCGATGTTCGGGAAGCCCATGATCGCCCACACATGGTCGGAAATTTTGGTCGTGGTCTCGCCCAGCACCGGATCGTGCATCTGTCCCCATGCACTGGCGCTAAGCGATGCGGCGAGGACGGCAAACTTGATAATGGATTTCATGCGTATCTACTATAGCGCCCGGCGCTACAATCACTCCCATGAAGCGCCTGTGGTTTTGCGCCTGCCTCCTGGGATCGCTTGGTTTTCCGGCATCCGCGCTCTATGCCGCCAACTGCGAGGCACTGAGCCAGCTCCAGCTCCCGGATACCACCATCACCATGGCTCGACTCATTACTTCGGGTGACCTGGATAGACCCGGTATGGAGAAGCCCCTGCACGTGCTGCCTCCATTTTGCCTGGTTGCCGCAGTCCTTCGGCCCACGCCAGATTCATGGATACACTTCGAGGTCTGGTTGCCGGAAAAAGATTGGAACCAGCGCTTTCTCGGTGTAGGCAATGGCGGGTTTGCCGGCTCCATCGGATACCTGAGCCTTGCCGGCAATTTGCATCGCGGCTTTGCCACCGCTGGCTCCGACGCCGGCCACCAGGCAGACGGCGAGGATGCCAGCTGGGCTTTCGGCCATCCTGAAAAGATCGCCGACTTCGGGTGGCGAGCCGTCCACCTGATGACCGAGCGCGCCAAGGATGTGGTCAAGGCCTACTATGGCAAGCCACCACAGACTGCCTACTTTGACTCCTGTTCAGATGGAGGCCGTGAAGCGCTGATGGAAGCGCAGCGCTTTCCCCAGGACTACGACGGAATCCTTGCCGGCGCGCCGGCCAACGCCTGGACCCGCATGATCACTTCGGGGGTCGCTCTTCTGCAATCCACCATCAGTGACCCACACGCTTACATTTCGAGCCTCAAGCTGCCCGCCATCGAACGCGCTTCACTTGCCGCTTGCGACGCATCGGACGGTGTAAAGGACGGTTTCCTCAGTAATCCTGCAAAATGCCATTTTGATCCCGAGGTCCTGTTGTGTAAGGGGCATGACTCGTTAGATTGCCTTACCCAGCCGCAAGTGGACTCGCTAAAAAAATTCTACGCGGGCACTTCCCTTTTCCCCGGATACACCCCGGGCGATGAGGCCGGTGCCTGGCGCGAATGGGTCCTGGGGCACGGCCCGGGCGCTGCCTCCGGCGCGCAATATACTCAAAGTTACTTCCGCTACATGGTGACCGGCGACCCCAAGTGGAATATCCTAACCGCGGACGTGGCTCAGTCCTTGCAACAAGCGGTCAAACAAACAGCAACCGATCTGGATGCCACCAACCCTGATCTGAGCCGGTTCAAAGCTCGCGGGGGAAAGCTGATTATGTACCATGGCTGGAATGATCCCGCCATCTCGCCCTGGAACAGCATTGCCTACTACCAGAGCGTACAGAAGACCATGGGCGGCGCAGAGGCGAGTGCGTTCCTACGCCTCTACATGGTGCCCGGCATGGAACATTGCGCCGGTGGGCCGGGTGCGGCGTCCTTCGGGCAGTTGGGCATTCCCACCACTGGAGGGCCCAAGTTTGGAGTGTTCGACGCGCTGGTCGATTGGGTCGAAAAAGGTGTACCGGCGGAAAACGTGATCGCTACCAAATACTCGCCCGACAACAAGGCCACCATGACCCGCCCCTTGTGTCCCTATCCGGCGCTGGCAAAATATAAAGGTACCGGGGACACCAACGATGCCGCCAACTTTGCCTGCAGCAAACCATGAAAGAGACACTACGGACGGTCCTGCTTCTTGTCGCTGCGTTGCCAGGATCTGCATCCGCACAGACCGCCACCCCCGTCCAACACCTCGTAGTGATCTTTGACGAGAATGTTTCCTTCGATCATTACTTCGCTACCTACCCCCATGCGCTGAACCTGCCCCAGGAGGCCGCCTTCAAGGCACGTGAAGGAACGCCACCGGTCAACGGCCTAACCCCCATGTTGCTGGAACACAACCCGAATTTTCTGAACGTAAAAGTGAATCAGGCTTATGCCGTAA
>Ga0302324_100018101_pt1 | contig 13917 bp, 10 predicted proteins | sample Palsa_T0_1_FD_201949 | JGI IMG/M metagenome (GOLD analysis project Ga0302324, IMG submission 201949) | Peat permafrost microbial communities from Stordalen Mire near Abisko, Sweden - Palsa_T0_1 | ecosystem: Environmental > Terrestrial > Soil > Palsa > Peat permafrost | place: Sweden: Abisko... | reverse complement strand
CTATGGCTTTGCCTGAATTTCCGGGCTGAATCCGCTCTCGCCGCCGGCGCTTACCGATGTGGTGACGTAATAGTAGGTACTGCCTGGCGAAACCGTCGTGTCCGTAACGCTGTAGACACCATTCACGAGCGTGGACGTGGTTCCAACCAGCACCGGGTACGGACCGCCGCTCATCGTTCCACGGTACACCTTGTACGAAAGAGCTCCAGGAACCGGCGTAATGTTCAGGGTCACCGAGTAGATGAGCTGCGGCAGAATGGGCGCAGTCGCGGTGGATGTCGGGGTGGTGGGGGGATCGAAGAAGATCCCGCTGCATACCGCATTCAGGCCGCCCGTGTTTTTGATGTCGATCACCACGTAGCCCGTGACGATCCAGCTCAGGTATACGCCATTGGTGAAATTGGTGACCGGCGCCTGGGCCAGTTGTGTTCCCTGCGGCGTGGATATCACCACCTGTTCGTTGCGATTCATATGGTCGTAGTCGAGAAGGTAGAGCGTAAGGCGATGAGGCTGTCCGTCCAGAATGCCGGCAGTGAGCCGGAAAGTAGTGTCATTAAACCAGGTTGTATGGGTGCTATCCCAGGCATACACGTTGGCATTGACCGTGTTGACGTAAACATAAGACGGCAGCGTTGCGGGATACACCAGAGGTATCGCCTTGCCGTCCGTGCCGTATGGCGCTGAAGTCGCAACCGGCACAGCGGTCTGCGCCTGCGCGATACCCGCGAATATGAGCAGTAATGCCAATCCCAGCACAGTTCTTTTCATCGTATCTCCTATGTCGAAGGGCGGTCGGTCCCGGTAGCCCAACGTACCTTGGGGCCGCGCGCGAGAATACTGGCCGAAAGTACAGTTTTAGAACGGTCGTATCAGGCGGCCGCTGGACTATCCGCGCGCAGCCTCTAGCGGAGGGTTCAAGCCTTCGAGCAATAAATCGGCTCAGCGGCAGGAAGCTTTAGAGGGTGCGCGGCGACATTGGTTCTTCGTCAGGGCACAGCTTTCAGCCGTGCCGCAAGTGCGCGAAAATAATTTGGCCTTCAGCCTTCCGCAAATGCCGGAAATTCAATGCGGTGGGTAAGAGCCGCTGAGCGATTATCGCCGCACGTTCGCGTGCCGTCTGACACTTTTTCTAGCCCCGAGCCCCATTCGGCGCATGTGCACTAAGTCTCTTTCATGTAAGATGTTGAGACCACTTTTCAGGGGCGTAGCTCAGTGGTAGAGCAGCGGCCTTTTAAGCCGAAGGTCGTGGGTTCGATCCCCACCGCCCCTACCAACCATCTTCCTGATTGGTCGGGACTTAACAAATTCACGAGGGGGCAAAAGGGGGCAGATAAGCCCATTGATCCGGTTCTGGTGCGTTAATCTTCAGCGGCACGGATGACAGCCGGATTCCTGAGCCTTTCATATTGGCCACGAAAATATCAATGTGGGCCATCGCAAAATCGATATCGTAAGCCTCTCGGGCTTTTCAAAAGACGACCGCTTGCTTAAGGCGTTCGACGATTTCTTCGAAATCTTGCCAGAGAGGAGCGTGCGAAAACGCCTGCCTTCTAAGCCCGGCTCTCGATTCCAAACCTTAGCTACCGAATCCAAAGCCGGTTTTCCTTTCTTAGCTCTGGTGGGGACGCTAAGTTCAGACCGGGCGGCGCGATTGCGGCGATTGGGCAGACGCCTTTTCCGCGACGAAAGGCTTGCCGCCTTTTGCATAGGCCTGCGGCGTCCAGATGTTCAGGGGCGTACCGTCTTTCCTTAGTCGCTCTGTTCCTGCTCTTTTGCCGCTCCCTGGGCAATTTCCAAAGTGATACCCTTCTTCTGTGAATCACATGTCGGTCCCTAACGATAATCCCCCGGCGGTGTTTTTGTGGTCTTGAATGGCTTCGTAGATGACAGCGGCAGCGGAGAAGGTAAGGACCGTGGAAATATCTTCGTGCTAGCTGGGTCTGTCGCCTGTCCAAAGCAATGGGAACAATTCTCCCATGCGTGGAACAGGATCTGTGATCGTGAACCCAAGACGCCGGACTTCAAAATGCAGAAAGCAGTAAGGCTTCGCAATGAGGACGGCTCCCTGATCTGGACTGCGGCCCAAAGAAATACCAGAATCAAAGAGTTGGTACGCCTAACCAAGAGAAAAGCACAGTATCGCGTAGAGACCGTAATGGCGTGGCCTAATTATGACCGCGTTGTCAAAGGCCGGGTGCCGCCTCAATTCGACAATCCATACTTTCTCGGCTTGAATGGAGAATTGCCCGTTCGGAGGAAGCAAGTTTAGCTTATTCGCTTAACTCCAATATCAGCATCGCTGAACCCGCACACGTGATTCACAGAGCGTTAGAAGAATTCCGCAGCGCGCAGCCAAAAAATGTTGATAAGCTCCCGACGCTCGCGGAACTCAGGGCAAAATATCCTAAGCCGGGTGAGGACACGGGGCTTACCTGGGATTCTTGGGTCCAGCCCTATCCATGAGAGATATTCCGAATTGGGCGGGAGTTCCTCATCCCAGATTGATTTGTTGTCGAACCAGATGACTTCCTTCCCGTTGTTTCTCGTGTCGGCGATGTTCGCAAGCCGGTATTGCTTCGTCCAGGACCGATTCCGCATGTCAAATTTGCGTGGAATTGTGTGACTTCTCACGACCAGCTCTAGCCGACAATAACGTCGGTAGTCCGCAAGAACCGCAGGACTATCCTGTACAGCAGCACGAAAAGAGAACCTGAGAAAACAGCGCCTAGGAAATTAGTGAGAACCTCATCCCAAAATGTCATTTGTCGGTTCTGCGGATGAGACCGCGTTCTGCGCCGACCCCACAGCCTTCACGTAAATCGCTTGCGGTAGTTGGGGTAGTTGTCCTTGGTAGGAGTGCGGAACGGTGATCAAGAACCCTTGGCTTCGGGGGATCGCAGCCATCGCGTGATTGGCTTCAATGATTCTGAAAAGACCCTCGCAATATCCTGCGAGATGGTTGCAGTACGCTTCCAGCTTCATGTTCAGTTCCCGTTCCCGCACCGCCTTTTGTATCTCCGCTTCGTCGAGCGGAGCACGCTGTTCGGGGGCCTTCGCATCCAAGGGCGGCAAAATATGGGCGATGAATGCGTCGGTGGAACCATCGTGCAATGTGACGATCACCCCGGCAAACTGGTGGGCCAAGTTTCGATACTCCTGAATCTCCGTGACTATCGGGTCGTCGTCGAGGGCCTTGACGAGTTCGTCGTGCCGCTCTTTCGTCACAATGCCTTCCTGCTTGCAGCGCCTATATGCCGTGCACAGCAATTCAGCAAGATGGCGAAGTTGCCAGAGAACGCCTGCGAAATGCGCACGGAACACGAGTGCGTCCTCCTGTAGCATCTCCCGCTCAGCTTGCGACAACGGTTGAGCCAGTGCGTGGGCACGCTTGCTTCCAAGCAAGCGCATCGCACCCGTGCCCGCATAAACTCTCACGTACGCTGTGTGATAAAGACAGACATTCATCGTGTGCCAGACCTCGGCGACCATGCCGTCGAAGTCTTGGCTTGGGAGTGAGCTTCCCCCGTCCATGTTTTGCGTTTCCTCGCTCCAAACAACGGCAGGGGCCAATCCTACTTCCAGGATCAGCTTATGCACAAGTCGTAACTGCGGGGTGCTCAGCCTGGACACGAGTGCCTTGAGGGTTGGGCCTCGCAAGTCAAAAGCATCACGGCCCGCTCTGGTAGAATTTCAGGAGCTGGCGACCCCATAGCTCAACTGGATAGAGCGCCAGCATTCTAAGCTGGATGTTGTCGGTTCAAGCCCGACCGGGGGTACCATTTTAAGTTCAATTTACTTCGACAGTGGTACTTCGTCACGAAAATGCAGGGCGTGCTTCGCTTGCAGTCCTTCGCGTTCTTCCTTGGGTGTGGGCTTGATGACACCAACCACCTGACCGCATATTTGACACGGCATTTTGTCCGGTGGTGAGGGTATCCTTCCAATCGGCTTGCCACTGCCGGGACAAACGTTCATGCTATTAAAATACTAGGGAGGAACGCATGTTCACATACAAATTTGTGGGGCTGATCGCAGCAGACGCTCAAACCCCGTATTACTACGGCAGCCTGCCAGCGCAGCCGGAACTCGGACACATCCTTGTTTACAGCGAGACTGGAAATCGCTACGCAGTTGTCAGGATCGACGGAGAGGGCTTGGTGGGTGATGGCGACGGCCATGCCAACCAAACGGAATTGGCGTGGGCTGAGATAGGGCGCAGCGAGACAGTGCCTACGTTGTGGTTGCAGAAATTTGATGTAAAAAAAGAGATACAAGCTCAAGGTAGGTCCTTCAGCTACGAGGAATACAGCGAGAAGAATCGGGAAGCACGTCTTTACTCCAAGTCTGCCTAGAGATTGTCGGGACCGCGACTTCGCTTGGTAGGTCTGGCGGCTCGCCAAGCGCTTAAGATGGTCAAAACTAGGTTCCGGGAAGTTGCTTTTCTGCCCATGCCCAATCGACATCGGCGTGCCAAAGCGGGCGGCCTCGTGCGATCCAATGAAAATAAGCGCAGAGAAGCCGAGCATGCTCAAGAAGTTTCTTCGCTCTTCCCGACGCCATCTGACCCAAAACCATACTTAGTCCCTCAGGAGGAAAATTGTAGATTCTAGAACCATAGTTGAGAACGATTTCGATGCAATCTAAGAAATCTTCTTCTCGGCCAGAATCGAGGAGTTTTCGGAGCACCGTCCAAGGTTGGCGATCAAAGCTCCAAATAATCTCGTGACCGTTTGAGTTGACGTAATCACGTTCTCGACACAACGCCTCCTTCAGCGCCGGGACAAGTACGTCTGGATAATCACTAATGCAGTCAGCCAGTATTTTATAGAAATGGAAAAATGCGTTGCGGTCGTATGAACCCGCGCTGAAAGCTGCTACATAGGAAAGCAGAGATTTGACTTCGGCAGGGCGCTCGGCCAAAATCCCATGAATTCGCCACAGAATTGGCGAGCGAATGGCCGGCTTTCCTTGGACCACTTGTTCCATCAACAGCCCACCGAGATTCGTTGCATCAAATGTCCCAAACCTGTTGTCCCTTTCTCTGAAAACGGCGTAATAGATCAGCAGAAACGCGAGCAACTGTGGCGCCTCGCGATCAGGCTTTCTAAGAAAGATGCTCAGCACTTCCTCAGCTTCGGATGAAGTCAAGTCGGGCGTGCGCGCCACCACATTAGCAACGCCTTCGAGTACTGCTGGGTACTCCGCATTCTCTCTCACCATCCGCAGCGTCAAAGCTCGTATACGGTCTGCAAGCGAGGAGTCCATTAAGTCGGTAAAGCGGCGCTTTGCGAATTCAATGAGAGGGATGGTTGCTTGCTGGCGGATATAAAGATTTGGGCCCAGCGCGTACCGTTCGACAATATCGAGTGTGTGCTGATACAGGTCGCGCTTATTTGCGGCGACAATGAGTTGAAGTAGCCAGCATAGATGACCTCGAACGGTCACGATAAAGTTCACCGTCTCGCCATGTGCGATCTGGTTATGATAATTACAATTGCCTACTGGATCAGTGAGGTTGTCACTCGGATCAGGATCATCCTCGAATGTTCGAACAATCCAAGCGGCATTGTCCCAGTCTCCAGATTGTGCGAGTTCTCTTCCGTATCGGACGACTTCGATGCGGCTGTTTGCGGGAATCCATAGAGCTGCACCGCGTTCCTCAGTAATTTTTCTTATTAGCTGGAAAGCTTTTGGTTCGTGTCGCGCCATACGGAACCCAAGTGACTGCACGTAGAGCGGCTCCAAATCGCCCGGAACCGATGACTTTTTGTCATACGCGGCAAAAACGGATCGGTCAAAAACGAGTCGAATGTCACCGGGGGTGAATTCGAAAAACATCCTGTCAATGTTCGGGAAACGAGCAAAGTCGATTTGCGTCGCCGCTTCCACGACATCGCCTGGATCAACCAGGAATGCGGTCCAGTTAACGACCAGAACAATTCGATCATGATCCTTCACCGCTAACTGATCGTTCTTGTGGGGCAATTTGTCCTCTAAAGCCGCCAACGCGATTCCCGCAGGGTTAACGGCCCCACCTTCTCCGAACGACGAGCACGCGATCCGCTCCAATCCTTCGATCCGTTTGAGAGCGAAGTCGTCGAAATTGAGTTCATCTGCCTCAGGACTGGCCGCGATGACCTCCTGGACGCGGTCCGCTAATTGCTTAGCAAACTGCTCGCGTTTCACCTTTGGGACGTTAAAGTAGGAAGGCGTAGTGAGGAGATATCCTTTGACGGAACGCTCCGCCAGTTCACGTTCCAGAGCATGGACCACTTCGCTCCAGACCCTCTCACGCGCTAATTCAGCTTCATCTTTTACGAGCCGGAACAATTCAAGAGCCATCCGGCGCTCGCTAAGCCAAGACGGTAATCAAAGTTGCGGTTAGTTGCGGGATGTACGACGACATCCTCGTCGAGAACTGCCCATTTCTCGCTGGTGGACGAGCTTAGAAATTGCAGGAAGCGGTCTTTTGCATCCTCTTCCCATTGTTGTTTCGCCATAAATCCCTAGTACGGCGACTCGCACGGCGTGTGCCATACGTAATCGACGTCTCTGGTGTGGGTTCAGGCTAGCAGGGCCTCTCCAGCGATGCCGGTCCCGATGCCCGAGAGTACGTCAAGCAAAGAGACTGCAAATCCGTGCGATTTGGTGGTCATAGACACCTCCTTATTAGGCTTCTGAACTAACCTATTCAGATAACCGAACCGCGATACCGCAGCAGTTAAGAAGGCACCGAGACCGACACATGCCAAAGTTCCCTTAGTTGCCAGCCCGGTTAGCCTCAACCCACAGCTTCCTCATGTGTCGCTTACTATTGTACCTGCCATTCGGCACAGACTCTACGCTCACTCCGCCTTGCGAACGAGTTCGCTGAGATTCATTCCCAAGGCGCATGCTAGTGCGTGAGCAATCTGATTCTCTAACGTTCAGGAAGCCTAGAAAGGACACACTGATTGGCGCGTGTTTTTGACTTAAAATTGGTGCTATGGCTTCCGAGACAAAGCTAGAGCTCTGCGCCTACTGCGGACTCGAACCAGGCAAGACAGTCGACCATATCCCGCCGAAGCTATTTTTTGCACCGCCTTACCCGAACAATCTCTTGACGGTTCCGGCTTGCCCGGCATGTAACAAATCGTTTCAGGCTGACGATGAGTACACGCGGTTTATTATCTCGATTGATTTCAGGACCCAGAAGAACACGGCCGCTCAGCTCAAAATGCCTGCCGTATTGCGGTCATTCCAGAGACCAGAATCCAGAACATTCTCTCGGTACTTGCTCAGTCAAATGAGCAACAGTGTGATCCTCGGGGCAGACGGAAAGCCGATGGGTCAGACAGTTGAGGTCGACCGAAATCGAGTTAACGCAACAGGAAACAGAATGGTGCGCGGCCTGCACTATATCAAAAAGAAAATCAGCCTAGGCCAACCTGAAGAGTTTCGCGTTGCGTCGAAAGCCGGTGTCGCGGCAACAGACCCAGCAATTCAACAGTTCGCACGCATGTATGCCGGTTCTGTAGAGCGCCGCACGAGGGATATCGGAGACGTATTCAGCTATGAGGTGTGTTTTTATCCGACGTTCTCAATCTGGTTTCTGCTCCTTTACGGTTACTTTAGTTGGCTTGCCAGCACCAAGTCGGACGACGCAATAAAGCCGGTGATCAGCGAAGGCGACAAAGGCGCAATTAGAACACCGTAGCAGCGAGGCGGTGCACTTTACGAGCCGCCTATTTCGGGGACGTGGACGAGTTTCGGGAGCCGAGCGATTCCTTCGTGCCGTATCTCGACCATGTCTGGTAGACTCCCGACATTGCGGCGTCGCCAGAAACTCAGCTTAACTAAAGTCTAAGCCGCCATATGTACTCAGTATGAAACGTATTTCCGACCATATTCGACTGTCGGCGACGGACCTCAGCAATCATCTGGCCTGCCATCACGTAACTACGCTCGACCTAATGGTCGCTCGGGGCTCAATGAAAGCCCCTGATTGGCGGTCACCGGACCTGGTGGTTATTCAGGAATTGGGCCTGCAGCATGAAGAGGCCTACTTGCGCTATTTAGAGAAGTCGGGGCTCAATGTTGCTATTTTGAGAAGTATCACGGACGAAACGCAGACCTTAGTCGAAACCCTCTCTCATATGGCCAAGGGGACAGACGTAATTTCACAAGGTGCGCTGTCGAAGGGCCGTTGGTTTGGTCAGCCAGACGTTCTTCGAAAGGTGCATAGGAGGAGCAGGCTTGGGGACTGGTCGTATGAAGTCCACGACTGCAAGCTTGCTCGAAAAACTAAAGCGACAACGATTCTCCAGCTTGTGCTCTATTCGGAACTCTTGACAGAAATTCAGGGTGACCAACCAGAGTTCATGCATGTGGTTCCTCCTGGCGAGAGTTTCACAACTGAGCCTTACCGCCTCGCGGAGTACGCGGCTTACTACCGATATGTGAAAGCTCGGATCGAGAAGGTGTCCGAAGACAATCGGGACCAGGAAACCTATCCAGAGCCCTGTCTTCACTGCGATGTGTGCCGCTGGTTTCGCGAGTGTGATACGAGGCGAAGGGGCGACGATCATCTTTCGCTGGTAGCGGGGATTCGAACACAACAGCGTGGCCAGTTGGAGGCGTGGGACACTAGGACCATGGCACAGCTCGCTGTAATGAGTATTCCGTTGAAGCAGAAACCACAGCGCGGTTCAGCGGAAGGGTATGAGCGAGTTCGAGAGCAAGCACGGGTGCAGGTGCAGGGGCGCACCAGCGGCAAGCCAATCCATGAGGTACTGCCTGTTGTGGCGGGTACTGGTCTCTGCAAGCTATCGGAGCCCGTAACGGGCGACATGTTCGTGGACCTGGAGGGCGATCCCTTCGCAGGGAATCGGGAAGCGGGCGGCGGGCGGGAATACTTGTTTGGATTTGTGTCGCTCGGTCGAGGAAAGGACTTGAGTTATGAGAAAAAATGGGCATTTACTGCTCGGGATGAGGAGCGGGGATTTCAATGGCTCGTGGACGAGATTGTGCGAAGGCGGAAAGAATTTCCGGCAATGCATGTATATCACTTTGGAGTTTATGAGCCGGGCGCGCTTAAGCGATTGATGGGACGGTACGCGACGCGAGAAGACGAAGTCGACAGCATGTTGCGGGCCGGATTGCTTGTGGATCTGCATCAGGTGTTCAAGCAGGCCGTGCGCGCGAGCGTGGAGGAATATTCCCTGAAGAAGCTGGAGGTGTTTTACGGATTCGTTCGAAAGACGGCCCTTGAGGATTCACGCCAAGCGATGCGTTATGTGGAGCATCGCATGGAATTGGGATGGGATGGAGAGTTGCCGGAAAGGTTTCGCCAAGTGATGGAGGGATATAACGAGGAAGATTGCCTTTCGACTGCATCTTTGCATGCTTGGTTGGAAGGAGAGCGACAGAAGCTGATCGCCAGCGGGACGAACATTCCCAGGCCTGTGATTGGAGACGGTGCGCCACCCGAGAAGGTAGACGACCGGCAAAGGCGAGTCGCGGCACTGGTGGCGCAACTGGTCAATGGCATTCCTCTTGATCCCGGGGAGCGCTCGGATCACGAGGAGGCGCGCTGGATGATGGCGCAGCTTCTAGATTGGCACCGGAGAGAGAACAAGGCGAGTTGGTGGGAAGGCTATCGGCTCGCGGAATTGGACGAAGAGGATTTAATGGACGAGCGAGCTGGACTGGCCGGATTGCGGTTTGTGAAACGGGTCGGCTTGGAACGCCAGATTCCAGTGGACCGTTATTTGTTCGAGAAGCAAGAAACGGAAGTGCGCTCAGATAAAGACTTATATCAGCGCGGAGAAAAGATTGGCAGCGTGCAGGCAATCGATTTGATAGAAAGAACGATTGATATTAAGAAAACGAAGAAAACGGCGGAGATTCATCCAACAGCATTGTATCTTTGGGACCGGCCGATGAACGTTGACGCGCATGCAGATTCGCTCCTCCGCCTTGGAGATTGGGTGAAAGAAAACGGGATCAATGCGGCTGGTAAATATCGAGCGGCACGCGACCTGCTGTTTCGCGGACAACCACGGCTTTTCGCAGGTCAGACGATCGCGGCGCTTACTGGCGAGGAGACAAAAGCCACCGCATGTCGGATCGCGGAATTCCTGGATCACTCGGTGTTTGCGATTCAAGGACCACCGGGAGCGGGGAAAACGTATACAGGTGCCCGCATGATTTGCAAGCTAGTGCGGGAAGGCAAGAAGGTTGGAGTTACGGCCTTGAGTCATAAGGTAATACGAAATTTGTTGGAAGAAGTTGTTGAAGCGGCTCATGAAGACAACCTCGCTGGAATACGATGTATGCAAAGATCGAACGAGGAAGAAGCCAACGCCGAGGTCGCCGTGGCTAAAGACAATGATGAGGCGTGGGCGGCTTTGCATTCCGGCACTGCTAATGTTGTCGGCGGCACATCCTGGCTGTGGACGCCGGAGGCAGCGGGCGAAGCGGTGGATGTCCTGTTCATCGATGAGGCTGGGCAGATGGCACTGGCAGATGTAATCGCGGTAGCACAAGCCGGAAGGAATTTGGTGCTTATCGGTGATCCGCAGCAACTGGAACGGCCTTTGAAGGGAAGCCATCCTGAAGGGGCGGAAAAGTCGGCATTGCAACACCTAATCGGAGAACACAAGACAATCCCGCCGACGATGGGAATGCTTCTGCCTGAGACATGGAGAATGCACCCGAAGATTTGCGCGTTTACCTCAGAGATGTTCTATGAAGGACGGTTGGGTGCACGACCGATCACTGAGCCTCGCGTCTTGCAGGGTCATCCCTGGCTGGACGGAGCCGGACTATGGTTCGTGCCAGTCCGTCACATCGGGAATCGCAATTCATCAGCGGAAGAAGTGGACGTTGTGGCGCGGATTGCAGAGAGCCTGACCGATCATGGCGTCGAGTGGTTTCGTAGCACTGGAAACAAACGCCCTGTGACGTGGGACGACATTCTAATCGTGGCGCCGTACAACGCGCAGGTTGCGGACTTATCGGTTCGGCTGCCGAATGCGCGGGTTGGGACGGTGGACAAGTTCCAGGGGCAGGAGGCGGCGGTCGTCATTTATTCACTGACCACATCATCGCCCGAGGATGCACCGCGAGGTATGGAATTTTTGTACAGCCTAAATCGGTTGAATGTGGCGACATCGCGTGCGATGTCAAATGTGATTTTGGTGGGAAGCCCGAGACTGATGGAACCGGAGTGTAAAAGTCCGCGCCAAATGCAGTTGGCGAATGCTCTATGTCGCTACTTAGAGCTGGCAACAGTAATCGCTAGCCTTTGATCGTAATCTCTGATCGAGAATTATAAGGTCGGTTCAGTGCGCCAACGCAAACGATGCTTGCAGATGCTGACTGACAGCACACGCAAGGGATAGGGTCAGCATGAAACCTAAATCGGTGCGCCTGTCGATTTTCTTGATAAAAAAAGACTGGGCTCTCGCCAATCTCCTAGACAAGAAGCATTCGTTGGATTCTTATTCAGTGCGGATAGACGGATCAAGCATCGGAGACCTCCACGTCAAGCAGTCAAAGCAAAAAGTGCCCCACTGGGCTATCTTATTTCAAGGTAGTACGCTTCCTAACCTTCCGAATATTCCCTCCCAAAGTGCAGCTGCCGTTTGGCTGATCCGTGTCCAAAAGCGACTATTTGGGATTGCGTTTGGGTATGGCCGCGCATTACTAGCGCCCGGCTCCTGGGAAGAGGACTTTGGACTGAAAGTGACTTTGAATTGCGTAGACATTGATCGCGTTAGGAGTGTCGATCGTGTGAAGTTGGATGCTATAGCGCAGCACAGTCAGATTCAGGCAAGCCGCGAAGCCAGTATTGGTGAGTTCGGCCTCGACGTGGAACAGGATCTGTTGAGAGCCGTTACCGGCAAACCTCTCGAACCGAAGCTCGGTCTGCGGCTTACAGGAAAAGATTCACTGCATGTCAATGTGAAGGTGAATCTGGGCGGAATAACCGATTTGTTGGCGAGATACTTGGCGGAATACTCTAAGCGGACGTACCGAGAACGTTTCCCTTGGGTAGATCAAATTAGCGAGCTGCAGGACCCTACCAAAATCGAACAGTTAGAAAAGGACATTGTCCAAAGGCTTAGGAACCAGGATTTGGAGCACATTTGGTTGACAATCCCAGAACCTATCGACTGGTCCAGGGTATCAGGGTTTAAGTACGGCAGGTCTCGCCATGCCAAATTGCACGAAGACATCCATTTTACGTCCTACTTTGCGGAACACGAGAAGACGGACGAGATACGGATCGAAACGCTGAAGTGCGTCTCAGTTCTCGCGATTTCAGGAGATGACGAAAACGTTCTTTATCACTGGCCACTTTTTCGTTGTATCTATGCCGAAATTAGATCGGGTGGTCACACGTATCTGCTGAACAATGGGAAGTGGTATCGGATCAGCCAGAGCTTTGCTCGTAACGTGGAACGGTCATATAGGCAGCTTGGTACGTCACGATTGGTCCTGCCGGATTATCATGACGGGTCCGAAACCGAATACAATGCACGCGTCGCGAATGAAGACCGAGCCCGTCTCGCATTAATGGACACCAAACTTATCGAATATCCCGGCATGGCGAGCAAAGTTGAGTTTTGCGACCTCTACTCGCGGTCTCGCGAAATTATCCACGTAAAACGCTACGGCGGCTCCAGCGTGTTGAGTCACCTGTTTGCCCAAGGCTTAATGTCTGGAGAACTGTTTAGGAGAGATGAGGAATTCCGTCGAATGGTGAACGCGAAGCTCCCCGCTTCTCACCGCTTGGGTGCTTCCGTTGGGCGCATCGACGCTTCCCGATTCGAGATCGTCTACGCAATCGTGAGCAAATCGACAAAAGCTCTCAACATCCCATTCTTTAGTAAAGTGAACCTTCGCAATGCCGACAGGCGTCTCAAGACCTTTGGCTACCGGGTGTCATTGCTAAAGGTGCAGGCAATTTAGGCTCGTTCGACCTCAAGAACCGAGATCTTTAGGGCAAACAGGGACAGCTCAATAAGGGTATTACCCTCAAGAGAGGGCAATAAAGAGGGTAACAACCCCCGAGGGTCCCGTGCTCAATTGTTCTACAACATCGGTACTTATTGACATCTACCGAGTATTTGGTACACTCGATTCGGGGCATATCCGATGGAATCCAAGTCAAACCGCCTACTCAACCTGGCTACCAAGAAGCAGATCATTCGCGCGAAAGATGTGTTCGCCCTCGGCATTCCGCGAAACTATCTGCCGAGACTTGTTCAGAAGGGGGTTCTCAGAAAGGTCGGACACGGCCTTTATGCCTCGAACACGTCTCCCGTCACTGAGCATCTGTCGCTCATCGAAGCAGCATTCAAAGTTCCCAAGGGAGTAGTTTGTCTCCTGTCCGCCCTGCAATTTCATAAGTTCACAACACAATCCCCGCACCAAGTCTGGATGGCTATTGCCGTGAAAGCGTGGATGCCCCACATAACTTCTCCGCCGATTCGCTTTGTGCGCATGTCGGGACCAGCCATGCATTTTGGCGTGAACGAATATCCCGTTCGAGGGGGAACGCTCAATGTCTACACGCCAGCAAAGACGGTGGCAGACTGTTTCAAGTTCCGCAACAAGATCGGCACGGATGTCGCTATGGAGGCCCTAAGGGAATGTCGGCGTCTCAAAAAAGCTTCCATGGACGAGCTTTGGGCCGCTGCCAAAGTTTGCCGGGTCGCAAACATCATGCGGCCCTATCTGGAGTCGCTCTAGTTGCGCGATTCAAAACTCAAGAACGTCTCCGCATCGATCCGACAAAAGCTGCTCAATCTCGCACGAGAACGGAATGAGGACTTCGGACTCATACTCACCAAGTATGGCCTGGAGCGAATTCTCTTTCGGCTCAGCAAATCCAAGTATCGGGAAGTCTTGATTTTAAAGGGCGCTCTG
>Ga0302324_100018100_pt1 | contig 13917 bp, 15 predicted proteins | sample Palsa_T0_1_FD_201949 | JGI IMG/M metagenome (GOLD analysis project Ga0302324, IMG submission 201949) | Peat permafrost microbial communities from Stordalen Mire near Abisko, Sweden - Palsa_T0_1 | ecosystem: Environmental > Terrestrial > Soil > Palsa > Peat permafrost | place: Sweden: Abisko... | reverse complement strand
GCGTGGCTTCAGCCATGGGCGCTGGATTGGAAAGCGGGAAGATGATGGGCCTCTCGCAATACTTGGCCATTTCCCGGACAACAGCTTCCGTGAAAGCGCCTCCCGCCGTCGAAGCGCCGATCAGCATGGTAGGCCGCACCTGACGCACTACTTCGGCCAGCTCGATGGTGTCCTCCGGGCCGTTGCGCTTCCAGCGCCTCACTTCCACACTGGACCGCGCGTAAGGCGCCTGATAGTCGTGGACACGATCGCCCATGTCGTCAACCAGCAGGCCGTCGGTGTCCACCAGCCAGAAGCGCGCGGACGCATCCGAGCGGGAAAGACCCTCGCGTATCATCGCATCGCGTATCTGGTCGACGATTCCCAAGCCCGCGGTTCCGGCTCCCAGGACGACAACCCGTTGGTTCCGCATCGGCGATCCGCAGACGCGCACCGCCGACACGGCGGCCGCCAGCGTGATCGCACCGGTGCCCTGCATGTCGTCATTGAACGTGCTCATCCTGTTGCGGTATTTCTCTAGGATCCGGCGTCCGTTGCCGGGTGCGAAGTCCTCCCACTGCAGCAGCGCTTTCGGGAACAGCTTGGTCACGGTCTCGACGTAGGCATCAATGAAGGCGTCGTAACGCTCACCACGAACACGGGTATGCCGGTTTCCGACGTACATTGGATCCTTGAGCAGGCTTTCCCGATTGGTGCCGACGTCCAGCATCACAGGAATCACCCGCGTGGGATCGATGCCCCCGGCCGCGGTATAAATCGCGAGCTTGCCGATGGAGATTTCGATGCCGCCCACGCCCCAATCGCCCAATCCCAGAATTTGTTCGGCATCGGTGGCCAGGATTAAGTCGATATCTTCGGGTCCAGCGCCAAGGTTCGTAAACGCTGCTTCGATCGCATGCTGATGGTCGATGGACAGGTACACGCCGCGTGGACGGCGGCACTCGTGGTGATACTGCTGCATTGCCATTCCGACGGTCAGATCGTTGACGATCGGGATCATCTCGCGCAGATGCCCGGATAGCAAACGGTAAAACAGCACCTCATTGCGGTCATGCAGCGCAGTCAGGTAGATGTTCTTGTTGAGCGCATCGGGAAGGCGCTGGTACTGAGCGTAGGCTGCCTTCACCTGCGTCATTAAGGTGCTAATAATTGGCGGGAGCAGACCGGTGAGGCCTAACTCTTCCCGCTCCTCGGCACTGAAAGCCGTGCCCTTGTTTAGCAACGGTGTGGTGAGCACCGCCAAGCCCCGCGCTTTGGTTTTATAGCAGCCGTCCCCCTCTAGGTGACAACCACGCATCCGCGCCTCCAATACCGGGGTGAGTCTTTGTCGCATGTTATTCCGATACCCCTTTGTAGTCGCTTTCTCCTAGCACGCCCCGGCCCGTTTGTATGCGGCACGCCGGGGAGGCAGACTCGAATGGTCGTTTACTGGGTGCGGGTGCGGGCGAATTGGAGGCCGAAGGCTGCGCCTAAAGCGAGCAATCCAAACAGCGCGATCAGCGGCATCGGACTTGCGGTTTTCGGAAGCTCAGCCGGAGCCGCCGGGGTTACCACTTGGGCTACTTCAAGATCTTCGCCCGAGGGCTGCACTGCCAAGACCGGCGCCTGTTTCAGCGTCACAGCCACTGGCTCTTCGGGAGACGTGATCGGCGCTGTAACTTCGGCCGGGATCTCGGCTGGCGTGTAGAGCACTGGAGAGTTAGTCACTTTGGCCAGCTCGAGCGCTCTTTGTTTCGGATATACGAACTCTTCGCCAAAGTTTTCGCCGGGATAAAACCAGGCCCGAAGCACGTCCGGCTGGCCGGGCGGCGTCTCTCTAAAGGTCAGCACTGTTTTGCCGGTTGCCCGGAGGCGATAATTCGGGATCGCGAGGACCGTTGCGTAGAGCATGGTTTCGTCCTTGTTGAAAATCTGAACGATGTGGCGGTCGGACTGCGAGCCGAGAAGCTTGAAAACATAGGTGCCGGGCGGCAATACCGCCCAGCCCTGCATGTGGACGCCTGGGGTCTCCACGGGCTGGTCAAAAGTGAGCACGGTCTTGTGGTCCCATTGGTCGGCCTTGACGCTGGGCGAGAACGCCGTCGCGAGGATCGCCGCACAAAGTACGGTCGGCGCTGCTTTTAAGAAATTCATTCCCTGTTCCTTCTTCCGATTTAGAATTTGTGAGCGGTTCCCACGGAAGCGAACAAGAGCAAGCTGCCAGCCGTTTTGGATTAACGGCATTTCAGGCTGCAATGATTAGGATGCGCACGGGTATGGACGAAGATGTGCCGGCTCAAGCAGTTGACCGCATTGTGTCATTTGACCAAATGAGGTCGAAAACAGGCGTGTTGCACTGGTCAGGGTTGCCGATTTAGGGGCTGGGCCGGTGTGAGGCTGTGCGATGCGGCTACGCGCAAGCCGCAACGGCCCTGGCTGGGACTGGTCTGATCGGTCTCCTCTTGAGCTTGATTGACCATGGCCCCAACAAATCCACTTCGAAGATGTTGTAGAGCTGGTTTTCGCACAGGACTTCGCAACACTGGGCCAGACGGGAGGAACCAACCACCTTCAGTTCCGCTCCTTCTCCCAGGAACACGATCCGTCCTTTACCCGCCGGTTCGAACTGAACGACGGCGAAGGATTTTCTGAGCCGGTACCGCGGCGCCTCGGCTTCGACTTCCACGGGCGCGGTAAGAATTGTCGTTGTCGAACATGCTGCTGCCATGATGCGGCCCTACCTTTCCAAGTGCGTTTCCCTACACACCGCTGACAGTTACAAACAGGGGTTAACAAAGTATCGACGATTCGCCTGAATTCGGTCTGTTCAGAATTGCTCACTTGCGAACGGACGAATCCAATCGGCTCGTCGTTAATCGTGCAGGATAACGTTAAGCAGAGAGCTATGAACTTCCAGGCCTTCGGTTTGTTGACCGCTGTACTGGATAAATCCCATTTTGCGGAACCTGTTCATGAAGAAGCTGACTCTGGATCGAGTGGTGCCGATGATCTCTGCCAACGTCTCCTGGCTGATTTTTGGGATCACCAGCTCCGGCTTGCCTTCTTTCCCGAAGTTAGCCAGTAATAGCAGTACTCGCGCCAGCCGCTTTTCGCTGGAGTTGAAGAGCTGGTCCACCAGATCCTCCTCGATCCGAATGTTGCGGGAGAGCAGATGGTGGAGGAACACTTCTGAAAAGGCCGGTTGATCACGCAGCACGCGGATTACGCCCGCTTTTTCCATCCGTGCAATCGAACACTCCGACAAAGCGGCAGCGCTGGCCATGCGCACAGTCTGGCCAGCCAGGCAGCCTTCGCCAAAAAAGTCGCCGGCTCCTAATATGGCAACCACGGCTTCCTTGCCCTGTTGTGAGACGACAGTGAGCTTGACCTTGCCTTTGTGGATATAAAAGATGGCGTCGGCCGGATCGCCTTGCAGGAAGATCTTGTGGTTTTTCGCGTGGTCGGCCAGCGTCCGTCCTTTGCCGACTCCGGCTAGAAAGATTTTAGGATCGAACGGCTGGTCTGATCTCTTCATATGCGGAAAACCGGCAACCGGTCAGTGCCCGATGCGGAAACTGGTAACGTCACCCCAAAGTCCAGCGGCCTTCAAAACAAAAACTCCCACCGCAACCACGACCACAACGTTCAGAATCGTCTTGATGCTGGAAGCCATCGGGATATAGCGATTCACCAGCCAGAGCGCCATGCCGACCACGATCAGCACAACCACCAGATTGATTAAAGGCATTTGTGTTACTCCTTCAACGCCGAAAGAAGGCAATCCGCTGCCCAACCCGTCATTAGGAGCGTTTCCCTATTTCACACACAAGTTCATGACACTGCGTATAAAAAGGCTGACCACAGAGCGTCGCATGACCAAATGCGATCAATCTCTTGCGCTAATTTCTCGAATCGGTGCTAGAATGGGCCGACCGCCAATCTTGGCTCTCCGCTGTTTTCGAGATACGCAAGCGCTCGACGCCTGTCTCTTAGACCCTAACGGTTTCCTGGATCGACGGGGCGAAGGAGAAGCAATGTACTCCGCTGCCTCGGAGCAAGAAACCAGTGGCTGGCTGGTAAAAGAAAGTTCGAAAGAGCTGGAGCTATTGCTGTGGGCCGTTCTATCACACCAATCTGACCCCATCCTGATCGTGGACGATAGCGGCCAATGCGTGGAGGCCAGCGCCGGCGCGGCCAAGCTGCTGGGCGTTTCGATGGGGAAGATGATCGGTGAATCCATCGAACATTTGCTTCAGCGCAAGCTGCCGCAGGCGCCAACGAAGGAAGTGTTGCCAGGGCGTTATGTCCTGCCGCTCCACGACAATTCCGGCCAGAGGAAGGCCAACTCCGACGGCCAGGACTACGCCTTCTTTTCACTGGATTCCGACCACAGGATTGTAGCCTGGTATGCGGGAGCCGAACGCGTTTATGGCTACACCAGCGATCAAATCATCGGTCAACATGCCAGCTACCTTTATCTGGATGACGAAGAACCCTCCGTCGATAATTATGGCGAGAGTCTTTTCGCAAGCGAGGCCTGGCATAAGAAAAAAGATGGATCCAGGTTTTGGGCGAATTCGTTAACAACGGCTCTCAGAAACCAGAACATTGAGCTGGAGGGCTTTGCCAGGGTGGTGCGGGATTTTAGCGCGCGTCACCGCATCGATGAAGCGCTTCTGAACAAGCGGGGCGCGTCCCGGCAGATTCCCACGGAGTCGACCATCGCCGGCATCGTGTCCGGCGAATTCGACCGAATTAGTGAGGCGAACGACTCATTTCTCAATATGCTCGGATACAGCCGCGAAGAGTTCGCCGCCAGCGCGCTGCGGTGGGCGGATATCGTCGCGCCCGAGTGCTTGCCTCTACAGGAACACGCACACGAAGAGAGTTTGCTGCACGGCGCCTGCACGCCGTTTGAAATCGAGTACATTCGCAAGGATGAGACCCGGATTCGCGTTCTGGTGGCGAGCGCCGTGTTGCCCCCATCCCCCTTTCGCTGGATTACCTTTGTGCAGGACCTCACCGAGCGCGACCGCGCGGAGAAGGTTTCCAATGACCCCGGCTCTTCGCCGGAATTCGAGGAGATTGTCGGCACCAGCGCGGCGCTCAAGCGCGTTATGGGACAGGTGGAGATCGTGGCGCCCACCGATGCAACGGTGCTAGTACTGGGCGAAACCGGCACCGGGAAAGAGCTGGTGGCCCGCGCCATTCACAAGCTCAGCGGCCGGCGGAATCGTCCTTTTATCACGCTGAACTGCGCCGCGATTCCCACCGGGCTTTTGGAAAGCGAGCTGTTCGGTTATGAAAGAGGAGCGTTCACCGGCGCGTTGTCGCAGAAGATCGGCCGCTTTGAGCGGGCCCATCAGGGAACTCTGTTCCTGGACGAAGTGGGCGACATCCCTTTAGAACTTCAGCCGAAATTGCTGCGCGCGTTACAGGAGAAAGAGTTCGAAAGATTGGGCGGCACGCGCACCATTCCTATCGACGTCCGGTTGCTGGCGGCCACCAATCGCAATCTCACTCAGATGATGGGCGACAAGTTGTTCCGCAGCGATCTTTACTACCGCCTGAAGGTCTTTCCAATCACCATACCTCCGCTGCGCGAGCATCGCGAAGACATCCCCGTACTGGTCCGGCATTTCACTCAAACCTATGCGGCCAAGATGAACAAGCAGATCGATAAGATCCCGGCCGAGACGATGCAGGCGCTGGAGGCCTGGCCGTGGCCCGGAAACGTGCGCGAGCTGGAGAACTTCATCGAACGGTCGGTGATTCTCTCCCCAGGTTCCACCCTGCGAGCGCCTTTGGCCGAGATTCGCGCCGATGCCGCCGAAGTGCCTGCCGGAGGCTCGCTCGCCGACGTGGAGCGGGAACATATCATTCGAGTTCTCAAGGAATCGAATGGAGTGGTTAGCGCAGCGGCCTCGCGTCTGGGATTGCCGCGGACCACGTTGAACGCCATGATGCGGAAGCTCGAGATCTCGCGCAAAGATCTGTAGCTCTCAGGACGGTCGGCATCGCATCCCCCCAAGCCCGAAGGGCCAGATACATGCTCTTACCGCCTGCTGAGGAGTTACCAGCATGAATTGGGATCAAATTGAAGGCAAGTGGAAGCAGTTTACCGGATCGGCGCGGGAGCGTTGGGGTAAACTCACTGACGATGACTGGCAAACCATCGCCGGCAAGAAGGACCAACTGATCGGGAGGATTCAAGAGCGCTATGGAATCGCCAGGTCAGAAGCCGAGAAACAGGCCGATGAATGGTCTCGCGCTTTGAAGCAATCTACCGAGGACAGCGACCTCGGCGGCCGGCTCTAGGATCCGCGCGGTTACCAATCGGACTGGTGCCCGCCCGTCGGGGCTGAGAAGTCGCCGCCGGGCATCGGCATTCTTGTCCTTAGCCCTATCCTATGGCGATTCGGGAGAGATGAGCAAATGTGAGCAGATTCCTCTCCGGGATACGCCTAGACTTGATCAGGTACCTCGGAGACCATAACATGCGCAACCCCTCTGTCCGTTCACTACTTTTCGCGCTCGTGCTGCTGGCGTTACCAGCCGCAGCTTCTGCGCAGATCATTCTCTCGATCGGATTCGCACCACCGCCACTTCCCGTATATGTGCAGCCCGTTTGTCCCGACGCGGGATACATGTGGACGCCCGGATACTGGGCTTACGCCCAGGAGGGATACTTCTGGGTGCCCGGCACGTGGGTAATGGCGCCGGAGCCGGGTCTTCTCTGGACCCCTGGCTACTGGGGCTGGGGCGGTAGCGCATTTGTTTTTAACGAGGGTTACTGGGGCGCGCAGATCGGATTCTACGGCGGCGTAAACTACGGCTTCGGTTACGCCGGCGTCGGCTATCAGGGCGGATATTGGAACAACGGAGCCTTCTTCTACAACCGCTCCGTGAACAACGTTACGAATGTGACTAACGTCTACACCAAGACCGTTATCGTAAACAACACCGTGAACCATGTGAGCTATAACGGAGGCTCGGGCGGACTCTCGGCTCGCCCGACTGCGGAGGAGCAGACGGCCACAAATGGAAAACACGTCGCGCGAACCTCGGTGCAGATTCAACATGTTCAGACCGCCAGCACGAATCACCAGCTATACGAGTCGGTAAATCATGGCAAGCCGGCGATCGCGGCTACCGCAAAACCTGGGGAATTCAGCGGCAAAGGCGTAGTGGCAGCCAAAGCGGCGGCGCCCTCCTATAAGCCGGCCACTGCTCGCGCGGCCGCTCCGGCAAAGGCAAACAACACCGCTGCGCGCCCCGCCACCGCGACTCATGCTAGCGCGCCCACTCCAGCCGCCAAGCAGCAGGTAGAACAAAAGCACCAGCAGCCGAAGGCGCAACCAGTGGCGCAAAAACCTGAGGTGCAGCAGCCGAAGCTGCAAGCCAAACAGCAGCCAGCTGCTAGGCCGCCAGCGGCGAAAGCTGCTGCGGCGAGAGCCCCTGAGGAGAAAGCCCCCGCGGCAAGAGCTCCCGCGCCGAGAGCCCCCGAGGAGAAAGCCCCTGAGGAGAAGAAAGAACATTGACGTCGGCTCGCCAGCGCCTTGCACCCCCCACAGTTGAAGAATTAAAGAAAGGGACAGCGCAATGCTGATCATTCTGATTATTTTGTTATTGATCTTTGGTGCCGGAGGAGGATATTACGGCCATAGTCGTTGGGGCCCCACCGGCGGCACTGGTATAGGGCTGGGAACAATATTGATTATTTTGCTCATAGCCTACTTGCTCGGCATGTTCCGCTGAAGCAGTGCAAGGTCCGGTCCGCCAAGCTGCGCGAGCAGCTCGGCCACCGGATGGCGATTCCTGGCGCGCGCTATGCGAGGCTGCGTCCTTGAAATATGCGGATCACCAGCACAATCAGCGCCACGACGAGCAATATGTGGATTAGCCCGCCCATCGTAAACGCAGTGACCATTCCGACCGCCCACAACACCAGCAGAATGATGAATATTGTCCAAAGCATTTGTTCGTACTCCTTCGAGAATAAGCAATGCATGGATGGGTCCAATCCAAGCCGGCGGGAATTGCCTGCCCAGATGGCTTAATAGTTGAACTCGAGCCGTGGCGGTAAGCTCCCGGCTCTTATTTTTCACCTGACCATACCCGGTCGACTGACGATATATGGTTGCCGTAGCGGCAGGAGACGGGACTTGCGGGACGTAGCAGCACGTCCAAACTCTCACCGGGTCGGAACTCCCATTCCCTTGCGGGAGCCAAATCCTAAGTCCGAAACCAGGGGTACCCGCGTAGGTCCTCGTACGTCATTACCCGCAGAGATTCAGGGTCATAAGACAGGGCAACGTGGGGCATTCATGTTAGTGTGAGGGATATGGATACGGGTGCCGGGCTTGATGATCTCTTGGAACCCTTGAGTCTCTGCTTTGATGCGGAGTCGGCACGGCGCTTGATTGCTTTCCGAATCGATCGACCAGTGCAGGCGCGGATCGAGACGCTGGGTCAGCGGGCAAACGAGGGTAGTCTCAATACATCGGAACGCTCCGAATATGAGGCTCTGATTAATGCGGCCGACTTTATCGCGATCCTCAAGCTCAAGGCGCGCCGGCATCTTGATCACGTCCCTCACTAATGATTGATGCCGAAACCCGGCGCTTGGTCCGAGAGCGGGCCGGAGAGCGGTGCGAGTATTGTCGGCTTCACCAAAGCAACAGCGAACTCCTACATCACATCGAGCAAGTGGTTGCCCGCCAGCACGGCGGCAAAGACCACCTGGATAACCTCGCGCTCGCATGCCATCGTTGCAACCTTCACAAGGGGCCTAACCTAAGTGGGATCGATTCCTTCACGGGTCGTGTCGAGAACCTGTTTCACCCTCGACGCGACCGATGGGATGACCACTTCGCATTCCGAGGAGCGAACATCAAGGGGCTAACGCCCTCGGGACGCGCTACTGTGGAGGTCCTGGCGTTGAATGATCCTCGGCGCCTCGCATTAAGACAGGAACTTTTGGGGCTAGGCGAGCTGACTTAAACCGATCGGACGCTTAGTTCGGCCCACGCTGCGAAGGGGATCGATGATTTTTTCTGATTGACTCGTGCATAGGATGATCTTCCGCGACGGCAAGATCGTGCAGCGGGTCGAACTCGACGTGACGCCGAACTTTTTAAGGAACTCGCGCAAAACGGAGTGCGGCCAGCAGGACACCCGGAGACTACCGGAAGTCGTGCACTGGCGAACATCGACTCGAAGAAGACCGGACGGGTGGCGCGCGGGCCAGTTCCTGGCTCGTGTTGCGGTGCGCGCCGCATCCTTTGCGCTCGCCAGAACTCGCCGCCGTCGAGAAAACGCCACGTGGCCAGAATGACAGCGCGATGCTGTCGCCGGCGTTCGCACCCGCGTTCGGGCCCCTGTGAGTTTCGTTGCGATATACTGGATGTTCAATCGGCCATGTAGCCCACCCTGGTGCCTTGTTACACGGACGGTTGAGATGCGAAAAATCGCAATTTTATTCGTGCTGTTCCTGCTCGCGAGCGCTTTGAGCTCCGCTGCCGACTCGCCTTCATTCACCGTCGGCTGGTCCGTTTACGTCGGCTGGGATCCTTACCAGTTCATGGCTAAGTCCGGAATACTCAAGAAATGGGCGGACAAGTACGGCGTCGCAATCAAGGTCCAGCGCTTCGACTATGCGCCTTCCCTCGACGCCTTCGTCGCAAAGAACATCGATGCCTGCGCGATGACCAACATGGAAGCGCTCGACATGCCCGCGGCCGCTGGCGTCGATACCACGTCCATCATCACCGGCGATTATTCCAATGGCAACGATGCCGTGCTGGTGCGGCACAATCTCACGCTCGGTCAGATCCCCGGCAAGCGCGTTTTACTGGTCGAAAAAACCGTCTCGCAATATCTGTTCGAGCGCGCCATGACGATCAATAACCTGGGCGGCGAAATCAAGCGCGTCAAGTATGTCAATACATCCGACTCCGACATTGCGGGCGCATTCCTGAGCGACACCAGCCAGGACGTCGTGGTCACCTGGAAGCCGCTGGTCTCGCAGATACTCAGAGGCAAAGGGATCACGCGCGTCTTCGATTCTTCGAAAATCCCCGGCGAAATTCTCGACTTGCTGGTCGTCCGGACTGACATTCTCAACCGGCCTGATGGCTCAGGCCAACGATTCGCCAAGGCCGTCGTGGGCGCCTGGTACGAGCTGACGTCGCAAATGTCCAAGCCCGGACCGGAGGGCGATAAAGTCCTCTCCGCCATCGCCAGCGTTTCCGAGGACACCCTGGATTCGTACAAAGAACAACTTTCCACCACGCACTTGTTCTACACCGCCCCATCCGCGGTCGAGATGACGAAATCCGATCAGCTGAAAAAGACCATGGAGCTGGTTCGCCAGTTCTGCTTCTCGCACGGCCTTCTGGGCGATAAGACCAGTTCGCCGGATGACGTCGCCATCCGTTTCCCCGACGGCTCTATTCAAGGCAAGAAGGAACGCGTGCGCCTGCGCTTCGACGCGTCCTACATGGCGCTCGCCGCCGCCGGAAAGCTGTGAGGATCACCAAATTGTGAGCGTCCTTCAAATTCACGCCCACCCCACCCGGACCACCGTCTGGATTCTTTCCTGGTTCTTATTTGCCACGGGCGTCGTTAGTTACTTCTGGGTTTCGCGCGACCGGCATCGGGACAATCCCGACGATCGTGTGATGCCTACGCTGCGCCAGATGAGCCAGGCCTTTGTCGATGCGACGCTGAAGCCCGCCGAAGACGACGAGGTGGCAACCAATGCTTCTGAACAATCGGTGGCCGCGCGAATCCGGAACAGCATGCTGTGGAAGGACACCGCCGCAACCGGCCGCCGCTTCCTGATCAGCATGGCGCTTCTGTTTCCCGCCGTCCTGCTGGGCCTGCACATGGGAATGTTTCCGCACGTAGGTGCGTTCTTCCTGCGCTTCGTGCTGTTCTTCGACAAAATTGTCGCGTTGTCTTTGCTTCCAATTTTATTCATCGCATTTGGTATCGACGAACTGGCGAAGGTGATGCTGATCGTCGTCGGAGTAGCGCCAACCATCATTCTGGACTCCTACAATCTCACGCGCAGCGTGCCGAAGGAGCAGATCGTCAAGGGCTTCACCTTGGGCGCGGGCGATTTCTCCATCACCTACCGTGTGGTATTCAAACAAATCTGGCCGCGCGTGTTGAATAGCATCCGGCTCAATCTGAAGGCGGTGATGCTGTTTCTGTTCGCCGGCGAAATGATCGCCTCCACCGACGGCCTGGCGTATCGCATCGCGCTATTGCGCCGTCACATGGGAATGGACACCATAATCCCTTACGTGCTGTGGGTGGCCTTGCTACTGTTCCTGGTCGATTTTGGTATGCGAACGTTGAACCGAAAACTGCACCCGTGGTTTCAGGAAGCATGACACCGGCGGCCGCGGCATCCAAAGTATTGGACAACCAAACTGATCCTGCGAGCCTGAACACGCCCGCATTGATTCGTATCCAGGATGTGTTGGTCGAATATGGCCAGCCAGGAAAGCCAGCCAAGCGCATCCTGAACGGCGTCAGTCTGGATATCCGCGCGGGCGAATTTATTTCTATCGTTGGACAAACGGGCTGCGGCAAATCCACCTTATTGCGACTGGTGCTCGCCGAAGAAATGCCGACACGCGGGCAGGTTTTAGTGGAGGGGAGCCCGCGCCCGCAACCGGATCGCCGCTGCGGATACGTGCCGCAGAAATATTCGCTGTTCCCGGACCGCACGGTGCTCGAGAACATTACGTTCGGGCTCGAAGTGACCGAGATCGGATTCTTCGGCGGTATTTCGCCGGCCCGGCGCTTGCGCCGCAAGGAATTCCGAGCCGAGGCGATCGGATATCTGCGCCGCATGGGCTTGCGTGAATCGGACGCGTCCAAGTATCCGCACCAGCTCTCCGGCGGCATGCAACAACGCGTCGCCATCGCGCAAGCGCTCATCATGCGGCCCAAGATCCTGCTCATGGATGAAGCCTTCAGCGCGCTCGATCCCGGCACGCGCGCGGGAATGCAGCGGCTGATCAAGGACCTGTGGCGCGAGACCGGCACCACCGTTCTTTTTGTAACTCACAACCCGCGCGAGGCGGTCATTCTCGCAACCCGCGTGATCGCTTTGGGCCGCACCGGCGCCGAGGATGATGGAGCTAATATAGTCCTGAATCTTTCCGTGCCTGACACGAATGAGGAGTCAAAGATCGCGAGCCTCATCCAGCGAATCGAACAGACCACTTTCCCAGGCGGCGGCGCGGAGAATGACGAAGTAGCCGGCGCCCCCGAAGCCTAAGCAAGCAAGTACAATCAAACATTCATGTCCTTCTACAAGAGCCACGCTCCGCAGCATCGCGAACACACTAGAGAACTAAAACTGCCGGAACTCGAAGGCATGAAGGCCCTTCGCGAGGAAGCGCAAATCCCTTCACGGCAATGGCAGGAAGAAGTGCGCCGCGGCAAGGAGTTCGGCCTGGAATGCGTCGATTCCATCGAAGACAAATCCGAGATTAGTTGTTTTCAGCGAGGCGAGCTGCCGCACTGGTCCGGTATCAACACGTTCCTCAAGACACCTTACCTGGAAGATGTTCGCAAGGTTGGCGAATATGACGTCGCCTTTGTCGGCGTGCCTTTCGACATCGGCACCACGTACCGCGCCGGCACGCGCTTCGGCCCGCAAGGAATCCGCCGCATTTCGTCCTTGTACACCACTTACAACTTTGAACTGGGCGTCGATCTCCGCGAATCGCTGAAGATGTGCGACGTAGGCGACATCTTTTGCCCCGCCAACATCACCAAGAGTCACGACCAGATCACCAAGGGCGTCGCGCACATCCTGTCGCAAGGAACGCGTCCAATGATCATGGGGGGCGACCATTCCATCGGCTTCCCCTGCGCGCGCGGCGTCGCGCAAGCCATTGAAGGCAAGCTAGGTATCATTCACCTGGACCGCCACATCGACACGCAGGAAAAAGATATGGACGAGATCATGCACACTTGTCCGTGGTTCCATGCCACCAACATTCCCAACTGCCCACCCACCAATCTCGTGCAGGTCGGTATCGGCGGTTGGCAGGTGCCGCGTCCCGGCGTGAAGAAAGGCCGCGAGCGCGGATCCACCGTCCTGACCATCCAGGACATTGAACGTATCGGCATCGACAAGACCATCGAGATCGCGCTGGAAGTGGCTTGGAAAGGCGCGAGCGCGGTGTATCTTTCCTTCGACGTCGATTCAGTCGACGCCGGATTCGTGCCCGGCACCGGCTGGCCCGAGCCTGGCGGTTTCCTTCCACGCGAAGCTCTCGCGATCCTTAAGGGCGTGGCCAAAGAAGGCATCGCAGCCATGGAAGCCGTCGAGGTTTCCCCGCCTTACGACATCTCCGACATTACGGCGCTGGTCGCCGTGCGGGCAATGGTGGATGTGCTGGCCTCCATGACCAAGCATGGCCGGATCGGCGGGAAACTGCACTGACCCCCGCATTCATTCTCGTTACCGACTTCGAGCGTACGGACACGAGCCTGATCGCCGCGGCTTGCACCCCCATCCTCGGTTTCACTCCGGAGATTGAACTGTCATCCACCCAAGAGTTAGCCGCCGCAATTGGCCGCTGCGACTCCGGGGAAGTTTTCGTACTCCCGACCGCTCTGGACTTCAGTCTGCTGCAGCGTGAAGCGCTGGGACAAGCCATCGGTGAAGCGCGGCGTGCGCATCAACACATCGTGCTCCATCACGACGATCTCGACCCAACGCATCCGTTGGTGGTCCAGGCCCTCGCCGATCAAGTCGCCCGCGCTATCCCGCCTGACGCGCGATCGCCGCAGCACATTGGCCTCATTCTCGCCGCCAGCGGGCATGGCGATGCAGGCAGCCGCGCAAATACTTACCGCTTGATGCGTCTGGTATGGGAACAGCTCGGCCTTGGCGCTGGAGAAGTC
>Ga0302324_100018098_pt1 | contig 13918 bp, 13 predicted proteins | sample Palsa_T0_1_FD_201949 | JGI IMG/M metagenome (GOLD analysis project Ga0302324, IMG submission 201949) | Peat permafrost microbial communities from Stordalen Mire near Abisko, Sweden - Palsa_T0_1 | ecosystem: Environmental > Terrestrial > Soil > Palsa > Peat permafrost | place: Sweden: Abisko... | reverse complement strand
CGCCTGCTTGATGCCGATCAGCGTGGCGTAGCGCAGCTTGTTGATGCCGGATTGAATCGTCAGCACCGCGGGCAGAGGCATATCGACAAACTGAAAAAAACCGGCCTCCAGTTCACGCTTCACTCGAATGCCGGTCGCAGTTTTTTCGAGATGCATGATGATGGTGGCGTGCGGCCAGCCCAGCAGTTCAGCGAGGATGACTCCGGTTTGCGCGTAGCCGTAGTCGTCCGATTGCAACCCGGTAAAGATCAAATCGAACTTTTCGTCCTTGATAGCGGCGGCAAAGGCCTTCGCCGTGTTGAGGGCATCGAGGGCGACGAAAGCACTGTCCTCTAGATGAATGGCGCGATCCGCGCCCTTGGCCAGAGCTTCGCGCAACACCTGCTGCGCGCGCGCCGGGCCGGAGGTGATGACCACAACTTCCCCGGTATGCTTTTCTTTCTGGCGCAGCGCTTCTTCCAGCGCGAAGGCGTCGGGCTCGTTCACTTCATAGGAAACGTCTTCGCGGATCCAGTCGGTGGCTTCGTTGAGCTTGAGCGGCGCATCTTTCTGCGGCACCTGCTTCATGCAAACCAGGATTTTCAAACTTGACTCCTTACGTTCCTATGGCCTCGGGAGCGACTGGAAAACCACTTAGTATAAATGAGCGGATGGCAATTGGCACTTGGCGCGAGAGCAAATCTTCGAACTACACAGGACACGAGGTCACACGAAAGCGCAAATCTATTTCGGGATTCCGTCGTGGACATTAGTGTCCGTCGCCTGAGATTATTCGGTGAACACCACCGACTGCACGCCGGAGATCTCGAAGCGTTTGCGGCAGCGCATATTCTTGCAGGCCATCAGGTCGTCTTTGCGGAGCATGTAGGAGCGGGCTTTGGCAAAGCGCGCGCGGTCACGCTCATCGGCGCGTCCGGCGAGCTGGCGTTTCTTGGTACGCACCACCCAGGTGACCTCGTACTCGGCGGGCTGGTGGCAGTGGGGACAATTCAAGGTTGCCGGTTTCTTCTCGGTGCGCTCGTCAAAAAAATCGCGTTCTTCCATGTAAGGCCGTGGTCGCTCGTCGTTGGTCCTTGGCCGATCACATTTTCCGGGCATCGGCCTGCCATCCAACCGCGAATAATGATTATTACAGTTTTGCCACAGACAATGCTATGGCAAGATGAATGTCGGGGTGTGCAGCAGATGGCGCGTAAGAAAAAGGTGAAGCGGTTTCGCGCAGTGCAGGCCGTCAAAGAGTTGGCGCGCGAGCGCATGGGCACGCCTCCCTCCGGCAAGGTGGTGCCGCACAAGAACAAGAAGGCAGAGAGGCACAAGCCTACGTTGGGTAAGCTGTTGGATGATGCGGATTAGATCTGTTTCACTGGAAGGTCGCGGTCACGGTCGTATCAACATTCAGCACAACGGTGCAGGTGTCGCCAGAAAACCCCCCATTGCAGTTCGCCCAGCTGACTGACGTCTGCCCTGACCCAAGCGTAGCCGTCAGCCCAATCGTGCTGCCAAGCGCGTAGTCGGCGGAGCAGGTGCCGGGGCATTTGATGACGCCTGTAGAATCGACCACCGATCCGCCTGTTCCCACTATGTCTACAGTCAAAACGGCTTCGTTGCAGGCTGCAGTGCCAGCACCTCCCCCGGTCAGGAATGCAGAACCTGTTACCTCGTTTGGGCTGTCGTAATAGCTCGCGTACAGATTTCCGCTGCCACAGATGCTGAGAGCGGTCACGAGGCTCGTGTTGGTTATCGAGACCAGATTCTGCGAGTCCACAGACCACGTTACCTCATCTGTAATGTCCTTTGTCGCGGGCGGATGCTCATACGTCCCCATCGCCTTGAATACAATGCTCGACCCGACGGAGTTGAATGTCGCCCCCGGGGGCACGACCTGAATCGACACGAGATGCTGGTTGAATCCACAACTTGAAAGGCTGAAGAAGAATGTCGCGGCGACGATCAGAGCCAAAATGCTGAACCACTTCGCACTCATGAAGACTCCTGAGACCGAACTGTCGAGCAAAACGCGCGCGCAACGGGGAAAGGTAAATTTAGTCAAAGGTGGCGTAAAAAGCAACCAATTGGGAGTCGGCCTGAGTCACGTCCGTCACCCTTTCACCGCCTCGGCGACCACTTCTGCGAACCTGCGGACATCGTCTTCCGTCGTGTCGAACGAGCACATCCAGCGCACGATCGATTCTTCCTCGATCCACATATAGAAGAAGTAATGCTCCTTGATCTTGTCGATCGCATGGCGCGGAATCTGAACGAATACGCCGTTAGCCTCGACCTTCCACACCACTTTCACTCCTGGAATGCCGCTGACTTCTTTTTCAAGCAGGCGCGCCATGCGGTTGGCGTGTTCGGCGCTTCGGCGCCAGAGATCGCCGGTGAGCAGAGCCTCGAATTGCGCGGCGATGAAACGCATTTTCGAGGCCAGTTGCATCCCCTGCTTGCGCAGGTAAAGGAAGTCGTTGCCAAGTTCGGGACGAAAAAACACCACCGCTTCGCCGCCCAGGATTCCATTCTTCGTACCGCCAAAGGAAAGCACATCCACACCCAGATCGCGCGTGCCCTGGCGGAGGGTTTGCCCAAGCGACGCGGCGGCGTTGGCGATGCGCGCGCCATCCACGTGCAGAAACATGCCATGCTCGTGCGCAAAGCGGGCGAGAGATTGAATCTCTTCCGGTTGGTAAATGGTACCCATTTCGGTGGACTGCGTAATTGAAATGACTCTAGGCTGGGAGTGGTGTTGATCGCCGATGCCGTGGTAGGCGTGGTGAACGGAATCTAGAGTGATTTTGCCCTCCTGCTGCGGCAGCGGGATCAGCTTGCAGCCGGTGTGCTTCTCCGGCGCGCCACATTCGTCGACATAAATGTGGGCATAATCGCTGCACAACACGGAATGAAATGAGCGAGTAAGGGCTTGCAGGCTCAGAACATTCGCCCCGGTGCCGTTGAATGTGAAAAAAACTGCAATGTCTGGGCCGAAGTGCTCTTCGAATTTCTTGATCGCAGAACGCGTGTAGGGGTCGTCGCCATAGGCCACCACGTGACCCTGATTGGCCCGGGCAATGGCCGCCAGAATTTCAGGATGCACCCCGGCATTGTTGTCGCTGGCAAAGCTGCGAGTGGGCGGGATGGCCGTTTTCTCCATAGCGGAACAATGTAGCAGAGTGAGACATCGAAGGGCCAAGACGGGAACGAAGGCTGGCTGGCGAGTTGGCCACGCGGGTTCGGCCCCGCGCAGATTTGCTTTTCCCTATTTCTTCCCCTTAGCCAACGATTTATTTTGCGACCCCAAGGCCCCTACCGGAATCTTGTAACCAACACCTGAGTGCGGGGCGATAGGTTTCGTCCAATCGTGTTTGGCAATAACGTATCGACCTTCGGGCCTTCGAGTGCGAGTGCTAACATTCTTCACCAACATAGTAGCGATTTGAGCAGAAAATTCATGCCCAAAAGACGTCGCTTTCATCTGACCCAAATTTGTCTGACCACCAGCCTTCTGTTAATCGTCCTCGGCGCGATGCAGGGGTGCTCCGGTAACGCCCCGCACAATGCTCAAGCCGGCGGACCTCCTGCCATGCCGGTAAAGGTTGAGGTGGCAAAGGCGACTCCCGTAAATGACGCCACCGAATACGTGGCCACGTTGAAGTCGCGCGAATCGGCGGTCATCATGCCGCAAGTCGAAGGCCAGGTAACGAAAATTTTCGTCCACTCGGGTGAGGAGGTGGGCGCCGGCGCGCCGCTGATGGAAATCGATCCTCTGAAGCAACAGGCCACGGTCAAGAGCCAGGAGAGTTCCCGGGCGGCGCAGGAGGCGAACCTAAGCTATGCCAAGCAACAGTATGTGCGCTCTCAGGGCCTTTATGCCGCGGGAGTGGTGAGCAAGCAGGATCTCGATCAGGCGAAATCCGCGCTGGACGCGGCCCAGGCGCAGATGGAATCGCTGGATGCGCAGGTGAGCGAACAGCAAGTCCAACTTCATTACTACCGGGTCGTAGCTCCATGGAGCGGAATTGTGGGGGACATTCCCGTGCGCGTGGGCGACCGGGTGACGACCTCGACACAGCTGACCACCGTGGACAAACCTGGCAGTCTCGAAGTTTATGTTTACGTGCCCATCGAGCACTCGGCCCAGCTGAAGATGAACCTGCCAGTGCAGATATTAGATAGCGACGGCAAAGTGATCGGCAACAGCCGCATCAGCTTCATCTCTCCGCAGGTAGATAACACCACCCAAACGGTGCTGGTAAAGGCGAGGATCGCCAACAGCAATGATGCGCTGCGGCAATCGGAATTCATCCGCGCGCGCATTGTGTGGGGAACCCACCAGAACCCGGAGGTTCCCATCCTTGCCGTATCGCGGCTCGCTGGCCAGTATTTCGCCTTCGTGGCGGAGCCAGAGGATGGCGGCAAATACGTGGCCCGTCAGAAGCCTCTGCAGATCGGGCAGACCGTGGGGAACGATTACGAAGTCCAGGGCGGCATCAAAGCCGGCGACAAAGTGATAATTTCCGGGACGCAGTTTCTGATAGATGGTGCGCCGGTGATTCCGCAAAGCTGAAGGCGGGGCTTCGGGCTTCCGGCTGGAGCGGAAACGAAGTGACAGGCTCCTCCCCAGGGGATGGAGAAGCCGGGTGCCGGAAGCCGCAGTCTTACGTTTTCCAGGACAAGCGCAGTAGATTTCTCGGCCGTTCGATGACTAGGGATTTCCATGTTCGTTAACTTCTTTATCCAGCGACCTGTATTTGCCTCGGTTTGCGCCCTGCTGATCCTCTTGGCGGGCACTGTGGTAATTCCAACCCTGCCGATTTCGCAGTTTCCTGATCTCGCACCGCCGCAGGTCGGCGTCTCGAGCTTCTACACAGGAGCCAGCGCGCAGACGGTGGAAAGCGCCGTCACCATTCCGCTGGAACAGCAGATCAACGGTGCGGAGGGCATGAAATATATGACCTCCACCAGCGGCAACGACGGATCGAGCAACATCACCGTTACCTTTGATATAAACCGCAATCCCGACCTGGCCACCGTCGATATTCAGAATCGCGTCAACACGGCCCAGGGACGCCTGCCTGCCTCCGTCAAAGCAGTCGGAATCACGACTGCGAAAACTTCGCAGAACTTTGTTTTCGGCGCAGCAATCATCTCCGAAAACAACAAATACTCCACGCTTTTCATGAGCAACTACATTGACATTTATGTCAAAGATTCGCTCAAGCGGATCCCGGGCGTGGCCGACGTGATTATTTTCGGCGAGCGCAAATATTCCATGCGCCTGTGGCTGGATCCGGGACGCATGGCGGGTCGCGCCCTGACCGCGTCCGACGTCGTGAACGCTTTGGCGGAGCAGAACGTGGAAGTCGCGGCCGGCCAGGTCGGCCAGCAGCCCGCCAAAACCGGGCAGGAGTACCAGATCAGCGTGCGGGCTGTGGGACGGCTCAGCGAGCCCGATCAGTTCGACAATATCATCCTCAAGACCAATGCCGACGGAACCCTGGTCCGTTTGAGGGATGTGGGCCGGGCCGAGCTGGGCGCCGAAGAGTACAGCACGGACCTGCAATTCAACGGGCAGGATGCGATCGGTCTCGGGGTCACGCAGCTTTCTACCGCGAACGCGCTCGATGTCGACAGGCTGGCGATTGCTGAACTGAACCGGCTGGCAAAGCGTTTTCCGCCCGGGATGTCGGTTCACGTCGCATTCGATGCCACCGACGCGGTGGGCGAATCGATCCGCGATGTGGCCTTCACCGTAGGTTCGGCGATCCTGCTGGTTATCCTGGTGATCTTCATCTTTCTCGGGGACTGGCGGACGACCTTGATTCACTTCATCGCGACCCCGGTCTCCCTCATTGGCACCTTCATCTTTGTAAAGTTGCTTGGTTTCTCCATCAACACCCTGACCTTGTTCGGCATCACGCTCGCCACGGGCCTGGTGGTCGACGACGCGATCGTCGTGATCGAGAACATTGAACGCCACATGGCCGAGGGCGAACACGACTCCCACAAAGCCGCCGGCGCAGCCACCGCTGAGATTACCAGTGCCGTGATCGCCACCTCGCTGGTCCTGGTTGCCGTGTTTGTGCCGGTTGCGTTCTTTCCCGGGACCACGGGCATTCTGTTTCGCCAGTTTGCGCTGACCATCGCCTTTTCCATTGCCATTTCCGCCTTCAATGCACTCACCCTGGCTCCGGTGCTGGCGGCGATCTTTCTGAGCGGACCTCATCGAAAAAAATGGTGGCCGCTGCAAAAGTTTGACGACGCCATCGTTGCTCTCACCGGTGGCTACCGTGCCCTGCTGCATTATGTGCTGCGATACAAAATTGCCATGGCCGTTCTGTTCTTCGCCGGGCTGGGCGCAACTTATGTGGTGCTGCGCCACGTTCCCACCGGCTTCGTCCCCGATGAAGATCAGGGATACTTCATCGTCGTTGTCCAGGCGCCCTCCGGCGCTTCGCTCGAATATACGAAGGCGATTGGCAAGCAGGTTTCCGACATGCTGAGCGATGTCTCGGAGGCGGAGGGAACCTTCTCGATTGCCGGTTTCAGTTTCTCCGGCAGCGCGTCGAACCAGGGCCTCATCTTCGTCCCCTTGAAGCCCTATTCCCAGCGCAAGGGCGAGGCGCACACCGCAACCGCCATTCTGAACCGTGTTCGTCCGCGGCTGTTTGGAATCTCAGGCGCGATCGTGTTTGCTACGCTTCCTCCGGCCATCCAGGGCCTTGGCCAATTCGGCGGATTTCAGTTCGTCGTTCAGGATCAGGCTGCGCACAAGCTCGATGAACTCTCGGCTGTGACCCATGACCTTATCCGCCAGGCGTATGCGCGCAAAGATCTTGTCGGCTTATATACACCGTTCACCGCGAACGATCCACAGTACCTTGTCACCATCGACCGTGAGAAGGCGAAGAGTCTGCACGTACCGCTCTCGCAGATTACCGATACGCTCGGGGTCTACATGGGATCGTCTTATGTGAATGACTTTGACTTCAACAACCGTTCCTACCGCGTCTACGTGCAGGCCGACAAGCAATTCCGCTCCGAAGCGCAGGACATGAAGCAGTTTTATGTGCGCTCTGACAGCGGGGCGATGGTGCCGCTGGATAATCTGATCAGCATCAGCCAGACCACTACGCCGCAGGTCATCAGCCATTACAACCTGTTCCGGTCGGCGGAGATCGATGGCTCGGCAGCGCCCGGCTACAGCTCCGGTCAGGCGATCGCCGCGATGGACGAACTCGCCTCGAAAATGCCGCAGGGATTCTCTTATAGCTGGACGGGGCTGTCGCTGGAAGAACTGCAGGCGGGTGGCACATCTTTAATCCTGTTTGGATTGGGCACGCTGGTCGTGTACCTCACGCTCTCCGCCCAATATGAAAGCTTCGTTTTGCCTTTCATCGTGTTGCTGGCCGTTCCTATGGCGCTGCTGGGAGCGTTGGGAGCGCAGTGGATCCGCGGTCTGCAAAACGACGTTTTCTGCCAGGTAGGACTGGTGATGCTTGTCGGGCTCTCCAGTAAGAACGCGATTCTGATCGTCGAGTTTTCCGAACAGTTGCGTGAGCGCGGCGTGCCGCTCTTGGAAGCTGCAATACAAGCGGCGGCGATCCGTCTCCGGCCGATTCTCATGACCTCCCTGGCGTTCATTCTCGGCGTCGTGCCCCTGGTGTTCGCCACCGGAGCGGGCGAAAACGGCCGTCACTCCGTAGGCACGACTGTTTTCGGGGGCATGATCATGTCGACAGTTCTCAATCTGCTCTTCATCCCCGTGCTGTATCTGATTATCGAGGGTTGGCGGGAGCACGGGAAGGCGCCGGAGAAAAGGGTTTAACTTCGGCCGTTCGTCCTGGACTTCCGCGCTGCTTCTTTGCCCGCATTTTTCCTGCTGGCCTTGCGTCTCAGCTTGGCCATCCACTCCCGGGAGTACATCGTGCCGCGGCACTTCGGCGAGCCGCAATGGCAAGGCGCGGGGTCGTCATCGTCGTAGAGGTTATAGTCCCAAAGCAATTCTTCGCCGGCGGCAATGTCGCGGAGGGCAAAGATCCACACGCCGTTCTTGATCTCATCGATCTCGCAATTGGGATCGCACGAATGGTTCAGATAAGCGCCCAGCCCCTCGCCGTCGATGATCGTCTTGCCGTCTTCCAGACCATAAAGGTAGGTGCGCGGCGCGCCATCGTAAAGCCGGTCAGCCTCCTCCGGCGTGAGCCGCGGACCGACATATTCGACCAGGCGGGTACCTTTGCGAACCGCCGTGGTGGTGAAGACACCGACCGCGTGAATCCTCGAAGGGCGCACTACTAAGGGCATGCTACTAATTTCGCATGCCCGGCAGGTTTGAAGGAAGATGAAAAATTGGATGACTCGGCGCCGAGTGACCCGATCCACGTCAATGATCTACGGCAATCATAAAAACTGACCGCCGATTCTCTACTTCCCATCCGCCGGCGAAACGTCGGCCGTTTCGCGGCTCGCCTGCCAGCGCATCAGAGACAAGTTTTCCGCCTTCCAGCGCATGGCGGCATAGATCCGGTTGCGTCCGCTCGGGTGGTCGAAAAAAATCCACTCCTCGATTGGCCCGGGGTTCATCTTGCGGTATTCCCCGAGGTGAATCGCTGCCTGCGCGAAGCCATCCGGCTGGCGGCTGGCGTTCAAGCCATACATATCGGCCTCACCCTCCTCGGTGCGGGTTTGCGTGTTCATGATCGGCGTCAGAACGAATGCGAGGATTGAAATGACTAGAAGCACCAGAGGCAGCACCGCGGTGTCGCCAACGCCGCGAATTTCCCATTTCCCTCCCCAGCGGCGCAAAGACCAGTTCAGCGACCACTGCAACAGCGCGAAGGAAACGACGATGACGACGCTGATGAAAAGAGTGTCCTTGTAAATGTGGTGAAGAACGTAGTGGCCCATCTCATGGCCCATGACTGCTTGAATCTCCTCCGGCGAGCCACGGCGCAGGAGATTGTCGTTGAGCGTGATGCGCATGGTACTGCCAAAACCGCTGACGTTGGCGCTCATGCGCGTGGTTTGGCGCGAGGCATCGATCTCAAAGACATCGTGCGCGGGGATTCCGTTGGCGCGTGCAAGCCTCAAAATCGGCTGCGTGACCTTGGGGTCATCCAGTCGCGTGACCTTGTTAAAAATGGGAACGATGTAAACCGGAGCAATCAGGACGACAAGCATCGTGAAACAGATGCTGACAACCGAGGCCCAAATCCACCACGTGCGCTGCAGTCGCCGGACTATGCCGAAAAGCGCGACTACCAAAATGCCCCCGAGCACAAGACTTACGCCGAAACCCTTTAGCTGGTCTCCCATCCACGGGCCGAACGTCTGGGTCGCTAGGCCGTACTTATGCTCCCGAAAGTACTCCTCATAAACCGTGAGGGGAAAGGTCAGGATTGTAGTAAGAAGCAAATACTGCGCCCAATAAACGAAGCTATGCACCGGCCTGAAACGCGTGACGCGTTCCGCCAGATTGCGCATGCCAGCTGACCAACCCAGATTCAACACGATAAGAAGAACGATGGCGCCGTATAGAAAATCCCACAGGATCATCCAATAGCCGCCTTCGAAGTAGGCGTCCGACCTCGCTCTGGCGTCGGCAGGAATCTGCGCCAGGTACGCGTTGGTGGCGGCTTCCGCGTTGAAGTTCGGCGAAGGCTGAGCTTCCGGTGGAACCTGAACCACAGACGGCATCGCCGTGAGCGGCTGAATACCCGGAGTGGGCGGCTGCTGACCCATAGACCGGCCAGTGATCAAACACAAGCAAAGCACCATCCACCCGCAATACTTCTTCTTGCATGAAACCATGAGTTGCCTCGCAATCGCTTGGCGAACGAGAAGTGACGAACGAGAGTATATACGTGCCCGGCAACGTCTGAGTTCCCGCAATTCATTTTGAAGATGCGCCCGCGGCGAAGGTCAGCTAAAGGTCTAGACAACCGCGGAGGAAACGATGCCGGAAAGCCTGCTGCCTGTGATGGCCGGCACGATCTGAATCTGCACCAGGCGCGGCGGAGAAGCCTTATCCTTCTTCGCCAGCAAATTGGCAGAGGGGATGCCGGTGCGGGCAAAAGATTTCTCGCAGTCCGCAGTGGAGGGCCCGCGCATATTTCCCTCCATAAACGCCAAACCGGGACAGCGGGTGCAGGTCGAGCCATGGGCGCACTGCGAGCAACTCGATAAATCTCGCAGGCGGATCGAGCGAACTTCCTTCAATTGCTCGGAGTCGCGCCAGATGTCGATGAACCGCTGCTGCCGGACGTTCCCGCAGGACAAGGGAAACTGCACGCAAGGATAAAATTCGCCGTAGGGAGAAACGTAGCAGGCCGTGTGGCCGGCGCTGCAGGGCAGCGACTGCATGCTGTCTTCGTTCGGTGGGACGGGAGGCGCGCAGAACTCGTCGGCGTTGCCGACTAACCCTTCGTCCCGAAAGAAGCGGCGCAGAGCGGACTCGCCCGCGTTCAGGTCCAGAATAGATCGGTCGCCATCCATCTTCGGTGTGACGGTCGGGTCCAACGTACAAGTAACGCCCAGTTCATCCGCGAGAGCCCGGACGCCGTTATAGTCATGCATGTTTTCGGTCATCAGGACATTCGCAATAATGACTTTCAGCCCCTGCGATTTGAGAAAGCGGATGGCATTGATCGACCGCCGCAGCGAACCGGAAACTTTCGTGATCGCGTCATGCACTTCCGGCCGGTGCGAATAAATGCTGATCTGAATCGACTCCACTCCGAGATCGCGCAGCCGCGCGGCCTGCGCTTCGCGGATCAGCACCGCATTCGTCTTGAGCTTGATGCAGAAGGTAAGCGCGCGCGCGCACTCCAGAATCTCAAAGAAATCTTTGCGCAGAAAAATCTCGCCGCCGCTGAGGGTAAGAATGAAGACCCCGGCCTCGGCCATCTCGCGAAGCAAGTGTTTGATTTCGGCGGTGGTCATCTCGCCGTGGTCGTCGTGATCGAGATAGCAGTGAATGCACTGCTCGTTGCAGCGGTAGGTGAGATCGAGCTGCGCGCTGAAGGGCACACCCAGCCGCAGCGCCCGGTCGCTCATCTCCTGCAGTAGCGCGCTCATCGCGACCCCTGCACGGACGAAACCGGCTTCGGGAGCTGCTGCTCCGGGATCGGCTGCTCTGAGATCATAAGGATGCCGTGCTTGGCCAGATCATCGGCCAATTCCTCGGCATCGCGCAGCGCTTCTTCAGACTTCACTTCAAACTCGGAGCAGATGCGGCGCTCGACAATTTCATCGAGCGGCGTAGCTCCGTCGGCCGCCTGCCAGAGAATGGTTGCCGTCGGATTCAACGTGAACAGCGTCGAACCCTGCCCCGACATCACCAGCATTTCTTCCCCCAGTTTACGGGCGGCGATGCGGGGACTGCGCGCCAGATAAAGTTTCCTGCTCATAATCTATTCAAACCTGATTCATTCAAGGCTACGATTCGAGCTCGACTGCCCGATCATCTCCCAAACCCGCGCATCGGGCACAAACGTGAGCCGGTAGACCGGGACACGACCGACGAAGTCGCACGCCGCCTCGAACGCCGAGTGAACCATTTCCTGATTTTCAGCAAAAAAAAGCATGTTAGCCAGAAGCTCGCGGCCGGCGTCAGCCTCGGCCACCGGGTCGATGCGATTCTCAGGGCCCTGAGCTAGCAGATAGAGTGCGGCTACTGGCGCCGACGTATTCTCTCCCAGCTTTGCCAGTTCGCCGGTAAAGGGCGTGCCGTAAGCGATGTAGCCCTCGTGCTCTCTACGAACGTAGGAGACCTCATCCGTGAGCAGGGCGGCATCGGGCGGAGCGAGCCGTGAAATCGTCGTCTTCCCGGCTCCCGACACTCCCGCGAACAAAAAAGCCTTCCCGTTGCGAATGGCGCTGGCCGAGTGCAAAAGAAATCCCCCCTGTTTTACCAGCACAAGCGTATGCACAATCCTCAAAACGGCATCAATAGAGTACGGATTCGCACTCTGCCGAATCCGGCCGCTCCTCGTCGCAGGATCCCACTCAGCGCGGAAGTCACCGCGCTCCATGAACCACCGGCCGGAGCGGTATCTGACGCTTACGTCTGCTTCGGGATCAGTACCCGCTGGCGGAGTGAGGTCAATGTCGAACTCGAATTCAGCCTGCGCGCCCGAGTTCGCGACACCATCGTTCACGAATCCGGCATAGCGGTCTTCCAACAGAGCAAGAAAATCCGCGTCGGTCGTGTTCACCCTGACGGGGACGCCGCCAATCGCGATCACCACGCTGTAACGTTCGACTTGTGTGGCTAGCCCTGGCATGGAAAAACCGATTCCCTTGGAGCCGACTCTGGAGCCGATTTGTCTGAAGCATGAATCATGCGACGCAGAAAGACAAGAGCGCGCGCCGCGGGAAAAGAGCGCCGGACAACTTGTGCGAGCAGACTTTGCACGGTGCTCAACTCGGGGGGCAGAGCGATCAGCTTTCCCGCACGGATCAGGTAGGCGACTCGGCCCAACAATTCATTTTCCATGACCGGCCGATCCGGCGCGGGCATCGCATCTCCCTGAGTGATGCAACAGGTAGGACCTGAAGCTTCGGGCTTAGAGATAACACGATGGGTGCATAACCTGCCGTCACGTCCGACCAGCACGACGTCTCCGACATGCACTTGATCTTGGCCGATGCGCTCGAATACAAGAGTGTCTCCCGGCCAAACGGTTGGAAGCATGCTCCATCCAGCTTCTACAAACCGCAGTTCGCCGAATGAGCGCAGAACTTCGACTGCAAGACCGCACTTCAAAGCGGCAGCGGGATCTGCCGCGGCGCTGGGGCTCTGCCTCATGACACCTTCAAAGAACTGCACTGGCCTTCGGTCCCGGTCTTTCCGCAGGAAAGTGCCGAGGTCACAAAGACCTGTTCGTAGCGGAAGCTGGGCTTTTCGTAGGCTCTTTTCTTGAAAGCGGCAGGACGCGGATCTTCTTTGGATGACTGATCAATGGCCATAATAATCTTTTCCTCGCTACTGTAAATCCGACTGCGACGCCTGCACCGCGCACCCGCCCGGCGTAGTCGATGAACCACATGTCTGGTTGCTCAGAGTGGAGAAGTATACCTGAGAGCCCCCCGCCAGCGTTCCCGACCCCACGGTGTTATCGATGATAAGACCGCTCGTGCCTCCGGCCGCGGCGTACGCAAAGGTGCCGAACAAGCCGGCATTGGTCCATATAACCGAACCATCGTCTGTCGTGCCCCCTGGGGTCGTGTTCCACACAGGTGTCATGCTTCCGGTTGTACCTGGGGGGTTGCTTACGATTTCGACGTTTCCATTGCTGTCAATGATGGTGCCGGCGCTCGTAAAGGTATGACCGGCCTGCCAGACCGCGAGATTCGCAGCCGAAGGCGGGCCCTGGTTGATCCACAGCACCGTGCCATCCGTTCTCGTAGCGCCGCCCGTGTCTGGCCAGTGGGGCGCGGTCGTACCAGAGGTCCCGCCATGAATAACAACCTGAGTAAACAGCTTGTGGTCGACTGGGCTGAGCGCGAGAATCTGCTGCCCGACTGCGTATGAGGTGGTGGGCTGCCAGGCCGCGGCCTCAAAATTGAAGAGGCAGCCTCCGCTAGCGCACCCTGAGTTCACTCCATCATTTTGCACGCTGGCGAAAACCCACTCCGCCGCTCCGCCACTGGCATCCGGGTTGTAAACGTCGGTCACGGGCGAACACGCCGGATTGTCGGCAGCCACTGTGAGTTGCGCAACGGAGTATGCAACCGGCGGGAGATTGCCTGCCGCAATCGGTACTTGATACAACGTCGGAGCTCCGCCGGTGTTCCCACAGACATACAGGTTGCCGGTGGCGTAAATGGAATTTTCGTACGCATTATCAAAGTCGCCAATGTATAAAGGATTCGGCGCCGTACCTTCAACTGAGCTATTACCGACCGTCACCTCCGTTCC
>Ga0302324_100018096_pt1 | contig 13919 bp, 9 predicted proteins | sample Palsa_T0_1_FD_201949 | JGI IMG/M metagenome (GOLD analysis project Ga0302324, IMG submission 201949) | Peat permafrost microbial communities from Stordalen Mire near Abisko, Sweden - Palsa_T0_1 | ecosystem: Environmental > Terrestrial > Soil > Palsa > Peat permafrost | place: Sweden: Abisko... | reverse complement strand
GATGCTCATCCCGATCCGCGTGCATGCCTGGGGCTCGGCACCCGGGTTGCACGGCCCGATCGACACGCTGAACGGGTCTCGATCGTCGGCGCCGGCCATCACCGAGGTGAGCAGCACCGCGTCCTCGACCGAGCGCGCAATCGGGCCGAGATGCGCGAGCCGATCGGCGCTGGCCGGTACGTATGCGATCAGGCCAGCTGTGGGCTTGAATCCGACGACGCCACAGAAGGCAGCAGGAATCCTGATGCTGCCGGCGCCGTCGGTACCGGTGGCGAGCGGGCCAATCCCGGCCGCGACCGCCGCTGCGGCGCCACCGCTCGACCCGCCAGAGGAACGACCCAGGTCCCACGGGTTGGAGGTAGGGCCGATGAGCCGGTTGCCGGCATCGGCCTTCCACCCGGCCTCGCTGGTGTTCGTCTTGGCGAACACGATCCCTCCGGCGCGCCGTATTCTGGCGACCGCGGGCGCATCAGCGGTGGGCACGTGATCGGAGGTGGCAAGCGATCCTCGGGTCGTCCGCAGCCCGGCCGTTGCGGTTAGATCCTTCACCGACACCGGGATCCCGAACAGAGGACGGTCCTCGGGCACCCCGTGATCGTGAAGCTCAGCGGCAGCCGCCTCGGCGGCGCTCAGCGCCGGGTCAGCATCGATCGTCATGAAGGCGTTGAGCGTCGCCCCGAGCGTGGACGCTCGCTCGAGCGTGGCCGACATCACCTCGACGGGAGAGAGCTCGCCCGAAGCGTATGCGCGCCGGAGGGCGGTCGCTGTCGCAAGCCAGCCCGAACCCGCGCGGGCCTGCGTGCTCAAGCCGCCCAATCGCCGGACAGAGCGGGCAGCCCGACGACCTCCTCAAGCCAGGCGCCGAACAGTTTTCGGGCGAGCGTGAGCGTTCGCGGCGCCGTGGCACGCCAGTCGCTCATCATCTGCTCGAGCGCGCCTGGGCCGAGTGCAGTCTCGAGGCTACGGGCGTAGGCGGGAAGCTCGGCCCACTCGGCGAGCAGATCCGTGGGGACTTCGAGGTGGAACTGCAACCCGTACGCGTTGCGGATTCGAAACGCCTGCTCGAGATACGCGCTCGAAGAAGCAAGCCGCATGGAGCCTTCAGGGAGCTGATAAGTGTCGCTGTGCCATTGAAGTGCCGCGAACGACGAAGGGGCATGGGCGAACACCGGATCGGTGGCGGCGGCGGCGGCGAGGCTCACCTCGAGCACGCCGATCTCCGGTGCATTCCCCGGACCTACGCTTCCATCGAGGCTCGCCGCCAGCAGCTGAGCGCCGAGGCAGACGCCCCAGAAGGGCACGTCCGCATCCACCGCCTCCCGGATCAACGCAACCTCAGCCAGAAGCCACGGATGCTGGTCACACTCGTAGGCGCCCATCGGCCCTCCCATCGCGATGATCCCAGCGAACGAGCGCCAGTCGCCGGGCAGTTGCTCTCCCTCGCCGAGCTGTACGCGACTAACGCGGAAGCCGCGAGCGATCAGCTCGTCCTCGTAGGCGCCTGGAGGCTCGCACACGACGTGCTGGAGGACGAGAAAAGTCGGCGGCGCAGTCAACGATGCAATTCGGTCCGTTTACCAGGGTCGAACTCAGGGGGCAACGACGTGGCGCGCAAGTTATGGTATTGGACCGGAGTTACAAGATGCCAAAACGCGGACATTGGACTGATCGTGACCGCAGTTTCGACGACTGAGATCCGCGAGCTTCTGAGCGAGGACTGGAGGCGCGATCGGCCGCTCTACCGAGGGCTGGCGCAGGCCCTGCGGGCGGCAGTGGCGAGCGGTGAGATCAGCGCCGGTACGCGACTCCCGGCCGAGCGCGACCTGGCGGCGGCTGTGGCGGTAAGCCGGAGCACGATCGTTAGTGCCTACGACCTGTTACGCGCGGACGGCTGGCTGATCAGCCGTACCGGCAGCGGCACGTTCGTGGTCGACCGAAGCGGCAGCGCACCTGCGTTGCGCATGCGCGACATGGTGGACATCGAGCCGTCGGCGGGCGGAGCTCGCATAAGCCCGACCTCTGAGATCATCAATCTGTCGATCTCCCGTCCCGAGCCCCTCGACGAACTGCTCCGAGAGGCGATCCGCTACAGCGCTGACGCAGTGCCACGGATCGCTGACCATGTCGAGTACGCAACGCAGGGATTACCAGAACTGCGGGGGGTCATCGCCGAATCCTTCACGGCTAGAGGTTTGACTACGAGCGCCCGTCAGATCCTGGTCACGACCGGAGCGCAGCAAGCCCTTGGGCTAATCAGTCAGCTATTTGTGTCACCAGGCGACACCGTGATACTCGAGAGCCCGACTTACCTTGGCGCGATTGACACGCTGCGCGAGCGCCGCGCCCGGCTTGTGGCGGTTCCCGCATCAGATGCCGCAGTCGACGTCGATCACTTCATCACGGTCGCGCGTCGCAGACCGCCGGCGCTGATGTTCGTCATGCCGACCTGCCACACGATCACCGGTTCGATCCTAGGAGCCGCCGAGCGGGAGCGCCTGGCGCTTCTCTCCCTGGAGATGCAGGTGCCACTGATCGAGGATGACATCTTCAGCGGCTTGACCTTCGAGCCCGAGACGGCACCCCCGGCGGCGGCGTACGCCGAGGACGCGCCGATCTTCACCGTCGGATCGACGAGTAAGCTCTACTGGAACGGTCTCCGGCTCGGTTGGCTCCGTGCCCCCGAGGCGATGGTCACTCGTCTGGCGCGGCTGAAGGGCACGGTAGACCTGGGAACATCGCTGATCACGCAGCTGGTCGCGCTGCGACTCCTTCAGCACCGCGAGTCGGTGATGCGTCAGCGGCGTAAAGAGATGCGAGATCGTTGGGCTACGGCTCAGACGCTCTTGCGGCGAACGTTGCCTGATTGGAGCTGGCGCGAGCCGCGCGGTGGCAGATCGCTCTGGCTCAAGCTCCCGTGGGGCACGGCGACGGAGTTCGGACAGGTCGCCTTGCGTCAGGGACTCGTGGTGATTCCCGGCCCGCTCCTTTCGCCCGACGGGCGAAACAACGACCGTATCCGCGTCATGTACGTCCAGCGAGAGAACGTCCTACGTGAGGGAATTGAACGCCTCGGGCTGGCCTGGGAGGCACTCCGCGGCCTGGAACGCTAAGCGCGTAGAGCACTCACGATCCGGCTGCGAAAGATTGGCCTGCGGCTGAACCGTCCATTGCGGATGATTGGACTGCTGTGCGGAGCCCCGGTACTGGGCTCGACTGATGCGCGGCGTTCAGTCGAATAGAGGACGGAGCGCAGCGTAGAGACGCAGGTGCCGCGCGTGCAGCGCGTCATAGATGACGCGGAGGTCAGGCTCGGGCTCGACCGGGGCTGCGCGCGGACCGGCCATGGCGAGAGCGGCAGCGGCCACAGAGGGGTGGATGCCCGCCCCTGCGGCAGCCAGCATGGCCGCTCCGCGCGCGGTCGTCTCGACGTCGAGCGGACGGGACACGGTGAGCCCGGTCACGTGCGCGCGGATGCTGATGAGGAGGTCGCCGCGCGCTCCGCCCCCGACACACACGAGGCCCGTGAGTTCGTGGCCGCACGCGGCGATGGCCGCCACCACGTCGCGGAGGGCGAGCGCGTTGCCCTCGAGTAGCGCTCGCGCCATGTGCGCCCTTCCGTGGGCGGCGGTGAGCCCGAACCACCCGGCGCGGGCGCGCGCGTTCCACTCGGGGGTCATGGCGCCGGACAGGGCGGGGACCCAGGAGACGCCGTCAGCCCCCGGGGGCGCGCCACGCGCCAGCGCGTTGAGGAGCTCGTAGACATCGGCGCCGGTGGCCGCCGCGCGGGCGATCTCCTGGCCGCCGAGCTCGTCGCGAAACCATCGGTACGCCCCGCCAGAGAGCCAGCCCGGGTTCTCGAGCAGCCACCGGCCGGGCACGACGTGAGGGTGAAGCTCGACCAGGGGGGGAGCGTTGTTCGAAGGCTCGGCGATGACCGCGCACACGGGTTCGGCGGTCCCCATCACGTCGCATACCTCTCCCGGCTCGATGACTCCGGCGCCGAGCACAGCGGCCATCTCGTCTCCCGCGCCGAGCACCACGCTGGTGTTTGAGGGCAGGCCGGTCGCCTCCTGCAGCCAGGGCGCGATGGGACCGAGTAGGGCATGGGCCGGATGAATCGGTGCCAAGCGCCCGGGTTCGACGTCGAAGGCAGCGCACGCCTCCTCGCACCACTCAAGGCGCCCAGGGTCGAGCAGGCCGGTCGACGACGCGTTCGAGGGGTCGACCGCCAGTTCACCTGACGCCTTCCATGCCACCCATGAACCGGGGAGCTGGTACGACACCGCTGCGCGAGCGATCTCGGGTTCGTGCGCGCGTACCCAGGCGATCTTCGCCGCAACGTGACCCGGGTCGAGATTGCAGCCCGTGAGCTCCCGCAGGCGATCGATGTCGATGCTGTCGGCCATTCGCTCGCACTCTGCGCCCGCGCGGCGGTCTGACCAGATAAGCGCAGGACGCAGGGCACGTCCGGCTCCGTCGACTGCGACGAGCCCATCGAGCTGGGAGCCGAAAGAGAGTGCGGCGATCGGTCGGCCCGCGGCGGCGAGGCGGATCTCGCTCAGCGTTTGCACGAGCGCGCGCGTCCACTGCGCTGGGTCCTGCTCGGCCCACCCGGGTCGAGGGTAGGCGAGGTCGTGCGCCGCGTAGCTCGTGGCAACCAGCGTCCCGTCCGGCTCGAGCGCCTGGGCGCACGTACCCTGCGATCCGACGTCTACCCCGACGACAAGCGGGGAGTCTTCGCTCAGCGCCGGACCTCGGGCGCTTCGCCGGGACCGTGCCTTACGACAGTGAAGGCGAAGGCGTCAGCGAGATGATGCTCGCGCGAGACGAGGACGGGCACGCCCTCAGCGGTCATGTCGATCTGGTCGATGGTGAGAAGCAGGGCTCCGCGGGGGACGTCGAGGCGTCTGGCGGTCTCGGCGTCGGCGTTACCCGGATCGATGGTGGCGACGCCATGATGGACGACGAGGCCGCGGGCGGCGAGCGCCGAGTAAAGCGAGCCGTCGCCGATCTCGCGGAGCTCCTCGGGGCCGAGGTGGTCTTGGCGGCACCAGTCAATGGTGTCGACGACGCGACGCCCGTCTGCCGTCCGTACGCGGCGCAGCGCGCTGACCGCGGTCTCGGCCGGCACGCCGAGGGCATCGGCGACGAAGGCGGGGGCGGCTACGAGCTCGGAAGTCTCCTCGGCGGTCCCGGGCGCGACGCCGGTCGAGGCGATCAGCGACGAGACGCCGAAGTTCCGGCTGAGGTCGTTGGCGAGCGCCGGTCGGTAGGTGACGTAGGTTCCCGAGCCGTGGCGGCGGCGGACAAAGCCCTCCTCTTCGAGCATGGTGATCGCCGCTCGCATCGACGAACGTGAGACGGCGCGGTCGTGGGCGAGCTCGGGCTCGGAGGGCAACTTGTCTCCCGGAGTGAGTGCCCCCGAGCGGATCAGGCCGCGCAGCTCGTCGGCGAGCTGATGGCGCAGGGACTGGCTCGTGCTCATGGCGCGACGACGACCTTGAGCGCGTCGCCCGCCCTGATCCGCTCGAACGCTCCGGGGGTCTCGTCGAGCGGGATGATGTCCGAGACGACGGAGCAGATGCCGCCGACGTCGGCGGCCAGCATGTCCAGGGCCAGGACCTGGTCGCGGTGGCGCGAGGCGTAGGAGCCGTGAACCTGGACCTCGAGGTAGTGCAGGACATTCGACGGGAAGCGGATCGCCGTGGTTCCCTTCGGCAGGCCGCCGAAGAACATGACGCGCCCGCGGGGCGCGGCGAGCGTCATCGCCACCTCCTGCGCGGCATCGCTCGAGCAGGCGACGATCACCACGTCAGCGCCGAAGTCGCTCGTTGCCTCCCTCACCGCGGCCGGCCCGTCCTGCGCCTCGGTGTCGATGTAGGCCAGGCGCTCATCGCCCAGGATCGCGCGTGCGAGATCGAGCCGCTGCGAGGTGCGCTCGAGGAGCAGCACCTGGCCCGCGCCCTGCAGACGGGCCAGCGCCGCGTGGGCGGTGCCGACCGGGCCGGCGCCGATGACCACGACGACGTCGTCGAGGGTGACCGAGAGATCCTTGTGGCCGCAGATCACGTCGGATAGCGGGTCGGCAAACGTCGCGTGCGCGGGTGAGAGACCAGGCGGTATCGCGAACAGATTCTTGAGCGCGATCTGGGGGATGGCGACATGCTCGGCGTAGGCGCCGGGGTGGTCGAAGCCCATGAGCTCGCCGTGTAGGCACAGGTTCTCGTGTCCGCCGAGGCACATACGACAGCGCCCGCACCAGAGCGTCGAAATGCAGTGCACAGCGTCGCCGAGCTCGAGTCCCGCCTCGCGCACCTCGCGCTCCGCTCGCCCGCCGATCTCGACCAGCTCGCCCGAGATCTCGTGTCCGAGTACCCACGGAGGGGTGATGCGGCGATCGCCGTTATAGAAGGACCGCACGTCGGTGCCGCAGATCCCGCAGGCGAGGACACGTAGGAGCACGCCGTCTACGGGGCACGTCGGATCGGCCGCGCTCTCTACAGACATCGCCCCGGGGCCGTTCCAAACCGCTGCGCGCACGTTGCTCCTCTCGCTCCTTAACGACCAGGATACTACCAGGTTGTCGGACAACTTTGACGTTTCATCGAGCTATCGAGACCGTCCGCGTGGCCAGGCGAAACCATGTGGGTACTGGCCCTATGGCCAGAATTAGGCGCACGATCATTTGATTGTTGTCTTCGCGACTGACAGTCGTTACGCTTGAGTCATCGGACAACCGGGGAGTGTTGTGTGAGCGAGTTCATCTTCATGCTGACGCGCGACGACCGTACGATCGCCGATGCGCGAGAGGTCTACGACTCGGTCGCCGACACCGGAATCCAGCACGTCGGATGCAAGGATCTCGGGCTTTCCCGCGACGAGCTCGCGGCCCTGATGAGCGACATCCGCGCCCGCGGCCACACGAGCTACCTAGAGGTCGTCTCCGAGACCGAGGAGGCGACGCTCGCCTCGGCTCGGGTGGCCGCCGAGATCGGCCCCGATTACCTGATCGGGGGCACGGTCATCGAACCGATCCAGGAGATCATCGCGGGAACCGGCGTACGCTTCTGCCCGTACATCGGAACCGTGATCGACCATCCCTGCCTGCTCCGGGGGTCGATCGCGGACATCGCCGCAGACGCCGAGCGCGCCGAGGCGCTCGGGGTCGACGGCATCAACCTTCTCGCCTACCGGTACGACGGCGACGTCGGCGAGCTCGTCGAGGCGGTGGCGAACGCCAGCTCTCTCCCGGTGATCGCCGCGGGCTCGGTCGACTCGGCGCAGCGCATCCGGGCGCTGGGCGAGCGCGGCGTCTGGGCCTTCACGATCGGCACCGCAGCGCTGGACGGCAAGCTCGTCCCCGGCGCGCCGCTGGCGCAGCAGCTCGAGTACGTGCTGGCGGCGGCAGATGGTGCGAGGTCCGGCGTCATGCAACCGCAATCTGCTGGAGGTGAGCAATGACCGATGTGGAACGCAAGCTCCGAGAGGACCTGGCCGTCCTCGCGGCGGCGGAGCACGGCCGTCGCCTGCTCCAGTTGGGACTTCGCGGCATCGCCCGTGGCGAGCGGGGGGTGTCGGCCGGATGCTGGACCCGGCACGGGACCGCGGGCTGTCTGTTCCAGCACGCATACTGGGAAGGAGTCAGGGACGGCGTATTCGCCGACCGCGGCCGGCCGGGGGATTGGATCGGCAGCTTCGTCGGCCCACACGATTACGGGATCGTGATCCGGGTGATCGACTCGTTCGATCGCTTGGCCCGGTCCGCCTACGCGGACATCGAGCCGCGCGCCGTGCTGCCTGACCGCGTTCGGCTCAGGCAGTCGGAATGGAACCGAGCGGTCGAGAGACTGCTCGTGGAGGTCCTCGGCGAGAGCGGGGCCGAGGCGGTCACCGAGACCCGGCAGGTGGCCGCGAGCGTGTAGGTCCAGAACAGCACGAGCCCAGCGCGAGACCGAGGAGATGTGAATTGACTACTCAGGGCGGAGGCATACAGGAGCGTCACGAAGGGATGCTCCCGGTCGTCGAGAGCATCGACGTCGCAGAGCGCCAGGATCTCCATAAGCTCCGGCCGGCCTCGGTTGGCCTGATGGGGGTGCTGTTCCTGACCGTGACCGGGTCGGCTCCGATCTCGGCCATGCTCTTCAACACGCCGATCTCGGTGGGTTACGGGAACGGCATCGGCACACCAGCCGGATTCATCATCGCCGGCGTCGTGCTCCTCATCTTCGGCGTGAGTTATGTCGCGATGGCGCGCAAGGTCACGACGGCGGGTGGTTTCTACAGCTTCATCAGTCACGGCCTCGGCCGCGAGCTGGGGATGGCGAGCGGGTTCGCCATGGTGGTCGCCTACAGCGTGTTCGAGGTGTCGCTCGTCGGGGGCTTTGCCTATTTCGCGTCGCTCAAGGCAGCCCGCTACGGCTGGCACGTGCAGTGGTACTGGCTCGGCTTCGCCATGATCGCGGTGATCGCGATCCTCGCGTACTTCGACATCCGCATCTCGGCCCGGGTGCTCGGCCTAGCCCTGGTGGGCGAGATCATCACACTGGTCGTCTTCGACGGCTTCATCTTCGCCGACGGGCACGTTTCCGCCAGCGCGATTAACCCGGCCAACGCCATCAAGAGCCTCCCCGCCGGCCACTTCGGGGGCACGGCGCTCGCCGCCGGCGCCTACGGCATCGGCATCTTCTTCGCCTTCTGGTCATGGGTGGGGTGGGAGATGGCGCCTAATTACGGCGAGGAATCCAAGAATCCAAAGAAGAACGTCCCGCGCGCGATGTACATCTCGGTCATCGGGCTTGGGTTCTTCTACACGCTGACCTCGTGGGCGGGGATCAGCGGATACAGCTCGTTCTCCCACGCCGTGGACGTGGCCCAGACCAACTCTGCCAACTTCTTCTTCATCCCCGCCCAGCACTACGGCGGGCTGCTCCTCAAGGACTGCCTGAGCTGGTTCATCATCACCGGTTCCTTCGCGTGCGGGATGGCGTTCCACAACACGACCGCCCGCTACATGTATTCCCTCGGTCGCGAGGGTGTGCTCCCGCGGTTCCTGGGGCGCACACATCCCAGGTATCACAGCCCGCACCTCGCCTCCACGTTCCAGTCGGTGGTAGCGGCGCTGATCGTGCTCGCCTTCGCCCTGTTCGCCGCCGTCGACACCAAGCTCGGGGCGGCGGATTCCGTCGGCTTCCTTCAGGTCTATGGGCTGATGGCGGTCATGGGGGTCGTGTCGATCCTCGCCATCCAATCCATCGTGTCGCTGGCGATCTTCAACTACTTCCGCACCCACCACAAGGAGGATCACCACTGGTGGACGACGATCACCGCCCCGCTCGTGGCCGCCGTCACCCAGGCTTACGTGCTCTACCTGGCCATCAAGAACCTGAAGTTCCTGGGCTCCGGGTATAGCTACGCCAAGTGGCTGTGCTGGGGCGATCTGGCCATCTTCCTCATCGGGCTCGGCTATGCCTTCTATCTGAAGAGCCAGCAGCGGGCCAAGTACGAGACGATCGGCCGCATGATCAATCAGGGACTCGACAAGGTGTGAGCGGCAGCGCCTGGGGCGCCAGCGCTTCCCCGCGCCGTGGGACTCTGTCAGAGCCCGTCACGACCGGGCCGCCACGGCACGATCGCCGTGGCGGCGACGACGGTCACCGCGCCCGGGCCTGCCGCGAGCTCGTGCACGGTGGCGACGCGGTGGCCCGCGATCGCGTGGGCGCCGGCGGTGGGACGCGGCCGCTCGCGCTGGGCGCGGGCTCGCGGCCGGGGGTCGCGCGCGGCCGGAGCGGCGGGGCGCGTGGGCCGACCCGCCGGGGGCTGGTCGCGGCCGAGCTCGACCCCGACGTCGAGCACCGGCAGGCGGCGGTCGAGCCAGCTCGGGAGCCACCAGGCGAACCGTCCTCCCAGGCGCAGCGCAAAGGGGAGGAGGATCAGCCGCACGACAGTCGCGTCGATCGAGATCGCGACCGCCAGGCCGACACCGAGCTGGCGGACGGTCGCCACGTCCGAAGTGGCGAATGCGAGGAAGACTCCGACCATCACCGCGGCTGCGCCGGCGACGACGCGGGCGGTGCGCGCGACCCCGTAGTCGACGCCGAGGGTGACACTGCCGGTGCGCAGCCAGCCCTCGCGAATCCGCATCAGGAGAAAGACCTGGTAGTCGATCGAGAGCGCGAAGATCGCCGCGAACATCGCGCTGACGCTGAGCGCATCGACGTGGCCCGGGCCGCCGATCAGGGGATGGCTCCCACCCGACAGGAGCGACAGGGAGCCAAATGCCGCACCCACGCTCAGCAGGTTCAGCAGCACCCCGACGAGCGCCGCGAACAGCGAGCGGAAGACGAGCACGAGGAGCAGGAAGGTCGCGAGCATGAGGACCGCGATCAGCAGCGGCATGCGGCCGGCTGCCGCGGTCGAGTAGTCGCGCAGCTGAGCCGCTGGGCCGCCGAGCAGGACCTGCGCGCCGGTGGCCGCCGCAAGCGTCCTGGCGACCTTCTCGAGCCGGCGGCGCAGCGCGCCGGTCGCTGCGGATCCGGCGGCCGAGCGCGGCACGATATCCATGCGGGCGGCCTGGCCGCTGCGCGAGACGTTGACGGTGAAGTCGACTCCGGCGTGCTGTGCGGCCGCCGTGCCCTCGAGCGCGGCGAGCACGAGGTAGCCCGAGCGGAAGAAGGCCGGGCTGTGCGACAGCGTTCCGAGCAGGCGCGAGTGCCGGGGCGTTGCCTTCGCCGATGCCTCGGCGGTGCGCTTGCCTGCAATCAGCGCCGAGGTTAGGCGCGTGGCCTGTTCCTGCTCGCGTGCGAGCCCGCTCGCCAGGTCCCCGGCCCCACTCTGAAGGGCGCCGAGGCGCTCGCCGAGGGTCGCGGTGCCGCTCGAGAGCGTCACGAGCCCGGCGGTCAGCGCCGCGCCGCTCGTGGCAAGCCGCTTGACGCCGGCGGCGAGAGCGCTCTGCCCGTGCTCGAGCGCGGCGATCCCCGCCGCGAGGCGCTTGGCGCCGAGCTGGAGGCGGGTCGCCGACTGCGTCAGCTGCGCCACATCGGTGGCGAGCGTGTCGGCCTCGCCGGCCAGCTGCTGCTCGTTGTCGCCGATCTGCTTGACCTGATTGGCCACCGCGCCGGCCGACGGCGTGCCGGCGAGGGCCGACTGCGCGGCCTGGACGGCCTGGACGATCGCGGCGTAGCGGGGGTCGCTGCGACCGATCTGCATCGCGGCGAGGTCCTGCCTCGCGGCTGCGAGCTGAGCGTTCGCTGCCGTTGGGCCCGTGCCGAGCGCGTCGACGGAGCTTACGAGTCCGGCGACGCTGGTGGCGTCCGCATGGATCGTACGGGCGAAGGAGCGCAGACGGGGCCCGGCCGATGCGGCGGTTGCGCTGCCGACGCCAAGCTCGGCGGCGAGGCGCGCCGCTCCGGCCGTGGCGCTACGCCCGCCGCTCGCGACCCGGCTCGCTCCTTGGGCGGCCTGGATCAGACCGGCGGCGGTGAGGCGGCTGCCGGTGGCTGCCTGCTCGAGTCCGGCCCGGAGCTTGAGGACCGCGCTGCCGCCGTCCGCGCCGCCGCGGGCGAGCGTCTGGACCGCGGCCGCCGCCTGCGCGAAGCCCGACTTCACCCGTCCCGCTCCTGTTGTCGCCTGGCCGAGGCTCGTCGACAGGGCGCCGACGTCGCGGGCGCTGCGGTTGAGGGTCCTGTTGGTATCGACGGCTGTGGCTTCCGCGTGCACCAGCGGCCGCGCCAGGGTGGCGAGCGGGCCGGGACCGATGACGCCCGCGACGTCGGGGTCTTCGGCGATCGTGCGCTGGGCGGTGGCGAGTGCGTCGAGGTGGGGTACCGTCGTGATCGCGCCACCGTGAACGACGACGAGCAGCTCGAACGGTGTCAGCCAACCTGGACCTACGTTCCTGCTCACCGCCTCGTAACTACGGCGCGCGCTGCTCGAGGCCGGCAGCTGGCGGGCGTCGGGCGGTCCGGTCGCGAGCGACAGCGCCTGCCAACCTAGGGCCAGCAGCGCCGCGGTGACGGTGGCGACGATCGCCGGGGAGCGACTTGCCCGCGCGAGCAACGACCGGCTGCGAGCGCCGGTGGCCACGGTGTGCGGTCCCTGTGGGCCACCCTTGGCGACGTACCTCCCGCACAGCGCGAGGGTCGCCGGCGCGACGAGGATCGTGGATACGACGCTGACCGCCGCGACCACGATCACCCCGACGACGGCAGAAAGCAGGAGAGTGCCGGCCGCGACGGCGAGAGCGCACAGCATCAGGACGACGATCGCGCTGCCGGCGAACGCGACCGTCCGGCCGGCTCGGAGTCCGGCCTCCGTGGCGGCGCGGCGGATCTCGCGAGGATTGCTCGGATCGCGCAGCTCGTCGCGGAAGCGCGACACGACGAGCAGCGAGTAGTCGACGCCGAGCGCCAGGCCCATCATCGACGCGGCGACCGTGGCGAGCTCGGTCAGCGGCAAGACGGTAGCGAGCAGCGAGATCAGCCCGAAGCCGGAGAAGACAGTGCCGAACCCGAGCGCGGCGGGGATCGCCGCTGCTGCGGGCGAGCCGAACACGAGCAAGAGGATGATCAGCAGGACCGGGATCGCGATCAGCTCCGCGCGGTGAACAGCGGCGAGGGAGGCGCTCTCGAGCTGCAGGCCGATTTCGTCTAGGCCGGTCACGCGCGCCCGCACGGGCGCGGCGACGTCCCTGCTCACCGTGTCCTGGATCGTGCGCTCGACCCCGGCTGCGGGAGCGCCGGCGCCGTGGATCACGGCTACGAGAACGAGCGCCGACCCCGACGAGGGTCGCAGGCTGCGGCCGAGCGAGCCGCCGTCCCAGGCCGATACGACGTGAGCTCCGGGAAGTGCCGCCAATCCCCGGACGAGGGCCGGGCCCTCGCGGTCGAGCGCCGGCGCCGGTCCCGTCAGCAGGATCGGTGCGGAGACGCTACTGCCGAACTGCTGCTCGAACAGCTGCGCTTCCCGGGCCGACTCGGTCCCGGGAACCAAGAGGTTGCTCACCGCGAGGTGCCCTCCGACGCCCAGGCCGATCACGCCGAGGATCGACGTCGCGACGAGCCAGGCGGTGAGCACCAGTCGCGGTCGCCGCACGCCGGCGGTCAGCAGACGGTTCATGCCCGCCGCCCCCAAGCGGCGGCACCGGCGCCGGGTCGCCCGAGGGTCCTCAGGCGCGCCCAAGATGAGGTTGTGCGTCTCGTCTCCACACTTGCATAGACGACCGGTCACGGGAAAAGTACGCTCGTACCCCCAGATGAGGGGCGATGAGCCCGGCGGGAGCGCTGCGACGGCTGGCTACGTCGTGCAGGGCACGCTGATCGGCAGGGAGATCGAGCCGGTCGTGTAGGTCAAGGTGGCGGTGCCGGTCCAGGTACGGGAGCAGCTCGACGGAGTGGTGATCAGCGAGTACACCGTCTTGACCCTCCTCTTGACCCTCTTCTTGTGCCGGTGTCTGCCCGTACCGACGAAGACAATCTTGTGCACGGTCCTGGTGACGGTATGTGAAGCCCCGAACGAGAGGCTGAGCGAGTCGAGCGTCACCGGCACCGAGGGGAACGGCGAGAAGAGCAGCTCGAGCCCTCGCTGCGGGGGCACGAACAGGCGACCCGAGACGGTCAACCTGCTGCCGGCGAACATGCCGCTCATGACGACCGAGGCGATGTCCCCGGGCTCGAGCGGCTCACCGAGGAAGAGCGTCACCGGGACGGTGGCGGGCGAGCCGAACAGCGAGATTCCCACCGATCCCGTTCCGACCTGGCTGGCGGTCGGGCAGCTGCTGCCGCTCGACTGGGTGGCCGTGCAGAGCGCCGACACCGACCGCGCGCTCGAGGCGAACCCGCGCTGGAGCAGCACCTCGAGCGAGCTCGGGAGGGTGGAAAAGCCGGTCACGCCCGCGATCGACACCGACGCAGTCGCCGCCGACG
>Ga0302324_100018095_pt1 | contig 13919 bp, 12 predicted proteins | sample Palsa_T0_1_FD_201949 | JGI IMG/M metagenome (GOLD analysis project Ga0302324, IMG submission 201949) | Peat permafrost microbial communities from Stordalen Mire near Abisko, Sweden - Palsa_T0_1 | ecosystem: Environmental > Terrestrial > Soil > Palsa > Peat permafrost | place: Sweden: Abisko... | reverse complement strand
CCCCCGCCCGCAGGTTGGGCTCGATCGACTCCACGTAGATCGCCTGCTGGGCGGTGTCCGGCGCGAGCACCATGATGACGTCTGCTTCCGCAGCTGCCTCAGCGGGCCCCATAACGCGGAGGCCGGCGGCCTCGGCCTTGGCGCGGGACCCCGAACCGGGCCGCAGCCCCACCCGGACGTCGACCCCCGAGTCCCTCAGGTTGAGCGCATGGGCGTGGCCCTGGGAGCCGTAGCCGATGACGGCCACTTTCCGGGACGTGATCACAGAGGGGTCAGCGTCGTTCTCGTAGTAAATGTTGGCCATTTGTCTCTCCTAGCGCTAGCTCCGGTTGGGACGGCGTACCGGGGGGCGTTCCAGCTTCGGCAACGCTACCCGGCCCGTTCGTTGGATATCGATGATCCCGTAGGGCCTCAGCAGCTCCTCGAAATCGTCCAGCATCGAGGGCTGCCCGGCCAGCATCACCGTAAGAGCCTCTTGGCCCACGTCCACTACGGTCCCCCCGAAGATGCGTACCAGGTCGCCCACCTCGCCGCGCGAGGGCCCGGGGCCACCGGGTGGGGCACACCGGACGCTGACCAGGACAAGCTCGCGTTCGATGGCTTCGCCCGGAGTCATCTCGGTGATCTTCACGACGTTGACCAGCTTGAAGAGCTGCTTTGTGAGCTGCTCGACCGAGATCTCCTCGAGGTCGACGACGATCGTGATCCTGCTGAAGGCGTCGTCGTCGGTGGGCGCGACCGCCAGCGAGATTATGTTGAAGCCCCTGCGGGCAAAGAGCGCCGAGACCCTGGCGAGCACTCCGGCGCGGTTCTCTACGATTATGGAAATCGTCTGGTGGCGCAGGCGCCCGCCGCCCGATGCCCACGCAGTGCCCGTACTGGTGAGCGACGTCACTGCACTACCTTTTCCCCGCCCGGGCGCAGCGACGGGTGGACGATGACGTCACTATTGGACGCCCCGGCAGCCACCATCGGGAAGACCTTTTCCCGCGAGTCGGTCCGGAAATCGATGACCACCGGTCGGTCGTCTATGGAATTTGCCTTGTCCACCACCGCTGCAACATCGGTATTATCTTCCACCCGGAAAGCCGCGCAGCCCATCGCCTCGGCCCATTTGACATAGTCAGGCAGGTCGGGTGAGAGGTAAACCTCCGAGTAACGCTCCTCGTAGAACATTTCCTGCCATTGGCGGACCATCCCGAGGTAGGCGTTGTTCAAGATGGCCACCTTTATCGGGATCCGCTCGGTCGAGGCCGTCACGAGCTCCTGCGCCGTCATCTGGAAGCAACCGTCGCCGTCGATAGCCCAAACCGTCCGGTCGGGACGCCCCACCTTGGCACCGATCGCGGCCGGGACGGCGAAGCCCATGGTGCCGAGGCCCCCCGAGTTCACCCAGGTGTACGGGTAATCGAAGCGCCAGTACTGGCTGGCCCACATCTGGTGTTGGCCGACGCCGGACACCACTGTGGTGTCGGCAGGGCTGGCGTCTCTGATCGCCTCGATGACGGCCTGCGGCTTCAGGAGTTCGCCTTCGGCTTGAGGCTCGTAGAACAGGGGGAAGCGGGCGCGGTAGTCGTTCAAATGCGCCCACCACGACGAACGGTCCGGCTGGGCCTCGCCGCTCGCTATCAACACGCGTACGAGCTCTTCGATCACGAGCCGGCAGTCTCCGACTATGGGCACGTCCGGGCGGCGGATTTTTCCCAGCTCGGCCGGGTCGATGTCAACATGGATGATTTTTGCGTCGGGAGCGAAGGTGCTGACCTTGCCGGTAACCCTGTCATCGAAGCGCGCACCAAGGGTAATTAGGAGGTCGGCTTCCTGCATGGCCATTATGGCTGTGTAATTGCCGTGCATCCCTGGCATGCCGAGGCATTGAGGGTGGCTGTCGGGGAACGCCCCCCGTGCCATGAGGGTGGTGACCACTGGCGCGTTGGTGAGCTCGGCCAGCTTGCCTAGCGCTTCTACAGCTCGGGCCTTGAGGATCCCGCCGCCGGCATAAATGACAGGACGGGTCGCCGTGGTGATGAGGCGGACGGCTTCGCGCACCATCCGCGGGTGGCCCTTGGTGTTCGGCTTGTACCCAGGCAGAGACCTGGCGACCTCGTCGTCGGTCGGCCAGTGCCACTCCGTGCCGGCTTGAAGGATGTCCTTTGGGATATCCAGTAGCACCGGCCCGGGGCGGCCCGTTGTTGCGAGCAAAAAGGCCTGCCGGACCGCGAGAGCTATATCTTCGGGCTCCATCACGAGCTCGTTGTGCTTGGTCACCGAACGGGTGATCCCGACGGTGTCGGCTTCTTGGAACGAGTCAGTCCCTATAACGGAGCGGCTCACTTGCCCCGTAATTGCGACCATGGGCACCGAGTCCATGTAGGCGTCGCAAAGGGGGGTCACCAGGTTCGTAGCACCGGGGCCGCTAGTGACCATTGCGACTCCTGGGCGGCCCGTGACATGTGCGTAGCCCTCGGCCATGTGGCCGGCACCTTGCTCGTGGCGCACGAGCACATGGCGTATCGGCGAGTCGAGGATGGGGTCATAGGCCGGGAGGATGGCGCCGCCCGGCAGGCCGAAAATGACCTCGGTGTGCTCCATCTCGAGGCTCTTTATTAGGGCTTGCGCCCCGGTCAACTTCATCGGCGCCTCACTGTCGTCTCGGTGGCTGTCGTCGAACTTGCTGGCAAAACAAAACGACCTCCCGTCTGGGAGGCCGTTCGACGCACGCGTTGGTGAACGCGCGCGTCAGGTAAGTACTACAGAGATCAGGATCGTCGCGCTGGCAGAAGCGTGGGGTATTGCCGTGCCCGCGACCGCAACTGCCATGACGCCCATCATGCCACAGCACGCTTATTACTGCAACTAATTGCGGCCCGGCTACCATGCGCCCGTGGCTTTGCTCTCCCCGCCCGGCGCGGAAGGCTTCGACGACCTGGACGAACAATGGCTGCGCTCGCGTCCGGGGGTGAAGTGGGCGGCTGCCGATGACGGGGTGCTCCCGGGATGGGTCGCAGACATGGACTTCCCTGCGCCCCGGCCCGTTGTGGAAGCTCTTGTACGCCTCGCCGAAGGCGGTGACCTCGGGCACTCGACGGGCAGCGAGGTATCTCTGCTCGAGGAGAAATGGGCAGCCCGGATGGCTACGAGGTACCGCTGGCAGCCCGCTCCCGGGCAGCTGCGGGTCTTGTCGGACACGGTCCAGGCGGTCCGCGTCCTCATCGAGCTTGCCAGCTCGCAGGGGGACGGAGTGCTGATGCTGACCCCTGCGTACCCCAACTTCGTACGGGCTCTGGAAGAGATGGGCCGCCGCCTCCTTGCTGTCCAAGCCGTGCCCGGCGAAGCCAATTGGGCCTTCGACTTGGACGCTGCTGCCGCCGCGGCCCGTGAGGCAAAGGTCCTCCTGCTCGTGAACCCCCACAACCCAACGGGGCGGATGCTCGACCGGGCTGAACTGGCGGTGCCGGGGTTCAGGGCTATCTCCCCGAGGCCACTTACCTGTCGTGGCTGGACTTCCGCGGCGCAGGCCTCGGCGACGACCCGGCCGAACGGTTGCTATCGCAGGCCAGGGTCATGCTCAGCTCCGGGCCCAAGTTCGGGCCGGGCGGGGCTGGGTTCGCCTCAATTTCGCTACCACGCCTCGGATCCGGATCGAGATCCTGGGGCGCATCGCCGAAGCTCTACTCGGGCGGGACGTGGGGGCGGAGAAGCCGCCTCGCAACTAGTTCACCACGCAAGGCCTCCGGCGAGGTAAAGACCACTGCGGGCATGCCGAGCGCCATAGCCGCGGCGGTGTTGTCGGGCCTGTCGTCGATGAACAGGACCTCTTCGGGGCGGAGGTCGAACCGCTCCAGGGCTCGCTCGAAATACTCGCTGTCCGGCTTGATCACCCCTTCAAGGCCCGAAATGAAGTAGCCGTCGAACCACCCGAGGAAGTCGTAAATCTCGAAGCGCCGCTCCCAGTTTTCGCGTTCCATGTTGCTGAGCGCGTAGCACGGTACCCCGGTCGCCTTTAACTCCGAGAACACCTCCACGGTCCCCTCAATGACACCGATTATCATTTCCTCCGAGCGCTCGTCCCATGCGTCGATCTGCTCTGCATACTCGGGGAACTCGGCCCGTAGCTCAGCGCAGGCCTCGGAAATGCTCCGGCCCCTGTCCTGTTCGACATGCCAGGCCGTCGTGCAGATGTTCGCGAGGAAGTGCTCCATGCCCGCCAAGTCGTCGCCGAAGAGCTTGCGGTAGAGGTAGCGCGGGTCCCAGTCGAGGAACACACCGCCCAGGTCCAACAGGACCGCGCTCGGCTTAGGTTTGTCGGGGGTGCCCGCCATTTTCGGTGCCTCCGGGTGCTTGCTCTTAGGGCTCGGTCACGGCGCCCTTTTCGGCGCCGGTGACCAAACGGGCGTACTTGGCGAGCACCCCATGGGTATAGCGAGGTTCGGGTAGCTTCCAGTTGGCTTTGCGCGTTGCGATATCTGACGGCGCGACGTCCAGGTCGATCTTCCGGCTGGGCACGTCGATGGTGACCCTGTCCCCGTCGGCGACGAATGCGATCGGGCCGCCGTCAACCGCCTCGGGGGAGATGTGACCGATGCAAAAACCATGAGTGCCCCCGCTGAAACGCCCATCGGTGACCAACGCGCAGTCGCCGCCCCGTCCCGCACCTTTCATAGCCCCCGTGACGGCGAGCATCTCGCGCATGCCCGGGCCCCCCTTTGGCCCTTCGTAACGGATCACGACGACGGTGCCTGGTTGGATGGCCCCGGCCAGGATCGCCTCGAGAGCGGCCTGCTCGCCGTCGAATACGCGAGCAACGCCCTCGAAGTGCTCGAAATCGAGACCCGCAACTTTCACCACACCACCCGCAGGCGCCAGCGAACCCCAAAGGATGGCGATACCGCCGTCTGCGTGGAGCGGCTCAGCCAAGGGACGGACCACCTTGCCGTCGGGGGCCGGTGGGTTGAGAGCGGCGATGTTCTCTGCCAGCGTCCGCCCCGTGACGGTCAGGCAGTCCCCGTGCAGGAGCCCAGCGTCCAGCAGTTCTTTCATCACAACGGGCAGACCGCCAATGCGGTCGAGGTCCACCATGTGGTACAGACCATGGGGCTTCATGTCCGCGATGTGGGGCACTTTCCTGCCGACCCGGTCGAAGTCGTCGAGGGAGAGGTCGACCTGAGCCTCGTGCGCGATAGCCAGCAGGTGGAGCACGGCGTTCGTCGACCCACCGAGGGCCATGACGACTGCGATGGCGTTTTCGAACGCGTCCTTGGTCAGGATCTGGCGAGGACGGATCCCCATTTCGAGGAGCTTGACCACGGCCTTGCCCGACTCGTAGGCGTAATCATCACGCCTCGGGTCGACTGCCGGGGCGGCGGAGCTACCGGGAAGGGCCATCCCGAGAGCCTCGGCAGCCGAAGCCATCGTGTTGGCCGTGAACATGCCGGCACAGCTGCCCTCAGTCGGGCATGCCCGGTGTTCGATCAGGGAAAGCTCTGCGTCCGTAAGCTTGCCGACCGCGTGCGCTCCCACTGCCTCGAAGACGCTGACTATGTCGAGCGCTTCGCCGTGGTCGCCCCGTCCCGGCAGGATGGTCCCCCCGTAGAGGAACACCGAAGGCAGGTTGACCCGGGCGGCAGCCATGAGCATGCCGGGTAGCGACTTATCGCACCCGGCGAACGTGGCAAGAGCATCGAAGCGCTCCGCATGCATCATCGCCTCCACGGAATCCGCGATGATCTCCCGGCTCACCAAGGAGGCCCGCATGCCCTCGGTACCCATCGAGATGGCGTCCGAGACGGCAATTGTGACAAACTCGAAGGGGAAGCCGCCGGCGTCGCGGACGCCCTGCTTGGCGCGTTTGGCGAGCCGGTCGAGAGATAGGTTGCAGGGGGTGACCTCGTTCCACGACGAAGCGACGCCTACCTGGGGTTTGCCCCAGTCGGCATCTGTCATACCAACGGCGCGGAGCATCGCCCGGGACGGCGCCCGCTCGGGGCCGTCGGTAACTTCGTGGCTGCGCGGTTTGAGTTCACTGGGCATATGACAACCCTACAGGGGCTCACGAAGCGCGCCCCAGCCCGTTACCCGGCCCCGTCGGGAGCGCCGGGGTACAACCCGGGCCAGCGCTAGTTGGCTAGGGCGCTCCGGCGCTGGCGCAGGAGGTCGGTGGCGGCCCGCAGGTCGGCGTTGCCACCCGTCGCCGCTTTGATCTTGCCGATGAAAAAACCCGTAAGTTTGTCGTCGCCCGCGCCGTAGCGCTCCCACTCGCGTGGGTTGGCGGCGATCACTTCGTCCACCGCGTCATCCAGAGCTCCCGAGGCCATGGCCTGGAAGCCCAACTTCGCTGCAACAGCGGTCGGGTCGCCTCCTTCGGCCACCAGGGCGCGCAGGACCGTGCGGGCTTGCGCAGAGGTCAGTTCTCCTTTTTGCTCCATCAGCACTAAGCGCACAAAACCGTCGGGGTCGATGTCCTTGCGCCCGCCGTCGGCGAGCTCGCCGGCGACTTCGTTGGCAAGCCTGCGCAAGGCCAAAGCGGCGTCGGCCTTTGCCGACACAGCCGCCGTCATGAGGCCGTCCAGCTGGAGCCGGACAACCGTTGCCACCGCTTCAGACGAGACCGGCACGCCGGCAGCCTCGGCAACCCGTGCGCGCCTCTCGGCGGGCAGCACTCCGAGAGCAGACTTTACGCTGGCAACCCACTGCGGTCCCGGGTCCAGTGCCACCAAGTCCGGCTCGGGGAAGTAGCGGTAGTCGAACGCCTCCTCCTTGGAACGCATCGAATGAGTGCGGCCGTCCGCTTCGTCCCAGTGCCGTGTCTCCTGGGCGACGGCTTCGCCATCAGCCACCAGCTCTGCTTGGCGGGCAGCCTCGTAATCGACTGCGTGAGCGAGGCTGCGCAACGAATTCATGTTTTTTATCTCGCAGCGCGTACCGAGCTCGGTGGAGCCCTCCCTGCGCACGCTCACGTTGCAGTCGACGCGGAGCGAACCTTCCTCCATTTTCCCGTCGGAGGCACCGGTCGCGATTAGCACCGCCCGAAGCTCCTCGACGTAGTCGCGGGCCTCCTCAGCGCTGCGCATGTCGGGGTCGGAAACTATTTCCACAAGCGGGACCCCAGCCCGGTTGTAGTCGACGAGGGAATGGGAAGCCTCATGGATCCTGCCGCCGCCGCCGACGTGGGTGGTCTTGCCGGTGTCCTCCTCCATGTGGGCGCGGGTTACCCCGACCCTTTTCCCGCTCGGCAGCTCCAGCCAACCGTCGGTGTTGATAGGCACGTCGTACTGGCTGATCTGGTAATCCTTAGGCATATCCGGGTAGAAATAGTTTTTCCGGTGGAACAGCGACGGCTGAACCGTGCAGTGCAGGGCGGTCCCGATGCGGATCGCGTACTCGACAGCCTGGCGGTTGAGCACGGGCAGCGACCCCGGCAAGCCAAGGCAAACCGGGCACACATTAGTGTTTGGCTCATCGCCAAAAGCGTTGCGGCACCCGCAAAAAAGCTTTGTCTCGGTGCTGAGCTCGCAGTGCACTTCAAGGCCGATAACGATCTCCCAGCCCGTCATAACACTTGTGCCGGCCATTACCGTCCTGCTCCGCTTGGCGCAGCCGCCTCGAGCGCCTGGGCCACCTGGAACATCACCGTTTCTCCCAGTGCAGGCGCCAGCACTTGCACCCCTACGGGTAGGCCGTCGTCCCCCGTCCCGAACGGGACGCTGATGGCAGGGTGGCCGGCGAGGTTGGAAGGGATCGTACAGACGTCGCTCAGGTACATCGTGAGCGGGTCGGAAGTCTTCGCACCCAGCTCGAACGCAGTTGTCGGTGCCGTCGGCGAAAGGAGCACGTCGAATGACCGGTAAGCATCTTCGAAATCGCGGATGATCAGCGTCCGCACCTTTTGTGCCTTGCCGTAGTAGGCGTCGTAATAACCTGCCGAAAGCGCATATGTACCAAGCATTATCCGGCGTTTCACTTCCGGCCCGAAGCCTGCAGAACGAGTCGCCATATACATCTCTGTGATATCGGCCCCGGGCACCCTCAGGCCGTAGCGGACCCCGTCGTAGCGGGCGAGATTGGAAGATGCCTCAGCAGGAGCGATCATGTAATAGGCAGAGAGGCCGTAGCGCACCGCAGGCACACTTATTTCCTCGACCTTTGCACCTGCCGATGCGAGCGCTTCAGCGGCCTGAGCAAGGCGGGCGGCCACATCGGGGGCAATGCCTTCGGCGCCTGCGAGCTCGGCGATCACACCGACCCGGAGCCCGTCGGCCCCGCGACCCAGGTTCGCCGAAGCAAGCGGCGGGCTCGCCGGCAGGCTCGTCGAGTCGAGCGGGTCGTGGCCCGAGATCGTGTCCAGGAGCAGCGCCGCGTCGGCCACGTTGGCGGCAAATGGCCCGATCTGGTCGAGCGAGCTAGCGAACGCGACCAGGCCGTAGCGCGAAACCACACCGTAGGTCGGTTTTGCCCCTACGACCCCGCAGAGGGCTGCCGGCTGCCGGATTGAGCCGCCGGTGTCGCTCCCGAGAGCCAGCGGTGCAAAACCTGCGGCTACCGCAGCGGCGCTCCCCCCCGACGATCCTCCCGGCACGCGGCTCAGGTCGCGGGGGTTGCGGGTCGGGCCGAAAGCGGAGTGCTCTGTCGAGGAGCCCATTGCGAACTCGTCCATATTCGTCTTGCCGATGAAAATTGCCCCGGCTTTGGCAAGCCTGCCGACAACTGTGGCGTCGTAGGGCGGCAGCCAACCGGCAAGGATCTTCGACGAGCATGTGGTGGGCACGCCGCGTGTGCAGAGCAGGTCCTTCAACGCGACCGGCACACCGGCAAGGGGGCCGGGGTCTTCGCCGGAGGCGACCATGCGATCTATTTCGGCTGCGCGGGAGCGGGACTGCTCCTCCATGACGAGGTTGAAGGCGTGGACGTCGGCCTCGAGTTCGGCGACCCGGCCGAGGTGCTCCTCCAGCACGGCGGTCGCCGTCCGCCTGCCCTGTCGGACATCTAACGCCGTCGCTGCTGCTGAACCAGGCCCAACCGTCCCTGCGGCGCTCACGGCGCCTCCCCCAGGATCCGCGGGATCCGGAAGCGGTCATCTTCGACGTCAGGGGCCTGTGAGAGGACCTCGTCCCTGTCCAGGCACGGCCGCGGGACATCCTCCCGGAAGACGTTGGCCAGCGGGAAAGGGTGGGCCGTCGGGGGCACTCCCTCGATCTCGAGCGACGCTATATCCGCTGCGTGCTCGAGGACCGCGGCGAGCTGGGTCGTGTAGCGGCCCAGCTCTTCCTCGGACAGTGCCAGGCGTGCCAGGCGTGCCACGTGGGCGACGTCGCTATTGGAAATGGGCTGGGTCACTCGGTCATCGTAATATGACTACGTGCCGAAATACCCCTTCTTAAGCGACGAGTGGGTGACCGAAGCCCGTCGGATCTATTCCGAGGCCGAAGAAAGTAGCGCCGGTGGCGTTACCGGCGGGAGCGGGAGGGCTATAGCTCCCGTTCGGGTCAACCTCATCGTGGCCGAGGCTCCTTTTTCGGCTGCTGCGCTCGATGCTCACGTCGACACGTCCTCGGGCCGCCTCAACATAGACACCGGCCATCTCAGCGACCCCGACGTGACCGTGTCGATGGCGTACAGCACCGCTCGTTCTTTGTTCGTCCAGGGCGACATTCAGGCAGTCATGCAAGCGTTCTTGGGCGGGAGGATCAAGGTGGACGGCGACTTGAGCAAGCTGCTCGACCCACAAAGCGGCATCTGGCCTACTCAGAGCCCTGCAGGTCCGGGCGGCTCGCCCGCGGCGGCCCAACAGGACCTTGGTTTCCCGAAGGCGGACGCCGAGCAGATAGCCCGACGTCTGCAGGAAATAACCGAGTAGTGACCGCAGTGCTGTCGCCGGGCGACCAAGGCCTCCCCGCGTCGACGCGGGTCGACAAATGGCTCTGGGCGGTGCGCCTTTACAAGACACGCTCAGCGGCGACAGACGCATGCCGCGCCGGCCACGTGCGGGTCAACAAAGTATCGGCGAAACCCGCCACGGTGGTCAGGCCTGGCGATACCGTCGAGGCGCGCGCCGCCGAACGCGAGCACGTGGTCGAGGTGACATCCGTCATCGAAAAACGGGTAGGGGCGCCCCTGGCTGCGACTTGCTACATAGACCACAGCCCGCCGCCTCCCAGCAAGGAGGAGGCCGGTCTCCTCAATTTTGCGCGCGACAGAGGGACGGGCCGGCCCACCAAGAGGGACCGCCGCCAGCTGGAACGGGCCCGCAAACAGTAACCCGGCAGGTAACAGGCCTAGCGCTTGCCGAATGCGTCGATCGCGCCAGCGAGGTCGAGGTCTTTTTGCGTAAGCGCCCCCGCCGAGTGCGTGGACAGCCGAAGAGTGACCCTGTTCCAGCGGATGTCAATGTCGGGGTGGTGGTCCGCCTTTTCGGCCAGAGCACCCACCCCGTTTACATATGCGAGCGCCTCGGCGAAGTCCTTGCCAGTCCATTTCTTCACGAGCTCGTTGCCGTCCCGCCGCCAGGCGAGCCCTTCTGCGAGGGCCTTGTCGACCACGGCGACGTCCAGTGCCTCCATGCTGCCAAACTTAGTGACTGCGGGCGTCAACCTGTGACGAGTACCACCGACTTCCCGTAAAGGACGGCCGTACCCACTGCTGGCTGGGTACCGGACACGGGCTCGAGCGGGCTGCCCTCGATCCCATTGACGTACAGGCCGGTCCGCCCAAGCAGCTTGGCCGCCTGATCGGGCGACAACCCTACGACGGTCGCCGGGATCGTGACCAGGTGCGGGCCAAGTGATGCCGTGATGGTGACCGTCGTGCCGACGACCTCGCGCGTGCCTGGGGGCGGGTCGGTGGCGAGGACGACACCTGCTGGCACAGTGTTGCTGTAGCTGGTCAGCTCGGTGGAGTGGAAGCCGAGCCTTTTCAGGTCGGCAACCATCTGGGCGAACGTCGTGGAGCTCCCGATTGGCGGCACCAGCGCCATGGGCTTGCCGGTGCTTACGACCAACTTGACGGCGGTACCCGGGGGCACCCGCTTGCCCTTCGGCGTCCAAGAGATCACAACGCCGGCGGCCACGGTCATGCTCGTCCGGTCGCGGACGGCGCCGCGGCGCAGGCCCGTCGAGCGGAGCGCGGCCGTCGCCTGCGCAAGGTCCAAAGTGGCGAGGTCCGGCACGCGGACGGGTTCGGGGCCAAGGGAAACCGTGACCGCAACGATGCCGTTGGCAAGCAGCTTGGCGTTGGGCGCGGGGGACTGCGAGATGACCGATCCCTTGGCCGCCTTGTCCCATTGACTGGCGGCGACGCTGAGGCCGAGGTGCTCCGCGACCAGAGCTGTTCTGGCCCCCGAGACGGTGTCGCCCACCAACCAGGGCACGGAGTAAGTCGGGGCCGGCTGGGCAGCGTACAGATCGGCGGCCACGGCTACCGCTGCCACGAGGAGCACAAGGGGCACTAGGGCCCGCAACCAGCGTCTCCTCCGGCGAGGGCGCGATGGGGCTTCGGCATTGTCGTGGCGAAGTTCACCAGGGCGGAACTCTGCATAGCCGGCTCCGGCGGGGACAGCTTCGGTGGGGACAGCTTGGGCCGGGTACAGTTCGGAGCGAGGCGCTTCGACGGCTTCGGCGCTCCGGGGTGCTGGCACCACAACCACCGGGTCGTCCGGGAGGATACTCAGATCTGGGACCGCCGCTCTCCGGCCCCCGGCAGCCAACTGGGTGTGCTCACCTGCGTTCTCCTGCTCGCCCGCTCCGGCCAGCCCGGGTAAAGACAGCCGTGCCGGGGCTCGCAGCTGGCGAGCCACCGCAGAGATCTGCTGGGCCAATGCCTCGGCGCTCAGGCGGTCCTCGGGATCGGCCGAGCCTGCCTGCACCAGTACCGGGGCGAGCAGGCCCAGCTCTGCGGGAACGGGAATGGACCGGCCGGCTCGTGCTATCAGGCCGCCGAGGGTGGTGTCGAGTGCAAAGGGCACGGAGCCCGTTGCCGCCTCGACGAGCACGAGCGTGAGGGCGTACACGTCAGCGCGTCCATCGAGGGGAAGGCCCTTCAGCTGTTCGGGTGCCGCATACCGGGCGGTCCCGACCATTGCCCCCACCGGCTCGGTCCAACTCGCCTCCGCGAGGGCTCGCGCGATGCCAAAATCGGCGACGCTACCGTGGCCCTCCTCGTCAAAGAGCAAGTTGGCAGGCTTGATATCGCGGTGCACCAAGCCACGCGAGTGCGCGTACGCGAGTGCTGACGCCACGTCCAGCCCAACGGCCGCAACCTGGGAAATGCTCAGCCTGTAGCCACTGTCGAGCAGCGACCTCAGGCTCCCACCTTCCAGCAGCTCCATCGCCAGGTAGGCCTGCTCACCGTCCTCACCCCAGTCGTACACCCGGACGATGCCGGGGTGCCGCAAGACCGCCACGGTCTGAGCTTCTGCCTGGAAGCGTCGCAAGAAGGACTTGTCCTCACTCAGCGCCGGGTGAAGGACCTTGACTGCCACTGCGCGCCTGAGCCGGACGTCCTCGGCCACGTAGACGTGGGCCGAGGCGCCGCTCCCAATCGGGCGGAGGAGCCTGTAGCGGCCTCCCACGACCGTGCCTACGAGCTCAGAACTCCTCAGGGGCACCTGATCAGGCTAACTAGCAGGGAGAGAACAACGGTGGACCGTCCCCGGGATGCCCGGCCGCAGTGTTCAGGGCAACTCGCCCGTCTCGAGGAAGCGGCCGAAGCCCTCCTCGTCGAGGAGGGGGACCCCGATCTCTGTTGCCTTGGACAGCTTCGCCCCTCCGGGGTCAGCACCGAGGACTACAGCCGTCGTCTTTTGGGAAACGCTGCCGGGCGCCTTGCCCCCTCGTGCCTTTATTGCCGCCTCGGCTTCCTCCCTCGACCAACCTTGCAAGGTGCCCGTCACGACAATTGACTTGCCGATGAGTGTCTGGGCAAGCGCCGGCGCGCTCGGTCCTTCAAAATTGAGGCCGGCTTCCCTGAGGCGCTCTATGACCTCGCGGTTGCGCGGCAATGAGAAAAAGCGCGTGATGCTCGCCGCGATGACAGGGCCAATGCCCTCGATCCCAGCCACCTCGTCCTCGGGGGCCGTCATTATCCTGTCGAGGTGGCCCATCGCCCGGGCCAACAGCTGGCTCGTGTTTGCGCCTAGGTGCCTGACCGAAAGCCCGACAAGAAGGTTGGCCAGAGGCCGCGACTTGGACTCGTTGATGGCTGCGGTGAGATTGGCCACCGAGACGGCGCCGAAGCCCTCGAAGCCCTCGACGCGCTCGAAGTCGAGCGAGTAAATGTCGGCCACATCGGCGAGCAAGCCCTCCTTACAAAACAGCGCCACGGTCCGCTCACCGAGACCCTCTATGTCCATCGCCCCCCTTGAAGCGAAATGCGATATCCGCTGCACTTGCTGGCCCGGGCACTCGACATTTATGCAATAGGTGTCAGCCTCCCCTTCCAGGCGTTGCAGCGGGGAACCGCATATAGGGCAAGCGGAAGGGAAGGACCATGCCGGCAGGTCCTTCGGCCGCAGCGGAAGGACGGGGCCGCGCACCTCGGGGATCACATCGCCAGCACGACGCACGACCACGGTGTCGCCTGGGCGTACGTCCTTGGCCCGCACCTGGTCCTCGTTGTGAAGGGTTGCGAGGCTGACTTTCGCACCGCCGACCACGACCGGCTCCAAAAGCGCGAACGGCGTCGCTTTCCCGGTGCGGCCGATCGAGACCATTATCCCTTTCAGGAGAGTCGTCTTTTCCTCCGGGGGGAACTTGTAGGCGATCGCCCAGCGCGGCGCCTTTGAGGTAGCCCCCAGCTCGCGGCGCTGTGCCAGGTTGTCCACTTTCACAACCACACCGTCGATCTCGTAATCGATGCTGTGACGGCCCTCGAGCCACTTCTTGCAGTAGCTGTCAACCTCTTCCAGGCTTGTCACCGTCTCGATGAGA
>Ga0302324_100018093_pt1 | contig 13920 bp, 10 predicted proteins | sample Palsa_T0_1_FD_201949 | JGI IMG/M metagenome (GOLD analysis project Ga0302324, IMG submission 201949) | Peat permafrost microbial communities from Stordalen Mire near Abisko, Sweden - Palsa_T0_1 | ecosystem: Environmental > Terrestrial > Soil > Palsa > Peat permafrost | place: Sweden: Abisko... | reverse complement strand
AGCCGATTCCCCAGAGGCCCTGGAGGGCCGTCTCCTGTTGGCCCATTCGCACGGCAAGACGCAAAGCTGTTTCCACCGTGGCCTTTTTGGTAGCAGCACCGGTTACAGCCATAGCCTTCGCCATCAAATCGTCGTCAATGTCGATATTTGTCCGCATGAGCGTACCTTCGCACCGATGTGTAAGGATAGCACGATTTATGTGTATGCCGTTAGCCCGATACTGGACCGGAGGAACACGAAATCCATTTACTTCAATCGAGCGCCCAGCGGAACTTCTTCAAGGAAGCCGGCCAGCACCGGAGCGCCATCGGGCAATGAAGCAGCCAGCAACATCCCATTCGACTCCAGGCCGCGCATCTTCCTTGGAGCGAGGTTGGCGACGATGACGATCTTTCGGCCTACCAGCTTTTCGGGCTCGTAATACTGGGCGATGCCGGCAAGGATCTGGCGCTTCTCGTAGCCCAGATCGACTTCAAGGCGGAGGAGTTTGTCGGCCTTGGGCACGCGCTCGGCCACCAAGATCTGGGCCACGCGTAGATCGACCTTAATGAAATCGTCAATGGTGATCACAGTGGAAGACACTGGGGCTGGCGAATCAACCGGGTGCAAAGGAGCACCTTCCGGCGCGTTGGCCGGGGTGACGCTGAGCCTGCCGCTGGCTAGTTCGGAGGCAATGGGTTCAACCGGAATCGACTCTACCGGTTTGGCGGCGTCGACTGGCGCTGCGGTCACCGGAGTCAGATTATGGTCGCCGCGCTCGTTGGGGTCGTGCTCCGCAGCGCCACCTACCCCGGGCTGCACGGAAACGACAGAGGGCGAGGCAGCGGCGGGCGCGGGTTCGATGGACAGGGCCGATGCAGGCGCCTCCGGAGTCGAGGAGGCTGCTGGGGTTGGATTGGCGGCAGAGCTGCCGTCTGCCCCACCAGAGGTGGCGGCTTCAACGACGGTGCGATTGTTTTCGTCTTCGAGATTTTGCATACGTTCGACTGCGTCCTTTTCGGCGCGGGGAAACAGCGGTGCGGGCTCGCCAAACTTGGTTCCGGGCTTCAACCCGCCCCAGGCTAGGTTGGTGAGAAATGCATTCTTAGCGGCGTCGGCGATCTCGCCTTGGCCGAGCTGCCGCCAAACCTTGGCAGCCGCGTCGGGAAGAATGGGGTAGACCAGTGCAGTAATGATGCGGATGGCCTCGGCAGCCGTCGCCAGCACGCGGGCTTGAAGCACAAGATGCTCCTCGTCGCTGCGCTCAGCGGGTTTCTTCCACGGGGCATTGAAGGTCAGGTAGCCATCGGTTTCAGCAACCAGGGTCCATAGAGCCTTCAAGGCTTCGGAGAAATTCAGTTCGTCGAATGCGGGGCCAAATGCGGCGATGGCGTTGGCGGCAGAAGTGCGCAGTGCATTCTCGGCAGGTGTCTCCGCACCGGCCTCGGGAGCGACTCCGCCGAAGTACTTGTGCACCATGTTGACGACGCGGCTCACCAGGTTGCCGTAACCGTTGGCCAGGTCGCCGTTATAGCGCTGCACCAGGGCGTCGAAGCTGAAGCTGCCGTCCTGGCCGAAGGGGATTTCGCGCAGCAGAAAGTAGCGCAGTGCATCGGCGCCTAGCACAGCCTGCACGGTCTCAGCCCGCACAATGTTGCCGCGCGACTTGGACATCTTGCCCTGATCGAAGAGCAGCCAGCCGTTGGCCTTGACCGAGCGCGGCGGGGCAATGCCCGCAGCCATCAGGAAGGCCGGCCAATAGACGCAATGGAAGCGGCTGATTTCTTTGCCGATGAGGTGCATGTCCGCCGGCCAGAATTTTTCGAAGCGCGCCTTTTCAGCCGCATCGTCAGACCCGTAGCCGAGGGCCGTAATGTAGTTGGCCAGCGCGTCAAGCCAGACGTAGATCACGTGCTTCTCGTCGCCGGGGACGGGAATTCCCCAGGAAAAACTCGTCCTGCTGACGGAGAGGTCTTTCAAGCCGGATCGCACGAACGAGACGACTTCGCGCCGTGTCGACTCTGGTCCCATGAAGCCTGGGTTGGCCTCGTAAAACTCCAGCAGCTTGCGCTCGAATGCCGAAAGCTTGAAGAAGTAATTCTCTTCGCTCACCGTCTCGGTCAGCCGCCCGCAATCAGGACAATACGTGCCGGGTGGTCCATCCACATAGGCCTCGTCGGAGACGCAATACTGCCCCGTGTAATAACCCTTGTAGATGAAGCCGCGGTCGCGCAGAGTGGCAAATAAATGCTGCACGCCGCGCTTGTGGCGGTCTTCGGTGGTGCGGATGAAGTCGTCGTAGGTCAGCCCAAGCCGGTCCCACAGTCCGCGGAATTCGGCAGAGATGGCGGTGGCAAATTCCGCCGGCGTCCGCCCTGCCAGCGCAGCCGACCGCTCGATCTTTTGCCCATGCTCATCCGTGCCGGTCAGAAACCAGGTGTCGATGCCCAAAGCCCTTTTCCGCCGCGCAATCGCGTCGCACACAATGGTCGAGTAGGCGTGCCCCAGGTGCGGCCGCGCGTTCACGTAGTAGATCGGCGTGGTCAAGTAATAGCGAGCTGGACTGGAATTGTTGGTCATGAGCGGGTGCGCCTTCTCTCCGCGCTCGAATCGCGAGCGATTGGACAGGAGGCAATCTCCCTATTATCTTACGGTATTGATTTGAGCCTTGGAGAACAAGGTCCTCCGCACCGCAAGTGCTAAAATCAGCCTTGAAAATCAAGGATTTCTGAGGCACATCGACGTGTATCTGGAACTGCAGAAGAGGCTCGGCGCGCGCCTTCGCGCTATCTTGAAGGACAAGTACGATCTTGAGTTGGAGGCGATTCCGCTTGAGATACCGCCGGAGCTGAAGTTCGGCGAACTATCGACGCCGATTGCATTCGAGCTGGCTCGCAGGCTTAGGAAAGCGCCCAAAGTCATCGCGCAGGAGATTGTGGCTGCGCTTGGTGGGCCAGGGGGTATTGCCGGCTTCGCGAGCTTTGAAGTCGCAGGCGCCGGTTATATCAATGCCCGGCTGGATCGCGGGGTCGGTGTGGGGATGGTTGCGGATGGCGTGCCAGCCCACCCTAGCCGCAAAAACAAAGACGCGGCGATGATGGGGCACCCAGAGAAGGCGGGGGCGCAAGGGTTACATTCGCTGGTCGAGCACACCAGCATCAATCCCAACAAAGCCGCGCACATTGGACATTTGCGCAATGCGATTCTCGGCGATACCTTCGTTCGCCTGTTGCGCGCCGCGGGCCAAAAGGTCGACGTACAGAATTACATAGACAACACCGGCGTTCAGGTGGCGGATGTGGTCGTCGGGTTTCTGCATGTGGAAGGCAAATCCGCAGCAGATGTAAAGCAGTTGCTCCGTGACCTCGAAGGCAAATCGGAGCGTATCGATTACTATTGCTGGGATCTCTATGCGAAAACCTCGCAATGGTATGAGCAGGGAAGCGGCGAGGAGATTGCGGCACGCAAAAAGCTGCGCTATGAGACGCTCCACGAGATTGAGCACGGCGGCAATGAGACGGCTGAAATTGCAGAATTAATCTCAACTGCGGTATTGCGTCGGCATCTGGAAACAATGTTGCGCCTCGATATTGAATACGACTTTCTGCCCCGCGAGAGCGAGATTCTGCACCTTAAGTTTTGGGAAGCGGCATTCGAGCAATTGAAGCAGACTGGCGTGCTTTATTTTGAAAGCGAAGGCAAGAACAAGGGTTGCTGGGTGATGACGCGGCCCGGCGCAGACATTTCTGAAGGCGAGACAAACGAAGACGCAAAAGTAATCGTCCGCTCGAACGGGACAGTGACTTATGTCGGCAAGGATATCGCCTATCACTTATGGAAGTTTGGCCTGCTGGGCAAGGACTTTGGCTATAAGCCGTTTTTCAGTTACCCCGATCACGAGTGCTGGATATCGTCAGAGCAGGGAATCGAGCCGCACCCGCATTTCGGTGGGGCTCAGGCAATCTATAACGTGATCGACGCGCGCCAGTCCGACCCGCAGGCCAATGTGATTCAGGCACTGCGCGGGATGGGTTATACAGAGCAGGCCGATCATTACACTCACTTCAGCTATGAGATGGTAGCGCTGACCCCGCGTTGCGCCGTTGAGCTTGGCTACGCCGTGTCGACGGAGGATCTCGCGCGGCCCTACATTGAAGTAAGCGGGCGTAAAGGATTCGGAGTCAAGGCCGACGACCTGATCGACAAACTGATTGTGGCCACGCGAGCCGAAGTGGACGCGCGCCAGACCGGCCGCGACGAAGCGGAACGGCAGCGCATTGCAGAGCAGATTGCGATTGGCGCTCTGCGCTACTTCATGCTGAAGTTCACGCGCAATTCGGTGATCGCCTTCGACTTCAAAGATGCTTTGAGCTTTGAGGGCGAGACGGGCCCTTACATTCAATACGCCGTCGTGCGGGCGCGGAATATATTTCGCAAGGCGGGGATATCGCTGGAAGTTCCTTTATCCGAGCTGGCTGGAATCGACGCTGCAAGCTATTTCAACGACGAGGGGGCTGAAGATATCTGGGCTTTATGGCTAAGGGCAGGGCGGAGAACTCTGGTGCTGGATCAGTGCATTACTACCTCAGAACCGGCCTATCTTGCCAAACATGCCTTCCAGTTAGCCCAGGAATTCAATAACTTCTACCACAAGCACCACATTCTTAACGAAGAAGACCCGGCGCGGAAAACGTTCCTGCTGGCAACCGCGGCGGTTGCGCTCCGGGAGTTGATTGAGGTGCTGAGCTGGCTTGGAATTGAAAGCCCCGAGGCGATGTAAAAGCGACAGTCCCGGTTTGGGCGGTAGCTGCGGGGCATCGGCAACTTCGTCAGACCCAATGCTTCCGGGAACAGGAGAACGAGTGCTTTTTCGGGTATCTGGCTCATCGGCTCATGTGGTTCAAACGCGCACGCAAGCATTGATTTACAATCACAATAGGAATTGCGCACCTGGCCGTGTTCCAAAGTCGCATTTCATGCATCTAACGTCTTAGGGGACACTATGACCGCAACCCGCGAAAAGAACGAGCCGCGCAAGCTGCCCATGATGCCGATCCGGGACATGGTGATTTTTCCTTACATGATGACGCCCTTTGTTGTGGGCCGCGAGTCCAGTGTGCGGGCCCTTGAAGAAGCGCTCACCGGCGACCGCAAGATATTTCTCGCCACGCAGCACGATGCTTCGATCGACGAGCCCAAGGCCAAGGATATTTATCAGGTTGGGTCCATCTGCAACATTGTGCAGAGCGTCAAGATGCCTGACGGCAACATCAAGGTGCTGGTCGAGGGCGTGGAGCGGGCCAAGTCCATCGAAGTGAACGACCGCGACGGGTTCTTTGTCGCCACCGTGCGCGTAGGCAAATCGCAGTTCGAGATGACCTCGGCCGTTGAGCAGCTCATGACGCGCGTGACAGGGCTGTTCGAGCAATATGTCAAGCTGCAGCAGTCGCTCAATTACGAAACCATCATTGCCACCGTGCGCATGGACGAGCCGGCCAAGCTGAGCGACACCATTGCCGCCAACTTGCAACTGGGCATCGAGGAGAAGCAGGAACTGCTGGCCATCTTCGATCCTGCGGCCCGATTGGCGCGCATCGCCGACGTGCTCGATATCGAAATTGAGAAGCTCGACCTGGACCGCAACATTCAGTCGCGAGTCAAGCGGCAGATGGAGCGGGCGCAGAAAGAGTATTACCTCAACGAGAAGATCAAGGCCATCCAGAAGGAATTGGGCCGCGGCGAGAAGAGCGAGTTCGACGAGCTGCGCAAGAAGATTGAAGCTGCCGGAATGCCGAAAGATGTACTGGACAAGGCCATCCAGGAGCTTAAGAAGCTCGAAGCCATGCCGCCGATGTCGGCCGAGTCCACCGTCAGCCGCAATTACATTGACTGGCTGCTGGCCGTGCCGTGGAAGAAGCGCTCCAAAGAGACGCGTTCGATCGACTACGCGGAGAAGGTGCTGAACACTGACCACTATGGCCTGGAGAAGATCAAGGAGCGCATTCTCGAATTTCTCGCGGTGCGGCAACTGGTCAAGAATCCAAAGGGCTCGATTCTCTGTTTCGCCGGGCCTCCGGGCGTGGGCAAAACGTCGCTGGGCATGTCGATTGCAAAAGCGACAGGCCGCAAATTTGTGCGGCTCTCGCTGGGCGGCGTTCGCGACGAGGCGGAGATTCGCGGGCATCGACGGACGTATATTGGCGCGTTGCCGGGGCAGATCATCCAGCACATGAAGCGGGCTGGAACCAAGAACCCGGTTTTTCTGCTGGATGAAGTGGATAAGATGGCTTCGGACTTCCGCGGCGACCCAGCATCGGCGCTGCTCGAGGTCCTTGATCCGGAGCAGAACACCACCTTCCAGGACCACTATCTCGACGTGGATTACGACTTGTCGCAGGTGCTGTTTGTGGCTACGGCCAACGTGATGCACACCATACCCGCCGCGCTGCAGGATCGCATGGAAGTGCTGCGTCTGCAGGGCTACACGGAGCAGGAGAAGCTGGAGATTGCGCGCCAATACCTGGTGAAAAAGCAGCGCGCGCAGACTGGCCTGAACGAAAAGAATATAGTTTTCGGCGATGATGCGCTTCTTGAAATCATTCGCTACTATACCCGTGAAGCCGGGGTCCGCAACCTCGAACGCGAGATCGGCAATGTGTGCCGCAAAGTGGCGCGCAAGGTCGTCAAGAGCGGCGCCAAGCACAAGGAAGAGCTTACCGCCGCGAACATCAGCGAGTTTCTTGGCGTGGCAAAATTCCGCGATTCCGAAGTGCATGAAAGAGCCGAAGTCGGCCTGGTCACTGGGCTGGCGTGGACTGAAGTGGGCGGCAGCATTCTGACCACTGAAGTTCAGGTACTCGATGGCAAGGGCAAGCTCACCATCACCGGCCAATTGGGCGACGTGATGCAGGAGTCGGCGCAGGCTGCATTGAGTTATATTCGCGGAAGGGCGCAGGCGCTGGGGCTTACGCGCGAGTTCTATCGCAACGTTGACCTGCACCTGCACGTGCCAGAGGGCGCAATTCCCAAGGACGGTCCGTCGGCCGGGATCACCATGGCCACGGCGCTTGCAAGTGCACTGGCCAAAATTCCAGTGCGGCGCGATATCGCGATGACGGGCGAAATTACACTGCGCGGCAAAGTGCTGGCGATTGGCGGGCTCAAAGAGAAGTTGCTGGCTGCGTTGAGGGCCGGCATCTTCGAAATCATTCTGCCCCGCGCCAACGAGAAAGACATTGCCGAGCTGCCAGACAACATCAAGAAGGCGATGAAGCTGCATTTCGTGGATCAGATGGACGAGGTGTTGACGCTGGCCCTGGAAAGCCCACTGATCGCGCTTGCGCCCGATGAGAGTGGTGTGCTGGCCTCTGTTCCGCCGCCGGATATTACCGCCAGCCTGCCTGCGCCGCAGTGACCAACTAACCTGCGGCTCCCAAATCTCAAAGCTCTCAAAGCCAGGACCAGCACGCTCGTGGGCATTTGAGGATGCATCAACCCGGCAGCGGCTTTGAAATTGCACCCATCAGATTCCTCCCCAACGCAGCCGATGCGCTAATGGCCCCTCCGTACATTGCGCCCACCACACCGAGACTGGCTACGTCTTGCCCGCTGAGGTAAAGATTGCGCAGCGGCGTGCGCGCGCCCAGCGCGCGCAGGACATAACGCGCCGGCGTCGCGGCGATGCCGTAGATTTCGCCCTTTTCATAATTCATGAAGTGGCGTGTGGTGATGGGGGTTGAGAGCTCCGCGTGGTCCACGTTGCCCTTGACTGAAGGCACCTGGCGCTCAAGTTCCTCAAGAAGCCGTTGGGCGAATTGCTGCTTCAGCTGGTCGTAATCAGGGCCGCGGTTCTTCCAGCGCTTGTCGCTCCAGCGGGCGAAGGCGTCGTAGGGCAGCATGGTGATCACTTCGATGGTGCTCTTCCCAGGGTGGCGGCGATTGAAGTCAGAGTCCTTGGCGGAGGGGAATGAAATGTAGACGCCGGGAAAGGGTGAGTCCGGATCGGCGGCAAAGCGGCTCACATTTTCATCGTGATCGTATCCGGGATAGATCCAGAGATTTGTGCCGTTCAGGCCGAGCGCCTCTGCGGTCGCATTCAAACCGACATAGAGGCTAAGGTGCGCGGTCGATGCGGGCAGCGCACGCAAATTTGTACGCACGGCTTCGACGGCCGGCAAGTTCGCAGGCAGCAGGCGGCTGAAGGTGTTGGCCGCGCCGGCATCGCTGATGACCACCGAAGCGCGGAACTCGCGTCCGTCGGCCATGCGCACTCCTGTGGCTGTCTCTCCGCTCACGAGGATCTCGGCCACTTCTGCGCTGGTGACCACTGTTCCACCACTGCGCTCGATCTGTGGAACGATGGCTGCGGCGATGGTGGAAGCTCCGCCTGTGGGATAGCTGGCGCCGGCAAAGTAATGCTCCACGATTGTCGCGTGGATTGCAAAGCTGCTCTGTGCGGGAGGCAGACCGTAGTCGCCCCACTGTGCGGTAAGCACGCCGATGAGTTCGCGGTTGGTGGTCAAGCTCCGCAGCACCTCAAGCGTTGTGCGCCTTGCCCAACGGAGATAGGGCGCACGAAGCAGCGAGCCAGCGAAGGCCGCGGCCGGCGCGGGCATCACCTTCTCAGCATAGTAAAGGCCGGCAAAACGGTTGACGGCGCGGACAGCGCTTATGTACTTGTCGATCGCGCGGCTTTCGCTGGGGAAATCCTGCTTGAGTCCCTCGCGCAGCCGCTCCATGCCGGCCGCAAGATCGAATTTGCGGCCATCGATGATTGCCCGGTCGTAGACATCCGGCATCGCGGTCCATTGCACGGCGCTGTTGGTGATGTGGTCGAAGGCTTTGCGCACCGGGGAACGCGGGTCCTGAACCTGGCCGATGTAGTGCAGGCCTACATCCCATTCGTAGCCGGGACGATGAAACGAGTGGGTGAAGCCGCCCGCCACGTAGTGCCGCTCAAGCACCAGCACACGCTTGCCCCCGTGAACGCTGAGCAGGGCTGCGGTGGTGAGGCCCCCGATGCCGGAACCGATGACGATTGCGTCCCAGTTGTCGCTGAGCTGCGCTTGCTTGTAGGAAGTGGTCTTGCCTGCTAGCGTCATTGACTGTCTTCCTTCTAGTAGTTTCTCGATGTTGACACTGACAACATAAGAATAAAGAAAGATGTTGCTAGTGTCAACATTATCTGATAAAAAAGCTGCATGGCCACTGCTGAGCCCTACCATCGCGAGAATCTTCGCCAGACCCTTCTCGAAGCAGCCGTCGCCCTGATCGGCGAGGTGGGCCCGCGCGCCTTCACGCTGCGCGAGGTGGCGCGCAGGGCCGGAGTGTCGCACAATGCGCCCTATCGTCATTTCCCATCGAAGAACGACCTGCTGATTGCGGTGGCCAGCGAGGGGTTTGATCGACTGACCGTCGCGATGAACAAGTCGCTGGCCAAAGCGAAGACGCCGCTCGAGCGGTTGCAGCTTTGCGGGTGCGGCTACGTGGACTTTGCTTTGCGCTGGCCGCATCACTTCCTTGTGATGTTCGACTTGGTCATGTTCGATTTGCCCTGGGATCAGGCGTCGGCAAGCGTGCAGGAGCCGGTGGGAAAGGACGCCTTCGATGTGCTGATGAGCTGTATTCTTCGGGCGCAGCAATCGGGCGATCTGCCCGCAGGCGACCCGCTGCCGCTGGCCTGGACTGCCTGGTCGCTGGTGCACGGAATCGCGAAGCTGGCGGTGAGCGGCAACCTGCCCTTGAATCGTGCGGCGACGCTTAGCTTTGCGCGACAGGCAACGGTGGTATTGACCGCCGGCATGATGAACTCGAAGGCCAAGGCGCGATAGAACGCGTGCAATGGAAGCAATGGGAACGAGCGTCTGCGACGGCACTGAGGCGGCTTCGAATTCCGTGACTCTGGGTGGCTCCTGTATTCTTGAGGTCAAGGTCTATCTCGGCCCCAAATCTCAAAATCTAGGTAGCTAGTACCCATTTTCCCTCTCTAACCCAACTATCTCGCTCTAGCGATGACCTCTCGGCCCACCCTCCAAAACGATGCGCTATACGACACAATTTCTACTTTCAGCAATGGCGGCGGAGCAGTTTCCGGCGCCGGGTGTGCCGGAGATTGCCTTTCTGGGCCGGTCAAACGTGGGCAAATCGAGCTTGCTGAATGCGCTCGTAGGCGAGAAGGCGGCCAAGGTTTCGTCCACGCCGGGACGCACACGGGCCATCAATTTTTTTGCGCTGCTGGATTCGAGTCAAAGGCGGAAGCTGATTTTTGCCGACCTGCCGGGCTACGGGTACGCCAAGATTTCGAAGTCCGTTTCGGCGGGATGGCCGGCATTCATTGAACCGTACCTGGCCATTCGCTCGACACTGAAGCTGTGCATTTGCCTGGTGGATTCGAATGTGCCCGCGCAGCAGAGCGACCGGCAACTGATTGACTGGTTGCGTGCGGCGGGGCGCGATTTCGCCGTTGTCGCAACCAAGATTGACAGGCTCAGCGGGAATGAGCGGACGCGCAACTTGCTGGCGCTGAAAAAGGGCCTGGAACTGGACGCAATTCTGCCCATCTCATCGAAGACTGATTTCGGAATGAAGGAACTTTGGAGCCGGATTGAGGCGGCCGGTGGCGAGACCGCGAACTAGTGCTCTGACCGCTTGATTTCGTTCCTTGAGGTTTGTGCTTTCCCACCCATTCGCCAGAAAGAAGCGAATGGATGGGGCAAGGAACTGATATAAATTCACACGGTCAAAGACTTAGCTCGCGCTCCTCGTGGCTTGCCAGTTAGCGACTCAGCCGCGGCTATTGGAATTCGTGGGATCAATTGGCTGGAATATAAAAACTTGCTCTCCACGATTCACACTGATCCGGACTCCCACGCCAATCCCCTGGCCATTCACCGCACTCTGCACGCGTGAGACGAACTCATTCGCGACATCCGGGTGGCAATGCAGGACGCGAAAGTTTCCCGCGAGTCTGCCTAGATAGCGCGGTGCAAGGCGCAGCCAGCGGCGAGCCATCGCAGCTTCGGGGCTCGCATTTACTTGAAGACATTCGATGGCCAGGGCGTCTAGTTTCGGCAGCCATTGCGCTGGCGCAGTGTCCACGCTCCAGATCACGAGGGCTTCGCTGCCTGGCGCGGAAGCGAGCTCGACCCGCCGCGCAGCTGGTCCGAAGGATTGCGCCGACGATGAGCGTTGAAAGGGAAGCGGCGCCAGCAGATCGGGCAAGACCCCACGCTCCTGCATTTCACGTTCCACTGCCGCCGGAGCAGCGCCGATGCAAACCGCAACCGTCTCACGTTTGCGAATCTCGTTCTTGAGGATGCGCAGGGCCTCGTCGAGGGAATTGACCAGGAAGTCGGCCACTCCGTCGCGGATCGCCTGTTTCCGCGCGGCAGCATCGGCGGTCGCAGCCAGTGAAGCTGCTCCGGCAATATTGCCTGCGACCAGCAGCGTTCGGCCGTGCGGTTCGAGCTCTCCGGCGTAGAGCAGCTTTCCGCCCAGGCTTGGCTCCGGCCCTGGACTCGGTTCGTGATCTTGGCTCGGCTCGCAACTTGCGGGATTGCCGGCCGTGTGAATCAGGGCCGCGTACAGCCGCTCAACCTGGAGCGTGAAGTCGAGTGCAGCGGATGGGATGGGGTCAACCGGCAAGGAAGGATTCTCTCCGCGGTGCATGCGTGTGTGTTGTGATTTACCTCGCCAACAGGCGCATCTATTCCTTGAATCTCTCCATCGAGTTCATCGGGCGGACAAAGAAAACAAACTCTCCTGGTTTGGCGACCACCTGCAGCTTTTCAGGCACCTTTTTGCCCACGCAGTCATTGGTCGCGACGACTCCGGAAGTCAGGATGGTAGCAACCTCGTACCAGCGATCCGGATTGGCTGCGTGATCGGCCGACCCGCGGTCCTTGTTGGTGTCGCAATTGACATAAGTCTGCGTGGCGCTCTCATAGGTAGCATGGATGGTGATCACTGTAGCGTCGGCGGGAAGGGTCAGATTGCCTGTTCCGTCCTCGTTCTTCCGCACCCAATCGCCGTGAGCGGCCTCAAGATGATTCATGCGAACCAGAAAACTGTTGCTCGCGATTAAAAGGCCGGTCCGGCTGTCCAGCATGCGGACTGTAATGGTCTTGTCGGTTTGTGCCGGCACTACGCCGCAGAAAGCGGCCATGCAGAAAAAGAAAAGGAACGCGCGGCGTGTGCGTCGAGACAGTATTGCCATTCGGATTGCCTCCGCGCTTGAAAGCGGGTTCGAATCCGCCTGGCGCTCACCATGTATTGTATGGTTGCCCGTCGGATCCCGTATCGTCGGCCCCGGAATGAATGTCGTCGATGCCAGGGTCGGTCTGGTCCAGCGAGTGCATCGAGTCGCTGGTGTCCGTCACCCAGGTGGTCGTGCTCTTGGTCATCGGGTCTTCGGGGATGGACTTCAGGTAGCCGTCTTGAATCAGATCGTCGAGCGACTGCGGAGCCTTCTGTTTATCCATGGTGTAGGAGTCGATGGCTGCGCGCAGGGTGTGCAGGTCCTCTTTGAGCACGGCTTCCTTGGCATGCTTGATGGCGCTGATATAACTGGGCACCGCGACCATGGCCAGGACGCCGATGATGGCCATGACGATCATCAGCTCGACCAGCGTAAAGCCTGCGTCTTGTTTTTTGATTCTGCCCACTCATTGCCTCATGTACCTGTTGGCGGAGTTCTATCTCCCCAGCACGCTTCAACTCCGGTAATTCCGCTCACAACGCGTGGCGAGAGCTGAGACTTCGGAAAACATAACCCTCAGGGGCTAAAGCCCACGCTATTCTTGCTGCACTTGCGGCACGACTAAAGTCGTGCCCTGATACAAAGCGCCCATTGATCCAGGCTGAATCGAGTTTTTCCGCGGCTTGTAAAGTCGTGCCCTTTCAAAACCTGACATGCACCGCGGGCTTCTAATTGCGCGGCCAGGCTACCAGGTCGAATATTTCGTTCCATCCAGCGCCGTCCCCTGAGACTTCGAATACACGTCGAAGACGCTCTGGCCGCCGTAGGAGTCCGATGTCGGATCGTCCTGCATGGAGCGCAAACCCCACTCCGCCTTGCCGGTCATGGGGTCTATGGGAATCTTGCGCAGAAACTTTACTTTCTTGCCCTGCACATCCACGCCAGTGACAAGCGTCTCAAGATCCGGCGGATAATTCTGGCTGTCCACCTTGGTTATGAAGGCGTGCATGTCGGCCGCGTCCTTATAGTGGTCAATGGCGTCGCGCATCTCCCACAAATAGCGGCGCAGCTCGTGCTCCTTTTCGCGCTTGACCGTGAACATGGTGACCGGGACCGCGGCCGAAGCCAGTATGGAAAGAATCGCCACCGTCACAATCAACTCGATGAGCGTGAGTCCCCGCTCGTTATGGTTTCCTGTCCGGATTGGCGCCGTTGATCTCATGCGTGAATAGGCTTAATTCGCCACAATGGTGACCCGTGACGTTGCGGCTTTCGACTGCTGTTGCGTGCTGCTGATTGCCGCGGCGCGCTTCATTGAAAGCACGCTTTCTCCGGCCGTCCTGGCCTCGAAACTCAGCACGCACACCACGCCCGCGCCGCTGATCCCGGCCACTCCCGGCGGACGTGCTGCATTGATGGTAAGGGAACCGGGACCGTCATCGCGATGAACCAGGGCCACAGCCTGGTTATCCCGGCCCAGCAGGTCTCCTCCAGTCACGTTCACCAGTGAAAGTTTTTCCGGGTCATATTGCACCTGCATGGGAACCGAAGATACGTCTCTTCCACCGGTCAGCACCACCGGAACCAGGAACGTGGAGCCCGTAGCGACTCCGCTGCTCGGCGGACTAAACAGGAGATTCACGTTTGGCGGGCTCGCGGGTGCAGGCGGCATAGGTGGTTCCGCATCCGCGCCAGCTTCGGGTTTATTGACCGCCTTAGCCGCAGTCAGTCCGTTGACGTCAGCC
>Ga0302324_100018091_pt1 | contig 13921 bp, 15 predicted proteins | sample Palsa_T0_1_FD_201949 | JGI IMG/M metagenome (GOLD analysis project Ga0302324, IMG submission 201949) | Peat permafrost microbial communities from Stordalen Mire near Abisko, Sweden - Palsa_T0_1 | ecosystem: Environmental > Terrestrial > Soil > Palsa > Peat permafrost | place: Sweden: Abisko... | reverse complement strand
TCGATGAGATTCGTCTGGCGCTCGCGGAGGACGGGAACACGATCACGGTCATCGACAAAGATATTGCGCGCGGACAGACGGTCACCTACACACTAGAAAAGCAACGTTGAGTACCGACACGCGCCGCGAACCTGATAGGAAGGCAGACCCGGGGTGCCAATGGGTCACGGTGTGGGCCGACCTTCCAACCTAGCGATTCGCCCCCTCTAAGTCGCACAGCCGACGTTGACCAAGGGCAGCCTCGGGTCCCCGGGCCTGCCGGTTCTGATTTTTTCGAAGAATTGTTCAAGCTCAAGTCGCAAGCCCCGCCAGTTTTCTGGACTCCCTACAACGGGGGCCACTGGTACACAACGGACAGCGCCCTGACCGATCAAGTGCTGCGAGACAACCTTCGCTTTTCCAGCCGGACGTTGTTGGTGCCGGTTGAGAACAATCCACCGCTGGGGCGCGGCTTCTCGCCCATTCATCTCGATCCGCCCGAGCATGGCATCTATCGCAAGCTGATGCAGGCGGCCCTGTCCCGTAAGACGGTGGTCGACATGATGCCAGGCGTCCGCGCAGTCGCGATCGAGTTGATCGAAAGCCTCAAGCCAAAAAGGCGGCTGAGCATCTTCATCGAGGAATGGCTTGCTCGAATCCCCGACTTCCAGGTTTCCCGCAAGACGCCCCCGATTTTCGCGCCGGGCGTCACGGCCTCCTACGACAGGCTGATGCTCGAATGGCCCGTGGGCCACACGTGAAAGTTCCATCACCGAGGCCATTGCAGCCGCAGCTCACTGACCCCGTTCAGCCGAGCCGCCCTGAACACAGGCCTGGAGCCGGATTTCAACTCGAAGTCCGGAATGCGATGCAACCACTCTTCGAGTAACACGCCGAGTTCTCGTCGAGCCAGCATCGAACCAGGACAGACGTGGGGTCCATGCCCAAAGGCGGCATGCCTTGAACGCTTTCGATGAAAATCGACGACCAAGGGCTCCTCTACCTCTCGCTCGTCTAGGCCGGCGAGACTAGTTGGCAGACTGACGAGATCTCCTTGACGGAACGGCACACCCTTGTACTCATGCTCGCGCCGTACTATCCGTACGCTATTGGAGATTCCGTGGCGACGGATCATCTCTTCGATAGCAGCGGGTCGCAGCGCGGAGTTCTGATTGAGCTCCCGCCGATGTTCCGGATGCGTCGCAAAGAAGCACATTGTAAATGACATGAGCGATGCCACCGTGTCGAGACCGCCAAACAGAAGTAGAGTACTCATGCTGAGCGCCTCATCCGGCTGTATGGTGCGATCTCCAACTCTGGCCGATATGATGCGACTCAGGAGGTCCGCGCCTCGCTTGTTTTTGCGTTCTTCGAGATGGCTACCAATATAGGCGCCGAGCAGTTTATGGGCTTCGACTCTTTGTTCCGGCGTGGACGGGGCAACGTTCTGACGCGACAGTCCCAATAGGTACTCCCGATCTTTGAGAGGCAGATCCATCATGTTCAGAAAAACGATGATAGGAAGCCTTTCCGCAAAATCGCGGACGAATTCACATTCTCCCTTCGGTCGGAGAGACTCAATCAATTCGACGGCGATGGTGCGTGCTTGTCGCTCGAGGACATCCAACGCGGACGGTGCGAATGCCGGCGCAAGAATGGCGCGAAACGGTCCATGCTCGGGAGGATCTAGATTGAGAGGGACGAGCTTGGACGGCAATCGTGTTGCGGGAATGAAAATCTGGCTATTTGAAAAGAACTGATGCTCGGACTGGATGTATCTGATGTCGGCGGCACGCGTCGCAATCCAATGGCCGCCGTTTTTGGGTGTCCAGAAAATATCCGGGTATGTCTGTTGAAGCCGACGCCACGCCAGTTGAACATCATTCTGAAACCCATCAAGGTCAAAGATGTCCACATCGGCTACCAGCCTCTCCGGGATGCCGGGACGGGCAACCATCGTCGACATTCTCCATTCCCTCCCGGGGAAGCCTTGTGCCCGGCCGCGCGCCTAAGCGCAATCGGCGGATTTTTGGATCGCACAGGCGCCATCGAGGCCCAGCGCGTGCACGACACGCCCCGTCGCGATCCAGGTCGTGATGCTGTAGGTCAGGTCGGCGATCTCGCCCTCGTCGAAGTGCGCGTGCAGGCGATCCCAGAAGTCGTCGTCATACGGCAGGGGCACCGGCTCGAGGGAGATCCGCTCCGCGTACTCAATCGCCAGGCGCTCCCGCTTCGAGAAACCTTCGCGAGCTCGCCAATCAGTGGCTACAGCCTTGTAAAACTCCTCGGTCGGCGCCGCGCCCCGCTTCTCGCCGGTGTTCGGCGCCTCGGCGGAGTCCATTTTCTGAAGCGCGGCCGGCAGGTGCTCGGCGATGCGGTAGCCTTGGCACATGAGGCAGCCGTTGATGTGGGCAATCCGGATGCGCGCGCCTTCGGCTTCCCGGTAGGTGAGCGTGGTTTCCTGATAGACAGCAGCCGACAGCTGCTCCATCGCCGCTGCCATCCTGGGCCGGTACACGTGCGGGATCACCGCATCCTGTCGGCCGAGCGGCTGTAGAACGGGGATACGCGGCATACTTTGCTCCATTTTAATCGCGGGGAGATGTTACACACGCGGCAATCCTCCGGTATTGATCTCATCGGACATTCGGACGGCCCGGGGATGTGTCAGTGCCGCTTCCGCGCATGATTTCCAGACAGAACTCTACGAACGCCCGGACCTTCGCCGCACGGTGAAGGCGCGAGTGATAGATCGCGTAAAGGGGAAACCGCTCGTCCGACCACTCCGGAAACAGCTCCACCAGTCGGCCGCTGCGCAGAAGTGGCTCGCAGCCGAGTTCCAGGATCTGACCGATGCCGGCTCCCGCCTCGCACGCGCCGATCAGCGTTCCCGAATCGGACACCAGCAGACGGGCCTTGACCCGTAGCGGCAGAACCTCTTTTTTGCGTCTTATCTCCCAGTCGTACGGCCGCGCGTTGGCTGCATCGTAGAAGTCGATGCAGTCCCGTTCCTCCAGGTCTTTGGGGTGTTGCGGCCTTCCCTTGGCTTTGATGTAGGAAGGCGACGCCACGGTCAATACCCGCGTCTCGATCAGCTTTCGGGCTATCAATGACCCCTGCGGCGGCTCCCCGAAGCGCAGGGCCAGATCAAACCCATCTGCGACCAGATCGCCCACGCGATCGCGCATGATGAGCTCAATGGAAAGGTCTGGGTAGCGCGCCAGGAACGCCGCAAGGTGACGCGACAAGACGATCCGCGAGAAGAACGGGTCAATATTGACGCGTAGGCGTCCTCGTACTTTGCTACCGGAGCCCGAGGCCTCGATAGTCGCCTCTTCGATGCCGGCCAGGTGCGGCCCTACTTGTTCGTAGAAACGCCGGCCTTCATCCGTCAATGAAAGCGATCGAGTGGTTCGCGCCAAGAGCCGAGCGCCCACGCGTTGCTCGAGTCGCGCGAGGGCCCGGCTCACTCCGGATGGCGATATCCCGAGCGCCTCGGCAGCGCTTGCGATGGTCCCTGCCTCCACCACAGCGATGAATACGGTCACCCCTGCGAGCAACTTGCCGTTGAAAGCCATGTTGATTCCTGTCGATTACTCACGACTGCATTCACATAAACGCTATTTAATCACGGATCTACCAATGAGATATTGCCGCCCAACGTCACTGTCGACGTCTCGAAATAGGAGCTACCATGTTTGCAGTTACCGGGATCACGGGGAAAGTTGGGGCGGCGGTTGCCCGGGGCCTTCTTGCCGTCGATCAGCCTGTACGAGCTGTGGTCAGAGATCGCAGCAAGAGTGCCCCATGGGCGCGACTGGGCTGCGATATCGCCATTGCCGATCTGGAAGACACCGGCGCGCTCACAACGGCGTTCGAGGGGACAACCGGCGTTTTCGTGTTGCTGCCGCCCGTGTTCGACCCGGCTCCTGGTTTTCCCGAGTCCACGCGCCTCATTAGCTCACTGAGTGCGGCTCTCGCTAGCGCCAAACCCGCAAGAGTGGTGGCATTGTCGACGGTCGGCGCGGACGTGCCGCGACCGAACCTTCTGAACGTGCTCGGTCGAATGGAGGAGATTCTCGGGAGGCTGCCCATCCCGGTCACCTTCCTACGCGCGGCCTGGTTCATGGAGAACGCTGCCTGGGATATCGCCTCGGCGAAGAGCGGCCTCATTCAGAGCTACCTTCAGCCGCTGGATCGGGCCGTCCCGATGATTTCGACTGAGGATATCGGGCGCGCCGCAGCAGTGCTACTGCAAGAGCGCCGGGACGGACAGCGTGTAGTCGACTTGGAGAGTACGCAACGTGTCTCCCCAAATGCCCTGGCCGCCGCGTTCGCCGAAGCGCTCGGGAAACCGGTGCGTGTCGAGGTCGTGCCGCGGGATCAGTGGGAATCGATTTTCCGTGCGCAGGGCATGAAGAATCCCACGCCGCGCATGCAAATGCTCGACGGATTCAACGAGGGCTGGATCGATTTTCCAGATCGTGGCGCGCATGCTCGCAAAGGGTCCATCGGCATCAACCAGGCCATTGCCGCACTGATTCGGCAAGAACGCGCTTGATGCTGGTCACCATTTTGATCAAGAGAGATCTCCCGGAGCAACGCGGACTCGAGGTTCTAAACCATTCTTAAGTTTTGCTTAATGGCATACACTAACCTCGAGTGAACTGAACGCGAGGTAATGGATAATGTTCAAGGTAATGTGGTTGCTTCGCCGCAAACCGGGGATTAGCCATGAGCAGTTCAAAGAGCACTATGAGCGCAGCCACGTTGTCATGGCCCAAAAGTACATTGGGCATCTCTTGATCGAGTATAAGCGCAATTACAAGACCGAAACCTGGGGCGGTGGAGTGCCTACCGATACGGGCGGCGGCTTCGGTCCCATCGAGTGGCCATACGACTGCGTCACTGAATGGGTAATGAAGGACGAATCAGCCCTTGAGGAGATCAACGCCATCTTTGCCCATCCTGTCATGGGTAAGGAGTTTCACGATGATGAGGCGAACTTCCTGGACAGAGACTCGGTCATTTTGATCAAGTGCCAGGTCATCGATACGAGACCTGGCGCCGGCGCCGGCAGTCCGTCGAAAACAAAATAGCCCAGCACGGGGCTATACGGCAGTGGCATCGTCGGCTTGCCGCAGCGCTCGGCGCTTTGGAGGTGCATCGGTTTTCCATTGATTTCGATTGGCCGCCATGATAGCAGCCAATCCGGCCCATACTGACGGCCGCTGGGTTTTGTACTCGATGTTGAATTTGCTGACGCTGCGGAATTCCAATATCTCGACGCCCTCCGGGCCCGCCGTGTAACCATACATATGTCCTGCCGGCACGAAAAACCCGTCACCGGCTCGCAAGATTTCACTGGCGACGCCCTTGCCTAACGCCAATTCACCCCCGATGACAAAATAAAGACAATCAGCATTGTGCAAGTGGGGGGTCAGCGGAAAATTCCTTTTGAACCACGCGTAAATCAGACTGAAGCCGTTGGTGCCGCCGGATTCGAAGAGAACCCTGGACGAATACCCGTCAGACACTCCCGCCTCGTACAATTGGGTGAGTCCCGCAAGCACCTCCGGAGAATAAACGGCTTCCATCGATTTATATTCATCGAGCGGTATCCCTCCAGCTGCGCGAAAGATCGTCAGTTTCGTGTTGTTCATGACAATGACGTCGAAACCCCCGTGGTTATATTGCCTTGCTGATGCCGCCGTCGATTCGCAGCATGGCACCCGTCGTGTAGTTCGACAACGGGCTCGCGAGCAAAGCGACAGCAGCGGCAATCTCCGACGTCCTACCAAGCCGCGGCACCGGCTGAGGATAGAGCTTTTCTGCGTAGATGCTCTCGTTTTCCTCGCGAGTCGCGCCCCAGCCCGGCTGCCCAGCCATGGACTCCATGAAAGTCGCGATCCCGGGGGTCATGATGGTACCGGGCGCGATGGTATTCACCGTTACACCCTTGGAGGAAATCATATGCGACAGATTGATCGTGAAGTTGTGAACGCCGGCCTTGGCAGGCCCATACTCGAGTAACTGGCCAAGTGACTGATAGCCTGCAACCGAAGAGAAATTGATGATTCGACCCCAGCCCCGCTCGATCATGGGCGGCGCGAGTTTCTGCGACAGGCGGACGGCCGCGACGACGTTGATGTTGAAGCTGCGGAGCCAGTCCGATGCCGGCACCGTCGTCCAGTCCGGATTCTCCGGTCGAACCAGGACGCCGGCATTATTGACTAGGATATCGATTCCGCCAAAGGCCTTTAGCGCATCGGCGGCGACAATGTTCGCATCCTCGTCCAACTCCAGATCGCCGACGGTAACCGCGGCTTTGCCGCCGGCAATGGTGATGTCCCGAGCCGTTGCCTCGGCGCGCTCGCGATCGCGGCCATGGACGACGACCGAGACACCCTCAGAGGCGAGAACACGCGCGCACTCGGCGCCGATGCCGGAGCTACTGCCCGAGATCAGCGCGCGTTTGCCGGTCAGTAAGAGATCCATTTAATTGGCCCTGTTCGCTGGCAATCATTCGGACGCGACGCCCGGCAATCTTCCACGCCGATCCCACTTTCACAAAACAGTCGTCGTACCAACCGTCGGCGCGGAGGAAGAGCGAGCCGTCCGAGCGCAGCAGTAGGGCTCTAAAATAAGTCCGGCCCGCCGCGCGTGAATCACCAGCGTCAGAGATTACAAAATTCGTATTCATGTGCATCGTCGTTAGGCCGGTATGAAAATCCTCCATGAACGCGTTGAGCGCGTCGGCCGATGACCAGGTCTGGCCGGTGCCGTAGTCGACGTCCACGTCGTCGGCCCAGCAGCTTCGCAGCAACGGCCAATCGGCAGTATCCAAACCAGTGGCATAGCGGTTGATCAGTGCGATGATCTGGCGCTCGTCCTCGGCCGATCGCATCATAAGGGGTTCCAAACAATCGTTTCCATTTCCATCACGCTAGCATGTAGTCAGATGGTCCTCTTGACCTAGGGTGACAGCACGAGTCACGCGACGGGCGCGCTCTTGATCTCACGGGACGCCGGCGAACGTTTCTGAGGATCCGAGGTGGCGCCCGGGCCGGTCATACCGACATCTGTCGGCGAGTATTGAAAGATTCATTATTCGCAGTAGAGCGTCGCGAGCCAATTGAGGAGGTGGGGGTGAAGTTCGACGCGCCACCTAATGTTCCGCCCGAATTGATCGTCGACCTGGATTTCTACGATCTTCCTGGTCCGGGCGACGATGTGCAGCTCGCCTGGCGCCGTTTCCTCGGCAAAGGACCGATGGTGTGGTCGCCTCGCAATGGTGGCCATTGGGTACCCACGCGCGCGGAGGACATCTCCGCGCTTCACCGCGACGTCGTGCGACTTTCGAATCGCGATGGCACCGCACTTCCTGTGCGTGGCGGCATGCGGCTGTTGCCAACTGAGGCCGATCCGCCCGATGTGGAGGAGTATCGTCGGACGGTGCTGTCGTTCTTTTCTCCGCGGCAAATCGATGCGTTAGAGCCTTCTATTCGTGCACTGGCATGCCGGTTGATCGATGGTATTGCAGCCCGAGGCGGATGCGAGTTCGTCGGGGCGATTAGCCATCACCTACCGATTGTCGTTTTTCTCCAAATCATGGCTCTCCCGCTCGAAGATAGGACCTATCTGCTGAGTCAGTCCGAGCAAATCGCGCGTAACCCCGACAATGAAGCCAAGGGCCGGGCGATGCAGGCGCTGGTTGGTTACATCGAGTCTCGGGTCGCCGAGCGGAGTGACGGCGTCGGCGACGACGTGATTTCGACAATGGCACGCGCGCGAATCGGGCAGCGCCCGCTGCGAAATGAGGAGATTGTCTCGATCTGCACGCTGCTGTTGATGGCTGGGCTCGATACAGTGGCAGCAATGATGGGTTTCATTGCCGCCTATTTAGCGGAACATCCCGAGGTTCGCGGGCAATTGCGGGCGGGTATCGCATTGATACCGACGGCAGTGGAGGAGTTCCTGCGGCGCTTCGCGGTGACAAGCTTAGGGAGGGTCGCGGTGAAGGATTTTGACGTAGGGGGGGTCACGGTCCGAGCGGGAGATCACGTTTTGCTGTCGAGTCCGCTGCACAACCTCGATCCGGAGCGTTTCCCCAACCCCGAGAAGATATGTCTTGACCGTGGCCGCGCGCATCACATCAGTTTCGGCCGCGGCACACATGCCTGTCTAGGCGCCTATCTGGCTCGTATCGAGCTTCGCATCTTTATCGAGGAGTGGCTGGCGCGAATCCCCGAATTCGAGATCATTCCGGGCACCCCCAGAGGCGGGCGATCCCGAGGCAGGAATCGCCCCCGGGACTCGTTTCGATGACCTGCCGCCCGACTGGGTCTGTCCCAGTTGCGGGGCGGATCGAGATCAGTTTCATGAGGAGATAGGCTGACGCCGGCGGCGCCCTTTGCCGGCTTCAGTCGCTCAGCGGCTCGTGGGCCAGACCAACCGAAGCTCTCCGAGGCTGGTGACGAAGCCGGTGGAAAAGGGCGGGGTGCTTCCTGGCGCGAGCGAAAAATCCGGAATCCGGTCAAGCCACTCCTCGAGAAATATCTTGAGCTCTCGTCTCGCGAGCACATGGCCGGGACAGCTGTGGATGCCGCGACCGAACGCCGCGTGATTGTGGGCACCGGGACGCGTGAAATCTACCTCGGTCGCGCGAGGATTCTTGTTCTCATCGAATCCAACCATGGCGGTAAGCAGGATGATGGACTCTCCCTGATGCAGACGCACGCCGCGGTAGGTCATGTCGTCTCGAATGACTCGGCCGATGGCGACGATACCGTGCCGCCGCAGCAGCTCCTGGATCGCCTGGCGCATGAAGGGCTCATCGCGTAATCGGGCCGTAAGCGCATGACGGTGCGATGGATGGAGTGCCAGAAACCGGGTAACGAGCGAGAGCATCGCGGCCACTGTGTCCAGTCCGGCGAAGAGCACGGTGTTCGCGTAGGCCAGCGCATCGCTCTCGCTGATTTTTCCAACCGGCTCCGCGAGGTTAACCAGGGGACTCAAGAGATCGTCGCCAGGGTGCTCGCGGCGTGCCCGGATAACGGGGAGGATGTACGCCATCAACTCCGAAATTCCCTCCTGCCGCACTGCCGGAGTCCGTCCTCCAATCACCTTTTTCGCGATGGGAACGAGTAGATGTCGATCGCCCCGTGGCAGATTGACGAGATCGAGAAAGATACACACCGGGAACACCTGGGCGAATTCGGCCACGAATTCGCATTCCCCGCGATCCGCAAATCCGTCGATCAATTCTTTCGCGAGCTCACGGATCGGGCTCTCCCGCGCATCGATCGCGGAAGGCAGAAGCGCCGTGGTCAGCGGCTTTCGGATTACCGTGTGCCGCGGCGGATCACACTCGATCGGTAACTCTCGCTGGGCCTCACGTGGCTTTTTGGGTACCAAGATGCATTCGCTGGAGAAACGTTCATGATCGAGAAGGATTGCCTCGATCGCCTCCGCTCGAATGGCCACCCAATGGCCGCCATTACGGGGCGTCCAGAAGATTTCCGGAGCGTCGCGTTGAACAGCCAGCAGGGCGCGATGCGGATCGGTCTCCGAGCCAAGCCACTGGAATACGTCGAAGTCTCGCAGGAGTGCTGGAAGCACATGATCCGGCAGTCCCGCAAATGAAGCACAGACATCGGCCAAGATCTACTCCCCCGAACCGTTCTCCAATCATCCGCCCTGAGGGGTTGGGTGGCAACCATCAGTAGCCACTCGCACCCAGGCGGACGCCGGCACAACCCACCCGGGCGGGGAGCAGCTGCTACACTGCACTCGAGGATTCTCCGATGAACGCGATAGATGTAACCAGCGCCGGGCATTCTCGGTGGGTCGAACCACCGTCGGAACTATTGTGACCGACGGCGCTCACGCTGCCCTCGAGATCGACGGTCCTCGCCGTACTCTGATCTTGCTCTCGCTCACCGCGGCGACGATGATGCAGACGCTCGACAACACCATCGCCAACGTGGCGCTGCCCCGCATGCAGGGCTCATTCTCCGCGACCCAGGACCAGATGGCCTGGGTGCTCACTTCGTACATCATTGCCGCCGCGATCATGATTCCGCTGAGCGGCTGGCTCGCGGGCCGGATCGGCCGCAAGCAGGTGTTCCTCTTCTCCGTGGCAGGTTTCACCATCGCCTCGATGCTTTGCGGACTTGCACAGTCTCTGCCGCAGATTGTGCTGGCTCGCCTGCTGCAGGGCATGAGCGGCGCTGCTTTGGTGCCGCTGTCACAGGCGGCTCTGCTCGACATCACCCCGCCGGCTCGTCAACCACGCGCCATGTCGCTGTGGGCCATGGCCACGAGCCTCGGTCCGATCATGGGGCCTGCGCTTGGCGGCTGGCTGACGGAGAACTACAACTGGCGCTGGGTGTTCTTCATCAACGTGCCGATCGGCATCCTCGCGTTTCTCGGGATGGCCAGCTCGCTGCCGGCGACGATGACCCACAACTCGCGGTTCGATTTCTTCGGCTTCACCTCACTCAGCGTCGGCCTGGGTGCCCTACAGCTGCTCCTCGATCGCGGCCAGATCAAGGATTGGTTCGGTTCGACGGAGATCTGGATCGAAGCGGCGATCGCGCTCTGCGCGTTCTACCTCTTCGTCGTGCACATGCTGACGACGACCGGGCAGCGCTTCATCAACCCGGCGCTCTTCAAGGACCGCAACTTTGTCGCCGGAAGCATGGTCTTCTTCGTCGTCGGCTTGGTCATGTTCGCGACCTTGGCGCTGCTGCCGACGATGCTCGAGAACCTCATGAGCTTTCCGGTGTTGACTACCGGGCTCGTGACGGCGCCGCGCGGGGTTGGCTCCGTGCTTGCGTTGTTGGTGATCCCTCGGCTCATGAGTAAATTCGATACCCGGCTGATCGTCGGCGCCGGATTCGCGCTCACCGCCTTGGCGGCTTGGCAGATGACCGGCTTCGATCTGCAGATGGGAATATCCACCATTGTCTGGTCGGGCTTTGCGCAGGGCGTAGGCGTCAGCCTGGTATTCTTGCCCGTGGCTTCGCTCGCATTTGCGACACTGTCGCCGGCGCTGCGCAATGAGGGCGCTTCGGTTTTCAGCCTGATGCGCAACATGGGGGCGAGCATCGGTATCTCCATCGTGGTAACGCTCGTCACGCGCAACACCCAGATCGCTCACGCTTCGCTCGCCGGCCACGTGAGCTACTACAATCCCGCAATGCATTCGATCACGGGCGCATTGCCCGGACTGCGGACCTTGACTGAGTTGAACGCGACGGTGACACAACAAGCAGCGATGATCGCCTACAATGACGATTTCCAGATGATGTTGGTGCTGTCCCTCGCGGCCATCCCCTTGGTTTTACTGTTCCGCAAGGGTGCCCGAAAGCAGGCCGAACCGGCGGCCGTAGATTAGATAGGCTACTCGGGACGGATCGATGACGCCTTTTCCTCCTCGAATTGGGGTCGGCCCAAGCTCACCATCATCACGCTGGCAACTACGAGCGCCGCGATCAACAGCTCGAGCATGACAGCGTAGGAGCCGGTCCAGTCAAATATGGCACCGGCCAAGACCGGAGCAGCGCCTGCCCCAATGGCAAATAGGCCGAACAGCAGAGCATAGCTCGACGAGTAATTGCGGATCCCGAAATAGGCGGCCGTCAAATAGGCGACCACATCCCCTTCGAGTCCCAATGAGAAGCCGATGGCAGTCGCCGCGGTCACACTGGACGCTGTTGAGCCGTCGTAGTGCAAAAGTACAGCAGCAGCGAATGCCGGCAACGCGAATGCTCCGGATGCGACGAAACGCGCCGGTAAGCGGTCCAAAATATAGCCGCCGAGGAGCCTCCCGATGACCGAGGTGGGGCCGAGGATGGAGGCGAAAGCGGCGGCGTTCCGGCCACTGATGCCGGCATCCCGCATGATGGGCTGAAAGTGCACGAGCAGTGTGCCGATCCCCGCCGATACGATTACGACCCCGGCGGCCAAGCGCCAAAACTGCGAGCTATGGAGCATTGAGTGGTCGAGGGGGGCGGGGGCAACTCTCCGAGCCCTGCTCGAGAAGTCCGCAGGCTCATAGGGCGGCCGAAAAAGAGCCCACAGACTCGGTACGATCAACAGCATGCTTCCCACCGCTATCGCAAAATAGGCGGCCCGCCACCCGAACGAGTCGGCAATCCACAATGCAACCGGCGGCGCGATAAAGCTGGCCAAGCCCACACCTGATAGCGCTATCGACAGTGCCAACCCTCGATTGCGTCGATAGAGTCTGGTAACGGCGGTGGTCCAGACCGTGTTGTTGACGGCCGGATTGGCCAGCGCAACCATGGTCCACGCCGCATACCATGTCCAGACCTTGGGGCCTGTCAACCCGACCGTGAAGACTCCAACGCAGTAGAGCGCGGCCCCTCGCAAGGCGACCGCGCGCAGGCCGAGGCGAGCAATGAGCGGCGCGACGGCCGGCCCGAAAAGCAATAGGCCCGCACAAACGATCAAAACGCTCGCGGACAACTGCGCGCGCGACCAGCCAAATTGCAGCGAGAGGGCGGGCATGAGCACGCCCAATGTCCCCACATAGAGATTGACCATGGTCGTTCCGGCGATCCCCGAAACGACGATGCGCCATCCTGATCGCCACTCGTTACGTTCGAAAATAGGCACCAACCGTGGGCAGGGGAAACACTGATTTCGAGATGTCGTTGAATGCGAAAACTTGTCAGGCTGTCCAAGGATTTATGACATCGATCCCACAGCGATCAAAGTCCGCGGTATTGCGTGTCACAACTCGAGCGCCATGTAGGCGAGCGACGGCGGCGATCATTGCGTCGAATTGGCTTATAGGCCTTCCGAGAGATCTCCGGACGGCGGCCAACTCGGCAAAATGGCTGGCCGCTTCGCTGCTGAATGGCAGCACGCGACCTTCCAGGTCTTCTTCGAAAATGAGCTGCGCGACCGCCAGCAGTTTCTGGCGGCGGTTTCCCTTCGCTAAGAGGGTAATGCCGTAGAAGATCTCTGCTTGGGTGACGGCCGTGGTGTAGAGCTGCTGTCGCGGCTGGGATTCGAACCAAGTCACTACGGTCTGGTTCGGTTCGGACCTAAGGATTTCAGAAACGACGTTGGTATCGAGAATGAGCACAAGTCACTCGAGTTCAACATGTCGGAGCGGCTCTCGCGGTTCAGTTGTTAGATCAACGCCACCCAACGGGTCAATGCGAGCTCGGATACTCTTATACAACGATCTTGCGGAGCCCGCGTCCCCGGACAGTGCGGCCTTCAGGATAGCGCGAACTTCCTCTTCCATAGATCGCTTGTTCTGGGCCGCCTGCATACGCAAGCGTTGCTTCAATCGGTCGTCCAAGTCTCGAATCGTGATACTCGCCATGATGCCTCCGCGAAGCGCATTCGGCATTGTAATCAATGATTGCATTGATATCAAGCGCATGAGAGGCGAATCGCGACAGGCTGGCAGGCCGCCAGGGTCCTTCAAGACAGTTGCGCTGCCGATGTCTCTAGGTTGCCTCGGATGCGTGCCGGGGAAATCGATGGATCGAAGAGCCAAGTGACCGTTCGGGCCTGAAGAATTCCGGCGCGTGCGGTCCGGCGAAGGGAGCCGCTTTGGGACCACTATGGTCGGTCTCGTGATGAACCCCTAAATTTGTGGGGTAGATGCGATGAGCACCTACGGCGTTCTGCCGCAGTAGCGCTTCGACATGGCTGGCAGAGGGATGATGCGCAGAATTGAATCGCGGTAGGCCGCGCTCGAATGCAGACAGACACCGGAGCTCAGAGTCAAGGCAAACGTGCCGTGACCTGCTACTTCGGCATACAACACCACGGCTGCATTCACCAGGAGTGACCTCGTGATGCGAATAAAGCCAGCCTCCGACAGCTGCACCGCGAGGCGTTTAATCGAATCGCGGCTTAGGTATTCCACTTTGCCGGCCCGCAAAGTCACGTA
>Ga0302324_100018090_pt1 | contig 13921 bp, 13 predicted proteins | sample Palsa_T0_1_FD_201949 | JGI IMG/M metagenome (GOLD analysis project Ga0302324, IMG submission 201949) | Peat permafrost microbial communities from Stordalen Mire near Abisko, Sweden - Palsa_T0_1 | ecosystem: Environmental > Terrestrial > Soil > Palsa > Peat permafrost | place: Sweden: Abisko... | reverse complement strand
CACCCCCCACCGTCCGACATTCCGATATCGCATCGTCCTACGGTCCGCCCGGCTCGGGGAGATTCCTTTGCCTAATTGACATCGAACATACGTTCGATTAGCATAGGCTACCCATGGCTGGCGCGCGCTACGCCGAGCTGCATTGCCGCTCGAACTTCACCTTCCTTGAGGGCTCGTCGCACCCCGAAGAGCTGGTCGAGCGGGCGGTCGAGCTCGGGCTCGAGGCGGTGGCGCTCGCCGATCGCGACGGCATCTACGGCGCCGTCCGGTTCGCGAAGCAGGCGAAGCCGACCAAGCTCGGGGCGATCGTCGGGGTCGAGCTGACCTTCGACGCGCCGGAGCTTCGCCCGAAGCGCCGGCGCGAACTTACCCCGCACGAATCGGCGCGCCAGCCGCGGATCGTCCTGCTCGCCGAAGACGAGCGCGGCTATGCGAACCTCGCGCGCGCGGTCTCGGCGGCGCAGCTGCGCGGCCGCAAGCGCGACGCCCGCCTGCAGCCCGCCGATCTCGCCGGCAAAACCGAAGGCTTGATCGCGCTCTCGGCCGCGCAGCGCGGCTGGCCCGAGGAAGCGCTGCTGCGCGGCGATCTCGGGACCGCCCGCGAACGCGCCGCAGTACTGCGCGACTTATTCGGCGGCCGGTTTTATTTCGAACTGCAGCATCATCTGCGCCCCGAAGACGCGCGCACGATCCTCGCGCAAGTCGAACTCGCGGGCGCGCTCGCGATTCCCTACGTCGCGACCAACGGCGCCGCCTACGCGCGCCCGGAAGACGCGTTGCTGGGCGACGTGCTGACCTGCGTGAAGTACCGCACGAATCTGGCCGAAGCCGGGACCCTGCTGCTTCCCAATCACGAATTCTATCTCAAGAGCCCGGCCCAAATGGCGCGTCTGTTCGCGCCATATCCCAAAGCGATTGCAAACACCCTCGCGATCGCCGAACGCTGCACGTTCCGCCTCGATAAACTCGCCGGACAGTTTCCGCTCTTCCCGATTCCACCCGAGGAGTCGAGTACGCAATCCTACCTGCGCACGCTCGTGTACGCAGGCGCGCGCGAACGCTACGGCAACCCGTTGCCGGCGGCCGCCGAACGGCAGCTCGAATACGAGCTTGGAATCATCGCGCGGATGGACCTCGCCGGCTACTTTCTGGTCGTGTGGGATATCGCACGCGCCGCGCACGAACTCAAGGTGCTCTGCCAAGGCCGCGGTTCGGCGGCGAATTCGGCGGTCTGCTACGCGCTTGGGATCACCGCGGTCGACCCGATCGCGATGAACCTGCTCTTCGAACGGTTCCTCTCCGAAGAACGCAACGAGATCCCCGACATCGACATCGATTTCGCCCATCAGGATCGCGAGCAAGTCATCCAGTACGTCTACGAGCGCTACGATCGCGAACACGCGGCGATGACGGCCGAAGTGATTACCTATCGCACGCGCTCCGCGATCCGCGACGTCGGCAAAGCGATCGGACTCTCGCTCGCGCAAGTCGACGCCCTCTCAAAAGAATACGACGCCCGCGAATCGCTCGCCGCCGCCACCACCACTTGTCACCCCGAGCTTGTCGAGGGGCCACACTCCGCTTCCGCTACCACTCCACTCCCCACGTCGGTACAGCGCCGGCGAGACCTCGACGCGGGCTCCAACATCTACGCCTCACGCGAAGAGACCGCAGCCCTCGCGCCGCCCGGCAAGGTCCCGGCGCCGGCCGGCATCACCGGCCAGACCGGAGCGTTACTGCTCGCGCTTTGCCGTCGCCTCGACGGCTTTCCGCGCCACATGGGAATTCATTCCGGCGGCATGGTGATCACGCGCGATCCGCTCGTGTGCGTCGCACCGGTCGAATGGGCGACGATGCGCGATCGCACGATCGTGCAGTGGGACAAGGACGATCTGGCCGATCTCGGGCTCATCAAGATCGACTTGCTGGGCCTGGGGATGCTCTCGCTCTTGCGCGATGCGTTCGCGCTGTTCGGGCGCCGTTACGGCGAAACCAAAGCGCCGCTGTCGCTTGCGACGATCCCGCCCGACGACAAGCCGACCTACGAGATGCTGCAGCGCGGCGATTCGGTGGGCACGTTCCAGGTCGAATCGCGCGCGCAGATATCGATGCTGCCGCGGATGAAGCCGGCGTGCTTCTACGATCTGGTCATGCAAGTCGCGATCATCCGTCCCGGGCCGATCCAGGGCGACATGATCCATCCGTTCCTGCGCCGCCGCAACGGCCTCGAACCGGTGACCTACCCGCATCCAAAATTGAAGCCGGTGCTCGAACGCACCCTCGGCGTGCCGCTCTTTCAGGAACAGGGCATGCGCATGGCGATCGAAGCGGCCGGCTTTACGCCCGGGCAAGCGGATCAGTTACGCCGCGCGATGGGACATAAGCGCTCGCGCGAACGGATGGCCGAGATCTATCCGAAACTCGTCGGCGGCATGGTGCAGAACGGAATCGATCCGGCGGCCGCCGAGCAGCTCTTCCACATGCTCGAAGGCTTTGCAGACTACGGCTTCCCCGAATCACATGCGGCGAGTTTCGCGCTGCTCTCGTACGCCTCGTCGTACGTGAAGTGCCACGAGCCCGCGATCTTCTTGGCAGCGATCCTCAACGTGCAGCCGATGGGTTTTTATTCGACGGAGGTGCTGGTGAATGACGCACGCCGGCACGGCGTCGTCGTTAAACCCGTCGAGGTCAACGCGAGCGAGTTCTGGAGTTTCGTCGACGGCGAAGGCGCGACGCGGCTCGGCTTCCACATCATTCGCGGCCTCGGCGAACAGCAGCGCGAAGCGTTGGAGGCGGCGCTCGGACGCGGTCCGTTTACCGATCTCGAGGAGTTCGCGGCCCGCACGGCGCTCTCGAAAGACGCGCTCGAAAATCTCGCAATCGCCGGCGCCTTCGCACCGTGGTTCGCGACGCGGCGCGACGCGATGTGGGCGCTGCGCGGCCTCGATGAGCGCGAGGCTCGCGGCGAACTCGGCCGCGGCATGGACGTCGAAGAGCCGGCCGCCGCGTTCGCGGCCCTCCGGCCGCGCGAAGAGACGGCGTTCGATCTTTGGGGGACGGGCGTCACGACCGGGCCGCAGCCGATCGCGCATTTCCGCGCCGATCTCGATCGCCACCGCGCGATCGCCGCGGCGCGTCTAGGGGAGATGCCGAACCACCTCGTCTGCAAGGTCGGCGGCATGGTCGTTACCCGCCAGCGCCCCGGCACCGCGAAAGGCTTCGTCTTCCTCACGCTCGAGGACGAGACGGGCCTGATCAACGTGATCGTAAACCCGGCGGTCTACGAACGCAATCGTCGCACGATCCGCACCTCGAGCGCGCTCGTCATCGAAGGGGTCCTACAGAAGGAGCAAGGCACGCTCGATATCCTCGCCAAGCGTTTCTGGACGCTCGACACGGACGGCACGACCGAAGGCGTACACGCACGAAACTTCCATTAAAGGCTTGCTTACGGCCTTACGCAGGCCGAAATATGGTAATCTGAACGAGATCATGAGCGAGCACACCTCTACGAACGAAGCGACGAATCTCTATCAGCCCAATGACTTCATCGCGTTGGCGTTAGGACGCCTTGCCGCGACTCGTGTCACGCCTGAGGGCACCGAGAAGTTGCGGAGCTTCATTGAGTTCTTGCGCAGGCGTCATGGCGACAACACGTACCTCCGGATGTGGGACGCAATCGTCGATCGAGGACCGGAAGCCATCCGCGAAGCGTTCACGGAGCTATCCGAACGGGGTCAGATCCTGCGGTCTGTCATCTCATTCCGTGCGTTTGTAACCAAAGCGGAGCGCGACGCGATTTTCCGCGAGCATACGCGCGCAGCCGGCGCCGCAATAAGGCGCTGATGCGCAAGGCCGACATGCTCGCCATCCTCATTAAAGCCGCAGAAGTGAGCAGTTGCACCGAATTCGTCGTCATCGGTTCGCAGGCGATTCATGGTACGTGGCCGGATCCGGAAATGGATGTCGTCCTACGCTCGAACGACCTCGACCTTTTTCCCTTACATGGGTATGGCGATTCGAATGTTGTCTACGAAGAGTTGATGTTGCATCTCGGCCAAGACTCGGACTTCGATCTCGAAACCGGTACGTACATCGAAGCCGTCTCAGAGACGCTCGCCCGTCTTCCGCCGGACTGGAGCACAAGGACGCTGCGGGAAGTGGTCGGTAGCGTCGAGATCGGCGGCAGTAGACGTGAGGTCACGGTCATCTTTCCTGAAATTCACGATCTGACCGTCTCGAAACTCGCAATTCGACGGGAAAAGGACCTGGAGTTCCTCGCTGGCGTCGTCGACCTAGGTCTCGTGGAGCAGAGCATTCTCCGAAGCCGCTATCAGCAGACACCGAGGATCACCAATGATCGGCTCGTCGAGGGACTTGCGGATATCGACGAGGCTTTTGATCGACGCGATCGCGGGCATCCTCAAGCGCAAGGCTGAGATTACGTATCAGATTTCTACTGAGGCAGCCCGCGGCTGCATGTTTCCACGCTGTAGATGCGCCAGCGGCCATTTGTTTTGAACTCGAAGTCGCGCCGGAATGCGTTGTCGTCGAGATACCTGAAGATCATTCGCCCCGAAAAGGTCTTGGAACCGACGACCGTCGATCCTTCAAACGTCCAGTCATTGCCCAACCACATGTCGGCGTCGCCGACGAACGCTCCGCTTGCGACGGCGGCGTGCCAGCGCTCCGAACCCGCAGCGAACGTGTAATCTTCCACGATTTCCGGCGCGCCGGGCGTCGCCGGTAGCAGCAAGCCGCGCGCTTCGATGCCATTCAGCGTCGCCGTAAACGTCGTCAAGAGCAGGCTATTCTTATCGGTCTCGCACGTCCACGCGGGCCCCACAAGCCAGTGCGCCCGATCGGACGGCCCTGGGCGTGGCGTGGGCCGCGCGCTCGGTGTCGGCGTCGGTGTCGGTGTCGGTGTCGGCGTGGGCGTCGGCGATGCCGTCGGCTCCGGGGTCGGCGTCGCTGTCGGCGCCGGCGTCTCTGAGGCCGTGGGTGTCGGCGTCGGTCGCCCATGTCCGCGGAGCCGAATTCTCGGCGTCGGCGACGCTATCTCAGTCGGCACCGGCGAGGGTGTCTCGGCGGGCGTCGGCGAGGTCTCGAGAGCCGGCGGCGTCGTGTCCGGCGTAGTCGGAAACAACGTGACCGATACGATAGGCGAAGGCACTTCCGAGGCCATTGGTGTCGGTGTCGGGGAAATTTCCTCGGCTGGCGTCTCTGACGGAGCAGCACTCGGCGACTGCGTTTCTTCGGAGCTCGGCGCAGGCGCCGGGGGCGGCTGCTGGCGCGGTATGCTGATAGCCGTGGATGCCGCTACGAACGCGAACACGATCGCGGCACGCGCGAGAAGGTTCACCGGCTTGCCCGCTTACACGTTTCGCCCTTGACCGTATGCCATGCGCCGCCGTCGAGGGCCTGAACATCGCGCCGAAACACTAGCGTTCCTAAGTCGGTCAGGACGCTTCGGATGGGGAGCTGTTGTGACGTCGCCTTGGCCTGCCGTTCAAATGTCCACTGCGTATGCGTCCACGGGGGCGCGGAAGCAACAAGCAAACCGTTCTCGATCAGAAGCCAACGGCCGCTCCGCTCGCGCTTCAAGCGCTGCTTTATTCGTCCCGCGCCGGAGACGTCGAAGAATGACGTCGTCGACGCGATCTCGTCCGGCTCGCCCTCCTCAAAAAACTCGCTGCGTACGTTCCCTTGAAAAAGCTCGTCATGTTCGTCCCCCTCGAACGTAACACAATGCCACGGCGGCCCCACCAATTCGAGGGCGTGGTCCGTTGCAGCCGGTTCGGGCGGACGGCCTTGCGCCTGCACCGTGAGGTTCGGCGCAGCCCCCATACTCAACCACAAAATCGCGACGATCCAGGCCATCAAGGACACGACAGACACCATGGCCCTCTTGCGGGCGCCGCGAGGCTTTTTCCCGCCCCTTCCTTAAGCAATTGCTCCTCCAACACTCGATCCACGAATAGGAGAACCTTGCAATGATTCGCACGATCGCGTTCGGGGCAGCGCTTTTCGGCGCGACGGTGTTTGCCGGCGCGGCGTTCTCTCAAATCGGTCCCGACGACTCCGGGGCCGGCACGAAACTGGGAATGGCGCAGCAAAACAACTCCGGCGAAGTCGGCAGCGTCACGCTCTTCCGGCGCGGCACCGGGAGCACGCTCGTGATCCTAACTATCCACTCGGAGCCGCCCGGCCGCCAGCAGCCTGCGCACATCCATCGCGGGCACGACTGCTCCTCGATCGATCCCAAGCCCGCGTACGGGTTGGCGCCGGTAATCAACGGTATCTCGAAGACGCTTGTCCAGGCGCCCGAGACCAAGCTGCTCTCAGGAAACTACGTCGTTAACGTGCACGCCTCTACGCAGCAAATCGGACTTTACGTGTCCTGCGGCGAGCTCTATCACTAGGACGTCCCGCGCGATGAGCGCTGAGGTTTGGCTCGTTACCGGCGGTCTCGGATTCATCGGCTCGAATTTCGTGCGCATGGCCCTGCGCGAGCGGCCCGACATCAGCATCGTGAATCTCGATGCGGTTACGTACGCCGCAAACCCGGCCAACCTCGCCGACGTCATGCACGACCTGCGTTATTCGTTCGTCAAGGGCGATATTGCCGACGAGCGCGCCGTTGCCGATCTGCTCGCGCATCGGCCGTTTGACGTCATCGTGAATTTCGCAGCCGAGACGCACGTCGATCGGTCGATTCTCGATGCCGACGCGTTCTTGCGCACGGACGTCCTCGGAACGTACGTCCTGCTGAAGGCCGCACGCAAAGCGAACGTGCGTCGCTTCCTCCAAGTCTCGACCGATGAGGTGTACGGTCACGTCCCCACCGGGGCATCGAACGAGGACGCTCCGATTGCGCCGCGTTCGCCCTATGCCGCGAGCAAAGCCGGTGGCGACCTACAAGTTCTCGCGTACGCTGCGACCTTCGATCTACCTGCGCTGATCACGCGTGGGTCGAACACGTACGGGCCCTACCAGTATCCCGAGAAGTTCATTCCGCTCTTCATAACCAACCTCATCGACGATTGGCCCGTTCCGTTATACGGCGACGGCTTGCAAGTTCGCGACTGGCTGCACGTCGAGGACCACGCGCGCGGCATCCTCGCCGTCCTCGAGCGCGGCGAGAACGGTCAGATCTACAATCTCGGCGGCGACAATTCACGCACGAATCTCGAGGTGACGCAGCGGCTCGTCGAGTTGTGCGAGCGCTCCTTCGAAACGCACGTGCGGCACGTTACCGACCGGCCCGGTCACGACCGGCGCTACGCGCTCGACTGCACGAAAGCGCGCGCCATCGGCTGGTCGCCGCAGCACGATTTCGCGAGCGGTATCGTCGACACGGTCCGCTGGTATCGGGAAAACGAAGCATGGTGGCGGCCATTGAAACTAGGTGCCTTCGCTGACTACTACGAAACGCAGTACTCCAAGCGAGGAACGCATTGAAGGGAATCATTCTAGCCGGCGGCCTCGGAACGCGCTTGCGGCCGCTAACGAAGGTGACGAATAAGCACCTGCTTCCGGTGTATGACAGACCCATGATTTACTATCCGCTTGCAACGCTCTGTCGGGCCGGCTTTGAAAAAATTATGCTTGTTACCGGAGGAAATTCCGCAGGAGATTTTTTGCGGCTTCTCGGGAACGGCAAAGAATTCGGGCTCAAAGATCTCAACTACACGTATCAGGACGGCGAAGGCGGCATTGCCGACGCTTTACGACTTTGTGAGAACTTCGCCGACGGCGAGCGCATCTGCGTGGTGCTCGGCGACAATATCCTCGAAGACGATATCGGGCCGTACAAACGCGCGTTCGCGGAGCAATCGACGGGGGCTCGCATCTTGCTCAAAAAAGTCCCCGACCCCGAGCGGTTCGGCGTTCCCGTTTTCGATGGCACGCGCATCATACGCATTGATGAGAAGCCCGTCGTGCCGCTGAGTAACTACGCGGTAAGCGGGGTCTACTTCTACGACCAGCGGGTCTTCGACTACATTCGGAACTTGCGCCCGTCGCAGCGAGGCGAGTTGGAGATATCCGACGTCAACAACGCTTACATCGAAGCCGGCGATCTCGAATACGACGTCTTGACCGGCTGGTGGACGGACGCCGGCCAGTTCGAAAGCCTGCACCACGCAGCACATCTTGTCGGTCTCAAGCGCGGCTTCCGCGAGCCCTTAACCTGCGAGTAGCCCTCTGAGCGAGCTGCTGCGCCGGGTCGTCGTGATCGGTGCCTCGGGACAACTAGGCTCCGACCTGCTCGCGACGCTCGCCGGGCTCGACGCGGTCGGCGTCGATCACGCCATGGTCGACATCGAACGGCCTGCGGAGATTGCCGCAATGCTCGCACACCACAAGCCGTCGCTCGTCGTCAATACCGCCGCCTACCACAACGTCGAGCGTTGCGAGACACACGCTGAGCGTGCGTTCGCCGTCAACGCGGTTGCGGTCGATTCGTTGGCCACGCTATGCGAGGCGGCCGAAATCGCGCTTGCGCACATCAGCACCGACTATGTCTTTGATGGCGCGCACAGCATCCCGTACACCGAGTCGGATCGGCCGGCCCCGATCAACGTCTATGGCATCTCGAAGTATGCCGGCGAGCTGGCACTGACAGCCCGAACTGAGCGCCACTTCCTCTTTCGAACGAGCGGCTTGTACGGCGTACGCGGCAGCAGCACGAAAGGCTACACATTTGCCGAGCGCATGCGCGAGCAAGCGCGGGCTGGCAAGCCACTGCGCGTGGTTGACGACATCACCTGTACACCGTCGTATACGCTCGATGTCGCACGAACGATACGGGCGGTCCTAGAGACTGGGCGTTTCGGCACCTACCACGTCACGAACGCCGGTAGCTGCACTTGGTACGATTTCGCCGTCGAGGTCCTTTCCGCGTCGGGCATCGACGCCCCGATCGAGCGCACGACCAGCGACGCCTTCCCGGCATTCGCGCGACGCCCTCGCTACTCGGTACTCGCTCACGATGCACTCGCGCGCGCCGGGGTTCCGCTACCGCCTGACTGGAGGCTCGGACTGCACGATTATTTGCAAGCGACTCGGTAAATCTTAACGAGCGGCGACGGCAGCATTCCGCTACGTTCGGGGCGAGCTTAGCCGGCGAGGATTCGAACTGCGACGCTTTCACGCTCCGCAAGGTATTTCGGACGCCGAACCTTCTGATTCGTATTTCCAGCGGCGAAATCCATCGCTAACACAGCGGCGTCGCCCCTGTCGTCCGCACACACGGAATTTGCGCCTACATCCGAAAAGTTTTCTCGATGCGATGCAAGATCTTTCTTCGTATACCATGAGCGAACACTGAAATAAAGCTCTCGCCGCCTAACGCGGGGAGCGTCGTAGGATGCGGTTCCGACGATTGCCCTGCGGCCGGTGAGTTCGAATAATAATATGAAGCGATCGCTTTCCGCGTACCATTGTGCGGCACACGCAGCGGCCCGTATCCATGAAATGCAGTATCGTCGACAAGCAAGATCGCGCACCGATTGAATTTGGGTTCGATGCGCTTACAGCAACCACCGGCAGTACGATCCCAGAGTTCGAGATCGCCGTTCCAATTTCGTTCCCAGCGGTCATTCAAGTACAAAAGCACATTGACCCGGCGAAAGCACGTGGGGTCATCTGGATGCGTATTGTGATCGGCGTGCACGTGCAAGTAGCTGCCTCGAGCGCCCTGGTGCAGGCCGGCGCCGACAAACTGCCGGTCTGGTGCCAAGTCGCTGATGCCGGTGATTGCCTTTAGGAATGCTGTAAAACGCTCGCCTTGTAGCGCCTCGAAGATCGATGCGATCGCAGGATCATGCGAATCGACGAGCCATTCGTGGGCGCGGGCTTCGAGCAAGCGAGCGAGCCGCAGCCTTAATGTGTCAAGGCGCGGAAAGGTCGCCGCCCCTCGCGCCGCGACGTCACCCCGCAAAAAATCGTCGAGGACAAGATGCGGCCACGGCGTTGCTGTCTGATATTCCGAGCGCAACTCAGCCACGCGATGTTCAAGATGCTTGAACTCGATCGGACCGGAATCTGCCCCCACGCCCAGGTTCGAATGAACCATCGTCCGCCGAGATTTCAGGCACTTTTTAGTGCAGACCTTTTCCTGAAGCCCGAACCCGAGCTGAGAAAGTGGCGCCTAAGCAACAGCGCCGATGGCAATTCGAGGCTGAGTTTGCGACTTGGGTCGGCAACGCCGAGATCTTGGCCTAACGCGACGGCTGAAGATTTTCTTCCACGTCGAGCTTATAGGGGACTTCGCCGACAGACGTCAAGATATCGTGGTCATGACATCTCCGTACCGGGGACGGCACTTGTGAGGTCGCCGGTCTGGCTCGTCACCGGCGGCCTAGGACTCATCGGTTCTAGACAATATCGACGGAGGCAGTTGCATCGCGGCGCCCCGATGGCACGGATGGTGCACAAATGATCGAACGGGCCGGTTCACGCATGGATCACGAGGTAGCACCGAAAGTCGCTATTGTCTCAGACCCTCTCGTGCAACGCGGCGGGGCAGAGCGTGTCGTTGAAGCCATTGCCGAGGCGTTTCCGTCGGCGCCGATCTTTACGATTGTCTATTCAGCGGATCGTGGGCCAGCCTCACTTTCCGCTCGTGTGCGACCTTCATATCTGCAGCGAATGCCCGGAGCGCAAAGCAGTCACCGCGTTTTCTTGCCGCTGTTCGTGTCTGCTATCGAGAGCTTTGATCTTTCCGAATTCGATCTGATAGTCTCATCGCATCACACGGTCGCCAAGGGTCTTTTACGAGGCGCCGATCAGGTTCACGTCTGCTACTGCCACACTCCGATGCGCGCGCTATGGGAAAGATCCGCCGCCGAGTTAAGCATATTTCCGCCGCCACTAAGACTCCTCGCAGGTGCAGTGCTCGGCCGGCTTCGAGTATGGGACGTATCGTCGACTTCCCGGGTCGACCAGTTCGTCGCCAACAGCCGCGTCACCCAAAACCGGATTGCCAAACATTATGGCCGTCCCAGCATCGTTTTAAATCCCCCGATTGACACGGAGCTATTTACGCCCGATCCTGCAGCCGCCCCCAGCGACGCCAATGGATATTATTTGATCGCATCACGCGCCGTACCATATAAGCGCGTCGATATTGCCGTTGAGGCTGCACGGTCCGTGGGCCGCCGAGTCATCGTGGTCGGAGGAGTCCACAAGGACCTTCCCGACGATCCCGCAGTCATCACACTCGGCGTCGTCGACGATGCGCGATTGATCGGCCTCATGCGCGGCGCGCGCGCCCTGCTATTTCCGCAATACGAAGACTTCGGAATGACCCCGCTCGAAATGAACGCTTGTGGCCGCCCGGTAATCGCATTCGGCGCCGGAGGGGCTACAGAAACGGTCCTTGATGGTAAGACGGGTATCCTCGTACCCGACCAGACGGTCGAAGCGTTCGCCACCGGTATCCGTCGGGCGGAGGAACTACACTTTAATGCTGTCGAGCTGCGTAAGCATGCCGAATTGTTCTCGCGGCACATTTTCATCGACCAGTTGCGTACGATTGTGTACGACGCGTGGAACCGTCGCTTCGAACGTTCTGAGCAATTACCGAACTTCGTAACACGATCGCGGGACGGCTAGAGGCCGAGAGGAGGGATATAGCTCCCATCGTGACTCGGCGCACAGTCGCCCTGGCCACGTAACAGATGGACGCGATCAAGTCGTCAATTGTAATATGCATCGCGGCAGCATCTCATCCACATACTTTATCGCGTGCGCGATGTCACTGGCCTTGGCCGCCTGCAGCGGCGGTGGCATGCAGAGCGTTTCCCTTCCTGCAGTCCCATCAGCCGCAAATCACGCCACGACAGTTGTTCCCTCGGCCGCCCCAGCAAGTCCGACGGCGACCGCTTCCGCGCTATCGTCCCCTACAGCTGCGCCTGCAGACTCGTTTGTTGATTCGATTGGTGCCAACTCGCATTTCACTTATAGTGGCAGCTCGTACGCGACAAATTTCTCGGCGATCTCTGCAGCACTGGTCGCTTCAGGAATCCGCCACATTCGAGACGGAGCGCCCGGCGAGCCAGGGGCGCAAGCGCTCGCGTACCTCGGTCAAGCGGGCATTAAGCACAGCATCGGGTTTCCGGTAACCACGACGGCGGCTCAGATCTCAGCAACTATAAGCGAAAACCTCCCATACGTCGACTTCGTCGAGCCTGCAAATGAATTCGATGAGAATGCGGCTTCTGATCCGAATTGGGCTAGCGAAATTGCAAGCGAGCAGCAACTATTGTATGGGACGGTGCACTCTAATCCAGCGTACGCGGCCATCAAAGTCCTTGGACCATCGTTGGCAGATGCGGCCCATGCGGCGGCAGTAGGTCCGCTCGACGCCTACGAGGACGCGGGAAATCTCCACGACTACCCGTGTAGCTACAATCCCGGGACGTCAAATGCGTACGGCATTGCCGCAAACACTACATTCCTCCGCGCTTCGACGCAGTGGAAGCCAATTTGGACAACCGAGGTCGGATATGCGGATAATATGACGCAATGGCCTTGCGCACTTTCAGACACGGAGATCGCGAAGTTCGATCCCCGAACCGTCGCAGAGCGCTGGATGTACGGCGAAACGCACACGTACTTCTATCAATTCGCGGATATGGACCCGAACCAAAACTACAACAGTATGGGGCTCGTTTCGACCGACGGTGCACCGAAGCCGCAATATGTGGCCCTTCAAAGTATGATATCCCTGCTTGCGGATCCCGGGCCGCAATTCCAACCTACGTCGCTCGCGTACTCGCTTAGCGGAGGTACGTCGAACGTTCAGCAATTGCTCCTACAGAAGCGTGACGGTTCTTATTACCTGCTGCTCTGGAGCGAGTTGCCCGGTTGGGATGCGACGAGTGGTTTACCGATCGCGGTTGCTCCACAAAACGTCTCCATTACGTTCGCGAAGGCGCCCTCGCTTGCGGTGGAATACGTATATACGGTGAATTGGGCTCTGGTGGGCACTCCGTTACCATCGAGCACCACGATGTCGATTCCCGTGACAGACGCGATCACGTTCGTCCATCTAAAGGTTTAGTATGCTTGGGAGGAGCTCTCAGAACAACCCCTCCGCGCTACAGTGTTGCCTGGAAAATATACCTTCATAAGATAACACAGAACTCCGGGGAAAATGCTGTAAAAAGGCGCCATCGAGGATGGGGGAACTAAGGACGGGCCGCTTAAATTGGGGGCAACACGATGTCACGCTCCGCCCTCATTGCCTTCGCCCTTTTGGCTGCCCTAGCCACACCTGCAACCTCTCGAAATTCTGGCGCCGCTGGTATGCTTGAGGCCGTGATGCCGCAGCCTGCCGACTCTTTCGCCGACGCGGTCGGCGTCAACACGCACTTCGGGTATCAAGGTTCATCGTACATCACTGCTTGGCCGAAAGTAAGTTCGGCGTTGTTGAAATCTGGGTTTCGGCACATTCGTGACGGTGCTCCGAGCCAGGATTCGACGTACATCGAGCGCCTTCGTTACCTTGGCGAGCATGGTATTAAACATTCCGTGGGGTTTGAAGTCGGAGATACGCCCAGCGTCATTCGTGGCACGCTCGGCGATTTTCGGCCTTACGTCGATGCTGTCGAGCCGAACAACGAATACGACGAGGCAGCAAGAAAAGATCCAGATTGGGTACAGCACGTTACATCCGAGCAGCGCACGCTATATGCAATCGTACATGGGCAGCGAGATTTCGATGGCATTACTGTTCTAGGGCCGTCCCTAGCGCACACGGCGCTATTTGCTCAATTAGGTGATCTGGACGCATACGAGGACGCGGGGAATGTTCACTCGTATATTTGCCGGCGCGATCCGCAAAGCACCCAAGTTGCAAGAACACTTGCAATCGCGCACGCGTCTACGAGATTGAAGCCGATTTGGACGACGG
>Ga0302324_100018088_pt1 | contig 13924 bp, 15 predicted proteins | sample Palsa_T0_1_FD_201949 | JGI IMG/M metagenome (GOLD analysis project Ga0302324, IMG submission 201949) | Peat permafrost microbial communities from Stordalen Mire near Abisko, Sweden - Palsa_T0_1 | ecosystem: Environmental > Terrestrial > Soil > Palsa > Peat permafrost | place: Sweden: Abisko... | reverse complement strand
ACGGAAGGCTCTGTAGGCGATATAAATTGTTCCTTCGAGAATGAAAGTTTAAACATATGAATGCGCTCCGTAAGAAAATTGAACAGCATTCTCTATGATAGGCGCGAAGCGTTTCATGGCGTTTTTTAGGATCGAACGATGTTCACACGGCGCAGAACCCCTCGACAGTCGCTTGCCATGGTTGCTATCTCCTTCGCGCCGCTGTTGCTGTTCGTTGCCTCGGTCAAAGTAAAAAGCTTATTGCATGTAGCTGCCCTCGTAGTGTGGTTCGTGATGATGGCCATGAGCATCTTTGTTGGTGCCGTGTTCTATAACTTTGCCCGTAACGTTGATGAACACAAAAAGTCAGCGGATTGGCTGGCGCTGGTCGCGGCAATAATTTTTGGATTTGGAATTTTGCTCGCTCTAAGAAGCGTCTCAAGCCACAGAATGGACTGAGCTATTGACTACATGACGTCGTCACCCGATGACGATTAACTTATGCGCGGCAACCAGATACCCCGCCCGCCCAAAAACGTCAAATTGCAACAATCTCTGTTGAAAACCGCGCAGAATACCGAAGCAACGGGCGGGCGTAGGGCAGGGAAGCCCGAAAGTTACCCTTTGTGAGACGGGCGGCTGTTGTCGGGTTTGATTGCTTTGGCTTTGCGCGGCTTTGGTTTTCTGCTCGCGCTTCCGGTTCGCTTTGAGTGCGTCAGTGTCCAGCCTTCAAGGCCAAGGTCGGGGATCGTCACGCGGTTCTGGCTCAAATTTTCGACAAGGTTCCGAAGGGCGACACGCGCCATGTCGCTGCCTAGCTTCGGGTCAACTCTATTCCACAGAATAACGGTAAGAACACAGGCGAGGGACGACACCGCTACGATGTCGGGCGGCAAATCTTCGGCCATCCGGCAAATCCTGCGGCAAGTAAAAGATCGCGCCGGCTCGGCGATGCAATTCCTTTGCTGTACCAAAATCATGGCGACTTCTACAGGCTTCGTGAGCGCGCGGGCCAACGTCTTGGCTCTCCTCTGGCTACGGTGGCCCGGCTTGTTCATGCGGCGAGCGGGCGGGTGCTTGAAGTGGCAACGACCGCGCCCTACCTGCAGCTTTATACCGGCGCCGCTCTCGACGGTTCGGTCCGGGCGGCGATTTCAAGCAGAATTTCCGGCAGATCAACCCGCGGGAGCCGAGCGTTCACAGCCTCGCGAAGGCGAATCAGACTCGGTGGATCATCCAGTTTGTCCAGGCCGGTCAGGACCAGTTCCTCCTTTCCGTCCAATGTCTCAACCCGTGCCGCCGGATTGGCGAGAAGGTTTGCTGCAACCGCGCGGTAGGTCTGGTCGAGTTGGGTACTCAATGCGTCGATGGTTTCATGGGCGGAAAGAGAATGCCCGAGCGAACGGCAAATGGTAGACCGCGAAGCTTCCCAGGCAGTGCTGCTGAGAAGTCCGATACGGGCGTCCGCGTACCGTATACTCGGGGCCACGAACAGATCGCGCCGACGCAAGGCGGAACGAAGACGGTCCAGGGAGCAGAACACATAGGCTTTCTTGTCTACCGTGCCGTCCTGGTCAATTACGTAGCGACGCCACCCTCGCGTGACGATATCCAGACGAACCTCGTACAGTTTTCCGCGCCCGTCCTGCTCGGCAAGATAGGCCAGCGCTTCGGCGATCGCTTTGCCGGCTGGCGTAGTTCCAAAATGTAAGGTCTTTAGAAGGGGTGGGAGAAACCTCCGGATGCGTCCCCAGCTTTTTTGCAGCTCCTGATAGTACATGTCGTCCGGTGGACGCACCAGCATATCAACCTGGCCGAGAGCAGCTTCGATTTCCTCTCGCTGGAGTGCTTTGAATATCGCCGCGCGAAGCTCTGCATCGGGGACGGCGGAATCGAGAATGAGACGGGAGACCTGCCCCAACTGACTGGCGGCAACGTCCAGATCCTTAATGGTGCGCAGCCGAGCTTTCTCGCCGGCCTTCGTGGCGTCGGAGAATACATCGGTGATCAAAATGTCGAGCAGGTCGAGCGCATCATCCGATGCCGTCGCTTCCAGCGTTACAGCGAACGCCACGAGAGTCGCGAGACGGCGCTCATCCGGTAGGCGCTGGATTGCACTCGCCTTGGCTGTTGCGGCGAATCGCGCGAGCGCTTGAATCCGTCCGGGCGGAATGCGGTGGGAGACCCCAACATCAATTTCGAGGTCGCGCACCTCTTCGAGTCGCTGGAGTGCTCGAACAAGTTCGGGTGCGCTTCTCCGGAATGGACCATTTCGCAAACGGTCGAGCAACGATTGGTGACCGCCATGCGGGACAGCGAGAAGGGGTCGCTACACCAAACGTCATAAACTGTATGCCAACAATCAACCGACCTAGTGTTTCCAAGCACTTGCGCTGGACTCATCGAGCCAGTGGCACTGTGACCACTTTTTACATGTATCCCGAACTTACCCCATATTCGCGCACACTGGGACGAGGTTCGCCGACTGGTCGCCTCCATCCGGCACGGGACGGTGACGGCCTCGTTGATGCTGCGCAAATTGGGCAGTTACCCGCGTCAGAATGGCCTGGCGCTCGCGCTTCGCGAGCTCGGGCGCATCGAGCGAACGTTGTTCATGCTCGACTGGTTGCTTGACCCGCAATTGCGCCGCCGAGTGCGCGGAATCCTGAACAAAGGCGAGCTGCGCAACGATTTGGCTCGGGCGGTCTGCCTGAACCGGCTTGGCGAGATTCGCGACCGGACCTTCGAAGGGCAGCGCCATCGCGCCTCGGGCCTCAATTTGGTCACGGCGGCGATCATCCTCTGGAATACGGTCTATATGGACCGCGCCGTCATCGTGCTGCGCCAGAGCGGCTACAAGATCGACGACGCGCTGCTGCCGCATCTCGCACCAGTTCATTGGAATCACATCAATCTGACCGGAGATTATTCGTGGCGCCAGAACAAGCGCGTCGAGAAGGGACGCTTCCGACCCCTCCGAATCCTCAAGGCTTAACGTACTTTATTTTCCCTATCGTCAAACGTCCCCAAATAGGGGGCTTCGACAACCGGAGTTGTCGTGGTAGAGTTTCCGAGTTCGTGACAACATGGCGTCAAGCAAGCAGGGGGTTAAAACTTGTCCTGCTCATCTGATAAAGTTTCACCCTTACCCTCACCATCCGCAGCCATTCTTTGCCTTACCGATTTCATCGCCTCAGCCGATTTTGCGGCCTGTATTTCCTTCGCCACATTCACCGCGTCCAGAAGCATAGAGACATCTGGGACCAAAGATAAGCATGTAGAAGGAAACGGTTTTTCGTTCAGCTTATCGCCCGAAGAAAACCATAAGCAAACTACATTCGGGCCGTCTACGGATTTGACAGTCATCTTTGGACCTCCCGACTTTAGCTCTACGGTCTGCCCTTCACTCAACTCGTCCATTTAGGCGTCTTCCTTCCTGCGGGAGGATCGCAGCAAATCTGCATATCTCTGTTTTTCATCCGCCAAACGTTGAATCTTGATATTCAAAAAAACGCACAATGAGCCTAGGTAGACAATAATCAGTGCATGGAACGGCCTAGGCAGAATTAAATGTGCAAACGACGGTTCAGTAATTAGCACAAGAACGGAGCGTCCGTCATCGCCCACCATCACAATAAATAGCGCGAAGAGCATCATAGCGGAAGCTTGTTTATATGGGCTGTCATTGGGTGCCGAACTGAACCGAATGCCGATGCCCGTACCCAAGATGAGCCAGCCTGGCAGAGTAAGCCAGCCTGGCGGGGGTGCGTTGAGGTTTGCAGCAATGACGAGCAGTGCTAGACCTGCACAGGTGGCGATTGTCGGGACGTTCTCTATGGTGACTTTCATTCGAGGTGGCTATGTTCCCTGTGTCTCTTTTGACCCTACGCCGCCTTCCTGAGAAGGACGTTCCGAACGTTCGATCCGTACCAGCTTCCACCAGTACGCGACTTCAGCCCTTCGTTTGTTCAACGTCCCAAAGCAACGAGCCATAGCGAAGCCACTTTTGCAACTCTCTGGCGCTCGGGTTGCATTTTACCTTCAGCGGGATTCATGGCGCTTCCAAGCATACAACTGGCTGGCTCTCATGGGGTCACCTCAAGAAACGGAATGCTGCGTACGTTAAGCTCCAAAGTGTTCTATTAACCTCTGTGTTGTCAAGAGGATAAAAAACTGTAGCTTTTGGGGTCTGAGTAGCAATTGGACGGAAAACCGGGGTAAGGAGCGGCGGTCACTGTTTCTTTCCGTGCGAATTGCGAGTCTTTTCCGCCCTCAACGACCTTCAAGCCATCCTTACGTAGCGTGCCATCCGGCGCGACGTGCCGGTAGAGCGTCTGCCGGGTAACACCGAGTTCGCTGCACAACTCGGCCACCTTCGTTTCCTTTTGCCCCATGGCGGCCATGGCCAGTCGTACCTTTGCCGCCGTCATTTTGAAGGGCGCACCGCCTTTTCGTCCACGGGCACGGGCCGACGCCAGCCCGGCTCTGGTTCGCTCGGAAATCAGGTCTCGTTCGAATTCTGCCAGCGAAGCGAAGATGCCGAACACGAGCTTTCCCGCAGACGTCGTGGTGTCGATCGACGCGCCGTGTCCCGTGAGCACTTTGAAACCAACGGGACCAGAACCGTTTATCCGTCACGACACGCCGGCGCTGCGCCGGGATCGGATCGCCTGGGTCAAACAGAACTAGGCTATTTTTGCCCAACCCCTCGAAAAGGTCTAATTGGCCGTGAGAGCTGCTGAGGCCTGATCTCTCTGTTGAGCAAGGTAGGCGAAGAAGATGCGCCTGTCTACGCCAACGAACCTTGCAGACCTCCTCCGCCGTCTTGCCGGAGTTGTCGTAGAGCACTTTGGCGTCTCGCAACTTGACGACATCGGTGCGTGGCCGCCCTCGGGCCTGCGCGGAGGCTCGTCCCGCAGCTGCCCGTTCGGCCCGCAGCTCCCGTTCCATTTGATGGATTGCGCCCATCATTGAAAAAAGCACCGTCCTGTGGCGGTGTTGGTATCAATGTTTTCTCGCAGAGAGACGAGGTTGACCTGCTTGCGGTCGAGCGCTTGCGCCGTTTCGAGCAGATGCATCAGGGAGCGCGTCATGCGGCTCAACTCGGCCACGACCAGAACCTCGCCCGGGCGGCCGTATTCCATGAGCTGATCCCAGCCGGGACGATCCATGCGGGACCCGGTCATCTTGTCGGTGAAGATCTTCCTGCACCCGGCCGCTTTCAAGGAGTCGATCTGCGAATCGAGATTCTGACCGATGCTGCTTACGCGGGCGTACCCGAGGCGATGCAGTTGATGTGTGTCCATAGTGCGGAAACTTATCACGGAATCCGCACGTTGTTTTTCGCAAAAGTTTCCGCACGGGATACGGGCCAGCGGCTAGGATAAAAGGCAGCTCAAACCTGCCGTGCGGAAAGTGTACTTTTTGCACTCGCTGAAAGTCGTTCGTGCATGGCCTCCGAATCTCGCCGCCTGTCGATCCTGACTGCCCAGGAGGTTGACGATCTTTACGCTCTGCCCTGCTTTACGGAAGAGGACCGTCGCCTTTACTTCGATCTGAGTCCGGCAGAGCGTGAGTTGGTCGATGGCATCTTCACGCTTTCGGTCGCCGTTCACCTTATTCTGCAATTGGGCTATTTCAAGGCCAAGCGGCAGTTCTTCGTCTACAGGCTCGAATCGGTCACGGACGACGCAGAGCATATTCTAAAACGCTACTTCCCAACGAGAGTAATTGCGGAAATCAAGCCGCCCTCCCGATCCAATCGTCTCGATCAACAGCGGACCGTGCTCAAGCTGTACACCTACCGGCCCTGCGGTGCGGGGGCGAAGAAAGAGCTTGAAGAGAAGGCGCGGCGCATGGCGATGCTGTCAGCGCAGCCGGTCTTCATCCTGCGGGAAGTCTTGCAGTACCTGTCCAACCAACGCATCGTCGCGCCTGGCTACACCTACCTGCAGGACATGGTGGGGCGGACTGTCTCGACGGAACGGCTGCGCCTCACCCGCCTGCTCGACCGGGCGCTGACGCCAGAACTGGAGCGGCAGCTACAGACACTCCTCGAAGCCGACGAGGGGATGTACCGGATCAGCCTGCTCAAGCACGAACCGAAGGACTTCAGTTATGGCGAGTTGCGTCAGGAACGCGAGCGCCGTACGTTCTTCCAGCCGTTGTTCGCGTTCGGCCAGGCCTTTCTGACGGCGGCGGGCTTATCGAACGAGAGCGTAAAGTACTACGCCTCGCTGGTTCAGTTCTATACCGTGTACAAGCTGCAGCGGATGGCCGTGCCAACGGCTCGCTTGTATCTTCTGTGTTTTGCCACGCATCGCTACCGGCAAATCAACGACAACCTGATCGAGTCCTTCATCCATCTGGTCGACGATTACGAGCAGCAGGCCAAGATGGCGGCCGAGATCGCCGCCGCAGAGGCGATGGCTGAGGCGACCGGGAATCTCCAGGCAGCCGGGCAGGTCCTGAATCTGTTCCTCGATCCGGCGATCCCAGACTCGACGCCGTTCTCAAAGGTCAGACAGCGGGCGTTCTCTCTGCTGAACGCCGAGCGGTTCGGTCAGGTCTCCGAGTACATGCGGAAGATAGAGTTCGACAAGGCGGCATTCGAGTGGTCGTTTTACGGCAAGCTGCACGCGAAGTTCAAGCTCAATCTCCGCCATCTATTCGCAAATCTCGACTTCTCCGGTCTGGTCGACGATGCGCCGCTGCTTGAAGCGGTGGCCTTCCTGCAGGAGATCCTGCGCCACGGCGGATCGCCTCGCCAGATCAACTCCTCCGACTTCCCGACGGGCATCATCGGACGGAATGTTCAGCGCTATATGTACACCGAGGCCGAGAAACGCAAGGACCGGCAGCTCGACGTCGACCGCTACGAGTTCGTCGTCTATCGACTCTTGCGGAAGGCCCTCGAAGCCGGAAACGTGTACGTCGGCGACAGTAATGAGTTCCGCAGCTTCGAGGACGACCTCATCCGCCCCGAACGGTGGAAGAACAAGGCCGCCGTGCTTGAGGAGATCGACTCGCCGGTCCTGCTGGCACCGATCGAACAGACGCTCGCGACCTTTCGAGCGGAACTCGAAGAGGAGTTCGAGCACCTGCTGAGGTTCGTTGCCGGCAAGACGGACTTCATGAACGCCTTCACCCATGTTCTGGGCCGGTATATCAAGCAGGAAGCCGATCCACGTCACATCCTCGCCTGTGTCGTCGCGATGGGAACCAACATGGGGCTTTGGAAGATGGCGGAGGTGTCGGGGCTCGGACACTCGGCCCTGATGACGACGGCGCGCAACTTCCTACGGGCCGAGACCCTGCACGCCGCCAACGATGCCATCTCAAACGCCACCGCCGCCCTATCGATGTTCGACCAGTACGACATCGGCGGGATGAAGCACTCCAGCAGCGACGGCCAGCGCATCGAGACGCAGATCCCCACCATCAACGCACGGCACGGCAGCAAATACTTCGGCCTGAAGAAGGGCGTCAGCGCGTACACCCTGGTCGCTAACCACGTCCCGTGCAACGCCCGCATCATCGGCACCCATGAGCATGAGTCGCACTTCGTCTTCGACATCCTGCACAACAATACCGCCGAAATCCAGCCGGAGCGGCACTCCACCGATACGCACGGCTCCAACCAAGTCAACTTCCTGCTGCTCTTCTGTGATGGATACCAGTTCGCACCGCGATACCGCGACCTCCACAAGAAGACGGCCAGCTTGGTCGGCGTTCGCCACCCTAGCCACTATACCGGCAGCCTGATCAAGCCAACCCGCAAGATCCGCGACGACCTGATCGTCAGGGAATGGCCGAATATCCAGCGGATCGTGGCGTCTCTGATGCAGAAGGACGTGACACAGGCGACCGTCGTGCGCAAACTAAGCTCGTACACCCGGCAGAACGAGACCAAGAAGGCGCTGTGGGAGATGGACAATATCCTGCGTACCAAATACTTACTCGACTTCATCGATGATCCCGCCCTGAGGCAGAACGTTCAGAAAGCCCTTAATCGAGGTGAGTCCTACCACCGGATGCGGCGCGCCATCTCCTACGTCAACTCAGGCAAGTTCCGCGTCAAGACTGAAGCCGAACAACAAATTTGGAACGAGTGCTCACGGCTGATCGCCAACGCCATCATTTACTACAACACCCTGATCGTCGCCCGCGTCTACGAGAGGAAGTCGGCGGCGGGCGACCTCGAAGCCGTCACGTTACTCCAGGGCATCTCGCCCGTTGCCTGGCGCAACGTCCACCTCATCGGCAACTTCGACTTCACAGACGGATCATCCGTGGTCGACATCGAAGCCCTCGCAGATCACTATCAGAATGAAGGCTTCTGGCGACGGTCTATGACAGAAACAGAGGAGGACGGGCCGCAATGAGGCCAATTAGACCTTTTCGAGGGGTTGGGCAAAATAGCCAAGACTCTGGACAATGAAGGTTACCGGCGCAGGATGGGGCGCGAGCTGAACAAGGGAGAAGCTTCCCATGATCTCTCCCGATTTTTATGTTTTGGGAAGGAAGGAGTGCTACGGGGGCGCGAGTTCGGCGACCAGGTACAAACGTTCAGCTGCCTCTCGGTGCTGCACAACGCCGTCGTCGCTTGGAACATGCTTCAAATTGAGGGCATCGTCAATCAGCTGCGGACGGAGGGCAACAAGATTGATGACGAAACTCTGAGCCATGTGACGCCACTAATTCGGAAGCACATCAATCCATTCGGACGATACCATTTTGACCTGAATCGAATTCGGCAGCCTCGGGGAGGTGGAAGCGAAAATCCTTAACGGAGGTTTTCGGTTGGATGTGGCTACTACTCCCACAAAGCCCCTTTCTTTGGTGATGCCCCCGAGCGGAGGCCTTGGGCCATAAAACGCGAAGATCGCCCGGCTGTTCTTGCCGGGCGCTCCGCTTGAAGCTTTTCTCCGCCACCCACCACCTACTGGGATACTTCCCCTGCCTACACAGACCAGTATCCCTATCCCACATGCCAGCTCCCCAATCTAATCTCCGCCATCTCCGCCACCGGCGCACTGCTCAACCAGCGTGAATCTGAGAAATTCGCTGGAAACATCGTGAGAATCTCGAGGGAGAAGATCTGGGCGCATTACAGAATATGGTCGCAAATGGTCGCAATCCTCATAGCGTTTGGGATAGGCTACACAGGATAGGGGGAGCGCGCTTTTCTGGCCTATGTAGTCGGCGCGACGGTTTTGCGCGCGGCGTTATCGGAGCCACTGCTGCGGTTCGGGGTGAATTTTAAGTAAAACTCACAAACGCCGAGCTGCCTTCCGCTGGCAATCTGCCGTGATGTGAGACGTAGAAGCTTCCACTAAGGAGTAACCCCCGTGGGTTTTCTGCAATTCTTCCGGCCCTGCTCTCTCTGCATTAGATTGTTTCCCATCTTCCTTCGCTCAGGATCAGGCGCCGCAGCCCTCTTGGCTCTCAGCTCCCTGCCGGCCGTGGGGCAGAATACGATCTTCATCGGAATCCAGACGGCCCTTCCGCTCTCCGGCGTCGGAATCCCACGGGCCATCGCTTTCGATTCAAAGGGCGACCTTTTCGTGCAGTACGATCCGGATTACCAACCCACATATGTCATGGAGTATTTAGCGACCCCTTCTGGCTACAGTTCTCCGATCACGCTGCCCATCACAGCCAGCTCCGCCGGGTTCTTCTTGGACAAGAACGACAATCTGTTCGCTCCGGAACCCGACGGCCCCATCAATGAGTTGCCCAAGACGGCGGAGGGATATGGGGCGCAGGTTACGATCCCACTCTCTTTACACTCGGGTGATGCGACCCAAAGCGGCGCTGTGGATCACTCGGGAAACATCTTCCTCGTGGTCGCATCGACCGGCTCTGTTAAGTATTACGTGGTGGAGTTACCGAAAACGGAGTCGGGCTACGGCTCTCCGATCATAGGTGATCAGACCGAAGTTAATTCAGGTCCCTATTTCCCCGAAGCGATCGCGGTCGACAGCCTAGGCAACCTGTTTCTGGCCATAGTCGGCCCTGGCGACAAGTATCCCTTTGTTGAGCTGATTGAACTGTCGGGGACGTTAGATTATGAGGGCTCCTTGCCCCCGCCCTCCACAGGCCTCAATCATTTTCAAGCAATGGCACTCGATAGCAAAGGAGACCTCTTTATTACCGAGAACGGTCTTTTACTCGAGTACTTCAACACCGCCTTGGGATCTGAACCGCTAACCTTTGGGGTCATTGACGGCCCGTATCAGGGCGGGGTCGCCGTGGACAGCTCCGGAAGCCTATTTCTTGTTTCCGAAGAGAATGGCGGCCAGATCACTAAAATCGATTCGCATACCCCAGCGAACTTTGGTCAGGCATACGACTGCGCCGGTTCTTCCAAGCCTGCGCCATGCAGCCAAACGTTGTTCATGAGTTATGGCTTCAATACGAACGTAACGCTCGGCACACCGCAAGTCGTATCCGATGGCCAGACGCTAGATTTCACGCTATCCAGCGCCGGAAACTGTTCAGGAAGCATCACCGCCTTATCCAGCTGCTCCCTGACGGTTACCTTCGCACCGCAGACCGCCGGCACTCGCAGCGGCGCCATGGAGATCGTCGACAGCAAGGGAAGCCTGCTCACCACCACGCCGATCACCGGGCTTGGCATCTCCGCCTCGGATGCCCCGCAGACGCAGGCCTCGCCATCAGTTCTTCAGTTCGGCACTTTGCCTTATGGAACCAGTGAGACTCTCCCTGTAACCATTACGAATATCGGCGGCGGCGCGCTCAACGTCACTTCCGCGTCGATTAACGCGAAGAGTTTCACGATCTCGGGCAACACCTGCACCGCCGGGCTGAGCAGTGGCCAGAGTTGTACGCTGCAAGTGCAGTTCGATCCGATCAACATCGCCGCCTTCAGCAACACACTAACGCTGAAGACCAATGGCACTTCAACCACCTCAATCGTCTCCCTGCAGGCCATCGGGAGCGGCATCACGGTCGCCGGCGGTCCACTTGAATTTGGTACGGTCACCTACGGCGCAAGCAAAGTGCTAAACCTCACCATCGCCAATCACTGGCTATCGGGAGCAGTCACCCTTCAGGCTTCGGCCAGCGGGCCGAGCTACTCCGTTCTGCAAAACGCGGCGAACACCTGTACCGTTGGCGTTGTCTCAGGCGGAGTCTGCAACCTTCCGGTGCAGTTCGCTCCTCAAGGGGTCGGCGGCCATGACGGAATCCTTACGCTCACCCCATCGGGCGGCGGGGCGCCGCGGACCGTGACCCTCGATGGCTTCGGCGGCGGATTGCTTCCCGCCACGCCTTACCTGCAGTTCGGCTCGGTCCCGCAGGGCTCGACTGCGGTGCTTCCGCTCACGGTCACCAACGACAACTTGCCGGCCACAGTTGGGGTAGATGTGACATTCAGCGGCCCCAGCTACTCCGTCCTCGACAACTCTCAAAATACCTGCCAGGCAGACGTGGCGCCGGGCGCAAGCTGCACGCTGATAATCCAGTTCTCACCAGTCGGGGCTGGATCGCATAACGGCATTCTAACGTTGACACCCAGCACCGGAGGAACCGGCACCACCGTGGCACTCGACGGCCAGGCCGCCGCACCACCATAGTTGCCTGCTATCTCGCCGAGGGTCACTCAGGCCGTTTCGTCCCCACTTTTCCTCTCTGGGGTTGTAAGCCCGTAACCGCCGAAAATTCCGTCACATTAGATCGAGCCCCGCCATGACCGAATGAAAGTCGATAGGTTGCCCATCGCCCGCCTGGTCGGTTTTCCAGCTTTTTCGTCATTTCATCATTTTGTCGAGAGTTGCCCTGGCCGGATGCCCTGAAACCCTTGTAAACAGGGCAGGCGGATTTGGGGACACCTCACGAAACGGAAATTTATGTACGCTAGCGGACAGGCAACTCCATGTTTTCAATGGTTTGCAAGGCTCAAAAGTGAGCATCTTTGCGAATTAATTCGCGAAAAGCTTCAGTTTTCTATCCTCTTGACAACACAGAGGTTAATGGAACACTTTGGAGCTTAACGTACGCAGCACTCCATTTCTTGAGGTGACGCCAAATAGATCGGGAGGGCCCATCGTAAAGGATTGGGTGGGTTGCGTGTTGAGGTCCCCTCAGAATTCGGATGGTAAAGCACTGCGCGTAGCCCCATATTTCATAGCTGCATTGTTCATTGTGGGAACAGACTTTTGGGACGCACAAGTCCGCGATTTCAGCGGGGCAGGGAAGTGTCCCCCAAAACTTACCCTTTGTCAAACCGGTAGGCTCTACTAGGCCTAAACCCAACACATTGCTGTCACGAGCCGCAAAGTAGCCGTCATCCGGTTAGTTGGTCGTAGTCGAGCAGCATTTGGGCGCCGACATGGCGGGGATCGAGACTTCCGTGGGGCATTCGCAACGTTGTTGGCGGAATAATGTCAGAGGAAGGTCAGAACCGTACGCTTGATTTGGCTTTGAGTAAAGTGCCGGGTACTGGCGGGTCATGGCCGATATGGAGGATAATAGTATATGGCTGAACGGTCGAGTGAGCGCGTGAGTTATCGCAGTGCTGGAGAGTGGTTCTCGAAGCACAACACCGAGGATTTGAACGTGATCGAGCATCCGGCAGAAGCCATTGCTCCGATTGGTGAGGGTCCTGACGATGTAGTAATCGCACTCAAACACGCGAAAGCCGTTCACGACGTTGAGTGCGGACATGAAAATGAGGGATTGATCGACGCCGAGTATGTGGATGTAGTGGATGTAGAACCAAAATCACACCTCTTCCCGACCGAGGAGAGTTACGAGAATTATGTGGCGCTGGTCAACCGCGCTATCGACGTGTTCGGTGATGCCAACATGGCATCCAAGTGGTTATCGCAGCCGAACGTCGCCCTTGGAAACAAAATTCCGCTGGAGGTCGTACAAGATCACGGATACTCGAAGGGGCGCGTTGAGGAAGTCCTTGAGCCAATCTTCGTCAGAATCGAGCACGGCATCTACGCGTGACTCCGGACGACCTTGAACTCGACAGGGGGTCGATCGATACTCCCCTCCTGCTCTATCGCCTGGCGAAGAACAAATACGCCAATCTTTCCGGGATAGGCGCGGCGAGATATCCGGGCCGGTGGAACCGGCTCGCTCAACCGGCGATCTACACGTCACCGTCGATCGCGCTCTGTGTTCTGGAGCTGCTCGTCCATTCCCGCAAAGACGAAATTCCAACGAATTACTCGCTCATGACGATTCGCGTTGACGATGCTGACGACGCATCCATCTGGACTATGCCTTCGCTCAAAAGCGCGAAAGAACGATTTGCCGACCCTCGTCAAGACTGGCCGGGCCGCTACCGACACGCGACGATTACGGCTGGTGTTGAGAGAATAATCGAGGGTCATAATCTCGGCGTCGCAGTGCCGTCCGTGATCGTACCCGATTGGAATGTGATCCTGTTCCCCGACCATCACAGGTTCTTTCAGCATGTCTCCTTGGTCTCAGTCGAGCCCTTCGAGTTCGATCCGCGCATCTTCCCTGAGGGCATCCCTGCGGACACGATCCTTAATTTCTAAATCTCCGCAATTGCGAAGGTTCGGCCTAACCTTGTGTGCACTCCCAATGTTGACACTGGTGGCGACTTCACGCGGTACGGACTTGGGGTCTGAGTAGCAACGGAACAGAAAACCTACTGTCGCGCTGCACGGATCTTCCGCACATTCGGTGCAGGTTAAGCGCCGGTTGAGGTCCCCCAAGGCAGCAGGCGGGCTTTGAGAAGTTCGAACCCTGCCCGTCCGTACATCTGCCGTTTGATCGTTTGATCGCCTTCAGCCGGTTGATATGCCCCTCCGATGGGACCGTTGCTCCAGGACGTTGTGATATGAAACAGCGGCGGCGATGATAGCCCAGCTCAAGTACGGTGCCGGAACGCCGTTCTATCGGCTGGAGCAACTGGAAGCACAACTGGGGATTCCTTTAC
>Ga0302324_100018084_pt1 | contig 13926 bp, 16 predicted proteins | sample Palsa_T0_1_FD_201949 | JGI IMG/M metagenome (GOLD analysis project Ga0302324, IMG submission 201949) | Peat permafrost microbial communities from Stordalen Mire near Abisko, Sweden - Palsa_T0_1 | ecosystem: Environmental > Terrestrial > Soil > Palsa > Peat permafrost | place: Sweden: Abisko... | reverse complement strand
GGGGAGTACGCCGATGAAAAGAAAGAGAGATTCCTCGCTTCGCTCGGAATGACAAAATCGCGGGCGACTTTTTCCGCAGCCTGTGAAGACTGCCTCGCTCGCGCTCAACCCATTGACGTTCCGGGCCAACTAGGATAGAAGGAGTGCAGCACAGGCCTCACGCAGGCTGCAACGACGGTTATTATTCACTAACAATTAGGGAGGCGCACATGCTCGGTGGATTGATCTGGTGGTGTATCGTTGGCGGAATTGCCGGCTTTCTGGCCGGAAAAGTCATGAAAGGCGGCGGCTTCGGAGTCCTGATGGACATCCTCGTCGGCATCATTGGCGCAGTAATCGGCGGATGGCTGTTCGGTTTCCTGGGAGTTTTCCCCGGCGGCGGAATCATCGTCTCCATCATCGTGGCCTTCATCGGCGCCTGCATCCTGCTCTGGATCGTCCGCCTCATAAAAAAAGCATAGCCCCCGCAAATAAAAAAGCTCACTTTTCGGCGGCACTCTTCCCAGCGGCGAATTCCCTCTCGCGCGCGATCTGCGTCCAGGTGCGCCGCCGCACAGGTGCCAGCCCCACCGCCCCGCGCCGCGATTCCTCCTCCGGCGAAATCGGCGGAAACCCCGCCGTCCCCAGCAGCGAATTCACCAGCGCGCGATTCTCCCCGCGCAGCCGCGCCACTTCTTCCTCCAGCAGCAGCACGTACCGCCCGCGCAACCGCATCCCAAGCCAGCTAATGATCGTTTTCCACATGTTTTTGTAACCAAGTAATTGATGCAGAGGGTCAAGTGGCGCAGGCTTCAGCCTGTGGAAGTTAGTCCTGCAGACCACAAAAAGCCACAGGCTAAAGCCTGCGCCACTCATCCCATTTACCACAGCGCGCCTATGTGATACAGTGGCACGAATGGTGACATTCTACCATCGCCGCCTGCCACACTGGCACCCGCCAGGCCAGGATATCTTCCTCACCTGGCGCCTTCACGGTTCCCTACCCAGGCGAATCCTTCCCCCCAAAGAAGGCGCTTCCCCCGCAGAATCATTCGTCCACATGGACCGCGTTCTAGACCGCGCAAGAAATGGCCCGCTGTGGCTGAAAGATGCCCGCATCGCCGAGTGCGTATTATCAGCGATTACAGAAGCGCAGCAGAGAAAAATGTTCATTGCGCGGGCCTATGCTCTCATGGCCAATCACGTACACATCTTGCTCACCCCAATCGTTCCTCTCGAACAGATCACGCACCAAGTAAAAGGCTCGTCAGCGCGCCGGGCGAATCTCGTTCTCTCTCGCACCGGAGCACCATTCTGGCAAGATGAATCCTATGATCATTGGGTCCGAGATACAGCAGAATTCCTCAAGATCCGCACGTACATCGAACGAAATCCAGTGACGGCTGGCCTCGTCCAAAGTCCAGAGCAGTGGCCATGGTCAAGCGCGTCCCATCCCATTGAGTAATCGAGCCAGTGGCGCAGGCTTCAGCCTGTGGCCTTTAGTCCTTGTCAAAACTAACTTCCACAGGCTAAAGCCTGCGCCTCCTAAACCTCACCACCCTTGCGGCCGCCACCGTCGCGGCACCACCGGCGCCACGCGCCGCGACTCCTCCGCCGAAAATTTCTTCAACCAAATCGCCCGCGAAGTCGGATCGACCGCCGTGATGCGCTCAGCCGCGAGCACTTCCGCCGGCGCCCGCCCCGGCTCCAGCGCCGACTTCAATCCATAGCGCGCCGAATCGGCAGGATCGTCCCCATCGCACTTCAGCGTGTCCTCGACGTTGGCCGGGTCGCGCGTCAGTGTCGGCAAATTCTCAATCAGCCGCGTGCAATTTTCAGCGATCAACCAGTGATCGGCTTCCAGCGCCTGGTACATCAGCATCCAGCCGCCCACGCGATCGTTGTCCGCAGGCGATGGCCGCGGCAAGCCGGCAGCGGCGAGCCCGTCGCCGAGCTGCTCGGCGATCGAAGCATCCGCCGTGCGTTGCGCAAACGCGTCCGGCGAAAGAAAAACGTCCCGTATGCGCTCAGCCCGCCCCAGCCGATCGATACTGCGCTCCGCGATGGCCGCCGCGAGCATGCGCGGCGAGAGCCGGTTCTGCACGAACTCGCGGTACGTCACGATCACGCCGTCGTTGCGCGTCGCGAACCAATACACCGCGCTGGGATGCTCGAATCCCCAGTCAATCGAAATCCACCGCGGCGTCCACGCATCGAGCTGCACTTGTTCCGCCCGCACCGTGTGGCGTCCCGGCGCGAAAATGTCGAAGTACTGCCCCGCGTAGACGTCCCAATCGCCGTCCAAAAACGCGCGCCGCAGCGCCTCGGGCAATTGCCCTAGCGTCTTCTTGTATTCGTCGTCGTCCGCGAAGTAAGGATTGTCCGCAATCGTAGCGTGAATGAATTCGTAGTCGTCGGGATCATACTGGTCGGGCCGCTCCATTCCCGGAGCGGGCGCGCGATCCACCCACAGCGCCTTCACCCAAGCGTGCCCGATGTTGCCCGGGTTGGTCGCGCCCGCCATGCACGGTTTCGCGCCCTTGATGCGGCAGCGATTCCGGCTGGTCAGAAATTGCCACTGCTTCAGAGTGAAGTGAGTAAGCTCATCCACTCCAATGAATAAATATTCCGCGCCCTGATAACGATAAACGTCGTTCTCGGTGTCGCAGTAAGCGAACCGCGTTGTCGACCCGTTCAGCCACGTCACGATATGCTTGGCTTCGTTATATTTCTCGTAAAGCTCGCGCGGCACATCCCGCCGAAAGTAAGTAATCAGCGAAGCCTCGAGCTCCGGAAACGTCCGCCGCAACAGCAGCGTGTCCACTCCCGGATGCAGATGCGCCTGATAAATGGCCTCGTACAGCAGCGCCTTCGTTTTCCCCGGCCCCGCTGCCCCTCCAAACAGCCGGTACTTCGCCGCCGAATCGTGAAATTCCCTCTGCCGGTCAAACGGCGTGTATCCGACTTTCTTGCAAAATTCCTTGAATCCGCGAACGCACTTCTTCGCCAGCGTTTTGTCGCCCTTTATCCGCATGAGAATCGAATCCACAGAAGAACACAGATAGACACGGAGAAGGCCAATTCATTCCCTAATCCCGCGCTTTTCACGCCGCCTTCATTTTCTTTCCAATAAAAAATGCCGCCGCCCCCGCGATAATACAAATCCCGGTGGCGTAGTGATGCAAGCTGAGCACAACGCCGGCAATAAACGCCGCCGCCCCTGCGATCTGCACGTACAGCCCGATCGTCTGCTTTGAAAGCACCCCTGCACCAGCCGTTGTCGTTGGTATCGTCGTCATAATTCCCTCCAGTTTTAATCCCCAGTAGGACGGGCTTCAGCCTGTCGCCTTTGATTTTTCCCGCCCCACGCGCAAACCCGACAGGCTGAAGCCCGTCCTACTTAAAATCAATCGCAACATCCCCGCAGCAGCCGCGTCGATCGATTGCCGATCGTCGGGTAAACGTACCCGCCAATTTCCCATCCCGCCCCCGCAGAATTCTCATTCAACAGCGAAACCCCGCCAGGCCAAGCCGCCCCCGGAGAAAGCCCCATCTGATACGCGGACCCAAGGTTCACACCCGCATCGATGTCTGGCGAAGTGGCCAGCAGCGAATAATTCCCGGCCAAAGGCAACGGCGCCGCGTTGGCAAGCGAGGGACCCGAAATCGAGGAATGCGCATCCTGCGCGCTATTCGTCTGCCAATTCGCGAAGTTGTACGCCGTCCCCCCCCAACTAAACGGCGTCCCCGAAGCCGAAAAATAATCGTTGTAGTCGTACGCCGTACCGGTTTCCGAGGTCGCATCGACGCTGGCGTACCCGCCGGCATAGAAAATATTGTTCTTCACCAGTGCGCCCGTGGAAGTGGAAGCCTGGGTCACCACGGGATTCGTCACGCCCGGCCCATATACGGTATTGTTGTAAATGATGCTGCCCACGCTGCCGGTCAGCAAAAATCCCTCGCCGCCGCTGGCGCTCGAGTTGGAAGCCGAAATATCCAGCAAATTCCCCCAGAAGGTAATCGACGCGCCCGTGGTCAATCCAGAATTTCCGCCGCTGCCCACGTCCACGCCCCACTCAAGATTCCCGTAGATCAAGCTGTGCGAAACGATCAGCGACGTTGTCGAATCCCCTACGAGCACGCCATACCCGTGCCCAATAAACGTGTCCGAGCGAAACGGCCCCGCCGTGCTGTATATCACGCAGCTATCGACGGTATTATTCTGCGAACCGCCGTGCGCCACCACCACGCTCCACACCGACCCCGTGAACGCGTACGCCTCGCGCATGTACGTGTCGTTATAAAACGTGGAGTTCTGAATCAGGTTCCCGGTAGTCCCCGGCCCGTAAATACAAATCGGCGAAGTCCCATAGGAATTGTAGGCTGTGATGTTGCTGACAACGTTATTCGTCGCGCCAACATAAACGCAAATGGGATGCCGAAACGTGTCATGCGCGGAGAGATTCCGCACGATCGAATTGCTGCCCGTCAGATAAATCCCGCCCAGCGTGGCGCTGCTGGTGTTGTAAGTTTCCGCCTGGTCCAGCGAATCGAAGATCAGCCAGGACTGCGCATTGTCCCAAGCCGTATAGCTCGGACTCGACGCCGTCACATACGTGTACGTCTTCCCATTGGTCGCTACATTCGAGCTGTCCGACGCATGAATGTACAGGTACGTCCCGTCGTAATACCACGAGCCGGGCGTCTGATCGACTGACAGCGCCGAAGCTTCGATGCTAATCAGTGCGCCGTTCTCCCACATCGCCACTGGCGCCACGCCCAGCGTGTTCCGGTAGGTATACTGAGTCGTATTGATGCAGACGATGTTCTTGATGACGATGTTTCCGCCCGTCGAATACCCGGTCACGGTCGTGCTCTGTGACTGGTCCGGCCCGGAAAAATTGGACCACAGCACCTCGTGGTTGTTGGTGTAGTACTCGACGTTCCTCGCCGTGGTGAAAATCGTCACTATCTGATCCACGGTGTTATCCAAGTTGTAAGTGATCTGATCGGAGGTCGCGGTGGTCCCCGCGGCCACTGTCGTTCCGTCATTCCCGCCGTTCCAGGTGATCCGCGTGATCGCGCTGGTGTCTGGAGCCATAGTGGCCGGCCCGATTCCCGCTCCGGTAATGTTGAGCGCCGCGGTGGGCGACGCCGTGACGCTGATCGTAATCAGCCCCGCGGGATTGGTGATATCCAAATGGGAAACTTGCTCGCGCCAGTTGCGCGTCGCGCTGTCCGTGCTGGACGTCCCCGAATCCGGCGGCGTGAAAATCGACGTAGTTGTGTTGGGCCCAAGTGCGTACCCGCTCGTGTTCAGCGCCAGCGATCCCTTGATCTGCGGATTCGCCCCGCTCCCATACGCCCCAAACGTGATCGGTGTTCCACTCGCCCCGCTCGAAGGCGCGACCAGCGAAGTCCCGTACCAAGCATCCCCGCGATTGAACAGAATCGAGTCCCCCGGCAAAAACGTCGACGCATTCACCTTAGCAATCGTCTGCCAAGCCGCCCCCGCGCTAGTCCCGCTATTCGAGTCATTCCCCGCCGCCACGTAATAAGTCGTCCCCCACGCAGGCATGCCCGCGAAAAGCAAGCACGCCAGCAGCGAGAGCGAAGGTAACATGCAGTAGTTGGCAGGTGGCAGGTTGAAACCTAAAACCTGCCACCTGCTACCTGCAACCTTCTCTCTACTGCACCACATAGCTAATCCCGCCGGACACTTGTCCCGACCCGGAATTAAAAATGCACAAATTGTCCCCGCTGTTCACTTCCACTCCCAGGGAAGAATCCCCATTCCCCAGCACGATCCCGCCATTCGCCGCAAAATTCCATCCCGTCGCGGCGGTCGCGCCTCCAAATCCGCTCACCCCAGTCGTGCTAGTCACACACACCGTCCCCGTGCCCTCTACCACCGCGACGTCCGTCGCCACCGCCGCTACCACGTGAATCGAGCACACATAAATTTTCTCGGAACCCGTCCCCGCAACGATCTGCGCATTCCCCGTCTGATTGATGCTGGCAAAAAGCTTCGGCGACCCCATGCAAGGATCCACAACCAAAAAATTAATCCCATCAGTAATCTTGAATCCTTCCCCCGTAGCAAATTGCCCCTGAGCAGCCAGTAGCGCGGGCTTCAGCCTGCGGGTTTTGCTAATGTCCTCCACAGACCGCCCCGGCGCAGCCGCCACACTACCCCGCAACAACCCAAGCCCCCCCGCCAGCAACAAAGCCCCAAACGGCCACCATTTCCTTCTCCAATCCACCTTCCGCGAATCCTCCGCCCCGTCACCAGACTTCCGCCCCCCCGGCGCCGTCAAATCCAGCAACCCGCGTAGCACGCCAAATTCAATCGCCACCGCCGCCGCTTCGTCCGCTTGCGCGTCGCCGCTATTCGGCGCCACGATTCGCAATTCCCGATCCGAGTGCACCACCCCTCCGGGACGATCCACGATCACCGGCGCCCCCGCCAGTTGCGTCACGTGCCGCAACACAGCCGTCTCCAGCGCGCTATCCACCGAATCGAAATGAATCAATCCATTCGCCGAGCCAAAAGAATTCGCGCCGCCCCGCACCAGTTCCGCCGCAATTTCGCCGGGCTCTTTCCCGCCCCCCAAGCCCTCGTCCGACGCACCTCTGCCCGCTTCAGCGTTGGCGTAAGCCGCACCTCGCGCCACAGTTTCCCCTGAATCTCCCTCGCCCTCTGCACTCTCAGCGAAGGAGGGAGAGGAAGCGTCCCGAAGCGATCGAGGCGCTTCCTCTTTAGCTGAGGTGTGCGGATGTTGCGTGGTGGGATCCGGCCGGAGGAAGGCATCAGGGGTGTTTTGGGCCGGGGCAAGATCGATGGTGATGGCGTACCCGGCAAGCGGCCCCGCAGCCACCGCATCGCCAGGCAAAGATTCCGTTACCGCAAACCCCGCCAGCCGCAGCAAATGCCGCGTCGCCCGCGCGCAATTATTCTCGCCATTAATTTTGATTCGCATGTGTTAAGTAGAACGGGCTTCAGCCTGTTGGGTTTGGTCCTTGCAACCACAAAACCCCACAGTCTGAAGCCCGTTCCACAAGACCCCAATCTTCCGCTGCAACTGCGGGTGTCCGGATGCACCCGGTAACCGAAATCCGAAACCTCAAATCTGAAATTTCATCTCAAATTTTCAAATCTAGAATTTCCAATTCCAATTCGCCATTCGCAGCCCACGAACCACGGGACACGGATCGCGAACCACGAGCCACGGCTCTCTCACCTCACAAACGTCACCATCGCCGGCCCCGTCCCATTCGCCGCCTGCAAATACGCCACCGTATCCCCCGCATAAAACCGCGTCCCAGACCCGCCATCCTGCACCCCGCCCGAATGTCGCGCCGCCGCCACAGTTTCGATGCTCCCCGCCGAAATCGTGTCCTGCGTAGTGGCGTTCCCCGAATCCGTCCGTATATACAAATCCACAAACACCGAATTCTTGATCGACACGCCCATGCAGTCGCAAGGCGCAACCACCGCGGTCCACGAAACCGTATCCACCGCAACCTGCATCTTCACGTAATTAGGATTCGAGGCCATAAGTAGGACAGGCTTCAGCCTGTCTGCTTTTGCTCAAAATTGCCCAACATCCCCCGGAAAATCGCCCAAGCAAAAAAGACGCCCTAAGACCGACCCCAGCCCACCGCGCGCCCCACCGAAACCAAGGTGACCCGCACCACACACAACCAATCCCCAATGCCAATATTTTGATCGCAGAGGAGGATGGCCCATGAAAAACAAATTCCCGACCAACATCTTCATCCCCCGGCTGGAGCATCGCGGCGACAAAAAGCGAGAAGCCCGCAAGTCCCCCACGCGCGCCTTCCGCGCCAGGAAAGGGTGAAAAGCGGTGTTCCGTGACCCGTGAAAACCCAAACCCGCTCTGTCGCCCGGACAAACGTCGAGACACGCTTTTCGCGAATCGCAAACCACCGTTCATAAATTTATTACTCTGCGAGACCGGACGCGCGAGAAGCCTCACCCGTTCCTGAGCTGACGCGGATCGCTGTAAACGCTTTTCACGGATCGCGAGCCACGAATCACAGCCCCTCTACGGAAGCATCTTCGCCGTCAGCGACGCTCCCCCGGTGGAAGAGTTCACGATGATTCGCAGAAACCTCGCCCGCACCCCGGTCACCGTCCGCGCTTCCCCGGCGACTGCCGTCGAAGTATCGATCGCGAAGTACTCCGTATTCACATCCGCCGTCGCTCCCTGCAACGTGATGCTGATCGCTGATGGCGCCGTCCCAAAAATCGTCTGCCAGCGCACCGTGTGCCCCTGGTCCGGCATCCCCGCCGGCTCCGGAATTGCAAACTGCGCCCCAGCCGTCCCATTCGCCGGAAACGCTTCCGCGTTGAAGCTGTACCCGACGTCCCCCGGAAACAAGGAATACGGCGGTGTAGTGCTGCTATAAGCAGGCATGATGTCTCCTAGTAGCACAGACTTCAGTCTGTGGATTTTGGGCGCACCGATCTCCCGAGGAGATCAAACGGAGCCCCGCTCCCCATCAACAAGCGAACGCGCCAAAATAAAATTTATGTCGAGGGAGTATGGCGCCCTCCGCGCATGCGGAACAGTCGCCGTAAGTCCGATCGCAGTCCAGCCCACCACTTGCGGCGAGCGCTACAACCTTTGGATGATTCGGAATGCCGCCGGAGAACCCGGCCAGAGGGTACAACTCTGCAAGAGGGACTGTACCACAGATGAACTTAATCTGTCAAGTATTTTTTGCGCCACTTCCAAAAAATGCCCGCCGCTGCCCGAATTCTCAGGCTAACGGTGCAATTCGCTCCCGCGTGCCCATCCCAAGGAGAACCACCATGCGCCACTCACTCCTCGTCGCCGCAATCTTGCTTCTCGCCGCTTCCCATTCCGCCCCCCAATTGAAGGCTGACGCCAGCCAGGACCAGATCCCTTCCAACTTCGCCCCCTCCGGCAAGGAAATGTTCAAGCAATACTGCGCTGCCTGCCACGGCTCTTCCGAAATGCCCACCTGGGGTGGCATCTTCCAGCACATGGACAGTTGCAACCAGGCCGCCGTTCAAAAACGAATCAAGAACCTTTGCGACTATCTCGCTTCCGTGCGGGAAAAATAGCCCCTCCCCGACACATCCCTAGTCAGATCTCTCTTCATGGGGCTTTTTCTCGCCGACGTGAGCGCCCTTTGCCAGTCATCGCTTCGCGAAGCGGATGGAAACGCATCCCGCCCGCCCTCTGCCGGACGCTTGCCATTCCGAGGTGTCCCCATTAAAATCCTTCCCGCGTCGGGGCATACCGCATTGTGCTCCGCCGTGCGCCGTGCCGGCGAGTCGGAGCGCCGAAACCGGCACGGCGCGCTCTTTCCTCTGCGCGCCCCCATCTGGGCCAACACCAATTCCTTTTTCTTCCCCGTTCGCTCTCAAGAAGCTTTCGCCGTCGTCTCCCGAAAATATTTCGACGGCGGAAACACTCCCGCGCGCGTCAGTTCGCGCCCCACAGCCGCGCGAATTTCCTCCGCCCAATCCGCCCAAGTAATTTCGCTGATCCCCAAATGCCGCCGCGCCGCCTGATACTCCGCCCCCCCCAAATAATAAACGCGAAACAATGCCATCCGGCTGGCCCGCTTCAAAGTAGGACGGGCTTCAGCCTGTCGCCTTTCGTTTCCGCCGCAGCACCCCGTCCCCCCCAACGCCCTCTCCCCCGCCAACGCAAAATCGCAAACATACTCCGCCAGCCGCGGCATCCGATCCGGCCGCCACTGATATTTCCCCGAAGACTCCGCATTCAGCGTCGGCATCTTCGTGTCGATCGCCTCCCGCGCCGCAAGATAAACATCATGACAAACATCGAATGCAAACGTCGCCAGCATGGTCCCTCCTCCACACTCCCTGACGTGCACTTCCGTTTTGTCGAACACTCGTCGCTAAGACAGCCTTGCTCGGTTTCCCATGTCGCGGAAAAAGCCCCGTCTAAATTCTGTCATTCCGAGCGAAGCGAGGAATCCCTCTTTCTTCTCACGAGCATCAAACTCGGAAAAAGTCCCCCATCGATTGGCGCGAAAAAATGGCCGCCTTCCTCCGCAGCTTGTTTCGCGTATCGGATGTTTTGCCCTTTCCCCTGCAAAATAAATTCCGCAACCCGCAAGCCTTCCCTCCTCGATCTCACGGTGATTTCCCCCCAGCCCGCGCCGCCTCCCGCCTCCGAATTCGCTCGAGCACCTCCGGCTTCACTCGCGCCGGCCCGCACACAGGCCCCTCCCCCACTCGCAATTCGCGCCACACGGCAAGCTCTTTCCCCGACATTGCGTTTACGTTTGAATTTGCTTGCGCATTTGAATTTGCCTGCCGATAGGAATGTGCCTGTGAATTTGAAACAAAAGAATCGCTCTTGTTTAAATTCTTTTCCCGGCTTGCCTCTCTCGAGAAATCCTGCGATCCTCCGCTCCCCGCGCCCCTTCCATCCCTCCCCCCACTACAATCCCCACCCAACTTCCAATTCAAACTCAAATCCAAATCCTGTCCTTGACTCCCCTCAAGGCACTCCTTGCTCTCGCTCCCTTCCGCAATGTCCCGCGATTCAAGCGGCATTCCGTCTCGCGCGCCATTGCCGACGGCCGTCGACCGTCCGGCGAAACCTGAATTCCCAGTGCGCTCGCCCGCCTCCCGCCCATCTCTCAAATCTGAATTCTCAAATTTCAAATCCCCCTGCCGCTGATAAGATTCTCCCTGCGTCTCCCCACGGAATCCCACCCCCGCCAGGGCCGCGCGTCCTCGCGAAAACTTCGCCATGTATTCCGCCAGCCGCTGCTTCGGCACCGGCGGCGCGAATTTTTCCAGCCGCATCCGCCACGACGGAGGCGGCAACCGTCCCGGAACATCGCTCCCCGTCCAATGCGCGTAGCGTTTCCCTTCGTGCTCCCAAACGAAGAGCAAGCCCTTGTCCTGAAATTCAGCGAAGATCTGCTCCAGCCGTTCGATCGTGAGGTTCCCGCGGATCGCCGCCACCCGCCCCCAAATCACCCGCAAATTCGTCACCTCGAAGCACCCTGACGCATCCGCTAGCCCATACAGCCACGCATACTCGGCCTGCGCCCACGCCGCGCAAGCCGCCAGCTTGTCCGATCCCCACATCGCATCGAAATCAATCACGCGTTTCGGCATCCCTCACCTCCGTCCTCCACCGCGCAAATGTCCTCGCTATTCGCCGTCACTCTCCCGATCCATCAAAGACAAGCCATGAACCGTGCAAAAACCCGTGGCACAAGCTTCACAGGCTGCGCAAAAACGGACTGATTTTGTCATTCTGAGCGAAGCGAAGAATCTCTCTGGAGGGTACGCCGATGAAAAGAAAGAGAGATTCTTCGTCTCGCTCGGAACGGCAAAATCACAGGGAGACTTTTTCCGCAGCGCGTTCACCCTGTGGGTTTTGGCCCCCAGCGACAAGCCAACGCAGCCGAAAGCCCAGCGGCCGCGCCGCCCGAATTCAGCCACTCTCTCGACCCAGCAATACCAAAAAGGTTCCCACCGAAATGATTTCAAAGAAATCACGCCCGGCGATAACCCCTGCCAAATCGCAACCGCCCGGAGACAATTTCGTTCGCCGTTCGCCCCGTTCCCGAATTTTTCAAAACCGCAAGCGAATCGTCGCTTCAGCCGCCCGGCCGCTCAGGCCCCCATCGCCGCCAGCCGTGCCTCCGCCCCCGCTCCATCCACGCTCATCTCCCGCGTGATCCGGTACTCCCACACGCACTCCCCCCGCCCATCCGTCCCAGGCCGTTCCGGAGAAACTCCTTCGCGGTGCCGCTTCACGACGTCGTACCCGCCGTTCTCGGATTTGCGCAAATGACGCAGTTGCGCGGAAATCGACGCCTCCCCATACCGCGTCAGCGCCCGTAGTTCCCCCAGCGTCAGCCAGGTCTCGCAAACCGCTGCCGCGAGCATCACGTCGCGTATGATCTCCCGTTGCGACCGCAGTCGCCGCGCGTCATACTCCCCCGCCTTCGACGCCATACTGGCGCGCACCCCCTCCGGAATCCCCGCGAGATGCGCCTCCCCCACGCCCGCCTGTTCCCCGCCGAATTTGCCAACAGCACTAGCCGATTGCCCGGCACCAGTCCCCGCAAGCTCCTCCCGCCTCCCACAAAATTCAGCTCTGTCCTTCATTTCCCCCTCCTCCGTTTCAAAATTAACTTCCTGTCCCCCGGAGAGTTGTTCCCACATTTCACAAATCCGAAACTTCAAATCTCAAACTTCAAATCTCTATCTCCCTCCCGCGGCCCTTTCGCGCGCGCGCCAACGCCTCTTCCGGGCATGCCGTCTGGCCGGCCATGCGCACTGGCGAAAACATCAGCGCGCACGCGAAAACACCGCGAGTCCCCCCTCACCATCTCCGACCGCCACGGTCCGATAACGTGTATTCTTAAACCGCTCTCCGGTCGCGCACACCCCGTCGCTCCCCCAAGTGATTGGATTCTGTTTACTAAACTCCTTCCCTGCACACCGTCATTCCGCGCCCCCTCCTGCTCACCCTATCTCCTCAACCCGCTTCTCGCCCTCCATCCTCACTCGCTCCCAACCTCCGCTCGTCGCATAACATCAAGTCCCTCTCCACATTTGCCCCCAGCGCCACCAATCTGCCTCTTCCCCAAAATTATCAGTCCTTTATATTCGCAACATTTCGTTCCGCTAGTGGACCCCCCGCACTCCAGTTCTCTTCTATCCCGGCGACCCTCTCCAACCTGCATGCACGTCGCGCCACATTCCTCACGCTCCGTAGTCCCCTTCCATCGCGCCACAACTTGCGAACCCTTCGCTTCCCGCCGTTCCCGTCAGACGTTGTATCGCTCTCGCCTCAATAACGGACACGTTATCGCCCCATTCGTTATAGACCTCGCTTAATCCCTCTTCACTTCAGCGTTAGTTATCCACAAGATATCCACAGCGCCGGACTAGACACGAATCGTGACACATCATTACTGTTCACTCATGATTACAACGCCCGGCCCCTTCGGCCCACCCTTTCGATTGGAGCTTCGCCCATGACCATCTCTCGATTCACTCCGCCCCTTGACTACCTGGAGGCCGCCTCGCGCGCCTCCCTGCAAAGTTTTGAGCTCACGCGCCTCAACCACGCCGCCAATCTGCGTCGAGAAATCGCCGCCTTGATCGATCAATGGATCCAGGAAACCTCCGAAGCCATGCTCGCGAGATGGATGCTCGATCACCACAAGTCCCTGCAATCCTCCCCCATCTCTTCCACCGAAGTAGTCCGCACCATGATCGACCCGGCCGCCACCTTGTTCCCCGAGCCGCAATCCCCCATGGCCGACATCGTCCCCGCCCCCCCGCGCTTTTCCGATCCCCGCCCCTCCATGAAAGGATCGATCGCTAGAAAGCCTCAAAAACAAAGGCAATCCGCCGCCGGCTGACCTGCGCCTCCCCTTTTCACCCCCGTGCCAGCCGTCCCGCAACGAAATTTCGCGCCGCACTTTTCGGCCGCTCCCGGGCGCACCTCGTCATTTCAACCACCTTCCATCAATCAACACATTCCGTCCCATCCTCGCGCCCATTCGCCATAACATTCCCGCAGGACAGTTCGCCGCGACATCACAGACCGTCCTCCCTTCAACAGCACTCTCACTCCCGCCTGAAACGCGCGCCCTAGGAATTTTCCGCAACGCTCCCGCGCGCAACTCCCCCTCCAGCGGCCCAACTCATACTCACCTTCACGTATCTGCCGCCGTCTCCCCGCCGCCCGCCGCCCGACAATCCCGCAACCATCTGCGAAAGATCAACGCGCCCTTCCAAGCCGTATTCACAAAACAAACAATTCAAATCTCCACAGAACATTTTCCTACTCTCTCCCTTTTCAACCTCTCAAGTCCCTGGCACTCCCAATTTCTTCCGCAGCTAGTTCCTCCCCCCAAAAAGCTGTCCCCTCTCGTGCCCCA